>SDBV01002335.1_pt1 | contig 28355 bp, 42 predicted proteins | sample 2277081 | NCBI WGS metagenome assembly SDBV01 (sample SAMN10402039, study PRJNA504765) | marine sediment metagenome | isolation source: marine sediment core GS10_PC15, 223 cmbsf | place: Arctic Ocean: Southern Knipovich Ridge | collected 2010
GCCGGGATCAGCCGTAGCGAACCGCTGCACATCGAAGTGTCGTCGGCGGGAAACGAGCCGCAGTCATACGGCCGCCAACAGTACGATTACGGCAAGCGTGTTGAGAGCGGCGAGCACGAGGACCAATCGTTCTTCTTCGATGCCCACGAAGCGCCGCAGGACTTGACCGACGCCGACCTTGACGCCGATCCGATTCGCTGGGCGAAGGTAGCCAATCCGTCTTGGGGGCATACCGTCGGGGAAGAGGAGTACCTTGACGACTACAACCGGTCGAGGGTGTCGCTTGCTACGTTTGCAGACTTCAAGATGTACCGCCTGAACATCTGGCAGACGTCGAGCAACCCGGCTATCAGAAAAGAGGATTGGGCGGCGTGCCTTGAGAAGTTTTCGGTATCGGACCTCGATGGTCGACAGTGCTTCGCTGCGTTCGATCTTGGGCTGACGCACGACGCATCGTCGCTGCAACTGTGGTTCCCGTGGGAAGAAGTCGACGGCGAGCCAGTCTATCGCCTCTTGAGTTACTTCTGGATTCCAGAAGCGGTCGCCAGAAACGAAGCGAAGATCGTCGAATGGCACAAGTGGGGGCAGACCGGAGACTTGACGATCACGGCCGGCGATACAGCAGACCACAAACGCATCAGGAGCGATATCGGAGAGCTGAGCAAACGATTCAAGATCACTCAGCTCAACTACGATCCGAGGTTCGCGGAGGTGTTCGCTCAGGATCTGCAAGACGACTACGGCATCAACGTGCGGCGATTCAATCAGTCGGCGAGCACCATGAACGAACCGTGTCGCGCGTTCGAGAAGGTCATCCTCGATCGTCGAGTGAAACACCTCGGAAACCAGGTAATGGATTCGCAGGTCGGCAATTTGACTTGGCACGAGCAGAACCGCCTCCGGCGTCCAGTGAAACCGAAGGGCAACCCCACCGCTCGGATCGATGGCCCGACGGCCGCCATCATGGGACTAGCAGCCGCCGAAATGCCGGCCGACGAAAAAGACCGGTACGCAGATTGGTATGTGCCTGGGGAACTGTCTGGGCTGACGCCCGATGCACTGAGGAAGAAGTATGACATTAAGACTACGAATGCGTAAAGCAGCGCGGCCATTAGCCGCAACGGCCGCATTCACTGCGATCGTTGCTGGCCTATGGCTCGAACGCCCGTCGCTTGCATTGCTCATCCCGGGCACGATCATATTCGCGTTGCTCGTCTACTCGCATGTGTTAGGAGTGAAACCCGATGCTTGAATTGCTGCTTGGAAGTCCAGGCGAACTATCGCGGCGCACCAACGAGTGGGGGGCCGCGCACGGTGGGTTCCGCGTCGGCCGCGTGAAAACCGTCGCCGGGCCGGTGGTCGACGAAGATATTGCGCTTACCTACGCGGCCTGTTGGCGCGCCACGTCGCTGCTCGCCGAAACGATCGCTGGGCTCCCGTTGCAACTATACGAGCGCACCGGGCCCGACCGAAAGCTTGCGACCGATCTGCCGCTGTACGACATGGTTCACGACCGGCCCAACGACGAAATGGGGAGCATGGCTTTCCGCGAAGGACGCCTAGTTGACCAAATCAACGCCGGCAACGGCTTCGCGGAAATCGAACGCAACTCGTTCGGCGAGCCGGTTGCGCTCCATACGGTTCATGCCAGCAGAGTGTATCCCGCAAGACCCGAACAAAAGGCCGCCGGCTTTGCCTACAACTTCCGACTGAATAGCGGCAAGTCTATACCGATGCGAGCTGACGAAGTCCTGCACGTACCGGGCAAGATGCCGTCGGCCGGGATTTGGGGCAAGTCGGTTATCACGCACGCGCGCGAATCCATTGGCTTTGGTCTTGCGACGGAGCGACATGGTGCCGCGTACTTCGGAAGTGGTGGACAGCCGAAAGGCATTTTGACAATTCCCGGTGTGGAGGACCGCGAGCAACGCGCGCTGTTCCGCGCAGAACTGCATGAGGTGCATGACGGTCCAGAGAACCGCGAGCCGCTGATCCTACCGCCGGAAGCGAGTTTTCAGCCGATCACGATCTCGATGGAGGATAGCCAATTCCTACAGACTCGGAAGCACAACGACATCGTAATTGCCCAGTGGTACGGTGTGCCGGTTCACATGCTCGGCAACCTGGACAATGCGAAGTTCTCGAACATCGAACACAAGCAGCTTGAGTTCATCATGTTCTCGCTTATGCCGTGGGCACTCCGCTGGGAGGAGCAAATGAAGCTCAAGCTCCTGACGCGCGAACAGGGTCGCACGCTCTTCTTCGAGCACAACTTCAATGGGTTGCTTCGGGCCGATGGCAAGGCGCGATTTGAGATGTACCGCATAGCAATCAATAACGCGCTGATGACGCCCAACCAAGTGCGACGGATCGAAAACCACAACCCGATCGGACCCGAGGGGGATCAATACTTCATCGGGAAGAACATGACCACGATCGACAAAGTTTTTCGGGAGCCGAATCCCGCACGGGTGTCGGCAACCCAAATCGCTGTACCCGACATGCGAGAGGCAGCCGATGACGGTGCCGGCCAGTTGCGGCCGATTCTTGTCGATATCCTGGGGCGCATGTTCCGAAAAGAGGCGAACGCTGCCCGTCGGCCGCTAGCTGCGAACTCGTGCGACTTTGAAGCATGGCTGTCCGACTTCCACGGCAAGCATCGGCAAACTATCGCCGACGCACTCGTGTCGGTTGCCGAGGCGTTCCCGTCGATCTTGAACATGGATCGGGGAACGATACCTTCGCAGGTCGCACACCTCTGCGTCGAAGCCTCGGCCAAGGTTCTGACCGAAGCCTACAACACCGACACGCCCGAAGAAATGGCCGCACGCCTCGACGCATGGGGCGAGACAATGGCCGCAGTTATCACCGACCAGATCCTTGGAGACAAAGACCATGCTGATTAGTGGACATTCGACGTGGGCACTCGACCGCGATCATATCGACGCCGTGCGCATGGCCGTGCTGGGGCGAACGATGCCGACGCAGGCAGCGCTGACAGAGGCCCGAGACGTACAGGCCAAGGCGCTAAAGCAGGTCAAGGGCCGTGTGGCCGTGCTGCCGATCTACGGGCTCATCGAACAGCGGCTGAGCGAGTTGGGCTACCTGTGCGGCGGCACGTCAACCGAACTGATCGGCGAGGCGCTCGACAGGCTCGTGGCGTCCCGCGACGTCGAGGTTATTATCTGCGACTATGCAACGCCCGGCGGAATCAGCTACGGGATCGAGGAGCTGTCTGCCCAGATCTTCGAGGCCAGGGCGCACAAGCGCATTATCGGCATTGCGAACAGCATGGCGGCCAGCGCTGGCTACTGGCTCTACAGTGCCGCATCAGAATGCTACGCAACGCCCGGCGGCGACATCGGTTCTATCGGCGTCTATTCCTTGCACATCGACCTCTCGAAGGCCCTGGAAAAAGATGGGGTCGAAGTCGAGTTGATCCGTGCCGGACAATTCAAGGCCGAGAACAACCCGTACCAGCCGCTGACCGACGACGCCCGCGAGCACTTGCAAGAGCAGGTCGACGACACCTACACGGCGTTCGTCCGCGACGTTGCCCGTAATCGCGGTGTCTCGATCGCCAAGGTCCGTGAGGGATTCGGGCAGGGGCGCGTCGTGTCGGCACCGAAGGCTGTCGCCGCCGGGATGGCGGATCGCGTGCTCACGCTGCCCAAGCTGCTGGGGAGACTCACAGGCAACGTAGCGGCTGGCCAACACGCAAGCGCCGAGGTGCTACGGCTGCGCCACGAATGGCGAAAGACGGCGGCTGCGGGTCGTCCGTCTCTTACACCACTTTAGTTGCGCATCGGCTAGCATCGCCGCGACACCGACCGGCACGTAGCGTATAAAGAATACAGACAACTTAACCGCCACCGCGCGGTACGCTTCGCCAGCCGTTGCTGAGCAGAGCAAACCGCACGCTGACACGTAGCCTCTCCGCTGCGCCGTTGCGCCGCGAATCTACGGGCAACCCGGATACTCAAGTCGGGTGGCCTGGATCGCGGCCGTTTCTTTGCGCACCCGTTCCACAGAGTCCCCGGACGTTTCCCGCGAGGAGAACCGCCGTGGACAAATTGGAACAACTGCTCGCCGAACTAACGGCGACTGACGAGAAGATGGACGCCTTGCTGGCCAACGACGAGTTGAGCGAGGACCAGCACACCGAACACGATACGCTTGTCGCCGGCCGGCTCAAGCTGACCGCCAGCATCAACGCGGAGCGCGACCGGCTCAAGCGGGCCGACGAGCGTAAGGCCCTGGCCGACGAGGCCGAGGAGCGCAAGCGGACTGCGGCGGCAGGGCTTGGCCGAATCGTCGACGCGGACGAGCCGCAGCCCGGCGAGATTCCCGGCAGCCGCAGCAGCGACGACGGTATTCCGGCCACCGCCAAGCGACATGGCAGGATCAAGAACTTCGTGGGCACGGTCGACGGTCGGTCGCCTGAGGTTCGGGCGTATCGATTCGGGCAGTGGGCCCTGGCCCGTCTGTCGATGCACATGCCGGCCCACTTCGCCTTCAAAAGCGCCCTCGACTTCTACGAACAACCCGAGCGTTCGCCGCAGATCGGAGGCGGCGGATTCTCGGGTTTTAGCGACGTTTCATTCCGAGGGTGTACGCGGGAGTGCCCGAAATTCGAGCGCTTGGCAACACTTAGGCAACATTTCGACACCACATTGGCCGCATAGCGGGGCGGAGGGTGACATGAATTTGATCGACAGACCGACACTTGCGATGGCGGACGCCGGCGCGGGCACGCAGCCCGCCAAGCTGCTGACCGTGATCGAGGCCGCCAACTACCTGGGGATCTCGCGCACGACCTGCTATCAGCTCATGGACTCGGGCCGCTTGGCGTACCACCGCGTCACGGCCCGGTCGAGACGCATCGACATGGCCGACCTGGAGGCGTTCAAGGCCGGCTGCCGCATCGGTCCAGAGCGGCCAGGGGATTAAGAGCATGGGCACTGGAATACCTAGGCCGGCCTTCGGTCGGACCAGCGCGGCCGGGCAGACAGTCCTCCCGACCGTCGACCGTCTCCGTAGTTCAGTCCGCCCCGTCGACACAACCCACGTTTTCCCCGGGTTTACCTGGGGTTGTGTCGCCGTCGCCAGTGTCGACAGGCTCGGCAAACCCTCCGGCAAATTGCCGGGAGGTAACGGCGAGGTCCGCGAGATTGTTTCGCCGGCCGTCGGGATGAAGCCGCGCACCTGTGCGAAGGCGAAGCCCGGCTTAGAAGTTGCCGCGCGACCACGGCCCGCCACTACCTGGACGACTCGGGCTCGGGGGCGCGTGTGTGCCACGCCTGGGCGGCGCAAGGCGACATGCGGATGGCTGGGCGACATGCCAACGGCCGAGCGATCCCGGGCGGCTGTGCGGCCCCTGGACTCCGCGACGGCCGCGAGTGGATTTGTAAGATTCTGCGATCCGCGCGCCGTCCAATTAACCTTTGTTTATCTCGTGTCAGCGGCCCTTCAAATGCCAGTTTCTTGGCACGCGGTTCCAAGATTGGGACTAGTCCCGTTTTGCCTCCCATCTAGCGTTCGTGGCCAGCGCGATGACCGTGGAACGCGCGCGTTTCCTACCGACCGGCGCCGGAAGCTGGCGCGGCGAACGGGGGAGCAGGGGCGGGGAACATGAAAGCCGAGCTACGCCCCGAGCAAGTCGTCTGCATCGTTGACAGCCGCGAGCAGCTACCCGTGGACCTGTCGCCGATGCCAACGGAAATCGGCACTCTGCCGACAGGCGATTATGGGATCAAGGCCCTGCCCGAGTTGTGCGCCATCGAACGCAAGAGCGAGTCCGACCTGCTTTCGTGTGTCGGGGTAGAACGCGATCGCTTCGACCGCGAGGTCAAGCGGCTGCTGGCCTATCCCGTCCGGGCCATCGTGGTCGAGTCAACCTGGCAGCGTATCGAATCTGGCGAATGGCGAAGCAAGGTCACGCCGCCTGCGGCAGTGGGCTCTCTGCTCGGCTGGGTGGCGATGGGGCTGCCGATTATCATGGCCGCCGACCATGATCGTGCCGGCCGGTTCATCGCGCGACTGTTGTTCACGGCGGCACGGCGCGAGTATCGCAAGGTTCGTGGCTTGGTCTCCCCACCAAGGCAGCGCGGACCCAACCGTCACACCCCCTCAGTTTCGGACGACGCAGAATGATAGCGCGCAATTTCAATCCACCACCCACAGAACCGCACGTGCATGAAACGGGGCCGGTTTGGAAGCCGGCTTGGAAGCTGGCCGGTTTCACCAGCAAGCGCGAATGGGCGGCTGCCCAGAAGATGACCGACCGGGTGCAGCGCAAGGGCTGCCCGGAAGTGATTGACGCGCTGCTGGCCCGCGAAATCACACTGACGCAAGCCGCCTGGGTTGTCACCCACCCCAAGAGCGGCCAGCCCGCCGCGCTCAAGCGGTGCCGCAAGATCAAGAGCCGTGCCGAAGTAGGTGACGCATGAGTCGTGGCCATCTACCCGAGACGATCAGCGCGTTCTCGCTGCTTCCTGGCGACGATCCAGACGGGCTTGCGCTGGCAAGGCTGGTCGTTGAATCGTTCCTCCTACTATCGATCCGTGCATCGCTCGATCGCATTGAATGGGCCAGCCCAGCCCTTGTGAATGATGCGCTGGCCGGATGCCGAGAACGCCTTACGTCCGAGGGCAATGGATTTGATCTTCGCGTTGCCGCGTACCCGCACAAGCTGTCGAAGCAGATCGCGGCCATGACCGGATGCGATGCAGACCTAGCCGCGCTCGTTTTCACGCCGACGAAGGCGGGGATCGTCAGCGACGAACTGAAGCGCTTTATCACCCGCAAGCAAATTTCCACCGGAAGGCCGAGACGGTAAGTCAAATGACGCATGACCCGAACACCGCCAATCGGCGTTTCCAGGAAGCCGCTGCCGAGCAGTTGGGGGAATCGCCCAACACGGCAGACAGCACGAACGGCATGGCGGGAGTGAAGCAGGACCAAGGTGTTAACAGCACCTTGGTTGATCTTCGGTCCGCCGACGGTCGAACCGACATTGCCAACGCACGTCGAATCCGCCAGGCGTTCGGCGACTCGCTTCGCTTCTGCGATCCGTGGGGCAAGTGGCTCGTATGGGACGACAAGCGCTGGGCGGTTGACTGCAAGCGACGGGTCGAGGCGATGGCCAAGAAGATCGCACAGAACGTGTGGGGCCAGGTCGGCGAGCTACTGCCCGAATCAGAGGGGCCGCTGTCGGCCGAGTTGGTTCGGTTCGCCAGGGCGACGGCAAGCGCTAGGGGACAAGCCAATATGCTGACGTTGGCTAAGAGCGAACCGGGCATCCCGATACTCCCGCAACAACTTGACGCCGATCCGTGGGCGCTGAATTGCCAAAACGGCACGGTGAATCTGAAGACTGGCGACCTGCGTCCGCACAGCCGGGGCGACCTGATCACGACTCTCTGCCCAACGCCATACATCGCCGGCGCCTCGGGCGAGTGCCCGCTGTGGCAACAAACCAGCGACCGCATTTTCGCGGGCAACGCCGCTGTCTGTGGGTTCGTTCGGCGGCTGTTCGGCGCGGCATTGGCCGGCCTAGTGGTCGAGCACATTCTGCCGATCTTCTGGGGCGATGGCAGCAACGGCAAAGGGCTACTGCTCGAAACCGTTATGGACGTTCTCGGGCCAGACTTCGCGTGCAAGATCAGCGCCGACGTTCTGCTGGCGTCCAAGGGCGACCGCCACCCAACGGAGTTGGCAGACCTGCACGGCAAGCGGCTGGTAGTCGCCAGTGAATCAGATGACGGCCGTCGTTTGAAGGAAGGGCTGATCAAGGAAATCACCGGTGGCGACACGATCAAGGCCCGACGGATGCGCGAAGACTTCTGGCAATTCCGCCCCTCGCACACGCTGGTCATGCTCACAAATCATCGGCCGACCGTGCGTGGTACAGATCACGGAATCTGGCGCCGGCTTTGCCTAGTGCCGTTCGTCCAGAAGTTTTGGGACGCCGACCGTGGCGAGACCGGGCCACCCGAGTTGCAAGCCGACAAGCACCTACGCGACAAGCTACGGAGCGAACACGCTGGCATCCTGGCATGGCTTGTCCAAGGGTGTCTGGAGTGGCAGCACAGCGGTCTGGGAGAGCCAGAGGAAGTGAAGGCGGCAACGGCCCAGTATCGATCCAGTCAAGACGTCCTGGGGGCGTTCGTCGCCGCGTGCTGCGCTGAAGGCCCAGAGTACACGGCTAAGGCCAGCGACGTCTACCGGGCCTACTCGGCATGGTGCAAGGCCAACGGCGAATACGCGGTAAGTCAACGCAGGTTTGGGGATGCGATGAGTGAGCGGGGTGTCGATCGCTACAAAAGCAATGGCGTCTACTATCGAGGAATGGGGTTGGATTTGGAACAGTCGGAACAGTTGGACCCCAGTTTCTAGTTAACCACCTATACGCGCCCGCAGGGGCGCTTAACAGGAAAACGACCTTAATCGTTCCGATCGTTCCGTAGATCGCGGTAGCAGCACGGCCCCGATCGGCCAGCAGCGTGAGCCAGACGTAAACCAGAGCCGCCAACGGGTTTGAGGCGCCGGGGCGGGGTCAAAAACCTACGTCGGGCGCGCGCCGAACCGTTCGCTAAAGCGCGCACATTTTTTGACAAAACTAACTAGGGGGGGGTGCAAGGCTCCCGCCACCATCCGGGTATTCGGGGCCATTCGGGGCGAACTTCCTCAGACGCGAAACACGACAAGCAGCGAGGGCGTAGTAAACGCCAACCGTCCATGAAACGTAGTTGCAAGACCTGCACAGCGATCAAGCGCAAGCCCCGCCGCAATTGGGCCAACGTGGAGGTCGTGTACGTTCCGATCTATCGGCCGTTCTGCCCACGGTGCGGTAGCGAGGCTTTCGAGCATATACGGGGCGAGGACAACGGCGACAACAGCACCACCGAACGGGTTGTCTGCCGCGACTGCAGTGAGCCGTACAAGATCGTGAGGGAGTTGTCTGACAGCGAGTTGCCCGACTTGGGCAATGGCTGATGGCGCGTTGACTATAAAGGACGTTTGGTGAATAGAATCAGGAGGACCAAACCATGACGTTTGAACCAGCAAACGATCTGCTTTCCGCCGCGATGTTGTGCGAACTGCTGCAAAGCACTCCGGCCGCGATTGAACGAGCGGTGACGCGAGAAGGTGTTGAGCCAGTGCGCCGAGTGAACGGTGTCTGCTATTTCGCCGCCGACGCGGTTGACGCGATCCGCCGGTCACTGGATCCAGCTCTCCGGCCGGAGAGTTTGGCCGGAGCCCTCCTGCCGCCGCAGACAATGTGTTGAGGCCACGCGAGGCTGAGCGCCTCTGCAACCAGCAAGGAAAACGTCGATGAGTAAAACCAAACGAATGACGATGGATGACGTTGTTAGTCTCGCGCAGGCGCGGACAAAACTCGCCAATGTCGATGAAGAAATCGCGCTTGCGCGCAAGCGTCTCGCCGCCCTACGCTCGGGACGTCCGCCGGCGCCCAGCACCCTATACCGTGCGCAGGCGTTCCTGACCGGCGCTAATGCGGGTCTGGCCGAAGCAACCGTGACCGCAGAGCAGATCGAGGCTGCCGAAAGCGTGGTCGGTGTCCTGGAGAAGGCACGTGAGATGCAGGTCGAAGTGTGCGAACGCGAACGGATCGAAGCCGTCGACCTCGTGGTTCAGAGCCGACGCGGGGAGTACGCCGAATTGGTCGCCGATGCGTTGGCGCAATCCGAGGCGGCTGTCGTAGCGCTTGGCCACGTCGCGGACTTCATTCCCAATCTGAGGCGCGAACTGAAAGCGAAGTCGGCTACCGAAGTCAAGCTACGGTCCGTCGTGCCGAACCTTCGGATTATGGGCCTCCTGCGCGGTGGCCTGATACCGCAGCTCAAGCAAGCGGCGGAGTACTTCCTGCGATGACCGCTGTTCGTCATGGCCGCGCCGGCTATCGCTGTGCCCCGAGCGCGGGGCCGATTCCCTCGGACAACCAAAACGGGAAACGATGATGAGCACAACGGGCCGATTGACGTTGGCCGACTTCACCGACCTAGAGTCGGACGGTCAGTTACAGGCCGCCGTGGATGCTGTGGTTGCCAGTCGCCTCCCCGAACATCGACAGCTCGTTGATGATGCGATTGAAGCGATGGCGGCAGCCATTACCGCGATTGATTCTCTTGAACAGTTCTTGCCGAATTTGCGGTGCGAATTGAAGGGCGGCAACCGAAAGAACGTGCAGGTCAAATCGCACATCATACAATTCGACATGATAATGGCTGCGAAGTTGAGGCTTGCTCTCGTGCGATTGAAGGCTGGCCGGGAGCACTACCTGCAATGACACTTGCGGCCCACAAGTACGCCGGCCAAGGCTATTCGCTCGCCCCAGGGCACCCTGCCGTACCCCGGCTCGTACCGGGAGCCGATGGATGTCGGTTTAATCTGGCGGGCGATTTGTCACTCGAAGAGGGTGCGGCCGGTGAGTTCGAGCGGTGGCTCGATGCCCGCCCACACCTCGCAACTGTGCGTGTCGTCATAGACAGCCGTGGTGGGTTGATTACTCGGACGGAGGCCATTTCTGTCGCACTGAGAATCTACAGAGGCGAAACGATTGCCGAAGTAGCTGGCCGTGCGCATTCGGGCGCTGCCGAAATAGTATTGGCATGTGACAGGCGCATCATTCGACGCGGCGCGACGATCATGTTTCATCGTTGTTCCGGGCTTTCGCCAACGCTTGCAGCCGAAGCAGATAACGAGATTATCGGGCACCTCGCGCGACTGACACGCAACCCGCTATCTACCGTCCGGGCATGGGTTGATCGGGGTGTGGTTTTCGACGCTTCGCAAGCCTTGCGATACGGACTTGTCGATAGCGTCTCCTCGACTCCGCCGGTTACATCGATTGACCTAACACACAAGCCGCGTCCCTAGCGGAGCAATAAGGCGCAACTAACTCTGCGGCAACCATACAAACCCCACAAGGACGCGACATGGCAAAGAAACAGCGCACCAAAAGAACAGCCAGCACAGTGGCGGCTGACGATCACCCGATCACCCTCGACCAAATCCGCAAGGCCCACGGGCCGAAGCACTTGCCGTTGCCTGTACCCGAATGGCGCACCGGCAACGGTGCTGTTCCGAAGGTGCTGGCTAAGCGCCTAAGCGCGCCGGAGTTCCTGGAGATCAACGAACTGCCCAAGCAGACGGAAGCGGAGAAGTTCACCTACATGCTCAACGTGGTGAAGCGATCGTTAGTCAACCCGGACGGCTCGCAGCTTATCGGCGACGGGGATGAGTACCTGCTGACCGATCACCCGGCATTGGTTGGCCGGCTCGGATTGGAACTACTTAAGTTCAACAGGATGCTCGCGCAACCACGTAGCAAAACAGATTCTACGACCACGCGATAAGGCATTAACCAAGTATGGCAAAATCAATCGGAAGCATGGTCGCGGTCGTAAGCGCGACGTCCGGTAAGTTCTCCAAAGACATCAACGCGATTCGCGGCGACGTGCGGGGGCTCAAAGGCACGGTCGAGAAATCGGAACCGAAGGGCGGTTTATTCGCTGCGCTTGGGGCTGGGGGCGCGATCGGTGCTGGAATCGTGGCTGCCCAGGCGGGCATCCGCATGCTAACAAATGCGGTCCAAGGCTTCTTCGACACGTTCACGAAAATCGAAGAACTGGGCGACTTTGCTGCCCAGATCGGCGCGACGACCGAGGAGATTAGCGGCTTGCGGTTTGCCGCTGATCAAATGGGATCGTCTGCCGAGGCAATGGACAAGGGCCTGGAGAAGATGGTTGTCCGTATCGGCGAGGCGCGGGGCGGTGCCAAGGAAACGCAGGAAGCGTTTAGGGCGCTGGGCGTCGACGTCGACGAGTTGGCAAACATGACGGCAGGCGAAGCGCTCAAGGCGATTGCCGATGGCTTCAAGGACATAAAGAGCCCGGCCGATCAAGCCGCGCTGGCTACCGACATTTTCGGCCGCAGTAGCCTGGACCTGGTGAACGTCTTGAATCAAGGGGCCGACTGCATCGACGAGATGATCGAGCGTGCCCGTGAGTTGGGAATCGTGCTGGACGAAGCTGCGGTGAAACGAGCTAGCGAAGCTAGTCTGGCGCTCAAGGAACTGAAGGCAGCGGGCGCCGGTTTGAAGACCGAGTTGACAATCGGTCTTGCGCCGGCGCTACAGCTCATGGCGCAGCTCACAACCGACATGATTGCAACTTCGCGCTCGCTTGTCGGCGCGCTCGACTTGACGACAGTTGAATGGGTTGCCCAGGCCGCTGCGATCGGCATTGCTATCGCGCTCGCACCCAAGATTGTTGCCGCGATCATCGGAATTGTGAAAGCCTTTCGGGCGATGGCAATGGCCGGGGCCACCGCGCAAGCACTCAGCGGTCCGGCCGGCTGGGCATCGTTGGCCGCAAGCCTTGGCGCCGCCGCACTCGCGGCCGTCGCGGTCAATAAGCTGTTCGACCAGATCGAAGAGAGTCAAAAGCGGGTTGGCGCCGCAAACAAGAAGCGTCAAGCAGGCGAGGACACGCTCGCCAAGGCGGAGGAAGCGGCGAAAGCGGCGGCCGAAGCGCAGCGAGAACTAGACGCCATGATGCGTCGCGGCGAACAGATTGCCAAGGGCACGCGGACGCCGTTCGAGGTGTGGAGCGATTCGCTCGACGATCTGACCAAGCTGCTCGACGTCGGGGCTATCAATTGGAAGAACTACGAGCGGGCCGTGGCCAAAGCGGCAGACACGCTCGATAAGGCCACCCTAAGCAAAGAGAAGGCCGAGCGCTTCCAACCGACCCAGGCAATAGGCGCTGCGTTGCGCGGGACGGCCGGAGGCTTCTCTGCCGTACAGTCGGCCATCCGAGGGACGGCAGATGCTGAGCGGAAGCAGGAAGCGCGCGACAAGGAGCAGCTCGAAGAAACAAAGAAATCGAATAAAAGCCTAAAGCTAATCGAAGAGGCGCTGTCACGGGGACGAGCAGTCCAGCGTGCAGTAGATATCTGATGTGCTTGGACACGGCAACACTTGGCACGATGCTGCGGGAAGAAATTGGTAGGCACAAGCTTCGTGTGGCCAGCCATCGGGAGCGCATCGAGCTATTCGATCAACAGCTTTCCGAGGCAAGCCGCGAAACATGCGAACGGCTGAATAGCCTCATCGAGATATACAACGGCGACGCGCCACTGGCCGGCCTTGAACCCATCGACGAAGTTCTATGAAGGGCTGGCCGGACACTGCGAAAGGGCGACCATGACCGGAACAATTACACGGGTGATTTTGGATAAGGGCTTCGGATTTATCGAGGCCGCCGGCCAAAGCCGCGACGTGTTTTTCCATCGAAATAGCCTCGTTGGGGGCATCGAGTTCGACGCGACGCTGATCGAGCGGCGTGTGGAGTTTAACCTTATCGGCACCGAGAAAGGACCGGCAGCGTACAACGTGGGGCCGGTGGACTGAAGTGAGTACAGCAAGCACCACAATTGACGCACAGCGGGAACTGACCGACCTGGAAGGGGCACGCGACCGGCGGCCAGTAGCAGACCGGCAAGGGGTGTTGTTTTATGTCCGGTAGGCATCCTGCGCGGGAAGACGAGCTACTTGCGTTTCGTAGCGCACTGCTTGGGCAAATGCGCGAGTACCGATTGCATGTCGCGTCCTGCCGCGAACGGCGGGAAGCGGCCGACAGAAAGCTTGAAGAAACCGAACGCAAGCTCCGTGGGCAAATCAATCGGCATGTTGACGGCTACAACCGCGAAGCCCGAGTGCTGGGCTTAGAAGTGATTGACGACGCTCTTTGACAACTTGGAAGGCTCGCGCGATTCGGGGCGGCCGGGGTCGCGCCAAGTCATGGTGCCTCGGGGGCATCGCGCAAGATGTCGTCAAACGCCTTGTCGATTTGCTTGGTCGCTTTGTCCAGTTCATGCCTGCTTCGACGATAGCGAAATTCGTCCACCAGCAGCACGCTGGCAACTACCGCCACGACGATGAGCACCGCGCCGCCGATTACGAGCCACGTGGCAGAGCTGCTCGATCGTTGCCGCCGGCCCTTGATTGCCGGCGTCGTGCGAATCCGCATCGCAGCCTGCACAACGCCGCCGCACTTCGGGCACGCGATGCCAGCGATAGCTGCTGCGGCTGGATCAACGTCGAGCGCCTGGCCGCAGTGGATGCAGTAGACGACCGACACCGGCGTAGCTCCCTTCGGCCCGTGGTCCTGGACGCTACTTCGCCAGTACCATACCGCGCGGAACTGAGTCGCGCACGAAGCGCTTGGCGGATGGCTGGGTTGGAATGCGGGCAAGCACAGAGGCCCGGCACGGTGCAAGCATCTCGATCCCCAGCAGCGAACCGCGCTTGTCGTAATCGGCAAACACGGCACCGCCAGCGTGTTCTTTGACCTTCACCGATTGGCCTTTATGAATCTGGAAATAGACCGACATCACTTCTCCGGTGCTGTCGTTCGTCTCGACCTTCACTGCGAACTGGAAATCACTTTTCATATCCCTACCCTACCATGATTGCGGTCACGATACACAACCTGTCCGCCCACACTTCAAACACGACGTCGACCACGGCCCCGCTCGGCCCCTCTTTTCGCCACCGCCGACGGCCCGGCCTCGTGGGCAATCCCTTCTGGTCTGGGTTGCGGAGCACCGCGAACACCTGCTTTTCGGTGACGCCGCGCTGCTTCATTCGGTCGAGTGCGTGCCTTGTGAACCAGATCGTCGTCTTTCCTAAGATCGGGCTTTGGACATGCACGTCACGACCCGGCCTCCGCGTTATCTTGGGAGTGCGTCGGCCCGGTCGTTTCCCTGAATACATGCCAGGATTGTGGTCTGGCGCGGCGTGGCCGGCAAGCACCCCCGGGCGGGGCACTAGTGAACGCTGTTCACCGTCGATGGGCGTTGATGCGTTTGCCAGACGCCCCAGGACGCCGCGTAAGGCGTTTGGGCGGGGTTCCCCGTGGCTTTGGACACCGGAAATCAGCGTGCGTTACAGGCGGTCTCAGAGGCTCGGGGTGATGGAATTGCCTATTTTAACGTGGTGGCCCGGGGCCGATCTGCTCCGCCTCGCGGAATGGCGTACCGCCCAAATTGTAAAAATGAGGTGGTCTCGACGGCACCCGAAAGCAAGCTTTATCACGATCCCCAGAGCCTTGTGCAGGGGGCCAACTGACTCTTGATTACGTTAGGGCTGCACACTTCACACGAGACGCGAATTCCACGGCCGCCCTTGTGCGTCCGCGCGACCGGGGTTGCATGGCCGAGCCGGCGCGGTAAATTGTTGGCTCCTAAAGCCTTTGTGCATGTTGAGTCCTAAACCAATGTTGAGAAAAAAGAGCCCCCGCCCGTATGCTTGCGCGTCAGCCAAGATTGGCTTCGGCCGATCAAGGCCCGCAACGCGGTCTCAACACCGCGTAGGAGCGAGTATGCGGGCCGGGGCTTTTTCTTGCGCCTGCTGCGCACCGAAAGGAATCACCATGTCCCGCTATTCCGTATTCACGCTGGAGGTCGACGGCGAGTTTAACCCGACAAGCGTTGGTGAGATGCCCCCACATTTTCTCGGTGGGACGATTCACACCAAGGACGTTTCCTACACCCACGCGAGCACCATCACACGCGGCTACAACTTCGATCGCATCAACGATCAGGGGGACGGTTCGTGGATGATTCTTGCGATGGCAGGACGGCATAAGATAAGGCTCACCATGCTCGGTCTGTTTCCGTTTTGCCAATGGTGCGCGACGCCACTAACAGTCGAGACGGCGACGATCGATCACATAAAGCCCAGGGCTCGCTACGGCGACGGTGGGCTACTGAATCGGGCGCTCGCGTGTCTCGATTGCAACCAGCAAAAGGCTGATCACGATTGGGGTCGGCCAAGGTTTGGGCCTAGCGAGTGGGGATTGTTGCTTCACTGTTGAACGGGGGCGGCGAGGGAACCGCACCCATGACTGACGACCTTGAACATCGGAGGTGAGAACATGAAGCCGCGTAAAAAGCCACCCATTGAACTGCCGGAGGCAGCCGTTCGGGCGATTGTTCGGCTACTGCTTAATGCCCCGCTGACCGACGAGGAGCGGTGTGCGCAGGCCACCCGGCAACGCGCGTCGCGGCGGAGTCGGAAGCCGAAACAACGGACCCACAAGGATTCAAAAAATGCGAGAGTCTAAAACCAACTCGAAACGCAAGCGGCGCGGCCGTGGCGAAGGTGCGATTTACCAGCGACCCGACGGCCGCTGGGTGGCAACGGTGTCGCTCGGCTACGGTGCCAACGGCAAGCGCAAGCGGCGAACGGTATACGGAAAAAGCAAACAGGAAGCGCAAACGAAGCTGAACAAACTTACTTCCTCCAGCATGGCCAGTACGCTAGTCGACATCGACAAGCAGACCGTGGCACAGTTCATGGATCGCTGGTTGAGGGATGTCGCCAAGCCGACAGTTGGATCAAACACGTACCACAGCTACAGCATCGCAAACAAGAACCACGTCTCAAAACGAATCGGGGGCGTCCGCCTGCAAAAGCTAACCGCCAGCCACATACAGTGGATGTTCGCGGAAATGGCCCGCGAAGGCATTGGCCCCCCTACTCGACGTGTAGTCCATATTGTTCTGAATGTCGCGCTCCGTCATGCGATGGAGCAAAATCTGGTTGTGAGGAACGTATGCAGATTGGTCAAAATCACCAAGGTTCCAAAACCTAAAATTCATCCCCTTGACTCTAGGCAGGTCGCCGTGTTCCTAGATGCTGCCAAAGGGGACCGATACGAGGCGCTGTATCACCTCGCCGTCGGCTCGGGGATGCGCCAGGGGGAGATTTTCGGTTTGCATTGGGCCGACACTGATCTAGTGTCCGGTACGGTGTCGGTACACCAGTCCTTGGTGGGGCCTCTGCCAAGCGAGTTAAGGCTGGGAGACGTCAAGACCGCTAGCGGTCGCCGGATGATCAGGCTCCCGCAGCACGTCATCAGGGCCCTAGAGGAACACCGCAGACGGATGATGGCTGATGGCTTCGGCGGGCTTGAGTTCGTCTTTTGCAACCGAGGGGGGAGATTTATTCGGAGAGGGCATTTTACTCGTTTTGAATTCAAGCCGCTGTTGAAGCGGGCCGGACTACCCTCGATCCGGTTCCACGACCTGCGGCACACGCACGCCTGCTTGTGCCTTGCGGCCGGCCAGCACCCCAAGGTGGTTCAAGAACGTTTGGGCCACGCCAACATTGCAATGACGATGGACACGTATTCGCACGTACTTCCGAGCATCGACGCGGGCACGGCGGACAAGCTTGACGCGCTCGTGGCGGGCGAGATGGCCGAGCTAGAGAACGGCAACACTTTGGCAACATTTCGGGCGAAGGAAAACCACAAAACCGCCTGAATCCCCGCGAAAGCAGCACTTCTACGCCAAGCGGTCACGTTTCACTTCTACGATCGCAACGCAGCGACTTGGGCCGTAGCGCACCAGTCGAACAACGCAACGGGTGCCCACAACGTGATCCCCGAGGAATTCGGCACCGACATGATTCTGCTGCGCGAGTTGTACGGCGTAGCGCGTCGACTCTTTCGGCGTGTACCAATGGCGAGCGACACCCGCACCGATCCCCGGCAAGAGGGCGGGCTGACTGCGTACTTCACGGCCGAGGGCGGCGCTGGCACGGAGTCGAACACCACGAAAGACAATGTTCGCCTGACCGCGAAAGAGGTGATGGTGCTGGCCCGGATCAGTAAGCAGGTCGACGCGGATTCCATCATCGACTGGAGCGACCACCTGTTCGGCGAAATCAACCAGGCGATGACCCAGAAAGAAGATCAGTGTGCGTTCATCGGCGACGGCACCAGCACCTACGGCGGTATCCAGGGTGTCGTCACGAAGTTGCAAGACGTTGACGGGGCCGGGACAGACAGCTTCGGTTTGGTGACGGGTGCGGGCAACGCCTACAGCGAGTTGACGTTGCCCAACTTCGGGGCCGTCGTGGGCAAACTGCCGCAGTTCGCCGACACGCCGAACGCCGCTTGGGTTATGCACCGCTCGTTCTTCTACGGCACCGTTGTCGATCTCGTCGAAGGCGCAGGCGGCGTTACCAAAGAAGAGATCAACGCTGGCGACCGCCGGCCGCGCCCGCTCTTCAAGGGCTACCCCGTCGAGTTCAGTCAGGTCATGCCGTCGACCGAAGCCAACAGCCAGGTTTGCGCCGTGTTGGGTGACTTCGTGCAAGGCGCCAGCTTCGGTGATCGCCAGTTGGATGAAGTCATGTTCAGCGAGCACGCGACCATCGGCGGCGAGAACGTCTTCGAGCGGAACCAGATCGCCGTGCGTGGTACTGAGCGATTCGACATCAACGTGCATGGCGTCGGCAGTTCCACCGTGGCTAGCGCGATCGTGGGACTCCAGACCGCCGGGAGCTAATCGCTAACGGCAACCGGACACCAAACCTAACCATCAACCAAATCGAGGATAAGCCGTCATGTTACAAGCACACAATCGAAAGCTGGTGGGGCTCACGTTCCCGGTCGCCATCGTCGACGACGCGAGTTGGACTACCGTCGAACTCGACACCGCAGGCTATGACTTCGCCGTAGTCAACGTGATGCTCGGAGCGAGCGATATCGCAATCGCCGCGTTCGCCGTGACCGAATCGGATACTGCCGGCTCGGGGCACGCCAACGTAACCGGGGCGATTTACGGAACGTCGGCCAACGACACGGGGAGCACTTCGACGCTGCCCAGCGCGACCGATGACAACAAGATTTTTTCCGTCTATCTCGATCTGCGGGGCCGCAAGCGCTATCTCGACCTGACGCTCACCGCTGGCAACGGGACCGCCGGAACCTTCGCGGTTGCGTGGGCTGAATTGTGGCGGGCGAAGGACTCGCCGCGCACCGCTGCCCAAGCCGGGTACTCGCAGCGCTTGATCGTCTAGGACTTTCACTGAGAGCAATGAGTATGTCCACCACGATTCCCCGTGTTCGTTTCCTGCGCCAGTGGCGCGGCTTCGCCAAAGGAACTAAGAGCGACAAGATCGGTCAAGGCGTAGCTTCGCTGCTGGTGCAACGCGGCACGTGTGAGTGGGCCGCCCCGCTCGCGCAGCATGTCGCGGCAGGTCGCGGCAAGCGCGCGGAACGCAAGGGGTAACTATGGGCACGTCCACCATGCAACCTGTGTTCGTCACCACCCTGATCGGGCCGGTGCAGTTGGTCACTGCGGCCACGGCGTATCCGGTCACGCTTGGCGAGGCGAAGGCCCAGGCCATCGTCACGATCGACGATGACGACCAGACGGTGCTCCGCAAGCTCAAGGCGGCGACGCGCTACTGCGAGCGGCTGATTGGCGTGCAGATCATGTCGGCCACCTACGACGTGCCGATCCGTGGCTGGTGGAACGGACTACTTCGGATGCCACGTCAACCGTTGCAGTCCGCGACGTGGCTCAAATACTACGACCCAGGCGGGACGCTGACGGAACTCGATTCGAGTAAGTACATCGTTACCACGCCGCAGGCCACTCCCGGGTACATCGAGCGAGCCCCGACAGAAACGTGGCCGAATACCGACGGGCGGTTCTACCCGATCATCGCCCGGATCGTCGCCGGCTTCGCTAGTGCGGCCGTCGTGCCCGAGACGGTCAAGGAAGCCGTGTTGATGACGGTGGCCCACTTCTACGAGAACCGCGAGGCCGTGTTGACGGGCACGATCGCAAAGGAACTTGACATCGGCGTGAAGGCGCTTTTACAGGCCGAGTTCGCCAGGGGGTACGCATGATGGCTAGAGGTATCAATTACGTCCGAGTCCCGGCAGTGATCGCAAAGTCCGACATCGCCGAGTTCGCGGCAGTCAAGGGCCGCGTCAACTTGCAGGCTATCAACGTCGGCGGCATTCAGTACGCCGCGCACTGCCTGCGGTTCGAGACGTTCGCTGGCTCGCGGCATGTGGACGGGATGTATCACGGCGAACACCTGTTTGCGGCCGTGCCCCGGGACAACGAACAGCAGGCAGCGGACTTCGCTAAGGATATCCCCGGCCTCGCCAAGCCGGCGCATCAGACAGTCGCACCGGCAGAAGCACTTGAAGAGGACAACTGACTATGGCGTTCACACATGCGGTCACGATCGGCGTGCAGCCGGCGGGGACAGGGGTCACTCGCACGGCGTCGTACAGCGCTTCGAGCGAGCTGGCGCTAACAGAGACGATTGCCGATAGCTCGACAGATTTCCAGATCGTAGCGGCTATCGATGTCTCCGCCGTTAAGTCGTTCTACGTGGTCAGCGACAAGGCCGTAACCCTGGAGACCAACAACGGCACCACGCCGGATGACACGATCAGCCTCAAGGCGGGGATTCCGTATATCTGGAACACCGATAGCTACGACACGTTCAAACTGGGCACGGACGTAACCGACCTCTTTATCACCAACGCGAGCGGTGGGACTGCAACGCTGGAGTTGCGCTGCGTCCAAGACGCTACGCCTTAATGATGCGAGCAGGAAAACTACGCCACCCGATCACGATTGAGCAGCCGACCGACACGCAGGGCAGTACCTACGGACAAGCCGGGTTGACATGGACGACGTTCAAGAGAACCAGAGCGTCGATCGAACCGGCTAGCGGCAAGGAACAGATCGGCGCGGACCAAGTTCAGGCGGGCGTGACGCACGTTGTAGGGATGCGATTCATTCCCGGCGTCACGACAAAAATGCGTATCGCTTTCGGCACACGAGTTTTCAGCATCATATCGACGCTCAACATCCAGGAACGTAACCGCGAGCTGAAGCTGATGTGCATGGAGGAGGTGTAGTGGGTGGTCAGGGGTGCCAGGAATGTGATGCGGATGGAGTTGCGCGGCGCGGACGAACTCAGCAACGCCCTATTGGAACTGCCGCGCGGACTACGCAACTCGACGCTACGAAAGGCAGTCAACAAGGCGGCCCGAATCATGGTGCCGCCGCTAAGACGTGCGACACCTCGCAGCAAGAAGGGAACGAAGTCACCGAAAGCAACGCCGCCGGGAACGCTGCGAAAGTCAACCGGCATCATCCTCCGCAAGTACAGGGGCGGCATGATCCAGGCGGCGTACATCGGCCACCGTTGGCCGAAAGGCGCGGCGGCTCACTTGCGGGAACGGGGGACAAAGGCGCGCAAGACAAAGCGCGGTGCGAATCGCGGGGCAGTTGCGCCCAAGCCGTTTTTCAAACCAGTTTACGACTCAAGCAAACACCGTGTGCAGCGGACCATGCGAGAGCAACTCACTAAGGGCATTGCAGAAGCCCGCGAGAAGGCCGCTCGCAAGGCACTCAAGAAGGCCGTCGGTTAGGAGAGGGTAGTACGTGGCACAAGTTGAAGCGTGGCTGTGGGATCGACTGAAAAACTACGACGACATCGTAGCGATCATCGGGACCAACGTGTTCCCGCAGTTCGCGCCCCAGGATCTCGACCTGCCATTCATCACGTTCTCATTGAGCGACACGCAGCGCAGCTACAACGCGAAGCAACAGGACGGGATTCCAAGGTCGACCTTTGACATCAACTGTTGGGACGATGACTTTCCGCGCCTGATGACGTTGAAGGACGCGGTACGAACCGCAATCGACGGGTACAGGATCGACGACGGCACACACAAGATTCGCCGCTCGTTCATCGAAGACGAAAAAGATATCCCGGACGCGGCGGACTGGGGCTTTGAGGAGCCGACCTACGGGCGGCAGTTTGTGCTAGTGGTCAGCCACGTCGAGACCGTGCCGACCTACACGTAACCGAGGAGAGAACCACAATGGCCGACGAAGGCTACAGCATTACGATCACTTTCCAGTCCGGGTTTATCGCCGAACTGTACGGCGTGAACTGGGACGGTATCGCGCGCAACGCAATCGAGACGACGCACGCCACGAGCGCTGGGGGCTGGCGAACCTTTCAGCCGTCCGACTTGCTCGACCCAGGCGGGCTGAACGTGGCGATTGCATTTGATCCGGATGACGACCCGCCGATCGATCAAGCTGCCGAGACCATCACCGTCAATTACCCGATTCCGTCCGGCGGTAGCACTGCGGCGACCTGGGCGTGCTCCGGCTTTATGACGGAGTACGACAACGAGGCCCCCTTCGATGACAAGATGACGGCGTCCGTCGTGTTGAAGTTCAGCGGCCAACCAACATTCACGCCAGGCACGTAAGGGGACCATGAGTACAAATCGCAAGCCATCCACGATCGAGCAAATTCGCAAGGCGCACGGCCCACGGTTCCTGGAGTTAAAGATCCCGGAATGGGCATCCGCCAAGGCCAACGGGTCAGTACCGCTCGCGCTGGCCAAGCGCCTAGGTGCCCCCGACTACATCCTCTTCCAGGAAACCGTAGGCGACGCAAAGGACAAGGCGACTGTGTTCAATGCGATGGTCAAGATTATTCAGGCGTCGTTTATCAACCCGGACGGTACGCAATTGATTGGCGACGACGACTTATACCTGCTGACGGATCACCCCACACTCGTCACTCGGGTTGGCGCTGAGTTGCTGCTGTTCAACGGGCTATCGAAGAGGACGGCAAAAAACTCCGCGCGCACCCCCTGACGGTATTTGCATTCAGGTGGTGCCTAGAACACGGGTGTCCGCATCCAAACTACATCCCGCTGACGGCCGAAGAGTTCATCGACTGGGTTGACTATTACCTCTGCGAGCCGTGGGGCGACAAGTGGCGGCAGACGGCGACGATCGCATTGGCGCAAACGGCGGGTCTGAAGACCCGCAAGCGACTGCGAATCGAAGACTTCATGCCGGTCCGCGAACCGCAGACGCCGGAACAGATGCAGACGCAGATCACAGGCTTCTTCAAGGCATACGCGAAGCATGAGCAAAGGCACCATCGGAAGCATGACGGCCGTCGTAAGGGCGACGTCTAGCAAGTTCTCCAAAGACATCGACGCGATCCGTGGCGATGTACGAGGGCTAAAGGGCACGATGGCCCAGCCCGTGCCAAGCGGCGGGATGTTCGCTTCTTTTGGGGCCGGGGGTGCGATCGGCGCTGGCATCGTGGCGGCACAGGCTGGCATCCGTGCGCTAACCGGCACGGTCCGAAAGTTCTTCGACACGATTTCCGAGCTGGAGAATCTTGGGGATTTTGCGAACCAGATCGGAGCCACCGCCGAGGAAATCCAGGGGTTGCGGTTTGCCGCTCAGCAGGGCGGGTCTTCTGCCGAGGCGATGGACAAAGCCCTGGAGAAGATGGTTGTCCGCATCGGCGAGGCGCGGGGCGGCGCAAAGGAAACGCAAGATGCGTTCGCGGCCCTCGGCACCAACGTCGACGAGCTAGCGAATATGTCCGCAGGCGATGCGCTCAAGACGCTTGCGGAAGGCTTCAAAAACATTTCCAACCCGGCCGACCAAGCCGCGCTGGCTACCGACATTTTCGGCCGCAGTAGCCTGGACCTGGTGAACGTCTTGAATCAGGGGGCCGACGGCATCGACGAGATGATCGATCGCGGCAGGGAGTTGGGGGCGGTTCTAAGTAATGAAGACGTAGCCGCCGCAGGCGAAGCCAGCCTAGCCATTAAAGAAATGAAAACTGCCTGGAAGGCGCTATGGACCCAACTCACCGTGGCCGTTCTGCCTGCACTCAAATTCGTTGTGGAGGGAATCACTGAGGTCGTAGCCTGGATGAACAATCTCATTTCGGCGGTGCGGAAAGCACTGGAATGGCTGGGGCTTCTCGAAAAGAACACATCGGAAGGCTTTGAAGCGCCGACGACTGGCGGGTCGTCTGCATTGCAGAATGTCCTCGACGAGCAAAAGGCTACGCAGGAAGCTGCCGCAGAACAGAAGAAGGCCGCCGCCGATGCCCAGAAGGCGGTCGACGACATGATGAAGCGCGGCGAACAGGTGGCCAAAAGCCTGCGCGCCCCCTTCGAGGTGTTCAACGACACACTCGACGATATGGCCAGGCTGCTCGATGTCGGCGCGATCAACTGGAAAGTCTACGAGCGGGCCGTTCGGCAAGCGGCGGACACGCTCGATAAGGCTACCCTAAGCAAAGAGAAGGCCGAGCGCTTCCAACCGACCCAGGCAATAGGCGCTGCGATGCGCGGGACGTCCGAAGGTTTCTCTGCGGTGCAGTCGGCGCAGCGCCAACGCGACAACGCCGAGCGCAAAGCTGAGAAGGACCGCGCGGACCAGCTCGAAGAAACAAAGAAGTCGAATAGAAGCCTGAAGCTAATCGAGGAGGCGTTGTCGCGTGGACGGTCAGTCCAGCGCGCGGCGGAACTCTGATGGCTGTGAAGCTGCCAATTCGACTCCTCTTCGCCGGACAGGGCGGCGAGCGAACGCTAGAGGAGCGCAGCTACAAGGCCGTCTGGCTGGTTGAAGTGGACGATCCCCAGGACGATCAGGTGATCGTTATGGCCGTGCTGGCCGGCTACCTGGGGCAGCCCTGGGTGGGCCTCGGCACGGGCGTCGATCTTGAAGCACTGTGCAAGGGCCTTTCCGCAAGTCGAGTGGCCGAGACGCGATTGTTCTGGCTTGTCGAGGGCAACTGGGAAACGCCTCCGCGAGATCAGGACAACAACGATGGGGAGACAAGCGACGACCCCGACGACTGGCGCGACCGGGTTGACGTCGCTGCCGCGAAGTTCAGCGCGCCGATGGAGCGAGCCAAGATCATTACGGACCTGCCGATGATCGGCCGTCCGTCTGGATCGTTCGGCCCGGTTGTCAATGCGGCGAAAGAGGTCTACGACCCGCCGCCCGAAAAGGAAGACTCGCACCGCATCTACCGGATCACGCGGGCGATGAAGAAGTTCCCGGCCATGCTGCTCGATGAATACGAGAACGCGATCAACAGTGAGAAGGTCACACTCAAGAAGGATGGGCTCAAGCGGACGTTCGAGCCCCTCACCCTGAAACTCGAACCGGCCGTCAGCTCGTTGCAATACCACCGCAAGCAGGACGGCACGGATGTCGCCTACTATTGGGTGCCGTTCGAGTTTCACCACAAGAAGGCCGGCTGGCGTTTCGAGATTGTGAATCGCGGCTTCAACCGACGCGGGGCCGGTGGCGATCCAGACGGGCGCGGCGGAACAATCTCGCCGAGCGATTTGCTGGCTAGCAACGGGAGTCCGCACATGAGGCGCATCGTGGACTCCGACGACAACCCGCTCGGGCCCACGCTGCTCGACCTAAACGGCCAGCCAGTCACCGGAGCGAAGGACGCGACCTATCTGGTATACGCCGGCTACGACGAACTGCCGTTTGGAAAACTCGGAATTTGGAGTTGAGCAATGGCTGACAAGATTTGGCTTGGAAACGACAGCGGCAATGAGGGCGACCTGAACGTCGCGGCCAACTACGACCCGAGCGGCGTGCCCGTAGCGACCGACAACCTCACGATCCCGGCAGGCTCGAACGCCATCACTCTTAATCTAACCGCGCTCAATAACGCCACGCTCTCCGGAGCACTGGGGAAGGTTGTCGTGGAGCCCGGCTATGCGCAGCCGACCGGATTGTCAACGGCCGACTGGCAGTTCAGTTGCACACAATTCGACTTCTCGGGGCTCGGCCTGTCGTACATCGATCTAGAGGCGTCGGCCATCGCACCCGAGATTCGCGCGACCCAGTCCGCTGCAACCGGCTACTACGGCCTAAACCTGATCGGCTCCGCGCTAACCGTCGTGAACGTCATCGGCGGTTCCGTTGCCCTGGCGCCACGTATCACTGAGGCCGCGACGATTGCAACCCTGCGGGTGGTCGGTTCGACTGCTCGCGTTCTCGTGGGGCGCGACGTCACGCTGACGACCAGCTACATGACGGACGGGACCGTCTACCTGTACTGTGCGGCCACGACGGCTACGCTCCACGGCGGAAAGTGGTACAGCCGGGAAGTGGGGGCAATCGCCACGCTCAACGTCTACGGCGGCACGGCGTACCCCGAGTCGACCGGAACGATCACGGCCTGCAACTGTGAGGGTGGCACGACTGACTTCACGAAGAGCGGCGATGCGCGGACGGTCACGACGTTGAAACAGAATCCAGGCGCCACGCTCATCTACGATCCCGCCGTGCTCACGATCGGGACGCGCGCTGCGCCCGAGTTCCCGATAAGCCTGGTGGCCGACAGCCTGTGATATGGCCAAAGAATTCACATTAACCGAAGGGTCGGTTCGCAAGCTGCGGGACGACCACCAGCGGCTCCAGCAGCAGTTCTACAACCTCCAGCAGTTGGTGGAAGCGCGCGTGCAGGCGGCGACCCCAGGCCGCATCCCATATCTCGGGAAACCCACGGCCGAGATTGCGGGACGCATCGGCAACACGCCCGGCACCGGCACCGTCACGCTTTGGGAATTGACCGCTGGTGGCGATGTCGCGGCCACCACCCGCACTAAACCTGCCATCAACGTCTCGACCGCCAAGTGCGAGGCGGACAAGCTTGTCGAGCTGATCAAGATTCGCGGGCGCCTGTACATCGTGCCGGATGGCGGTATCGACGTCGACGTCGACGAAACGGCGATTGTCCAGGTCGCTTCGGCGAATGCAAACCTGACGCTGTGCATGTGGTCCGGCTACACGACGACGGTTAGCCTCCCGGGTGCCGCACCTTGGTTCTGTGAGGATCGATTTTCTCTTGCTCTGCCGTGCCTGCTTGTCGCTTTGAACTCGGACGGGGGCTCGCTATCGGACCCCATGATAACCCTGACGGTTGGCGATCGGTACATCGGCAGGCTGCTCGGGACCGTTACCGGGACGCCGATCTATGCGATCCGGGCGACCCAGCTACAGAAGGATGTGATCGAGGGCTGGGTCTATACGCCGTTCAACAAGCAGTCGGGCAATTTCCTCATCGTCGTGCGGGCATCGTACACCGACGCCGTGGACGAGGGCGAGCAGGTGATGGTCGAGAATTTTGTTCGCGGTGGCCCGAAGCCGAACGACCCCGACGATACCTATATGTTTGAAGGCGAGTACGGGGCTCAGTGCCGGGCGGTATGGGATGCGTCGTCTGGTGTGTACCGGGCCGATTGGGTCGAGTGCGCGCAGCGGTCGCCGGTTGAAGTGTACGTGCCAAGCGGCAGTCCGAACTCGCCGCTGATGCCAATGGCCGCAGCGGTGCAAGCTGGAATGGTCAATAACTACGGATACTAGAACTGGAGGTGAACTATGGCTGGAGTGCGAGTTTTAGGCGACACGGGGGAGATCTCGTTTGCGATCACGGCCGACAAGACCATCGCCCAGATTGTGGCGGCGGCCAATCATCAGGTGAGGGTGGAACGGATTGGCGTTTCGTTCAAGGGCACCAGCGGGGCGGAGGCTCCGGTGCTGGTGCAGCTCTTGCGGCAGACATCGGCCGGTACGATGACGGGCCTAACGCTGCGCCCGGCGAATACCGGCGACGGCGAAACGGTGGAAGTAACCGGGCTCCACACGGCCACCGCGGAGCCGACCGATTCGGGCGAGGTGAAGGGCTCAAAACTCATTCACCCACAGTCGAACTACGACTTCGTGTTCCTGCCGGGGCGGGATCTGTTCATCAACGGCGGCGACCGGCTGGGTATCCTGGTGATCGCTCCGACGCAGGCCGGGGTGATCGCGGTGTCGTTCGAGGTCGAGGAGTAAGGCCGATGGGCGGAATCCAGGTTCAGCCGTGCTGCTGTGGTCGGGATAGGTGGGGGTATTACTTGATTGAGGGGTCGTCTCTTGATTTGCGGCGGACGCGATCAGTGAGCCAGGTACGTGCAGTGGCCAACCTCAACCATGTCTGGAATTTTCCTGATTCCCAGACGGCAAGCGTTGGATGGCAACTCGGTTTTGATGGCCGGCTCGGGTACGTTTTCGATTCCGATTACTGGACCTATACGTCCGGGCTGGGCGTGACCCGTCGTGATTTGTGGACGGGCGAAAACGCGGTCAAAATCTACACGCCGTCCGGGTCGTGGACGGTCCAGCAATGCCATGCTGCCCCGTCGATCCAAAAGGTATTCACCTACGAGGTCGACACGTCTACAGGGCATTTTCTAAAGGCCCGCTTTGCCACGTTCAACTACGACGGCAGCGGGGTGTCGGTACTGCACGAACTAACGTGGGATCTCACGCCAGCCCCCGGCGACGTTTTGTCTGAGACGCTGCGGGGAAATATGTTTTTTGACCCCACCTCGTTGCAACTGCTCTGTATGCTCGATCGAAGGGTGCATCTTGGCTCGCCCGCGATGCCGCAAACGATCGTGAAGATTGGCCTGGGCGGGAGCAAGTCGGATGTGATCGTTCTCAACGATGGCCTCTCGATGCTGGTGGATGTGGGAGCGGACGATCAAGGGTGGGTTTATTACACCGGCAGCCCGATCAATGTGGGCTTGTTTCGCTGCAAGCTGGATGGGGCGAGCAATACGCAGATAATCTCCGATGGGGTC
>SDBV01002336.1_pt1 | contig 28352 bp, 28 predicted proteins | sample 2277081 | NCBI WGS metagenome assembly SDBV01 (sample SAMN10402039, study PRJNA504765) | marine sediment metagenome | isolation source: marine sediment core GS10_PC15, 223 cmbsf | place: Arctic Ocean: Southern Knipovich Ridge | collected 2010
TTGACAGCCAGGGTAACGAGTCCAACACCCTTACCGGAACTTACACGGTAAGCTGATTCTTCCCCGGTACCGTAGGCGCCCTCGCCTGCGATTCCCCCTTCCCCGGTACCGTAGGCGCCCTCGCCTGCGAATATGCACAGCCGGGGGCGGCTATGCTACTACCATTTCCATTCCGGTAGCGTGGGCGCCCTCGCCTGCGACACCCGGGAGCGGGCCTGCCTGCCACCAGAATGGTGGTGGTACTAAAATCACCTATGCATCGCGGCCTTTACAAAGTAAAATTTATCTATGAATGCCGATAATATCCCGCGCGTCGTTTTATGCATACTCGACGGGTGGGGCGCGAACAAAAGCGATTACTACAACCCCGTCATAAACGGCCAAACCCCGACCATCGATTACCTTAACGCAAATTTCCCGCCCATTTTAATAAACGCCTCCGCCAGGCACGTCGGCCTTCCCGAAGGCCAGATGGGCAACAGCGAAGTGGGCCACCTGAACATCGGCGCGGGGCGCGTGGTATTGCAGGATTTGCCGCGCATCGATACCGCCATAAAGAACGGATCGTTTTACGACAATCCAGTAATCGACAAGGGAATGCAAAACGCCCTTGAACGCGGCTCTAATTACCATCTGCTTGGCTTGCTATCGGACGGCGGGGTTCACAGCCACATAAACCACCTTGAGGCCTTCTTGGAAAAGGCCAGGCGCATGGGGCTGAAAAAAGTCTTCATACACGCACTGATGGACGGGCGCGACACGCCGCCCGACAGCGGCATCGAATACGTAAGACAGCTTGAAGGCATCGTCAAAAAAACCGGCGTGGGCAAAATCGCCACTATCTCCGGCCGCTATTACACGATGGACCGCGACAAACGCTGGGATCGCGTGGAAAAGGGATTCAACGCCCTTGTACACGGCAGGGGAATACGGACTGCCGATAATCCTGTAAGCGCGATGAAAAGTTCCTACGATAAAAACGTTACCGACGAGTTCATGCAACCGACGGTAATAACCAGCAACGGCCAACCGGCCGCAATTCTTGGCGAAGGTTGCGTTTTGCAGGCGTTCAACTTCCGCGCCGACCGCATGCGCCAGATTCTCCACGCGCTTACGGACGATACGTTCGATGGATTCGACCGAGGCAAATTGCCGAAGGTCGAAGTAGTTACCATGACCGAATACGACGAGACCTTCCCCTTCCCCGTCGCTTTCGACAACACGCCCCCGCGAAACGGCATCGGCGAATTATTGTCGAATCTCGGCTTGGCGCAATTCCGCACGGCGGAAACCGAAAAGTACGCGCACGTTACCTTCTTCTTCAACGGCGGGATAGAAAAAACCTACCCGATGGAGCAGCGAAACCTAATACCAAGCTCCAAGGTAGCCACTTACGACCTGAAACCCGAAATGAGCGCATTCGAAGTAACGAACGGAGTCGTCGGCGCGGTAGAATCAAAAAAATTCCCGCTGATAGTCGTTAACCTTGCAAACGGAGACATGGTCGGCCACACCGGGATTTACGAAGCGGCGTTAAAGGCCGTGGAAACGGTTGATACGAGCGTCGCCCGCGTAATGGAAGCGGTCAAAAAGGCCGGAAGCACTATGATAATCACCGCCGACCACGGCAACATAGAAGAAATGAAAAACAAAAAAGGCCAGCCGATAACGTCGCACACCACCAACGTCGTACCACTCTACGCCTATCAAGGAAGCGGCCCTTTGGTTCTTGACGATAGAAACGGCGCCCTTTGCGACATCGCGCCGACTATCCTTTCGCTTATGGGCGTTGAACAGCCCGCCGAGATGACGGGTGCGTCGTTAATAAAACGCAAATGACGGCGCGCCGCGTTTGCCACGAAAACCTTCGCGAATTCGTAAATCGCCTCGAAGATGAAGGCGAACTTATCCGCATCTCGGAAAAAGTCAGCCCCGTCCTTGAAATAACCGAAATAGCCGACCGCGTAAGCAAATCGCCCGGCGGCGGCAAGGCGCTGTTTTTTGAAAATGTCGAAGGTAGCGGATTCCCCCTTTTGATTAACGCTTTCGGAAGCGAACGGCGCATGGCGATGGCCCTTGGCGTAAACGACGTTGAGGAAATCGCCGGCCAGATAAAAACGCTCTTAAATACAAAACCTCCCGACTCTTTCGCGGATAAAATAAGAATGCTTGCCGCGCTTTTCGAAGCGGCGAAGTTCCCGCCGAAAAAAAGCTCATCCTCCGCGCCTTGCCAGGAGGTCGTCGTTACAGGCAAAGACATCGACCTTTTCAAATTCCCCGTCCTCAAATGCTGGCCGCTGGACGCGGGGCGTTTCATCACCCTTCCCGTCGTTTTTACAGAATCTCCCGGAGGCCGCCGCAACGTCGGCATGTACCGCATGCAGGTCTTCGATAAAAACACCACCGGCATGCACTGGCACATTCACAAGGACGGAGCGTATCATTTCCACCAATACAAAAAAGCTAATATAAAAATGCCGGTGGCCGTGGCGATAGGAACCGATCCCGCCGTTACGTACGCCGCCACCGCGCCGCTGCCCAAAGATGTTGACGAGCTTTTATTGGCCGGGCTGATACGCAAAAAAGGCGTCCGGCTGGTTAAATGCAAAACGAACGACCTTTACGTCCCGGCAGACGCGGAGATAATAGTTGAGGGATACGTCGACCCTTCCGAAGAATTCAAGCTCGAAGGGCCTTTCGGCGATCACACAGGTTATTACTCGCTTGCGGATAACTATCCCGTCTTTCACGTTACGGCGATAACGCACAGGCGCGATCCGATTTACTCCACGACAATAGTCGGCAAGCCGCCGATGGAGGACTGCTATATGGGCCGCGCAACCAGCCGGATATTTTTGCCGATGCTGCAAACCGTAACGCCCGAAGTTGTGGATTACGACCTGCCGTGGGAGGGCGTCTTTCACAACTGCGTCATCGTCTCAATCGAAAAACGCTACCCCGCCGCCGCGCACAGGCTGATGAACGCCCTTTGGGGCACGGGCCAGATGAGTTTTTCCAAGTTCATACTGGCGGTGGACGAAGCCGTTGACGTTCACGATTACCGCGAGGTCTTCCGAACGTTTTTAAACAACTTCGACGCGGCCCATGACCTTTTCCACAGCGAGGGCGTGCTCGACGTGCTTGACCACTCCTCGCCCCAGCCGCTACGCGGCTCGAAGCTGGGACTGGACGCAACTTCAAGGCTGGCCGACGAACCGGCGCGCAAGTTCCCGGTATTATCGGAACCGGATTATGAGGTTATAGAGCGAGAAACGAAAAAGCATAACGTCGCCGCTTTTTATATGCCGGAAACGGGAACCAGAAACCGCATAATCATATGCGCCATGAATAAAGAAGCGCCCGGCCAGGCGGCAAAACACGGGCCAAAACACATGGTAGAAGAGGCGGGAAATCTTCTAAGTAGCGCGGTGGGCGCAATGGCGAATATAATTGTAGTTGTGGACGGCGACATAGACCCGCAAGACCTCTCCACTGTTACGTGGAAGGTTTTTAACAACACCGACCCCGGTAGGGACATAATCATACGCGCCGGGAAGCTAATAGTGGACGCAACCAAAAAAATGCCGTCCGAAGGGCACCCGCGCGAATGGCCGGACGAAATCGTGATGGACGAAAAGACCGGAAAGCTGGTCGATGAAAAATGGCCGAAACTGGGAATATAAATATGAACCCGCTCCTTAAAAAGATTATTGCTAACAAAAAGGCCGAACTGGAATTCAACAAGAGGCTGATACCCCTCCAGGATATCGTAAAGATGGCGTTGGACGCGCCCGCTCCCCGCCCGTTCGCAAAAACGATCCTTGAATCGAAGGCAAAGCACAAGGTGATAGCGGAGATAAAAAGGATATCGCCCGGCACGGGCTTCTGCCGCGTAAACTTCGAGCCGGAATCGATAGCGCGCTCATATGAAAGTGGCGGCGCGGCTGCGCTCAGCGTCCTTACCGATACGGTTTATTTCGGCGGTTCCGTTTTCTGCGTTACGCACGCGCGCGAAGCCACCTCGCTGCCGGTGTTGCGCAAGGATTTCATAATCGATCCCTACCAGATATACGAGGCAAGGGCGCACGGCGCCGACGCCGTATTGCTGATGGCGATAAACTTCGAATCGATCTCGCAAATCGAAGACATGATGACTAACGCTATGGAAGCGGGAGTGGAAATTCTTCTTGAAATACACACCGAGGACGAACTGAAGTTCGTGCCGTCTTCCGGTGTTAGCGTAGGCATAAACAACCGCGACTTCCGCGACGAAGAACTTAAAGTCGATATCGAAACTACAAGAAAACTCGCCCCCTTGGTAAAGAACGCGAAGATGCTTGTAAGCGAAAGCGGCATAAAGGACAGCGCAACTATGGAGGAACTCGAAAAACTGGGCGTGGACGCTTTCCTGATAGGCGCGGCATTCATGAGGGCCGACGATCCGGGCGCGGCGCTCGGCAATATACTGGCATGATCGATTCGTTCGACTTCGCAGAGGGCAGGATACTCGCCAGAAAGTACGAGATCATATCCAAACTCGGCTACGGATGGGAAGGCGAAGTTTACAAGCTCCTCGAAATCGAAACGGGCATCGAACGTGCGGGCAAATTCTTTTTTCCGGAAAGGAACCCTAAAAACAGAACACTCAAGTTCTATGCAAAAAAGCTGCACAAGCTCAGGCGCTGCGGCATACTTATCCACTACAACACGCAGGAACAAATAACGTTCCGCGGCCAGAAGATATCGTTCCTGGTTTCGGAATTCGTGGAGGGAAGTCTTTTACAGGAATTCCTTGATAGTAAGCCCGGAAAACGGCTCGATCCATTTCAGGGCCTGCACCTTCTATACGCTCTGGCAAAGGGAATGGAGTGCATACACAACCAGAAGGAATACCACGGAGACCTTCATACGGAAAACATCATAGTTACGCGCTTCGGCCTAAGCTTCGACCTGAAACTTATCGACCTCTTCCACCTGAAGGTTGCAACCACGGCAAACATGCTCACCGACGTTTACGACCTTGTAAGGATTTTCTACGATGTTATCGGCGGCGCGAAAAGATACGCCAAACAACCGAAAGCGGTAAAGGAAATCGTCTGCGGCCTTAAGAAATCTCTCATCAAAAAGAAATTCCGCAACGCGGGACAGATGAGGACTTACCTCGAAAACATGAGCTTCGGCAGCCTGCCGAGGTAACAAGAATTAAATGGAAATCCCCCGCCTTTTTTTCATTTCCTCCTGATAGTGGCGCTGGTACACGAGGTCCCATTCGTTGGTGCCTTCGCGTATGTCGCGTCCGTAGGAGCTAATTGTCTTGCGCACCGCGACGTCTATGTCGTCCTCTTTTTTCAGCTCGTCGGTAAGAGCCTTTACAACCTCCAGGCGGAGGTCGTTATCTTCAATAAAATATTCCACCCGGTCGTCGCTCAAAATGGCCTTCAGTATCACCTGCGAGAGTTGGTTAATCTTTTCCCTGGATAGCCTCACAGTATCAGCCCCCTCTCCCTGGCAAGCTTCATTTTCACCATCTGGAACATTTTGCGGTAGTTGATATTATCCTCGTCGATTTTTTCTTCCTGTTGTTCAAGTATTTCCTTAACCTCATCGTTAAGAGAGTCCTCCACCAAAAGATCGTTGATGATGGCCACTTCGACAAGTTCGACTATGTCGTCATGGGTGCATTCAAATTCTATGGCCTTTGTTCCCACCAGATTCTCAACAATCTTATTGGAAAGATAGTGAATCAATTCCTTTTTTAACCTCATAATCTCCTTTCCTTATGCAATAACAAAATCCCTGTTGGGATTAAGCGCCAGAAAATCAACCAGCCTTTCCCCCGTTAGACCCGAGGCAAGTAATTTCCTTTTTGAGTTGTCGTTGCCGTGAAAATCGCTGCCGCCAGAAACCCCCAGATTAAAACTCGCGGCCCATTCCAGGCCCATTCGGACTTCATCGGGCCTGTGGGACGGGTGAAAGACCTCAATACCGTCAATACCCTGCTCAACAAGTTCGGGAATTATCCTTGGTTCTTTTATCAAGTACGGATGAGCAATAAAAGCCAGCCCGCCGCTTTCGTGGATTAACTTTACGGCTTCCTCGGGAGAAAAATAATTAACCGCCTCGTAAACTTCGTTGTCATCGCCGAGGTATTTCGCAAAACATCTCTTAATCGACGGCGAAATTCCCCTTTCCACCATATAGCGGGCCAAGTTCATGCGATTGTAGGCTTTTTGCCCAAACTGTTCGACCAGCTCCCCTATGTCTATTCCTATACCGAAAATTTTGTTAAGTTTTTCAACGATGCTAAGGAGGCGCTCTTTCCTTCTTTGGGCAATTGCCCCTAATGTTTCAACCAGTTCGGGGTTTTCCGGATTGATGTAATAACCCAAAATATGGATTTCCCTGTTATTTATGGTAGAGGTAATCTCAACCCCAGGGATAAATGTAATTTTTTCATTGGGTTGGACTTGACCAAGAGCCTGTATGCTGTCGTGATCCGTGATCGAAAAGGCCTTTAGGCCATTTTCGACCGCCATTTGCATCAATTCTTCGGGAGTGTGCAAACCGTCCGAATAAACGGAATGCAAATGCAAATCAGCAATGATTTCGTTTGTCTGCCCGGCCTTGTCTGCCATAAAATTCCTTTCTTCGCTCTTTTACCGATTAAATCAATCGATCTTACTATATTACACTTGAACTGTTGAAAGTAAAAGGTCACACTGAAAATATCACGCATATAATTGTTTTTTTTGATATATTCATCTTGAAATCCGGTTATATTTGGATGAATCAACTCTAAAAAGGAAGAACGTGGACAAAACAAGCATCCTTGTCGTCGATGACGACGCTAGCAATATCTACCTGCTCAAATTGATACTTAAAAAGGAAGGTTATCACACCATTACCGCTTCGAACGGCATCGAAGCCGTTGGAATCATCGAAACAACCGACATCGATCTCATACTTATGGACGTAATGATGCCGCAAATGGACGGTTTTGAGGCAAGCGGTCGGATTCACAAGATGGAAAAACACGCGCATATTCCCATTATCCTCTTGACGGCGAAAAGAAGAGAGTTGCACGACGTGCTTCGCGGTCTGGAGGAAGGCGCCCTTGAATACATGTCTAAGCCCTTTGAACAAAGCGAGCTATTGGCAAAAGTCAAATCGATGTTGCGCATAAAGCGCCTTCACGACATAAACCTGAAACTGGTAAAAGAACTGCAGAAAAAACAAACACAGATGGATTTGGAGCTTCAGATTGCCAAACGTGTACAAACCGCCATGCTTCCCTCCACCGAAAGGCTCGGTTTCAACGATAAGTGTATAATAGATACCCACTACAGCGCCAAGGAATCGATAGGCGGTGATTTTTTCGACTTCATCGAATACGGCCAAAACAGGCTGGCCATTTTGCTGGCGGACGTATCGGGACACGGACCCGCCGCCGCAATGATTACCGCCATAATAAAAACACTGATAATTAACGAAAGCGCCGACCTCCCACAGCCTTCGGAGTTCATGAAAAGGCTGAACGAAAAACTTTTGGCCATGATCCCCGAAGACCACTTTGTGACCTTTTTCTTTTCCGTTATCGATTTCAACAAAAACACGATTACCTACACAAACTGCGGGCACCCTCCCCCATTCCTTTTAGGGGAAAAGCGCGACGGCATCCTGGAGTTCGAGAAAAACGGCACCATGGTGGGAATGTTTGATGACGCCTTCTTAGGGCAGGATACGATGAAAATTGAAAAAGGCGACAAGTTATTCATTTACAGCGACGGGATTTACGAAATCTTTAACAACGATGGCGATTTATACGGGCTTCACCGCGTTAAAGGCTACCTTGAATTGAACAAGGGCAATCCTTGCAGGGAAATAATCGACGGCATTATCTCTGAAGTGGACAACTACTGGGACGGCAAGTCAGAACGCGACGATATTGCGGTAGTTGCCGTCGAGTTCCTGTAAAATAACCCTCATGACGCCATTGACATTAAAACCGCTTAAAACAAAAATCGGGCACGCCACGATGAAAAACGTAAGAACCGGCTGTACCGTTCTCTTGTTAGATTCGCCCTCTGTCTGCGGAGTGCATACTGCGGGCGGAGCGCCGGGGACGCGCGAAACGGACCTTTTGGACCCAACCTGCATGGTGGAAAAGGTGAACGCCATCTTCCTCACCGGCGGCAGCGCGTTCGGGCTGGCGGGGGCCGACGGCGTGATGAAATACCTCGCCGAAAGAAAAATCGGTTACAAGGTCGGCGGCGACAGGGTGCCAATTGTTCCCGCGGCCGTAATCTACGACCGCCAAGTCGGAAAACCCGCCGCTCCCGGCCCCAAAGAAGGATACAGGGCATGCCTTGCCGCGGACTACAATCTCCCGGCGCGAAGGGACATGGGAGCGGGGTGCGGGGCGACTGTCGGGAAATTTTCAATAAAACTAAAACCCCAAAGCTCCGGGCTGGGAGTTGTAGTGAGAAAGTTCGCCGGTAATATAAGCATCGCCGCCGTGGTGGTTGTGAACGCCTTCGGGAATGTAATCGACCCGAAAGACGGATCGATTATTGCCGGAGCAACCGATGCCCGAAATAACAAAATCCCGTTCTCAAGCGCAAAGATAAAGGAAATGCCGATGGCCAATACGACGATAGGCGCAATAATAACAAACGCCCTCCTTACCAAGGCGCAGGCAAAACGTGTGGCCATGGCCGCGCACGACGGACTGGCAAAAACGATAGACCCCGCGCATACCCTGTACGACGGAGATACGCTCTTTGCCCTTTCTACCGGCAACACGAAGACGGACCCTAACCTTTTGGGCATCTGGGCGGCACAAATAACGGCGGAAGCGGTTTTAAAGGCGGCGGGCGGGTAACCGGAAATAATAGAAAAGTTGGATAACTGGCTTTATTAACCGCGTTTATCATTTAACGCGGCAATCGATATTAGTCGGTTATTTTATTTAGAAATCCCTATCCTCCGAGACAGAGATTCCTTTGTCCATTCACGTTTTGCTCAAGCTTTTACCTCGCAGGCGCATACTTTCCTGAACGACGAGTTCAAAATCACCGCCGAGACAATAACGGCCAGCCCAGCTATTATTCCCACAATGGAAAACCACCTGGTAACAAGCAAAACGGAGGCGCCAGCGCCAAAAATGTATAGCGGAGCGGCTTTACCGTGGAGCCTGCGGGAAGAATTAAGGCTGTAAGCCACAAGCGATAAAAACCCAAGCTGCAACGGAAAGAGGATGGACTCACTTATCAAAAAGCCCAGACCGGACGCCGAAAGAAACCCTAGCAACGCAGGTGGGGCAATGCAGCACGCCCCGGCGAACACACTGCCCGTCGCTCCTATCTTGTCCAGATATTCTTTCATCTTCCTATGCCTTACCGATACCGGCGCCAACCAGAGAACCTTCGGAAATTCCCTTAAGCGAGAAATCATCAACCGGTTTCCCATCAACCACGACGGCGGGCAGCCTCTTTAAGCCGTATTCTTTGGCCTTATCTCGGCAGACGTTCGTTTCGCACCCTTTGTTAAGGTCGTAAACGGTTACATCGCACGAAGGGCACGACAGCGACTTTACCATCTCCACGGTTTCGTCGCACACCGGACATCCCGCCGTGAAAACTTCAACTATTCTTTTAGCCATTTTCTTCACCTCCTTTAGATATCTTTGTCCATTTCAAAACTTTTGAGGATAGGGCAATCGGAGGTGGGTAGTTCCGCCACGCAACTTTCAATCAATCCTTTAAGCGCCCTCTTCATGCCGTTAAGCGTCTTTAGTTTGCTTTCAATGTCGTTTAGCTTGCTCTCAGCCTTGCTCTTTACGTTTTCGCACAGGCCGCCTTTTCCCACCCGCAGTTTAAGTAGTTCCCCTATCTCCTCCAGCGAAAAACCGAGTTGTTGGGCGTTTTTTATGAATCGTATTTTCTGCAGAGATGATCCGTCGAAAATGCGGTAACCGGAGGGCCTTCGATTAACGGGTGCGATAAGGTTTCGTCTTTCGTAATAACGGATCGTTTCAATTCCTATTCCGGCCTTTTTGGCAATCGTTCCTATCGTCATGGTATCCATTGTCTGGCTCCTTGATTACAAGTATAAACCCTGTACCATACTACAGAGTCAAGCACTTTTTTTAGACTTTAAAGGCCTGCAAATACAGAGACTTACAGATACAGCCCGAAAGTCGGTCTGGCTGTTTACGGAATGCGGCGGCGCTGGTTTCTAGGCGGAATGGGCGGCCAGCTTGTCTTTTACAAGCTTAATGGTCTGTTTTGGCAGGTATCCGTGCATCGAAAGATAATCTTCAAGGCCGCTTAGCTTCTGGAGTTTTCTGGCCCTATCGATCTTCTCCTGGGTGACCTTCCTGTTAAGAACGAGCCATTCGCCCAGTCTCAAAACCGCCTTCTGCTGGCCGTAGATGCGCGAGAAGACATCGCGCGTCATTATGTTAAGGTCTGTAAGAAGGCTTATCACGTCCCGCCCGGTTTCCTTTTGTTTTTCAAAGATCGTTTTTTTCTGCACTTCGCTGATGAAACCCTTTTGCGCCAGCTCTTCGCAGAACTCCAGATGCCGTTTCCTGTTTTCCTCTATGAATTCGTCAAGGTCCGCCTGGGGGATATATTTAAGCTTTACCAGGAGTTCGCCAAGATAAGCCTTGCCGATATTATCGCGCACATTCAAAAAGTCCACATACGCGATGATTGCCTTTTCGGTTATCAGATGGTTCTTTAAAAGAACGCGTGCCAGTGTCAGCTCTTCATCCTCAAGACGGTTAATATCTAGCTCTTGCATAACATCTTTATTCTAACAAAATATTGCGTCAAATTCCAAAAAACCCCAAATAAAAAGGCGCGGAGCTTTAAAGGCTCCGCGCCATGAATTGCAAATATCAGGTTATTTGTGATCGAACTGAAGCTTGTTGATTTTGTGCCATGATTTATCGAGTTTTATCATCTCGTCGTAGTTGAACATATACTTCTCGTCTGTCTTAGCCGTAAACGGATTCCCTTCGCCCTCGTGGCAATCTTTACAGATGTTCGGGTCGTCCTTTGGGAAGATCTCTCCGGCCGCCTTTATTTCGGCCCTTGTGTACAGATTTTCGGGAGTATCGCCCTTTTCCTTATGAATCATCCTGTACTCGCTTCCGGGACCGTGGCACATTTCGCAGCCCACGCCTCGTAGCTTCGGGTCGCTGGTTTTATCTACGTAACCGCCTGGTTTATCGTACCCGGTGGTGTGGCACTTCAGGCACCTATCGTCCTCTGAGTAATCCGCTTTGTGGTCCAGCTTCAACTTAGGATGAGCTTTTCCCGCTTTTTTTATCGCCTTTTTTACCTGCTTGGATCGTTTTTTCTTCAACAAAGTATTGAAGGCCTTGCCGTGCCGGCTCGCTTCCCAATCTTCAACATTGGGCTTATGGCACTTGCATCCCAACGGACCGACAAACTGCGGCTTTTTCGCCGCCGATATCGAAGAATAGGCAAATACAAGAGAAAGTGAAATAACTAAACCTAAGACGAGTCTTTTCATTAAGATTCCCTCCGAATTGAATTAAATAATCCCCTTTGAAACTTACCAAGCTTCACACAAGCCTGACATCGTTCTTCGGCATTTTTCGGCATGAAAGGCCTGTCGCACGAAAGGCAAACGTTCATCTTCTTTTTGAATACAACGTGCTGACCGGCCAGAGCTGTCTGGGCAGTGAACTTTTCATCGTAAGATATGGCGTCTTCTGGACACAGGTCCGCGCATCCCTGGCACTTTACACAAATCCTTGCCTCGAAGAAAATATCCGCCGACTCGGGCTTTTCCAAGCGGGAAAGCGCGCCCGTGGGACAGTAGGCGGAGCAAGCCATGCACACAGTACAATTATCTTTTATCCGCAAGACGCGGAAGGGCGAACTCTTTTCGGTAAACTCCGGCGCGGATGTCTTTAAAGATTTCACGATGTCGTTAAGCCTGCGCCTTTTGTGCGTGAGCGAAATCGGCGGCAGATACCCGGATGCAATCTTACTTTCTTCCGGCGCTTCGCCGTCCTTCATCGCTTCCCTGGCAAACGTCTTTCCTATATCCTTCAGAAAAGACCTTCGGGAAAAGCGCTCGCCTATCGAAGCCGCCGCCTCCTTTCCCGATTCGGATTCGGTTACCTTGAAACTGACAGTGGCTTGGTTGTCCAGCGCCGCAAGAAGTCCGGTCGCGCGGTTTACGGCACGTTCGATGAGATCCATCCCATACGTTACCCTGCACCCCTCGCACGGCGCCTCCAGCGAAACCGACTCCGCCCCTTCCAGAACGGCATCGGTGATTATCGTCTCGTCAAGCATCGCAAGGCATGGAAGTATAACAGCCTCCGCATCATCGCTGTTTGAGAATACGGAATACCTGCATCCGAAGGTTAGCTCAGGCGATTTTTCAACAGCATCGAAGGCGGCATCGTACACGACGCTGTCTTCGTGCCTTTTAAGCGTAAAGACGGAACTAGGGCATATGGCGACGCATACGCCGCAGCTTGAGCATTCATCGGCGTTAAAGGAAATGTGTCCGCTACTCTTAAAAGCCAGGCAATCGTCGGGACACGCATCTATGCAAAGGTTGCACCCCTCAAACGAGCTCCTTACGGAAATGCACGCTTCCTGCTTAATTGAAATCGGGCTTTCCAGGGGGGCGGACGTCTCCGGACGGTCATTGCCCCTCACTTTGTTTTTCTGGTCGTTTTCCGCCATCTGTTTTATCTTATCGTTTTCCATATCTCTCCAATTATTGCGCCGCAGATTTGCTGTAGCTTTCCGCTTCATTATCCAAGAAGGCACGGGTAAATTCAAATATTGACTCATAAAAGGGGTGTTTGACCCCTGTAATTATCTGATCCAGATATTTTTCGAACCACTTTTCGAGGGTCTTTTCAAAAAAATCCTTTCTGGCAATCCCGATTTTAGCCGCATCGTCGGATTTTTTTTCCTTTAAGGCTTTTATTTCTCCATCAATCAAAGACGCGATAAAGGAAAGCTGAAGGCCGAGATGATCGGGAAAAAGTTTCGGGTACTCTTTACGATATTCGAAGCCGTGCTTCAGAAAAAAAGCATCTGTCTTGTCCATGGCGGCCCCCATATACCTGCCTTCTTCCAAAACGGACTGGTAAGGCGGCTTACTGCCCGGCGCTATGAAAAGCGCGGCGTACTCTTGCCCAAGAGATTCCAGAAAATCTTCATCGCTCAGGCCGGCGCCGCTCGGGTTCACCTCAATGCTCTTTAGTACATGCGTCATTTCTTCCGAACGCAAGTCGTTCAGAAATCCGGCATCCACCTCTTTTAGGTAAATGCGCGCCAGAAAAAGGTAAACCGATTTCAGCGATTCAAGATCTTCCGTGGCCATATTCGTTGTTCCTTTATTCATAATTTACTAACTCTTCGTATTAAGCATTTTAGACTATAGGATTGTAGCATAAAAAACCCCCGAAGCCTTGCGGCTTCGGGGGTATTAAGATGAATGGCAACCGACTAGGGAATTTATACCTTAATCGTCCTAAATCCGCCCTCCTCCGGTACAATTAAGTCATCGGCAACCTTTGCTGTCCTTACTTTTCCAAGCTTGGAAGGTTGCTTAATGTTTGCATGCATCTTCTTATGGTTCGACCCAGCTACGTTATAGGTAAGGGTCTCTTCATAGAACTCAATGGCCTTTTCGATACTGGCCTTGACCGTGCCATACTTGTCGCCGGATTTGGCCTTTTCAACGGTTATAACGCCGTCAAACCATCCCTCGCCCGCGCCGATCGGGTCTGTGCAGATCGGCATTATGTCGTTGGGATGTACGCCCTTGTCGTTCCACCAGATGTTCTTGACATCCTTGTGTTCCTTGGCGCCGAAGTCGTCTCTTCTGCCTTTACCCGCCTGTGCGAACCTGCCTCCGGCCCAGTGGCCGACTCCCATTGACACTGCTACGACATCGGGGTGTATCGATTCGGTAACGTTGGCTCTTGTAACCATGTAACCGACACCCGAGGTAATCCTTATCAGATCGTTGTTCTTGATGCCCCTCGATGCAGCCGTTTTGGAGTTGATCCAAGCGGGATTCTTGTGAGAGATCTCGGACAGTAGGCTCAGGTTGGCCGTACGCGACTGGCAATGCACGTTCATCTTGAAGGTGGACATGAGCAGCTTGCCCGTGTTACCGCCTACGATCTTCCTGCCTCTCTTAAAGTGCCACGGATGCGGCTTGAAGGTCGGCATTCCGTCAAATCCATGCTCCGCCCACTCGTGCGACTCAATCTGAATCTTCCGGTCGTGGGTCGGGAAGCCTTTGCGCTTCCTACCGAATACCTTTACGCCTTTGGGGTCTTCCTTCATGTGGAGACCGTATTCGGGCGTAACCTTCTTGCCGTTCTTGTAATACTCATAGTCGTCGGAGCTGAGCTTGCCGTAATCCGGATATACGCCGTGCTTCTTCATGTAATTCCATCCGCCGAGTTCCTTGAGTCCCGGAACGTTGTCGAACGTCTTTTTCATGAATGCTTCTTCGTCGCCGTATGCGAAATACTTCTTAATGTTCAAGCTTCCGTCCGGGTCGACTTTGGGCGCCAATAGCCTGAGCATTTTCCTGAACTCCATCGATTCGCCCATCGATTTTACTACCGGCTGTCGGCAGCTCATCCAGGGCAGGAGATCGCTTGGCATGCCTTCCGGGTCGTGTCTTTCAAAGAATGTCGAATCGGGAAGGATTATGTCGGCCGTTTCGCACGTCTCGCTCATAATCGACGTTACGGAAACCCTAAACGGAATCAGTTTTTCGTCCAGGTACATCTTTCTCCACACATGCGCTGACGGATAGGTGTATGCCGGGTTGTCCACGTAATCCATCCACACCGCGACTTTCGCACTTCCATTAAGGACGAGATACGGTGCATGGCTGCTGACGTGGTGGCCGGCCAGCGGATAGTTGGGCGGCGCGTTCAGTGTGCTGTGGCCCTTGGGTTTGCCCGGATAAGGTTTTACCTTGTCCCATCCCATGCCGCGCGGCAGGCAGTAACCGCCTTTTGTTTCGATGTTGCCGGTGATAATCGACAGCAACATAGCCGACCTCTCATTGTACGAACCATAAAGGTGCATACATGGGCCGCGATAGGTGTACGTGGTAGCCGGATGGACAGATGCGAACTCTATGGCTATCCGCCTAATGTCCGCCGCCGATATGCCGCTGTACTTTTCAGCCATTTCCGGCGTGAACTGCGCAAGGTGATTCTTGAGGTCCTTAACGCTGACGTTCGTCCAGTTGTTGATGAACAGCCCGTCGTAGAGGCCTTCCTGCATGATTACATTGGACATCGCAAGACAAATTATGCCGTCGCTGCCCGGGAATACAGGGTGCCACTCGCTTGACTTCGCCGCAGTGTTGGAAAGCCGCGGGTCAAAGGTAACCATTTTCGCATTGTTGGTTGCAAGCCCGTCCATGATCCTCTGTGCATATGGATTATGGAAATAGGCCGATTCAAGAATATTGGAGCCGAAGTTCAGGATGTACTTCGTGTTGCGGAAATCGGGAACTTCAATGTCGGGGCCCCAAGTGGTCTCCATACCGGCCTTCTTTGACGATTCACATATATTTGTGTGGTTAAGAATCGCCTTTGAGCCAAGGGAATACTGCCAGCGTTTTACCATTCCGTGAGTCCTGTTTCGACCGTATTTGAAAACCAGCTCGTTGCGGTCTCCTCCACCCTTAATGTGGTCACGGTACTTGCCGGCAACTGTGTTCAGCGCCTCGTCCCACGAAATCCTCTTCCACTTTCCGGAGCCTCTCGCGCCGACCCTTTTTAGCGGATGGAGAATTCTTTCCGGATCGTAAACGTGCTGCCATCCAGCGTTGCCTTTGGCGCAGAGTTTACCCCTGTTGCCTGCGGCCTGCGGGTTGCCTTCGAGTTTTACGATCTTTCCGTTTTCAACGTAGGCGATTCCGCCGTCTTCGATATTGCATGTAAGGCATGCGAACGGAACCTTTTTCCTGCTCTTGCCTTTCGGGTTAACGCTCTTGCCGCCCACCGCGAGTTCCATGGCATCCAAAGGTTTGCCCGTAGCCGCCATGGCCGCGCCGGTAGCGGCGCCGAATTTCAAAAATTTTCGTCTGTTAAATCTCATATTTCATCCCCTCCAGTTAAGACTGCGTCATGCTATATTTGCCGGTATTGAAATCGTTAGCGTCGATTTCCCGGAAGCCTTCGGTTTGATGCGTGAAAAATTCATCCAAGCCGATGTAATACACGCCCGGGCATTTTTCCTGAGGCTTAACCCTCTGCGTGGAGTGCTGGGACATGAGTTTGCTAACTTCGCTGTTGGGATCGTTTGCATCCCCGAATACCCTGGATTTGCCGAGGCACGTCTGAACGCATGCGGGCATCAGCCCGGCTTCTACGCGATGAAGGCAGAAATCGCACTTGTCAGGAAGGCCGGTATGCTTGTCGAGGGAAATGGCCTCAAGCGGACAAGCCTCGACTGCCGCCGTTTCGTACTTGCCGTCTTTGCCTTTTTTGGCCTTCGACTGGTCGAAAGCAACAATGCCGTCATCGCGCTTCCAGAACATTGCGCCGCCGTATTTCTTGGAGGCTTTCGCACAGTTTGCGCACTGGTTGCAAAGCGTTGGGAAAAAATAACGCTTCGCGTTGGGGTATTTCCCCTTCTCCATCAAGCGCACTTGGGTTCGCCACCTTCCGATACCCACCTTGTTTTCGGTCTTGCATGCAGTGGTGCAGGACTGGCACCCAATGCATCTCCGGAGATCGATGACCATTATCATCTGTTTCGCCATAAATATTCCCCTCTTAAAAAAATGTTTATAAACAAACCTTACCCGTTATTGAACCCATAGATAAACCTCTACTTCTCTATCCCCTCAATATGGAGCAAACTTGGTACCTTTTGAGACAAAACCCGGTTTTATTATTTAATCACTTTAAAAACAAATAGTCACGAGGCAGTTGGTTATGCATGTTACATTCTCACCATAAATATTGCCGAAATGCTCAATAACATGGAACACGCGCGCTCCAATTAGGAGCTTCACCTCAAACGATAAACCGATGATGAAAAAAATTTGCCCATTTTACAGTGGTTCCAAGCGCTAATTTGTGTGCTAGAATTGAACACCGTTTAAGGAGTGGGTTATCAGGTAACTACTTTAAGTAAGTAGAAATACGCAGGTTAAAGAGTTCCGGGAGGAGAAGTAAGTAGGGCAATGAAATTAAAATTTTATATAAATTCAACCTTATTCTTTATTTTGTCTTTTTTTCTACTTTTACCATTATCCGGCGCATCGGAATTTGAGTTAAGCAAGCTCCGCGTGGGCGTTACCGCAGTTACGATCCAGGAAGAAATAAATCTTAACCAAAGGCTATTCGAGCTGATAAGCGAAAAACTGGGCGTGCCCGTCGAAATCGTTTACAGGAGCAGTTATAAGGAAATCAGCCTTTTACTTAAAAACGGAGAGGTCGACATCGGCTACGTCTGCGGCCTGCCCTACGTTCTCGATCACGACGAATACGGGCTGGAACTTTTGGCCGCGCCGCTAGTTAAGGGAAAGCCGCTTTACCAGTCCTATCTCATAGTTCCGAAAAACAGCCCCGTAAAGTCTTTAGAAGAACTTGAAGGAAAAACATTCGCCTTTTCGGACCCTCTTTCCAATTCCGGCATGCTGGTTCCCTTTTATAAATTAAACCTTATAGGCACAACACCTGAAACTTTTTTCAAAAAGTATTTCTATTCGTACGGACATGCGAATTCAATTGAGGCCGTAGCTCTAAACCTGGCCGACGGCGCCTCGGTTGACAGTTACGTGTACGATCTTGCAAGAACGACAAATCCGGAAGTAATTTCACGAACAAGGATAATAGACAAATCCGGCTTCATGCCTACTACGCCGCTGGTAATGCGTCCTACACTCCCCAACGGCATAAAACAAAAGCTAAAAAAAGTAATTCTGAACCTGCACTCGTCCGAAGAGGGGCGGAATGTGCTTCAAGCCCTTGGAATCGACGGGTTCACCGAGATTAAGGATTCCGATTACAACTCAATAAGGAAGATGTTCCGAAGCGTATTCGGGAACGGAAAGCTGGTTAAGAGATGATTTCGCGGTTTCTGAACTTTTTGCATAGAAAATTTTCCGTAGGCATTAGGTTCAGCGCCCTTTTGTTTATTACCGTTTCGGTTACATCCGCATCCCTCGCATTCCTTTTTTACAGAGAGGGCTTTGAAACGATGCACAGGGAACTGATGCTGGACGGCGTCAGGATAACGGCAAACCTTGCGGACAGAAACACCGATTTTTTAATGCAGGACAATACGTGGGAGCTTTTCCAGTCTGTCAGGATCATCGTTAAAAGCTTTGAACCGGAAGAAAATTCCATAAGCCCGGTGGAGTACGCCGCAATACTCGACAAACACAACAGAATCGCGGCGCACTCAAACCCGAAAGATTTCCGACTTATGACTCCCTTCGAGATAAAGGGCCGTAAATATAAAGAATACGCATCCGGAGAAATTGAACTGCGCATTGAAGATCTTATCAGTGGGGAGGAACTTCACCATTTCATAGCTCCTATGACGGTCCGGGGCGAAAGGGTCGGATCGGCGATTGTAGGCATATCGGAGAAAAAGCTCCTGTCCAAGATTACCGAAATGAGGGACAGGCTTGTAGCAACAACCATTATTCTTGTTTCTATATTTCTCCTTTTAGGGCACTTCTTCACCGGACGTCTGCTGAAACCCTTCACGGGGCTTTTGGGCAAACTTCAGAACCTGCCGCCGAAAATAACGGAGGGAATAGACTTAAGCCTTGTAAAGGGCGACGAGATAAGCCAGTTCATTGAAGGTTTCGACTCCATAATCGACAGGTACGGCCATGTAGTTGACGAGTTGAAGCTGGAAAAGGAAAAACTGGACGGCATACTTAACGGCATAAACGCCGGGATGATTCTGCTGGACAGGGACCTCAACATAGAGTGGCAAAACAGGATATACACCCAGTGGTTCGGAAACCGCATCGGGAGGAACTGCTTCAAGATGTCAAGCGGCGGCGAACCGCTGTGCGCCGGATGCTCCGTGGCGGACGTGTTCGTAAGGGGGGAAATTATCTACAGTAAAATGAAAAAATGCACCTTGGATGAAGAGGAGAGGACCTTCAACATGATTGGAGCGCCCCTGCATGACGACATAGGAACCGTAACCGGCGCGCTTGTTCTTGCAGTGGACATTACACAGCTCGTTCAGTTGGAAGACGAGGTAAAGAAAAACGAGCGCCTGACGATCATGGGCGAGATGGCCGCCGCGTTTGCGCACGAGATAAGAAATCCGATGGGCTCGTTAATAACAGCCCTTCAGATAATAACCAAGGCAAACGGCAAGAGCACACAAGACCAGAAAGAAAAACTGCTGTCTGTCATAAAGCGCGAAACGAACAGACTGAACACCATACTTACGGACTTTTTAAGCTTTACACATACGAAAACCCCGAACATGCAGCCCTGTGACATAAACCTGCTTGTAGGTGAAATAACGGACATTCTCTCACAACAGCACAAAAACGAAACAGGCCTTAGAATAGAAAAAAAACTCCGCCAAGACCTTCCACCGGCGCTTGCGGACAGCGACATGTTCAAGCAGGTCATATGGAACCTGGCCCTTAATGGCCTGGACGCGATGAAGGAAAAAGGGGGAACGCTTTATGTTAAAACGAACGTTGAAAACGGATACATGGCGCTTACGATAAGGGATACGGGCAAGGGTATGAACGCCGAAGCCCTTAATAACTGCTTCGAACCTTTCTATACTAAAAAATCGGGCGGAACCGGCCTCGGGCTGGCGATTGCAAAAAAGATAATACGCCAGCATAACGGTGAAATAAGAGTTAAAAGCGAACCGGGTCGCGGCACGGAATTCTGCATATTAATCCCGCATAACAATTTAAGTTAAAACACCAAGAAGAAAAATATGAACCAGATACTTATAGTCGACGATGAGCCGTCGATAAGAACGACACTGCAAATACTACTTGAAAACGAAGGATACGAAACCGACCTTGCGGCCGACGTCGAGCAGGCGCTGGAACAGATGAACAAAAATATTTACGACGTAGTGATAACAGACCTACGCCTCGGAAACGGCGACGGAACCGGAATAATCGAACATGTAAAAGCAAACCATATTAAATCCGAGGTGATCGTCCTTACGGCATACGGTTCGATACAGTCCGCCGTTGACGCAATAAAAATGGGAGCTTTCGAGTACATAACCAAACCGATAGATTCCGAAAAGTTCCTGCTGACCATATCGAAGGCCATTGAGCATAAAGATCTTTTGGGACAGATAAATGTATTTCGCAAAGAGTTCGGTAGGAAATACAACTTTCAAAACATACTCGGCAAAAGCAATAAAATACGCGCCGTGCTGGACGTTGTGCAGCGGATCGCACAAACGGACGTATCGGTTCTTATTAACGGCGAAAGCGGCACCGGCAAGGAATTAATCGCCAAAGCGATACACAACAACAGCCTGCGCTCAAAGGGGCCGCTTGTTGTGATCAACTGTAGCGGAATAAACGAATACCTGCTCGAAAGCGAGCTTTTCGGCCACATCAAGGGATCGTTCACCGGCGCCGTGTCCAACAGGACGGGGATGATGGAGGAAGCCGGGGGCGGCACGCTGTTCCTTGACGAAATAGGAACAATGCCCCTTTCGATTCAGGCCAAGCTGCTGAGAGCGGTGCAGGAAAGGACCATTCAGCGCCTCGGCTCCAACAAGATCGTAAAGGTAGACTGCCGCATCATCTCGGCATCCAACAAGAACCTCGGCGACCTTGTGAAGGAACGCTTGTTCAGGGAAGACCTCTACTACCGCCTGCGCGTGGTCGAACTGAATCTACCCCTGCTGAAGGAACGCAAGGAGGACATAATTCTACTTGCCGAGGCGTTTCTACGGCGATACCAGAAAAATATGAACAGGGGCATTAAAGGCTTTTCAAGGGAAGTGGAAGATTTTTTGCAAACACACTCGTGGCCTGGCAATGTGCGCGAACTTGAACACTGCATCGAGAGCGCGGTGGCGCTTTGCAGGGATGACACCATACTGATGGAAGACCTGCCGAAATCCATCACCGAGGTGGAACGCAACCTGATAAGTTACGCGCGCGTAAAGAACATGACACTTTACGACGTGGAACGCGAATACATACTCGAAACGCTTAAAGATAACTCATGGAACCAGAAAAAAACGGCGGAATTACTTGGCATCGGAAGAAACACGCTGTGGCGGAAAATAAAGGAATATAACGTCACGGTGCCGGAATAGCATAGATAAAAACCGCCGCCAAATACCGCTAACCGCCGCCCCTCTTAAAATGGCCGGATTTTCCGCCTTCCTTTTCGATGAGCATGATGTCGGATATCACCATCCCCTTGTCGAACGATTTGCACATGTCGTAAACGGTCAGCGCGGCTACGCTCACCGCGGCAAGCGCCTCCATCTCCACCCCGGTAGGGCCGTTCACCTTTACCACGCTGCGAATGTCGATGCCTTCGTCCGTAACGGTAAACTGGATGTCGCAATAATCGATGCCAAGCGGATGGCACATCGGAATTAGCTCCGCCGTCTTTTTGGCGGCCATCACTCCGGCGATCCGCGCCGTGCCAAGTACGTCGCCCTTGGGATTCTTCTCCGTCTGGAGGGCCTTTAGCGTTTCGGGTTTCATCAACACTTTCCCCGAAGCCACCGCGCGGCGCGCCGTTTTGCTTTTTGGCGAAACGTCCACCATGCGCGCCTTGCCCTCGTCGTCGAGATGCGTGAATTTTTTTTCTTCTACCATTAAACGATTATAGCAGAGAAGTAATTATTAACCGGACTGAACCGCCCACTTATTTCCCTGAATAGTGAAATTCAAGATTCATAACCCCCTACCCCCGTTTCATCATTTTGGTGAAGGGGAGGTTTGCCATCGCTTCGTTTATCGCGTCTTCAGTAACGTACTTGTAGCCGTGTTCCCTGGCGTATTTCTCCACCGATTTTTTTGCCATGCCGCGAACGAACGACGGCGCCCTTTCCAGCCGCGCGCTTGCCTCTTTCGTCCAGCCCATTTTCGGCGAATCGTCGTCTAGATAATCTTTGAACTTTGAAATAATATTTGCGTTCGGCTTTCCGCGCATACCGAGGAAATCGACGATTTTTTCTATCGTCTCAGTTTTTTTCGGAACATCCTTGAACTTCTCTTTCACCGTTTTAAATATATCCATCTCCAGTTTGCCGTGACCCAGCTTTTTCATCCGCTTCGACGCAAGCATCATCGACTCGTTGCGTATCTCGGTCAAAAACTCCGAGGTGATGCGATCTTTGCCCCGCTCTTTGGCCCTTATCGGCATGAGCTTTAATATCCCCGGCCTTACGAATTCGGGCGCGTTTTCCACCCGCTTTCGCGCGGCTTCATCCCAAGGTATTTCGGATACAGGCGCTTCGTCTTTCCTTGCTTTTCTATTCCCCGCAAATCTTCCCGGCGGCGGCGCGGCGGTGCGGATAATTTCGGGCGTTACTTCATCAACTTTGTTTTCCTTAACGTATTTATCGACCGCGATCTCGACTATCGAACGCGCAAAGAATGGAATCTTTTGCAAAACTTCCAACGCCTCTTTCGTCCAATTATCTTTATCCACTTCGGTCTTTCCCGAAGCTCCCCCCATGCCGAACTTCGCCATCGTGTCGATATTTTCTATCGCCTCTTCCTGTTCTTTAGGTTCGTAAACGCACCATTCATCTTCGCCCATCACGTTGCCGTTCGCGGCGTACGCCCTTGCGCGGCACCCTCCGCAAAGCAGCCGGTATTTGCAAAGCCCGCACTTGCCGTCGTATTCCGGTTTTCGATACTGGTTCAGCAGTTCCGAATCGCGCCATATGCTTGCGAAATCCGTAGTAAGCAGATCGCCCACCTCGGTATCCATATACGGGCACGGCGTTACTTTTCCCGCCGGGTCGATGCGGCAGTAATGCGTGCCCGCCCTGCACGCCGCTATGTACGTCGAAAGGAGCGGATGTTCCGCATTTTTTTCGTGCAACACTCGCTTGAAGTGCGGCGCGCATTTGGGCCTTATCATCATTCCGGGGAACTCGCCCTGGTTTTCAAGGACCCAGTTGAGAACCTCCTCGTATTCTTCGGGCGTGATGTCGGTCATCTGCTGTCCGCGCCCGGTGCAAACGAGGAAGAAAATATTAAAAACCTTCGCGCCGAACTTGTGCGCCCATTCGGCGATAAGCGGAATCTCGGAAAGATTTTCTTTTGTGGGGGTGGTTTGTACCTGAACTTCCAGCCCCGCTTCGCGCGCCGCCGTCAGCCCGGCTATCGATTTTTTAAGCGCTCCCGGCGAGCCCCGGAAATCGTCGTGCCTTTTGTCGTCCAGTGAATCAATGCTGACGCCTATACCGGATACGCCGGCTTCTTTCAACTTTTTCACATTATCGGGAGTAAGCAAAGTGCCGTTGGAACCGAGCACGACCATGAATCCAAGTTCCTTTGCCCTTTTACAGATGTCGAAAAGATCGTTCCTTGCAAGCGGTTCGCCGCCGGTGAGTATCAGCACCGCGCTGGGGTTTACCTCCGCCATCTGGGCGAGTATCTGGTACGCCTTTTCGGTGGAGATTTCGTCCGCCATGCCGCTTTCGCGCGACCCTGCGTCTATGTAACAGTGTTGACAGGCGAGGTTGCACCGCGAAGTTATATTCCAAGAAATCGCGTACGGGACGAAGCTCACGACAAATTACCTTTTATGGCTCTTCGCAGAAATGAGGGGGTAAAAATATAATAGTTATTCATGCTAATAGGCACAAAGAAAGTAGTGGGGCGGACAATCCTGTCTGCCGTTTGCCCGTAGGGCAAAGTAATAGGCGGCAACACTCGCCGCTACACGGCGACGACAGGCATGATTGCCTGTCCGCACAAATCCTTTTTTACCCATCCGCCGTTCATGCCGCCTACATGCCCATCATTTTGGAGCGGGCTTCCTTCATCATGTCATCCGTGATGACCTTCTTGCCCGCCTTGCGCGCGTTGCCCTCCATATGGCCGCGCACCATGTTGCGCACGAAACCGGGAACGCGGTTGAGCATTTCAATCGCTTCGGGCGTCCATTCGATATCTTCAAGGCGCTCTTCTTCCACTTCCGGTTTTTCCGTCCTGCTTACAAGGAGCACGTTGCACGGCGCGTTCCTTAAAAGGTTTTCGGTGTTGGAGCCAATGTCTAGCCCGTTATCGGTATGCACGCCGACCTTGCCGATAAGGAGCATCGATATGTCCTTGCCGCCAAGCCAGTTCAGTATCTGGTCGTACGGTTTCCCGGAAAGCACCTTGGAGTGAACTTCCACGCCTTCCTTTTTTGCCATATTTTCGGCCAGCTCAAGGTTGTCGGCGTAAATCTTTTCGAGGCCGGAGTCGATTATCTCTTCATGGAGTTTTTCCTGTTCCTTGAATTTGAAAATCTCCCCCGCTTCCTCGGAGAGCACCTTTGCGATGGAATCGAAAACCTTGTAATGGAAATCGGGATCGAAAACGGCCAGCGCCGTTATGCGGCAGTCCATTTTTTTGGAAAGCTCTATCGCCGTTTTCATCGCGGCGTACGACTGCCCACTGCCGTCGATCCCTACGACAAGGTGCCCGTTTTTCAGCGGACGGGCGTTTTTTGTTATCAGGGTGTCCACCTTTATCCTGCGGGCAACCCTTTCGCAAACACTTCCGATCTCGGTAGTCTGCACCTCGCCGAGGCCCTTTACGCCCATCGCCACAAGGTCGTAAGACGACTCCTCGATATCTTTTACAAGCATTGCGTAGTTCTTGCCCTCCACCATCCTTCGCTCGAACGGCGTTTTTTTGGCCTCGCACCTGTGCTGGAAAACGTCGAGGTATGAATCGGAAATTATCGTCAGCCCCTTTTCGATGAGGCTTGCGTGAATGTCCCTTTGTTTCTGGAGTTCTTCCTCCTTCTGGTATTTCGCCGGAAGGCCGGGCTCCATCTGCACAAACCTGCCCTCGTGCAGACGCGTGGCATATGCGTGGTTGCCTATAAGCGTTGAACCGAAAAACGGCGCCATCTCCAGGCACCTGTCAAGGCTCCATAACGAATAGCTGGAGTTGTCCAAAAGGACTGAAACTTTCTTGTACAACGAACCTCTCCTTCCTGTCCTATCTGAGTAAAGCTAATCCTAAATGTTGTGAGGTGAAATATCAAGGGTCGGCTATTTACCTCACAGTCCAATCACATGCCGAACCTTTCTTTCGCTTCGTCAAGACATTTCTCATCGACTTGTTTGTAACCCTCATTTCGGGCATATTCCTCGGTACCTTTTTTTGCCATGGGACGCACAAATTCGGGCACGTTCATAAGTCGCGTTCTTGCTTGCGCGGTCCAAGGAATGCTATCAGAAGTATCTATCTTGCCTTGGTTAGTTTTTAAATCCTCATTAGCCAAAGGGGGCTTTGAAGAATCGATCTTGACACTCTCGTGATCGACTCTTTTACCGCCAATTTCAACTCCAAGCGAACTCACTAATTGAGTCTCAAATGGGTTTGTGAGCATGGCCACCTTAACCCCGCATTCGGGACATTCAAAACCGATTGATAAAGACCCTGACTCATTCGGCAAGTTACCCAACTTTGTTTTTATAAGATTCATTTTTGTATTACATGAAACGCAAAGAAAACGCATAAAGACTCCTATCTCATTTATGAAACAGCCAGAAGATCGGCCGCTATTTTCGCCAAGGATTGCACCGCAGGACTTTTTTCAGAAGTTTCATCGGCGATCCCCCTGTCGCACATCAAAGCCAGTTTCGGGTCAAATGGAATGCCGCCAAGACGCTGAAGATCAAGTTGAATCTTCTTATTATTCGGGAAAAGCGGTTTTACAGACTTGCAATCATTACAAATGTATCCGTCCATGTTTTCTATGAAACCAATCACGTCGCTACCCGATTCTTTCAGGGCTTCATAAGACCTGGAAACCACGCCGCGCGAAACGTCCGAAGGGATAGTGATGAGAATAAAGCTGACGCGCTTGCCAAAGAATTCTGCAAACTGTCGGCACCGTTCGGCCCCAGGGGGCAAATCAACTAGAAGGAAATCTAATTCCCCCCAATTTGTATTTGCCAATATATCCGTCAACACGCTAAATTCCTTCGTCGCCCGCCAGATGTAAGAATCGCCTTGGGCGACGCTGCTAAAATCAACGGCTTCAGATTCAGGCACCAGCGAACCAATTGACATAATACCTATTCCGTTTTTAGAAACAGGCAAGGTTAAGCCATTTTCCCCCGGAATAAATTTAGCGTCTTTTGTGCCGGAGATTTGCGCAATAGTCGGCCCATTGAAATCGGCGTCAAGTATGGCAACCGCTTTGCCGCATTTTCTCAATTGATTTGCTAATTGGAAAGTAAGCGTACTTTTTCCGACACCTCCTTTACCAGAACCGATAGCGATCATGCGCTTCACACCGGAAAGTTTGGCCTGTACCTTTTCTTTCAGGGAAAGAACCTGCTCGATAATTTGCGAGCCTCCATCGCCATCTAAATCTCCATAAGATTTTATGTCTTTTACTTCCATGCAAAATCCTCCTGAAATAATAAACAGTCCGCTTTTCTTGCTATTTGATCAAAGTATTATTGAATCTTACATTTACAGAAAAATGTCTTTCGGTTATATCTTCTTATCTAACATACAGCAACGAATACGTTAATGTACTGGTTAAAAGCAAAAGCGCAAAGAGAATCAGGCAAATCTTCCCCAGCACCCTGTGTCTTCGCTCCGAAAACGGTAAGGCTTTCTGGATTAAAAGGGCAATCCCGGCGGGGATAAAATATCCCATCGCCAGAAAAGTTATTTTATGTCCCCAACTGAAGGAATGAAAGGCAAAAAGAAACCATAGCAGAATTCCCAGCCATACCACTGAAACGCCCCAGGCAACCAATGATATCCCCAGCCGCCCGTCTCTTAGTTCCATTACGCCTTCTTCCGTCCTGACGGCCGTGCGGAAGCCGTTGACTATCATGTATATCGCAAAGAACGATGAAAAGGTAACCGCTATGAAGTGAAGAATGAGGATCGGCCTGAAGACATGGCTATATTCCCACTGTGACCCCGGATAGACTATCTGATCCGTAAGGCTTACAAAACCCAGCCTGCGCACGAGATAGTAATAAACAAAGTAAAGCGACATCGCGGTCATAGAAGCAAGAATCATCCGGTGGTGGACAAGGCCCCGCTTTTTCCGCGCCAGATACCCCGCCCCCAGAAAGAGGCCAGTGAACAGCACGGCAAAGATATAGCTTACGTCCGAGCCGACCGTCGACCTGCCGGATAAAAATCCCGGCGAATTAAGTAAGTCCATGATGTTTATTCCCGCCGTGGTTTGTCCTTTTGCTTTTACAAAAAAGGGGAGATGCTTGCGCATCTCCCCTTTTAATAGTCAAATCGTATTATAATGTCTTCAGGTATGCAATAAGGTCGTCAAGGTTCTCGTCCGTAAACTTTTTCTTGTACTTCAGCTTCATAGCCGTTTTCTTTTTCTTGGTCTTTTTCAGCCTCGTTTTCATCTCCTTGGTTTCATCGTCGTTTTCCACCCAGACCTTCTGCGGGTCTTTAAGATACTTCTTCAGCCAAGCGTCAGTGTGCCTATCCTTGGTTCCGGCAAGACCCGGTCCAACCTTCTTTTTTGCGGTAAGTTTATGGCAGACAGAACACTGGCCGAGTTTCTTATCGTTGAATACGGCCTTTCCCTTTTCGGCGTCGCCCGCTGCAAGCGCAGTTGAAGCGAAAACCAAAGTAAAAACAAATGTTGCGGTAATTGAAAGTAGAATGGCTCTCATACTGGGTACATCTCCTTGTTTAAAAAGTTTAATCCTCTCTTTTCGCCATTTAAGAACATAGAACAGTATAATGGTAAACGGATATTTCATCCATTTCAACCATTTTATTATAAAAACTTGAGGACGATTTGACTCGTATGAAATATAACCGAAGTAGGCCTTGCCCAGCAAAAACCTTTGACTTTTCCGCAAAATGCCGTAGAATAACTGGTTTTTAAGGAGAAAGAATTGGCAAACGTACACAAGTCGGTAGTAAAACGGGTAAAGCAGGACAAAAGGCGCCAGGAAAGAAATGTAAGCTATAAGAGCCGAATTGCATCTATCACCAAAAAGGTGTTGCAACTGTCCGATGCTGGAGAAAAGGAAAAAGCGCAAGAAGAATTCAAAAAAGCGCAGGCCATTATCGATTCCGCCGCAAGCAAGGGTATCCTTCACAAAAAAACCGTTGCACGCCGCGTAGCGCGC
>SDBV01002337.1_pt1 | contig 28349 bp, 24 predicted proteins | sample 2277081 | NCBI WGS metagenome assembly SDBV01 (sample SAMN10402039, study PRJNA504765) | marine sediment metagenome | isolation source: marine sediment core GS10_PC15, 223 cmbsf | place: Arctic Ocean: Southern Knipovich Ridge | collected 2010
TTTTGGTTCAGAGCAAGGCTTGAGCAATTTTGAAACCGCAGGCATAGCGGGCTATGTCGAGGATTTCAAAAGAGCGAAAACGCCGCTCCGGGCCAAAAGATGCCGTTTGTGGATGGGCACTAACTAGCTATTGCGGACGTCTGCCCGATTTGACATTAATTATCTTACGCGCCGTGTAATGGTGTTGGCTGCAAAATCGATCAACCAATCGCTTTTTCACATCCCCAATATTCACCTGAACACCCATTTCATGCTCCATGGACGTTATTTTCTCATCCGGTTGACCGCAGGGAACAATCAGGTCAAACCATCCAAGGTCTGTAGAAATGTTCAAGGCGATCCCATGATAGGTAACCCACTTGCGCACCGCCAGCCCAACGCTGGCGATCTTGGCCTTATTAACCCACAAACCCGGTTTTCCTTTTTTAAATTCAGGGATCAGTTTATAACTTTGAAGCAGTTCGGCAACAGTGTCGAGCAGCCGCTTCAAAAAGGCGTGCAGATCTTTGTCGCCCACCTTAACGATTGGATAAACCACCAGTTGCCCGGGTCCATGAAACGTGGCCCGGCCGCCCCGGTCCACCTTTTGCAAAGAAACGCCCTTTTGACCCAGGGCCTCTTGTGAAATGTGAAGATCTTTCAGGTTTCCACTGCGACCGATGGTAACCACGGGCGGGTGCTCCACCAGCACCAGACAGTCCGGGCTGTGGCCGTTTATCCGTTCAGTAACCCTTTGCTGTTGACGAGCAAGGGCCTGACCGTAGTCAAGCAGTCCCCAATCGATAATTTGAATCTCTTTCAATTTGTGATTTTTCACTGCAATATCAGCTCCTGGGTAGATATAGAGCCCAATTACCGGCCTCACGGGCCGCCTCGACCATTGCTTCCGAAAAGGTGGGATGGACCCGGATGCTCCGGGCCAGTTCCTGAACCGTGGCTTCCAGTTGAATGGCCAATACCGCCTCACCGATGACTTCAGTTGCATTGGATCCGACGATATGCACTCCTAATATTTCACCATACCGGGTATCTGAAACAATTTTGACAGCACCCTCAATCTGGTTTCGAGCCATGGCCAGCCCGTTGACGGCATACGGGAAAACCCCGGTTTCCACATCATGACCCTGCTTTTCGGCGTCTTCTTCCGAAAGCCCCACCGCGCCCATCTCAGGCTGCGTCCAGAGGCAACGGGGAATAAGATTAAATGGATAGCGCTTGTTGGCTCCCATCGCATTTTCAGCAGCAAAAACAGACATGGTCGAAGCCCCATGGCTAAGCATCCAGCCACCGGTTGCATCGCCAATGGCAAAAATCCCTTCAACCCGGGTTTCCAGCCGGTCGTTTACCTGGATGCCTTTATCTTCATTTAACGTGACACCGAGGTTTTCCAAACCCAGATCAAAGGTATTGGGCTCCCGTTTGGAAACCAGAACTTTTTCCACCTTAACATTAGACTCCTTAGGGCCCGAAAGGTTGCAGGTGGCTCCTGTTTGGGTCGCCTTCACGGACTCAAGCGATGTGCGGCGAAGAATTTTCACCCCTTTTTCCCTTAACGCCTGGGCAATTCTCTGGCTGGTGTCTGAATCTTCTTTGGGCAAAATTCTCTCAGACCCGGGCGCCATAACGACTTTGCAACCGAATACATTGAGCAAAAAGGCCATTTCAACTTCAATATAGCCGGACCCACAGACCAGTATCGATTCGGGCACTGCCGTCATTTCCAACACGTCGTCCGTGGTCATGGCAACCTTTTTCAACCCCGATATCTCCGGTTCGCATAGGGAACTGCCTGTGGCGACAATGATTTTTTTCGTTTCAAAACTACGACCATCCACATCCACTTGCTTCCGGTTTTTCATAACAGCGCGCCCTTTAACGACCTCAACACCGTTGTTTTGTAAAAGCGCTTCCATTCCCATGCGGATTTCCGCTGAAACGCCGTTTTTTCGCTCTGTAAGCACCTTAAAATCAATTTTTTCAACTGAGGCACTGATTCCGAACTCTTTTCCTCCCTTAAGCCGGTCAAGCAAGTCGCCGGCCCTTAACCAGACCTTGCTGGGAACGCATCCCCGATTGACACAGGTGCCACCGGTATCGGCACATTCAGCTAATACAACATTCGCCCCCAGCTGGGCAGCTCGGATCGCAGCTGTATAGCCGCCGGGTCCGCCGCCGATAACCATCAGATCATGCATTATTTTACCTCATTAAATATGGATTTACGGTTTATCCGACTTGTTTGATCTTGTGCTCAAATTGGATTCTGATGTCATACTAGGGTTCGCTTTTTTGCTTTGCCGTTGGATCTCATTTGATCCGATTATGACACTAGGCCATGATCAGCAAAGGTTGTGCCAGGCAGTGGGCCAGGTCATTTAAGAACGCCATGGCAGGAGCCCCGTCGACAACCCTGTGATCAAAGGTGAGACTGAGTGTCATCATATGACGGATGGCAATCTGGCCATTAAATACAGCCGGCTTTTCAATTACACGGCCAACGCCGAGAATTCCGGTTTCCGGCGGGTTGAGCACCGGTGTGAATCCATCCATGCCGAGCATGCTGACATTGCTGATGGTAAAGGTGCCGTCAATGACCTCTTCCAGGGTCAAGGCTCCTTGTCTTGCTTTTTGAGCCAGCGCCCTTACCTCTTTGGCAATTTGTAAAAGTGTTTTCTTTTCAGCGTTGCGTAATTTCGGGACGATGAGCCCTTCTGAGAGTGCAACGGCAAAACCCAGATGAACCGTGCCATGGACCAGGATTTCTTCATCCACCAATGTGGAATTCATGATTGGATGGCGCATCAATGCACGGGATGTCGCCATGACAATGATGTCATTGTAAGAAATTTTTACGGAATCATCTTGTTTATATTTTGCCCTCACAATATCCCGATACCGTACCATTTCGGTGACATCCACTTCAGTGAAAACGGTGAGTTGGGCAGCGTTTTGCAAACTGGCGTGCATATTGTCTGCGATAACCTTGCGTATTCCGTCAAAAGGGATCACCTTAACCTGAGAAGATACCTCCGGGATGACATCCTTTTCTGCTGCAAGGGCTCGTTCTACATCTTGCCGGGTGATTTTGCCATTTTCTCCGGTGCCCGTAATTTCAGACAAGTCCAGACCTTCCTGTTTGGCGATTTCGGCGGCCAGGGGGGTGGTTTTGGGTGCGGGCACCCCTTCTTCGTGGAATTTGAAAACGTCCGCCTCTTTTATCTTTCCATCCGGTCCGGTGCCCGATACCCATGCCAAATCAATACCCAATTCTTTTGCTACGCGCCGGGCTGAGGGAGTTGCCAATATGCGCGCCTTTTCCCCCAAGCCTCTCTCTGTTTTAGCGAACCGGGGTTTTCCCGCCTTTGCGTTCATTTCAACCGCTTCACCGGCTGGAGTCACCTCAATACGCTCAGGATGCTCACCGGCCTGGGCGATAACAGCCAATATCGTTCCCACCGGTACGGTTGCGCCCTCCGGAACCACCACTTGAAACAAAATCCCGGCTTTCGGTGATTCTATTTTGTTGGTAATTTTTTCCGTTTCAACTTCGAATAAGATTTCTCCCTTCTCAACGGAATCACCTTCATGTTTAAGCCACTTCGATACTTTGCCCTCTTTCATCGTCATGCCCATTTTGGGCATTGTTACGTTAACACTCAATTTTTTTCTCTCCCTTCAATTATATGGCAGGATCTAAAGCGCCGATTGTCGCTTTGGGTTGTTTTTTATCTTTCTCTTTATATGGAATCGTCCAGATGCTCTGACATCCCGATGCAAACGGAATATTTACATTATTTTTTTTGGACTGTCGAAATTCGCTAAAGTTACCAGGCCTGATAAAATCAATGAGTCTACCCAATAATTAACAACTTCAATACAAATACTGTCTTTGATCTGTTCAAGATTGCTTAATATTAAGAATTCCTTTTGTGGCTTTTTGGCTTTGATTTGATTATAAAATTCATTGCCATAGGTAATATTTTCTTTAAACTATTCTTGGGTCGCTAAAAAGCCTCCTCCTTTTTCGTGTGGTTGTGTAAAACCGAAATAACATGCAGCTCCACTACAACCGGAATAGTCTTTGGAGAAACATTATTTTTCCCCCTTCGCTACATCGGAAATATATTTAAAAATACACGTCCATATATTTGGCGGCAACTCTATTGAATTTTTGGGGATGACTGATGAAAAATACCAGCCTATGGATGGTAACGTTGCAGGGAAATGGTGAATAAATTCTAAATTATCTTTTTTAATTATTCTAGAATCCATTTTCTTATCCATTTGGTTTCAATTGATTTTCGAACAACAAACGGATCATTCATAACTAGTGTCCGTCCACAAATGGTAGATTTTGGTTCAGAGCAAGGCTTGAGCAATTTTGAAACCGCAGGCATAGTGGGCTATGTCGAGGATTTCAAAAGAGCGAAAATGCCGCTCCGGGCCAAAAGATGTCGTTTGTGGATGGGCATTAACTAGTGCCTACCCGAGCTTTTGAAAGAACTTCTAGGCAAGTTCCATATCTTTCGCCTCTTCTGCAATACACTCGTGCAGGATCTGAACCCCCTGGTCAATTTCACTTTTCTTTATAATTAAAGGAGGCGCCAACTCTAATGCCAGCCCCATTAATTTAATAATTAATCCTTTATGATATGCCCGCTCGACCAGACTGTTGAGTCGACTCATGGGGAACAAGGCCCGGGTCTTTTTGTCGGTGGTGAAATCAATGCCCATCCACAAGCCGTTGCCTCGGACTTCTCCGACAATGGAATGCACTTCCAACGATTTTAAGGCATCCAGAAAATATTTTCCCATCTCATCCGACCGTTTGACCAAGTCTTCATCTTTAATGATTTCAATATTTTTAAGACCGGCAGCGCAGGCCACAGGGTGATTGGCGTACGTGTGCAGATGTTCAAACGTATCGATGGGGTCAATAACCCGGTCAGTGCAGCCAACCGCACCCAGGGGAACATATCCGCTGGAGATACCCTTTGCCATGGTCATCAGATCGGGCTGAATACCAAAATGCTCTATCCCGAACCACAAACCCGTCCTCCCGAACCCACAAATGACCTCATCGATAATTAACAGGATATTAAAATCGTCACAAATATCCCGGATAATGGGCCAGTATTCCGGAGGCGGTGCCAATGCTCCGAACCCCTGCTGTATCGGCTCACCGATAAAACACGAAATCTGATCCGGTCCCTCAAACTCGATAATCCGCCTGACATCCCTGGCGCAGGCAATTTCACAATCGGGATATTTTAATCGCAACGGACATCGGAAACAGTAGGGGGATTCAACAAATACCGCTCCCGGGGCAAGCGGCTCCATGGAATGTTTCATCGGCAAGACTGTCCCCAGAGCTCTCAGGGCAAGTGATGTGACACCGTGATAAGCCCCCCTTCGAGATATGATCTTAAACCGTTGTTTTTCACCCTTGTAAGCGTGGTACTGCTTGGCCAGTTTCATGGCTGTTTCAACCGCCTCTGAGCCGTCACAGACAAACATAAAATTATCAACTCCCTCCGGAGTCAACCCGGCCATAACCTCACTCAACTCCAAGGCGCGAGGATTTGTAAAGTGCATGGGGGTAAAATAGGGTAGTTCTACAGCCTGATCCATGATCGCCTGGGCCAGCTCTTTTCGGCCATAGCCGATATGCACCGGTCGGGTAACGCCCGACACCAGGTCCAGATAAGATTTTCCTTCCTGATCGAACACATGACAACCGTCACCTCTTGTTATGACCGGGATACCTCTATTGATAACCTCTTTGGATGTCCGGCACAGAATCAAGGACGATTTTTGACCCTTTTTTTTTATTTTTGCCATTAGTCTTCTCCTATTTGCTTATGTATGTTTGGTTTCAGATCACGCGGTGTCAAAACCATCACCATTTTATAACCATCACGGGCGCATCGCGATTATCTTGTGTCCGTCCACAAATGGTAGATTTTGGTTCAGAGCAAGGCTTGAGCAATTTTGAAACCGCAGGCATAGCGGGCTATTTCGAGGATTTCAAAAGAGTGAAAACGCCGCTCTGGGCCAACAGAAGCCGTTTGTGGATGGACACTATCTTACAAACCTCATCGCAACCCTGGAAAAATCTTGGTATAACCATGGCATAATCTGTAAATCTTACATTGAATATTAAACGTCAAGCACTTTCTGCATGAATGTCTTCTATTTCATTTTAGAAAGTGGGGTGTATCTCTGGCGAGCGGTAGTGAATCTGTAGCATGCAGGCTATTTTATTTGCCTACCCGTATTTTTTACAAAACGCTTCGGTTACCTGCCAGAGGTCCGGTGTCAGGCATTCTTGAACCTTTTTTTGAATGTCCTTGGGTATATCGTGGTAGAAGGCTTCGGCAATACCACCTGTGATACAGGCAAGGGTGTCGCTGTCCCCTCCGAGGGAAATGGCGTTTCGAATCGCATCTTCAAATGAATCTGAATCGAGGAACGCAATAATTGCTTCAGGTACCGTTCCCTGGCACGACACATCAAAAAAATATGTCGGACGAATATCGTCCACGGTACGGTCCATGTTATAGCCAAACTCCTCAGCAATGCGCGACCGAATCCGTTCTTTCCCGATTCCCGTTCGGGCCAGGAGCACGGCCAGAGCCGTGGCTTGTGCGCCCTTGATACCCTCCGGATGGTTGTGAGAAATCTCAGCTGTCATCGTTGCATGCCGGAAAACCTGATCTTCTGATGAAAAGGCAAAACCGACCGGACTGACGCGCATGGCAGAACCGTTCCCCCAACTATTGTATGGCCGGGGTTCATCGGAATCAAGCCACTGGATAAAAGACCCCCCATAACCCGCACCGGGATAGCGGCGACCCAGCTCTCTGACCGCCTCTAGGTACGGTCGGTCCGAGAGGATTGCATCGGCAATGGCAACAGTCAACACAGTATCGTCGGTGAATTTGCACTGGGGATGAAAGAGAGGGAAATCCTTGGTCTTGATTGGGCGGTACTCATACACCGACCCGATGATATCTCCTGCAATCGCTCCGATCATGTTGTTCTTCCTTTCAACAGATAAAAAAGCCCAGGGGTCAGGCCTTCATTGCTTGACGGAATGACCCTCTGTTTGAAAGAAGTGCAGAATGAAGTTCCGGCCCAGTGTTTTACTCAATTCAACGGATAATGATTTGGTGGAAAACACCGGATGGCTCAAGGCGTGCTAGTGCCCATCTATAAAGTCTTTAAACAAGCAACTGTCCGACACCTTAAAAATATTTCATCATATAAGTCGGTCTAAAGCACACGCTTTTTTTTGTAATTCATCTAATGGCGATCATGCTTCATTTTTTGTGACCAGAACCGCCTGTACCTTCCTCTCCAAAATACATTTTATGGATCAGCAGATCCCGCATCGGTTCTTTTAGATCTAATTTCAAGACCCATTCCCCATACATCTGCAGTTGAATACGGACATGGTAGATGCCGGGTTTTGCACCAGGTATGGCCATCACGGGTTTGACATTGTGAGCCATCGGCATGGAAGGCATCTCAGCGCCAATTTCAAACCTAGCCCCTTGTATGGGTTCTCCACTCTTTTTTCCCATCAGTACGATAAGACAATCATAAACAAACCGGATGTCCGTCTTTTCACACTGAACTTGCGCTTTGGCGCGTTCTTCAGCCTCGGCGGAACCTGAATTCAAAACCAATAAAGAAAAGCAAATCATCAGAAAATATTTAACACTTTTCATAATTTCATTCTCCCTCTCTGTTTTAAATCCCAAGATACGAATGGACTAATAATTTGTGATTTAACAGTTGCCGGGCTTTGTCCTCCAAAAGGATTCGGCCACCTTCCAAGACATAACCCCGGTCTGCGATCAGTAGCGCTTGTCGGACATTTTGTTCCACCAAAAGAATGGTAAAACCTTGTTTTTTCAAAGAGTTGATGAGCCTTAAAACCTCCTGCACGACAATAGGCGCCAACCCCAGAGACGGTTCATCCAATAAGAATAATTTCGGTCGTGCCATCAAGCCACGGGCCAGGGCCAGCATTTGGGCTTGCCCCCCACTAAGGCTGGAACCCGGGGCGTTGAGTCGACTTTTAAGTATCGGAAAGATTTCCAGCAATCGGGTGATTTCTTCTCCCATCGCCCCTCGGTTTCGGGTGCGGTGTCCGCCAAGCAACAGATTTTCCCGCACCGTCAAGCCTTTAAATATCAAACGCCCTTCCGGAACCTGAACAATTCCGCGTTGGATGATTTTATGAGAAGGAAGCCCTGTGATTTCCTCTCCCAAATAATGGATCTGACCCGAGGCAATCGGTTCAATCCCACAAATCGCTTTCAAGATCGAACTTTTTCCAGCACCATTGGCGCCAATCAAAGCGACAATTTCTCCTTGAGTCACCTGAAGTGAGATGTCTTGCACTGCGAGAATTTTCCCATAGCAGACTTTTAGATGATCAACTTCAAGCATGTGCCTCTTCCTCATAACCTAAATACGCTTCAAGCACCAATCGGTTTTTCAAAACCGCATTGGGAATCCCTTCAGCAATTTTACTGCCAAAATTGAGCACATAGAGTCGATTACAAAGAGCGGTGATCAGATCCATCTTGTGCTCAATAATGATACAGGTCCGGCCCGGAATAGCAATCTTTTGAATGAGATTTGCCATGATCTCAGTCTCTTTCGGCGTCATTCCTCCCGCAGGCTCATCGAGCAACAGCAGTTGAGGAGCGCGAATGAGCGCTCGGGCCAGCTCAAGGCGCCGTTGATCAGGAAGCGTTAACTGTTTTGCCAGCCATTCTTTGCGGTCATAGAGCCCCACGATATCGAGAAGGTGATTGACCTTTTCTTGATCTTTTTTCAGGTTGCTAGATATCAAAAACCGCCGTCTGATTCTCCGACCCGGTAAGCTGTGGAGGGCTCCCCAAACATTGTTAAAAACCGTCATCCGTCCATAGATCCGAAGATTCTGAAAAGTACGTGAAATGCCGAGACGAATGATTTGATAGATTTTTAAACCACTAATTTTTTGGGATTGAAAGAAGATCTCTCCCTGGGTTGGAGCATGAAGGCCGGTAATCACATTCAACAAGGTGGTTTTACCGGAACCATTGGGACCGATCAATCCTAGAACTTCTCCCGGACTCACCTCAAGATCCACATCGATGAGGGCGTTGACCGCCTCAAATCGCTGGCTCAGATCATCAATCTTGAGTATGGGACCGTCTGCGCCAGAAAAGAGAGATCCGGTGGACCCGTTCTTCATCAAGAATTCCTCGTGGCATAAAGATTATGAGGATCGCGACCAGACCCCCAAACACAATCATTCGGTACCCTTGGATGGCTCGAACACTCTCCAGAAAACCGATATCGAGTGCGACCCCAATCAGCGGTCCCAAAGCAGTCCCCAGACCACCGATCAAACCATAAGCCAATCCGTGTACCCCGAGCATTATGTTAAAGATTTGCGGCTCCACATAGGTGGCAAAATGAGCATAAAGTCCTCCGCCCAAGCCTGCAACAAAACCGGCTAAAGTGGATGCTAAAATCCGGTAGCGAACCACATTCAACCCCTGCATTTCCGTCAACAATCCATCTTCTCCAAGCATCCGAAAAATCGATCCTAAACGAGAGCGCTCCAACAATAGAAAGAAGATCAAAACAGCGATCAAGATCCCCCAGATGATGCCCATATATTGCAAAGGCGTCACATCGTTTTCAAAAACCCAGCGAATGTCTCGAAATCCCTCAGCCCCATCCGGACCCACCATCTCCCCCTCAATCTCGATTTGATAGGTAATTATTACGAGCCACAATCGAATCATTTCTGCAAAAGCCAGGGTGGCAATGGAAAAATACATGCGGTGCAACCGAAAAGTCATGCCGCCGAGTAACGCGGCAGCAATAGCGGCAATGCTGCTTCCCAACAGGAGTCCCATCCAGAGTGGCCACCCCCACATCGCTGTTGCCATTCCGGAAATATACGCGCTGATGGCAAAAAACGCCTGTTGCCCAAAGGAAATTTCACCAATCAAAAAAAGAAGATAGCATGAGAGGGCAATGAAAGAAATCATACCGATATTGGATAGAACCGTCACCAGATAGTCATCCATGATCACACCCTTCTGAACGCAAGGTCTTCACGATCTACCAGACCTTTACCCAAAAGCCCCCCGGGACGCAGCACCAAGACGAGGAATAATAAAAAATAAGCACACAAATCTTTATAATCATTCCCAAGATACCAAAGGCTCTGGGCCTCCACGACGCCCAGCAACAACCCTCCCAGAATCGCACCCGGGAGGGATCCCATGCCCCCGAGCATCATGGCTACCAATCCTTTAAAAGTGGCCCAAAGCCCAAAAAAAGGGGTGATCTGCTGATCGGTGCTGAGAATCAGATATCCGGTCACACCACCCATGGCTGAGACAAAAATAAAAGCCCAAAACATGACCCGATGGGTATGGATCCCTATGAACTTAGCCGCTTTCGGATTTTCAGAAATGGCGCGAACCATTAAACCAAATCGAGTCCGGTACAGTATAAAATGGAAGACAATAACCAAAAACAAAGCCGTTAAAAACATAAAAAAGTGTTCGGAGCGCAAAAAGAAAGGGCCGATTTCAAAGACAGAGGCGGAACCTAAAGCAGGAAAGGGATAAGTTCTTTCAGGCAGAATGAGGATGGAAAATTCCTCTAATTGCATCCAAATCACAAAACTCGACACCATTGAGGCAAGGGTCGCTTTTTGACGGATCGCCCGGAAACAAAGCCGCTCCACATATATCCCTGCCAGGATCGTCCCGGCAATTGTGGCGACGGCAACCGTCAAAATGCCGGCGTCCCATTGGACATAAAAGAAGGTTCCGAAGAAGGCGCCCAGCATGATGGAAGGGCCGTAGGAGAGGTTCAAACGCCGCATCACACCGAAGATCAGGGTGAAACCGATGGCCAAAAGTGCATAAGAAGAGCCAAACATGATGCCATCGATGCAATTTTGAATAAAATCCACCATGGCACCATTGCCCCTTCACAATTCAATAATTTTTCAATGCCTCTGACTGGATCCGAGATAAGCCTTTCGGATGATTTCGTCTTCTTCCATCTCTCCCGGAATTCCGTTGAAGGTGACCTGGCCTTGTTCCAACAAATAAAATTGATGGGCGATCTCTAATGCTTTATGGGCATTTTGCTCGACAAGAAAGATGGTGGTGCCCTCGTCATTGAGATCTTTTATAATTTTGAAAATTTCATTTACGATCATGGGAGCCAGACCAACGGAAGGTTCATCCATGAGAAATATTTGAGGACGCGCCATCAAGGCCCTGGCAATGGCAAGCATCTGCTGTTCTCCTCCGGACAAAGTACCGGCTAGCTGTTTTGTGCGCTCATTTAAAATTGGAAAACGCTTAAACATTTTGTCAATATCCACTCCCACCCCGGCCTTGTCACGTCCAATATGCACATAAGCGCCGGCCCTCAGATTGTCAAGCACATTCATCTCCGGAAAAACCAGACGATTTTCAGGCACCAGTACGACTCCCTGCTGTACGATCTTCGCACTAGACATCCTGACCAATTCCAACCCCTTGAAGCGAATGGAACCGCTTTTGGCCGCCAAAATCCCTGTGATAGTGAACATCATGGTTGTCTTGCCGGCCCCATTCGGCCCGAGCAAAGCGGTGATTTTACCTTCAGGGATCTCCAGAGTCACGCCTTTGAGGGCTTCAATCATCCCATAGGAGGTGATCAGATTTTTGATTTTAAGCATACTGGGACCTCACGTCGTTTCACTGGAAGTGCCTAGATACGCTTCCTGAACTTTGGGATCATTTTGAATTTCGGTAGGCGTGCCTTCTGCAATTTTTTGACCAAAGTTCAAGACAGCTAACCGGTCGGTCACTCCCATCACAAGCTCCATGACATGCTCCACAAGCAAAATGGTTATTCCGGAATCTCTCAAATTGCGAATCCGTTCATCCAGTTCTTCGACCTCTTCTAAGTTCATCCCGGCAGCCGGTTCATCAAGAAGCAAGAGTGTCGGCTTTGCGACAACCGCTCGGGCCAGCTCCAACCGGCGCTGCTCGCCAAAAGCCAGGCTGCCTGCCAGTTCATTGCTTTTTTCAGCAAGTTGGGAAAACTCTAAAATTTTATCGATATCTTCTCGCATCACCGCGGAACTGCCAAACCAGCGTGCCATGGTATTTTGCTTAGCAATATCCTCTTGTGAATTTTGCGCCACCCAAAGATTTTGCCAGACGGTCAAATTTTTAAATAAACGGATATTTTGAAAAGTACGTGCAATGCCGCGTCGAAGCTGCTGATGAGGGAGCTTATTGGTGATTTCCTCATTCTGAAAAATAATCCTCCCCCGGGTTGCAGAATAAACCCCGCAAATCAAATTGACTGTGGTGCTCTTACCTGAACCATTTGGGCCGATCAAACCATATATTTCTCCCTTTTCAATTTTCATATCCAATTGGTCAAGCGCCTTCACTCCACCAAAATGCTTTGACAAACCTTCAAGGTTAAGCATGCTTACCGCCCTTGCCTCTTCTCAGGAAAGTCCGTTTGAGTAGTTGGGTGACACGGGCATCGATAAGTCCGTCCGGTTTAAGGTTCATCACAAGGATAATGAGGAGCCCAAACAAGAGATTACGCCAATCTCCCAGGAAACGGAGCCCCTCCACAAGAATTCCCTGAATGAAAATCACGGCAACCGGGGTTCCAAATACACTGGAAAGCCCTCCGAGAATCGGATAGGCGATGGCGAAGGTTGCCAAGAGGACGGAGAAGGTGAGATGATCCACATAGGTCGCACTATGTGCATAGAGGGCTCCGCCCAATCCCGCGATCACCCCTCCGGCGGTCATCGCGATCACTTTTACGGCCGTCAAATTGAGTCCAACGCTTTGGGCCGCAAGCTCATCTTCTCCCACAGCACGCAATACCGCGCCTGCTCTGGATCGATCGAGCCACCACAAGGCTGCCATGATCAAAACCACAAAGCTCCAGACAAAAAGCGCTACCTCTCCTGAATCCCATCCGTTGGCGGCATAGTAGCGGATTTCCCGGAATCCTTGAGTACTGTCCGGCCCCACTTCAACGCCATTGACGATTTTTCGCCAATTGACATTGAAGAAAAACAAACTGACAAATTGCGTAAAGGCAATCGTGGCAACCACCAGCATCAATCCTTTGACCCGGAGTGCCGGAAAACCAATGAGGAAAGCAAAAAAACCGGCCACTATAGAACCAATAAAAAGCGCCGGCATGATGTGGTATCCAAACATGGTGGTGAGAATACCCGAAGAATAGGCCCCAATGGCAAAAAATCCGACTTGAGCCAGACTGAGTTGCCCCGTCAACATCAGAATATATGCGGAAAGGCCCAATAAGGTATGAATACCGATCGTTTGGGAGAGGCCATAATAATAATCCATAGTCCCTAATCTCTTTCTGCACGACGACCAAAAATGCCGTGAGGTCGAAAAACCAGAAAAACAAAGAGGAGCAACATCACATACATATCGCGTTCGTTGACTCCCCGAAGAAATAGAAAAAGATTTTCACTGGCTCCCACTAGCAAGCCCGCGACAATCGCTCCCGGAATGTTGCCAAGTCCTCCAATCACCGTCACAATCAATCCTTTGACTGTCACGGGAATCGTTAAAAGCGGTGACAACATTCCTACAGATGCGCCGATCATCGCTCCTCCAACCCCACCTAACATGCCTGCTATGATAAAAGTAATACCGTTGGTCCGATGAATATCGATTCCACACAGCTGAGCAGCCACTCCTTGCTGGGAAACCGCTCTTGTGGCAAATCCCAGGCGCGTTCGAAACAAAATATACAGCAAGGCAACGGTACTGAGCATGCTGATCGCAAAGACAAACAACAGATCGCCCCGCAACCCAAAGGGGCCGATTTCAATCATCACATCATCAAATAAGGCGGGGAAGGCCAGCGGGGATGCATTGGTCAAATGGATAATGACTTCATCAATGAAGAACAACATCCCCACTGAAGCCATTAAGGAGGCCAGGTGATTATGGACGGGAATGAAGCGAAAACAACCCAGATACACCACATAACTCACAGCACCCCCCGCGGGAATCACTGTTAAAAAAACTACAAGGGCCGGGGCGTCAAAGTAAGTCAATACCGCCAACCCGGTATAGGCGCCGGCAAATGAAGAAGCTGCATAGCTCATATTCAGCTTCTCCATTGCACCGAAAATCAGCGTAAAACCGATACCAATCAAGGCGTAGGTCGACCCAAATAAAATTCCGTCCCCAACTGATTGGATCAGGTCATATAACTCAAAGAGAAAGTCCTCCACCGGCGTCTCCCATAAACCGTGAAAAAAATGGTATTAACGGGGATCGTAAATCACTTCCCAATTTCCTTGCTTTGCCTGGACAAAAACATAAGGTTTGAGAGCTTCACCTTCATCCTGAACCCGTTTGATATTTCCCATTAAACCCTTGGTGCTTTCAAGGGCTTCCAGGCCATCGCGCATTTTCCGACGATCGGATTGGAGAGTGTCGGATTTCCCCATAATCCCGGTCTCTTCAATCACACGTTTGACGATAAAAACATTTTCCCAGGCAGCGGCACTATGAAGATCAGCCGCTCCTCCAAATTTTTCAGCCAGCTCCGCCACCTTTTTTGCTTCGGGAGTAATTGGGGCAAAACTGGTAGGTATGATCATGCCTTCCGCTTGTTTTGCACAACCTTTCATTGTTTCAGCGCTGGAAGAACTGGTCAATCCAATCAATACTTTGGGTTTGATCCGCTGACGCGCCAATTCTTTCAGCATTCCACAGGTTGTGAAGGGATGGGACGAAACAATCATTATATCCGCCTTGGATTTCTTGAATTTACGAGCTTGAACACTAAAATTCGTATCATTCATCAACCAATTCGATGAAGCGTCCAGCAGCTCTTTCCACCCCTTGCCAATCTGTCCGGTCATCTCAGGAATTTCCCCGGTTGCCCAGGTGAATCCATGCTTTTTGGCTGCAGGGCCGATGACCTTTGCATAGGTTCCTTTGGAGTGTCCCTGGTCGGTTTCCGTTCCTCCATACATGGTTTTCAAGTCTGGGTTATTCTTGCGCACCCAGGCAAACAGCTTGTCGTACATGTCAGGCTCATTTGGCGTATTGCGAAAAGTCCATTGGGAAATCTTGGCTAATCCGTTGCGCACCGCTGTGTCGGTCAAGATGGGAAACTGAAGCCCGCTATCGCTCGCATCATCCACTTTTTTTTGAAATATGCCGAAACTGGCGGCCGCCACGCCCGAACAGGTGGGGCCGAATCCAACCAAGGCTGGTGTTGTGGAGGCCACTTTTCGCGCAACGGCAATTCCTTGCTCGGCGCTGCAAGCCGAATCGTAATAGGTGAGTTTTATTTTTGCCATGGTGCCATCCCCCATTTTGATACCACCGGCGTCATTCACTTCTTTGATCGCTGCTTTATAAACCGCTTCCGAATTAACGCCAAAAGAGCGCAAAACTCCTGATTTGGCACCCCATCCCGCCAAATACACGACTCTCTCAGCGGCATATGTCACCGCCATTAACCCCAAAAGCATTCCTGTCACAACTGCACAACTGAGTCCAATACGAAATAGTTTTTTGCGTAACATAGTATCCTCCTTTACAAGTAAAATCATTTTAAAACTCTCTCTTAAGAGACAATTGATGGAGCAAAGAAATTTTCAGGGGGTTTATAACGACTCTCTGCCCGTTTTTACCGGCGTACCCTTTCGGGGCACGCTAATATGATTTTCAGTAATAGGAACGTCGAACCGATACGTTGTGACATTCGGATTTTTTATCACCATACCGGCCTATATTTTACATCTATTTGCGTGGATAGCCCAGGGCCGCCAAATCGGCCGCAATTTCGTCCAGAATAGTCGGGTCATCAATGGTTGCCGGCATGCGATAGGCTGTGCCATCGGCAATTTTCTTCATGGTGCCGCGTAAGATTTTACCGGAGCGGGTCTTGGGCTGGCGTTTAACCACTGTTGCAATTTTAAACGAAGCGACCGGTCCAATTTTTTTACGCACCATCTGAATAACCTCTTTTATAATTTCATCGTGGGGGCGCTCAACCCCGGTCTTTAACACAATAGTACCCAGGGGTACTTCACCCTTTAACTCATCTGCCACACCAATAACGGAGCACTCAGCCACATCCGGGTGAGAAGACAGCACCTCTTCCATGGCACCGGTTGAAAGGCGATGCCCGGCCACATTGATAATGTCATCGGTACGGCTCATAATCCACAGATAGCCATCCTCATCCTTATATCCGGCATCGGCGGTGATGTAATACCCGGGGAAAGCGCTGAGGTAAGATTGCTTATAGGCCTCATCATTTTGCCACAACGTAGGCAGGCAGCCGGGTGGCAGCGGCAACTTAATCACAATGTCACCAATTTTTCCGGGGTCGACTTCTTGTTTATTCTCGCCTAAAATCCGCACATCATAACCCGGCATGGGCACGGTGGTCGAACCGGGTTTAACCGGCAAATGCTCAACACCCATCAAATTGGCACAAATCGGCCAGGCGGTTTCGGTTTGCCACCAGTGGTCAATCACCGGCACACCCAGTTGTTGCTCGGCCCAATGCAGGGTGGCGGGATCGCATCGCTCGCCGGCCAAAAATAAGGTACGAAAGTGACTCAAATCATACTTGCGGACAAACTCGCCGTTGGGATCATCACGCTTAATGGCGCGAAAGGTTGTTGGCGCGGTAAATAGCACGCTAACGTTATGCTCGGAAATCACGCGCCAAAAGGCACCCGGGTCGGGTGTGCCTACCGGCTTGCCTTCATATAAAATAGTCGTACAGCCATGAAAGAGAGGGGCGTAAACAATGTAAGAGTGGCCTACGATCCAGCCCACATCCGATGCGGCCCAATAAACCTCGCCGGGGTTAATGTCGTAAATGTGATGCATGCTCCATTTTAATGCCACCAAATGGCCGCCGTTATCGTGCACCACACCTTTAGGTATGCCCGTCGTGCCGGAAGTATAAAGGATGTACAGTGGGTCTGTAGCGGCTACCGGTACACATTCAACCGGTTTAGAGCTCTGCATGGCTTCATCCCAATCCACATCACGCCCATCCACCATATTGGCTTGCGCTTGAGGTCTCTGTAAAATAATGCATGCATGTGGCTTGTGGGCGGAAAGTTCAATTGCCTCATCCAGCAAGGGTTTGTACTGGATAATGCGTGCCACCTCAATGCCGCATGAAGCCGAAACAATGAGTTTGGGTTTGGCATCGTCAATACGGGTTGCCAGCTCATTAGCCGCAAAGCCGCCAAATACGACCGAATGGATGGCCCCAAGACGGGCGCAAGCCAGCATCGACATGACCGCTTCGGGAACCATGGGCATGTAAATAATGACCCGATCGCCTTTTTCGACACCTTGGCTGCGCAGGACTCCGGCAAAATGGGCCACCTGGTCCAACAATTCAGCATAAGTGAATTTTTTAATGGTATTTGTTACGGGACTATCGTAAATCAGGGCTAACTGTTCCGCGCGGCCACTTTCAACATGTCGGTCAAGGGCATTATAACAAGTATTGACTTGTGCCCCGCTAAACCAGTGATAAAAAGGCGCGTTTGAGTCATCCAACACTTGATCCCACTTTTTGTACCAGTGAATATCCTCGGCGGCAGCAGCCCAAAAACCGATCGGATCGGTCTGCCATTGGTTGTAAACAGCTTTATAATTTTTTGTCATCATTCCATCCAGTATTGTATTTTATAACTGGCCGCCTCTAAAATTTTCTTAAAAAAATATCTCTCGAAGCTAACCGAAACGGATTTAAGTGTTTATTTTTTTTTAAGATCAATTTTAAAGTTGATGGCCTTGTCAGTATTAGTTTCTGATGGGTCGGCATTTATTGCTTTTAAATTGATTAGAGAATCTGTTTTTAGAAGAATCGGCAGCTTTCAGAATTTCATCGATCGAGGTAATTAAAATCTTTTTCGGAGAAAACAACGTCAAGGATTTACAAATAATTTTTTCTTTTAGTGTCATAACAAAATGCGTCTCCTATCTGTAAACTGAGCGTAAATAACAATCTTATATAGAGACAGACCGGTCGGTCTGTAAAACAAATTAATATAACACAAAGTGGTTGTCAACAATTTTTTAAAAAAATTAGCAACCGGAAAACGGGGTCTACGATGAAATAAATAATTGGAAATTTCAGAGACGGCAATTCGTCATTAACTTCATCAAATCCAAAGGAGTTCACTGCATCACGCAAAAAATACGACAACTTGAAGAAAAAGGACATGTGTGTCAAATAAAGAACCCTCGCCCTCGTAAGATTGGGTCATTTGATATGACTTAAGTTATGGTGGGCTTATTGCAAAGGATTGCGAAGCGTTATTGTGGCGATAATAAAAAACCCTGACACTTATTTTGCCGATTCACTCGACTTGAAATATGCGAACCGGGGTTGGATCGACTTTAAGGGGTTGTGCTCTATAGCATCCCCTTCTCTCTTAATAGCTTGTCCATCAAAGAATAGCTTTCATTTAATATCCTGATGTATTCTCTCCAGTTACCTGCCAGGGTCTGCCGCCCGGTACCAAGATATATTCCGGCAGGGTCCAAAATCCTCATGATTTCTATCTCTTCCTCGGTCGGTGGCTCTGTTTCTTTTATTTCAGTGGAGATGGATAAATCCCAACCCACATTTTCCTTTATTTGATCCACTGTCACTTTGGGATGAACCGTTGCCAGATACATTTCCTTTGTTTCCGAATCAAATCTAAATACGCCCATGGTAGAGATAACTGCGCTGGGTCCCCCGCCGAGCAACCCGCATTCCTGCCTTGCTTCCCCACCGGAGAGGTATCCTGGAATAGTTAAATAGTCTACTTTTTCCGGAAACCGCCTTTTTTCCTGCCGAATCATTATAACCGTTCTCAAAGCTGACGAGCCGATATCATTTGCGCCACCACTGCCGGCGGTTCTGACTTGCGGTTTATGGTAATCTCCGATGCAGGTGGAATTGACATTCCCAAATCTATCGATCTGCGCCCCACTGATACAACCTATGTCATAGAATCCCCTTTGCAGGTCGGAAAAAACGCGAAACATCGACGTGGCGGCGTATGCTCTCTCCGTGACGGTGCTGTCTCCCACACAGGTCATTACACGCCGGGGACATGGGCCCACGCCACCCGCCTCAACCGCTATAGTCAGATTGGGCGCATTGGTGAACTTGGCCGTCATGACCCCGATCAGTGGCGGCCCAACGCCAATAAAGGCGGTCTCACCATCTCTGAATTCTCTTGCAATAGCCGCACACATAAGCTCCGGCATGGTATAATCTGTTGCATATGGACTCATTTTGTTACCTCGCTTCGCCATAGACTTGAAACTTTCTCTCTATTCGGGCCAGGGCATTTAACCTTTCCCAACCCACTTTATTACAATACTCATTCCAATCTTTAGTGCCCAGAATCCATTCTTCTGCCCACTGGTTGAAACCGTCTTCCGTTTCCCATAGTTCGGGTAATTGCAAACCAAACGGTACGTCATGGTAATAGTAATAGGGCACCCCTCTGGGATGAGAGCCGAATGGGACTTCTACAACAGCATCTACACAGTAGTAGGGAATATAGGTCAGGTTCGGTAAACGCCTGATTTCACTGGTGGGAACAATCTCCTCGCAGGTGATGATCACACGTTTGGCTGCTCGGGCAATCGTTTCATCGTTGGCCACATAGCCAAAGATTTGAGCATTTCCGATGGCATCGGCTCGCTGAACGTGGGTTATGGCAACATCCGGGCGCGAGGCGGGAACCAGTGCCACCGGCTCCCCCGTATATGGGTCGTCAATTATTTTAATCTTCTTGTTATACTTTGGAATATCCGAACCCAGAAGCGATTTTGTGGGCAAAAAATTGACTCCTAGAGAACCCGCCAAGAACCTTAGACTAGCGGCATAGTTACTGTACTCTTCCAGTTCAACGGAACGTGGGATGCCTTGCTCCGCCGCTCTTCTAAATACCTGATCCGGCCCCCAGATTGCGCCCCAACAATACGCGAACTCATATTTTTTTACCAGGCCTAGTCCCATCAAAACCGATGTTTGCATAAATGTGTCGGTTTCGGTGGTGATCACTAAATCTTTTATACCTTGCCTGGCTATCTCAAAGACAGACGCTATGCTTGCCCGGTCGGCGAAACCTCCCCAACACAGGTAACAACCGTCTGTAACATATTTTTTGATGGCGGCATCAAGGTCCATCACTTTTTCTGTGGCAGGTTTGCTCAGTTTTTCAACCCGGCTCATCTAAATCCCTCCTAAGTGTGAGATTCATCAGCGACAAATATCCTATTTAGTGCCTGAACGAAAAATCACGATTCTCTCTCAGACACTATTAACTATATTTATTTTCAAAAACAAGACTTTTTCTATGGCTTCTCATTTTCTAAAATCTCTGATGGCTATTTCTCGCACAGGCTTTAATTCATGAGTCCTTTTGTCATACTTCTCTCTGTATCCCTATCTTTTTCTTTTAAAATAAGGCCGGTCATCTACCGACCAAACCGACATATTCTTATCCTATCCATCCAGGAACGGGCTTTTTTCATACAGGAGAGGATAGAGGGTATGTTCCGAGTAATTTTCTCAAAACAATTTTTTGACCCGTAAAGGCATACGTGTCAAGTGATTTTAGCTCATACAAGCCCAGCTTGAATAGCTGCTGCTGTTCAAACGTTTTGATGTGATTCCATCTGAATCGGCTGACCGACACTTAGGATGGCGTCGAAAAATAAAGACGGCTTCCCCCACAGCGAATTGCAGAAAATAGCCGTGACACTCACCGCCATCGCCGCCATAGCCCAGACCGGATAGATGAGTCCGGTGGCTGCCAAAGGAATGCCGATGCCGTTGAACATAAATGCCAGCAGAATGTTTTGCAGCATTTTTCGGTAACTTTGTCGGCTGATATCACGAGCCGTCAGGGTCAATTCCAGGCGGTTTCCCAGGATGATGATGTCCGCCGATTCGATGGCGATGTCCGTGCCGCTCCCCATGGCCACGCCGATGTCGGCCTGCATCAAAGCCGGAGCATCGTTGATGCCGTCACCCACCATTGCCACCCGTCCGTTTTTCTGCAGCCTGCGGATAATGTCGGCCTTGCCTCCGGGCTGAATACCCGCGTACACCTCTTTAATGCCGGCTTCACGAGCGATGTGTCGTGCGGCGCGCTCATTGTCGCCGGTGAGCAGAACCGTTTTTAAACCCGCTTTACCCATGGCGGTAATCGTCTTTGTTGCATCTGCCCGGAGCCTGTCACCAAGGGCCATGATCCCGAGAAGGCGATCATTTTTTGCAACTGCAATCACTGTTCGCCCGACCTCTTCCAGTTCATTGATTCTCCCGGCAAGATTTTCTAGGTGGATCCCCTTTTCTTTTACAAATGCGGGACTACCCACCACAACGTTTGAATCCGCCAGTCGGGCGGTGATCCCCTTGCCTGGAACAGCCTCAAATTCTTCCACATCCGGCAGATCAATCCCGCGTTCAATAGCAGCGGTAACGATGGCCTGTGCCAGGGAATGCTCGGAGGAACCTTCGACAGCGCCGGCAACAGCCAAAAGTTCTTCTTCTGTGGATTCGAATGTCTCGATCTCGCGGACCATGGGACGTCCTTCAGTGAGCGTACCGGTTTTGTCAAAAACAATATAGGTGGCCAGGCGATAGCCCTGAAAAGCCTCCCCGGTGCGCATGAGAATACCCTTTTCGGCCGCCTCACCTGCACCGCGCACGATGGAAAGAGGTGCGGAAATACCCAGAGCGCAGGGATATCCCATTACCAGGACGCTCAAGCCCGCAAAGGCGGCCCGTTGCAGATTCACCTGTCCGTCAAAGAAATATGAACCCACGAGCCAACCGATAAATGCCAGGGTTGCCAGGGAGAGAACCGTAGGCGTGTAAATCCGCAGTATACGATCAACAAGGTGTAAAAGGCCGGGTTTCAAGGCACGAGCATCCTCTACCTGACGAACGATCTGTTGCAAAAAGCTTTCCCGGCCCACTGCTGTCACCCTGACAAGCAGAGTGCCGGTTCCGTTGATCGACCCGCTGACAACAAGATCGCCTCTGGTCTTTTCAACCGGCATCGGTTCGCCGGTCACCAGAGATTGGTCAACTGCCGAATAACCGCTGATGACTTCACCGTCCACCGGTACCCGTTCCCCGGGCCGGATACGGACCCGGTCATTGATTGCGATCTCTTCCACTGAAAGCTCCTGATCCTGGCCGTTCCGCACCACCCGGGCGGTTTCCGGCTGAAGATCGAGCAACCGTTTGACCGCCTGTGAACTGCGCGTCTTGACAATCAGAGAGAGCCACTCTGAAAAAATATGGTAGGTAACCACCATGACGGACACAGCAAAAAACGGGGTGGTGGGAAAGCCCTCAGGCTGAAAAATAAGCCCGACTAGGCCACCACCAAGACCGGCAAAAGCCCCGGCTTCGAGCAGGACATGCTGGTTGAGAATTCTGCGGCGCAGGGCCTGGATCGCCATATGCAAAATATGCCTTCCCACACCAAAAACCAGGGTGACAGCCAGCCCCCCGACGATAAACGGTGCAACCGGCGAGAGCAATCCCCGTTGCTGAAAAAACAGCATGGCTACCGTTGCCGCACACAGACCTGCAGCGCTTCCGACGGCAACCCGGACACCGTGAGATCGTCTTAAAACCAGGTAAAGCAGGGCCGTCATGCTGGCAAAGACGGACGCGGGCAGCACAATAGACCATCCGCCGGATAGATCGGCATTTAACGCAATCGCGATCAAGCTAAGTGCGATGGCTGCCAAAAAGCGTTTACCCTCGCGAACCAGATCACGTTCCTCCTCTTCATAGGGGCGCACCTTACGCGGATCCGAGATGGTGTAACCGATGTCGCGCAGTATCTGGAGCAACTCCTCAGGATGAGCAATATCCGGGTCGTATTCCACCAGCGCCTGTTCATGGGTCAAACTGACCGCTACGCTCTCCACCCCCGGCTGTTTACCCAGCGCTTTTTCAATGGTGCCGGTACAAAGAGAACAGTGCAATCCGCCAATTCTGGCTCGGATTCTAGCCCGACCGGGCCGGCTTGATGGTTCTTCGCTCCACAAAGCAGGAGCGGGTTCTATGGCAGTTGCCGTATCCATGAGATTACTCCTAACCCGGATAGTCCGGAAAGATAAAATTCTCTCGCAAAAGGGCAATAAATACCGAGAATTTTTCCTGTTTTAATTTGCGCGCCTGGCGGCTTTCCATTAGACCGGTTCCCCGGGTGAAATCCAGAGACCGAATCCAATGGACCACACTCCAAGGACAATCAAAGCCACACCAGTCCAAAACGGAAGCCGCACGGATAATCCGGCCAACCAGTCCAGCCCTCGCCGTACAGGGGGGACAAGCACCGCCACCACCAAGGGCAGAGATAGCCCTAGGCCGAATATCGCCAGGGAAATAAAACCGCCTGCAACGGGGCCGCCGCCGGCACCGCTTGCTGCTGCAGTGCCGAGCAACACAAAGAGCAACGGCGCCGCACAGGCCGGAATATTAAAAGCGAACAAAACGCCCAGACCTACAGAGCCGGTAGACCCGGATAGCCGCGACAGGCCGGGTCCCAGAGATACCCGCAATTTTCGCGATCTGCCGGTGAGATACATAATTCCAAAAAGTATATAGATGGTTCCGAAAAAAATCCAGGCACCTTTTTGCAATCCCAGAAACACCGTGCCAAGCCAGATGGCCAGTAGCCCGAAGAGACCCATAAACAACGCTCTGACCAGAGCGAATATACTGACTTGAATAATTTTATTGCGGGTATCTTTGGTTTCAATATACTTAATGAACAGCAGGCTCGCTCCGATAGTGCAGGGTTCAATGAAACCGAAGAGCCCCAACCCGAGTGGCAGCCAAAGTATGTTAAAAAGATCAAATGGTATCATGATTTGCTCGCAACGCGGTAGCCGGCTTTCTCAATTACCTCAGCCAATTTATTTTCCGTGACGACATGTATATCATAGAGAATGCGGGCTTCACTGTATTTGAATAAAATATTGGCTGTGCGCACCCCCGGCTTCTTTTCCAAAAACGATTGAATAATCAGTGCGCAACCGTCGCAGTTCATGCCTTCCACCCTAAATTTTGCGCGCTTCATGATTCGCTCCTTTTCGCCTTCATTCTAATTGAAATATATTCATCTGGTAAGAAACATTTATGAAACGAAAACTCACTGAGTTAAATGGTTTCATCCAATTTTCCTTTTTGCCGACGCCTGTTCCGAGGATTACAATTTTATATCCAATGCGGACATGGGTAAAAAGACAGTTGTCGTTCAAAAACTAATTATAATCCCTGTACTTTGGTACAGGTCAAGCGCTTTTTTTAAAATAAGTTGAAAACCGGTTGGATCAAAAAACTTCCGTTACTTTTTGATATGTGGATTAAATAATGGTGAAAAAAAAGGAGGCGATATAGGTGTCGATGGTCGTGATAAAGTGAGCCAAAAATGGTTAAACAAGCCTTGATCAATACGGAAAGGCCCTCTTCAATGGAACCATCGGCGGTAATCACAGCTTGTTTTACCAAAATGGGGTCAAGTCAACTTTTGACCTTAAATAAATGGTAATATATTTTCCCGGCTATCTGTAGAATCCCAATAACTCGGAATTCGCTGGGCATAAAAAATGACTTGTTAGCCAGGTTTTTTGGTCAAGAACATTCACACGATTGTTGATAACCACGCATTTGCTGTTGCGGCAATCACTTTCAAAGCATCTCGACTGCCATCCGCTTCACCCTTTTCAAAATCAATCTCAATGTTTCCCATCTGATTGGTAACGTGGGCAAAACAAATGACAGCCTTTTGACAAGCTTCAGCAAAAGCATAAAGAGCTGAGGCTTCCATTTCTACAGCTAAAATACCCAGTGATTTTGCTTGTTCTATGGCAATAGCGGTTTCCCGAAATGGCGCATCCGTTGTCCAGGTAGCTCCCCTATTAACCGGAATGGTTAACTCTGAGAAAGCATCTTCTAACATGGCTAAAATTTCTCTGTTGATGTATGAATAATCCGATGGCTGCATGTAGTGATAACTGGTACCTTCATCTCTAAAGGCGCTTTCAATCAATACAAAAAAAGGTGGTTTTTGCTTGGGTAAAATCATACCGGAAGAAGTAACACTGATCAATAGTTGACAACCGGAAACAAATAATTCCTCTGCAACCAGTACCGCAAATGAAGCTCCTACAGCACAGCCAATAATTCCAAATTCAATACCTTCATATTTAAAGTTGTATAACTTTGTATGATAACACGCCCAATAGGAGTTAATTTTTGCCTTATTAGCAGCGAGCAAATTGTTGAGGATATCTCCATCAGGATCAAGAATGCAAATAGGAGGTAATTGTCCTTTTGGAATATTTTTTTGGCGCCTTGCTTCTCGCAGCAAGTTTTCAGGCTCAAATAATGTCACATGGTCATACTTTTTACTGCGCAAAATTGGAGGTTGAGATATATCCATTCTTTTCCCTTTTTATCTGATTAACGAGTGAGTTCATCTGCATTTTGAAGCGAAGTGAAAAAATGTCAGGGGAAATAATTTGTGGTAATTTTTTGTTTTCAATGTCGATTTAAACAAAAGGAAGTTTAATGATGCAGAGAGTAATAAAAATGATTTTGGTTTCTTTTAAATATTTTGTCATTATTTCTCATTGCTTACGCATAACTATTCGTATCAGACCGATTTGCCTTGAACATTGATATATCTTAATTTATTAAGATTAGATTGATATTAGTTGTGTCAGTTTGAATAATATAACCCTAAAAAATTACCGTATTACAGAGACCCTGTCAACAGCATAAAATCGTAGGTGGTTGGATGAAGTTCGGGATTTCATCCGACGGCAAAAAGGATATCCTTGGTGATAGCCCAGTTAGGTGCACATAGGGAACGAGCCGCTTCCTCCGATTTGACATCAATTTTTTCGGCAATGGCCATGATGGGTTGAATTGATAGGTTCAGCAATTGGAGATCCATTCATAAATCAGGAGAAAGAGTCAAACCTAGGTTTGATCTCTTGAACAGGACTCTCAGATCAGGGAATAACCTCCTGTAGAACCTGACCACTCGCTCCGGAAGGCTGATTGGTGCCGATAAATGCGGCGAGAGTCGTGGCCACGTCCACGGTTTGTATTTCGCGGTAAATGCGCTTCGGCTGTAGGCCCATGCCTGCAAAAATGACAGGTACGAAGGTGTCGTAGCGCCAGGGAGAGCCATGAGTGGCAGCGACCGTGAGTCCATCGAAATCGTTGATAAACCAGTGTGGCTCGAAAACGATGAAAATATCACCTGAACGTTTGGGGTTATGGCTATTCAATATTGATCGTATCAGGGCTGTGTCCGGCACCCGCCCCTGCATGAGAGCCGTGCTCGAAACGGCAAGACTGACACCTTTGAATTTCATGATTTCCTCTGCTATGGCATCTTCGACCGCGGCCTGATCGAGTCCCCGGCTGCGGATCAAGTCTCTATTGATGTAAACATAGGGTGCATTGAATTTCTGGATCAACTCTTCGCCCATACCGAACTGCTTTTTCAAGTTCGTGATTCCGGCCTGCTTGTCCCAGGTTTTAGGATCCACATAATCAGCCTCGATGCCGTACTGATTCAGCAGAGGGGGCACCTCTGGGCCGCCGTGGTCCGCAGAGAGTATAACCAGTGTGTTCTCCAGGCCAACCTGTTTGTCTACAAACGAAAGCAGTTCGGCAAGGGTACGATCGAGCCGCAGCAAGTTATCTTCAGCTTCCAGGCTTGACGGGCCGAACAGATGTCCGACATAGTCGGTGGAGGAAAAGCTGACGGATAAATAGTCCGTAACGGAATCCGAGCCGATTCTCTCGTTTTTAATCAGCTGTTTTGTGAAATCGAGGGTCAGTTCGTCCCCGGCGGGACTAAGAGTCAAAAAGGTCGTGAAGTACTTTCCATCCCCCGGACCGTATGAGTGCGGGAATACCCTTCCAAAGCTTGAGAAAGCCGTCTCCCAAGGCTGGTCATCTTTGTCGCCGAATAGGTAGGTAGAAGACTCGAACAACAGTTCCCAGCTCTTGTCTGCATAGCGCTGTGCGGGTCTGGTCGCGTTGAAGTCCCTTACCCATGCAGGATATTGGTCATAGTAGAAACGGCTGGTCACGAATTCCCCGGACGCCTTGGAAAACCAGAAGGCGTTGCCTGCGTGACCGGCCATCGAAACCGCGCCCCGGTCCTTTACCGAGACCGCATAGATCTTGGCGCGACCCAACGTATGAATTGAAAGCTCATCACTGAACGTTGATACCAGAATTGCAGCAGGCGACCGCCCGTCGGTGCGAGCCGCTCTCTGGGTAGGATCTATCTCGATGGATTTATTTATATCGGCGCCTGCGCTAAGAAGCGGATAGCGCGCATCCTCTATGTTGTAGGTCAGTTGGCCGGAGACGCGGTCAAACCAAACATTGCCGATTAGCCCATGATCGGACGGGTGAGCGCCGGTCGCCAATGTCGTGTGGCCGACGATTGTTTCGGTGTTGGCATGAGCGTGATGCGCGTTTTCATATACGATTCCATTTTTCAGCAAATAACGGAAACCGCCGGATCCCATCTTAGCCAGGTAGCGCCGGGGTAGGTCACCCCGAAGCTGGTCGACGGTAATCTGTAGAATCAAACGGGGCATGGGTGACAACTCGGATGCCCCGCCTTGAATCGGAAACACAAACACAAAAGCGATAGCCACCAGGATGCCCATTGTAAAATTCCGACTGACTAACTTGGTCGTGATTTTCATAATTCTCTCCCGTCATGCAGTTCACTTCTTGTTTCCTGTTTTTCTCGGCGGCAAACCATTGATTGTCAGGCTGATTTGCCCTGATCATAAATCCGAAATAGAGGTCGGGCCATGCTATCTCACTAATATTTAGTATTTTTTGGGTGCTAAAAATGGCCCTTGAATTTAAACATTCTATATTATTTCAATATATTGCCGTGGTCTGCCCCCCGTTGATACTTTCTATCAGAAAGGCTCTTTAACACGGTTTTTATGTCGGCTTAATTATACACAGCGCTATATGAATCAGCCCATTTGTTTTCAACAAGATCCTTATGCATACAGTTTTGACAACGATTGCACGGGCAATTATTGATGACGCTATGTATAGTCTGTTTAGATGGTGTCCGTCCACAAATGGTAGATATTGGTTCAGAGCAAGGCTTGAGCAATTTTGAAACCGCAGGCATAGCGGGCTATTTCGAGGATTTC
>SDBV01002338.1_pt1 | contig 28333 bp, 27 predicted proteins | sample 2277081 | NCBI WGS metagenome assembly SDBV01 (sample SAMN10402039, study PRJNA504765) | marine sediment metagenome | isolation source: marine sediment core GS10_PC15, 223 cmbsf | place: Arctic Ocean: Southern Knipovich Ridge | collected 2010
GAATGCGCGTGTCTGAGTCGAGCCTGCGCAGTGCGTCGAGCAGCGCATGCCAGGTGGGACAGGCATCTTCAGGGGCTACGAAGTCGTGGGTCAGTTCGCGGATGCGCTCGAGCGATGCGGCCGTGGAGTCGTGATCTTGGGCCATCACGCCGAGAGGTCCGTCGAGCCCACCCTCGGGTATCTTGGCCCCCTGCTCGAGCCGGCTGCAGATCGGGAACAGGATCGACTCTTCTTTGCCGAGATGGAGTTCGAGTTGGACGCTTTCAGCAGCGACCACTTTGGCGAGCTCGACCATCTCAGGATGTCGACTACCGTGGGCGTCCGCGACGCGGTCCGCGAGTTGTACGATACGCGGAAGTTCCTCATGTAGATACACATGATGGGTTTCGACGATATGCGCGGCCAGCGCTGCCAGCCCAAGCTGTTCCCAGGCTTCGTCCGGTTCGGAATCGTCTGCGGCGTCGGACTCATCGAGCGTTGCGACCACCTCTGAAACGTCGACGGCGGCCGACTGACACGCCTGTTGCAAAGATCGTCGTCCGCCGCAGCAATAGTCGATCCCGAACTGTTCGAAGGCTCGCGCCCGGCCGGGGCGACCTAGTACTAGATCTCCGACGGGTGTTGCCGGGTCGATCACCGTCGCTGACTCTGTCATGGTGGCTCCGTTTATTCGCGAATATGTGCGGAGATCGGTTCGCCGCTATCTGACGCAATCGATGAGCTACATTGTGTCGCGCATCCGCCCACTCTGGCAAACATGCGCTGTCTCGGGCATAGGGCTACATGGCTTCTTTGATGCCGCTTTTGATGAGCCACATGTTCGCCGGGTACGAGGTCCCGAGGCCGATGATCATGCCGATCTGCATCATGAACCAGAAGACGATGTTCGTCGGTATGAGCGCCGGACTGAAGAAGACGAGCTGGAACAGCGCCATCCAAACGAACAGGCCGACTTCGAATGCGGTGAGCGAAACGAGATCCGACGTGAGTGCTGTCTTCGCGATCTCTCCCGGCGATGCCTTGCCCATGCCCATGACGGCCCATGCTTGGAACACGACACCGAACGCGAACGCGAACGCATAGTCGATTATGAAAGAGGCAAAGACCGCATGACCTGCAATCTGTAGCGCGAAACCAAAGATGACCCACTCGGCGACGATGTCGCCCAGCGTGCATCCCGCCCCGCAGTGCATTGTCGACACACCGACCTTCACCCAGTGCGGGGCGTTCGGTCCATCGAGGCTGTGCTCCATCTGGTACGCCATCGAATATGAGCGGCCCCATTTGAAGTACCCATAGAGAGCGATCGGGCCGAGATAGAGCGCGGTGATCGGCCAAACCCACTCCATGACCTTCATCATCTGACGGTGACGGCTGAACGTGTCGAACAGCATGATCGCAGCGCACGACACAGCCATGGCCATGTAGATCCACGCGATCACGGTCAACCAGGTTGGCGCCATCTTCTCACTCCGATCGGTTCACTCCCTACGGCGCGAATTTTCGCACTTCGTCCATATTCTGCGGACGCGCTGGACGATCGATCAAGCGCGCCGGTTTGACCACGTCCGATCCGAAGCGCCGCGCCAGCGCGTCCGACGCGGCCATTACCGAGTTCCAATCTCTGACGCCGGCGGGTGACAAGAGACGATCGGCGACCGCACCGGACGCCAGCTTCGACGCCGAGACTCCTACGAGCCGAAGCGGTGATTTCTCGAGGCCGGTTCGTGCAAACAGCGTGCATGCTGCCTGGTAGACGTCTGGCCCCGAATTGATCGCGTCGTCGAGGGTGATCGATCTCGTCTTCGTCTTGAAGTCTGGTTCGCGGATCTTGAGCGTGATGGTGCGGGCAGTCATGTCCGCGTCTCGCAGTCGTTTCCCGACGCGATTCGACAGGTCGAGGATTTCTCGTTTGATCGCATCGCCGGCGAGGTCGTGCTCGAACGTCTCCTCGTGCCCGATCGACTTTGCAACACGTTCCGTGACAACGGGGGAGTTGTCGACACCGCGAGCGAGATCGCGCAGATGGGCGCAATGTCGAGTTCCGACGGCATTGTCGAGCGTCGACACGGACACGCGGAGTAGATCGGGGATGCTCGATATGCCAACGCTTTCGAGTTTTTTCAGCGTCGACGGCCCGACGCCCCAGAGGTCGCGGACTTCCAGAGCGCTCAAATACTCGGTTTCTGATCCGGTCGGCACGCAGAAAGTCCCGTTCGGTTTTGCAGCGCGTGACGACAGCTTGGCGAGCAGTTTGTTTGCCGCGACACCGGCGCTTGCGGCGAGTCCACGTTCGCCGGCGATGCGGCGGCGCATCGAGTCGGCCATGTCGACGGGCGCCCCGAACAGCCGGCGCGCTCCCGACACATCGAGGAACGCTTCGTCGAGTGAGAGTTGTTCGATCAGCGGCGTAAACGACTTGAGTATCGACATGACCGCCCGTGATTCGCGTTGGTACTTGGCGAAGTCCGGGCGCAGGAATACAGCGTCGGGGCAGAGCCTGCGGGCCCGAGCAGTCGGCATTGCCGAGAAGATCCCGAAACGACGTGCCTCGTACGACGACGCGGCAACCACGCCGCGCACTCCCGTGCCACCGACGACCACGGGACGGCCGCGCAACTCTGGGTTGTCACGTTGTTCGACACTTGCATAAAACGCGTCCAGATCGACGTGCACGATGACTTCGTCGCCGGTCGGACGCCCAAGGTCATGCGGCATTGAGCGCGGCCGATCGCCCGATTTCTTGGCGTGAGAATCGCGCCAGAGTCTTGGTTCGGTACGTTCGTTTGACATCGGCAGCTACATTTGGGCAATCGGCCGGTTCGGATTTGCTCCGGATCCGATACAATAGACATGAACACCGGCATTGAGTGTGGTTGCGCTGCAACCGGGCCGGCGTTTGGCGATTGACTTGGAGAGCTGGCGTGCCGCTATCCGAAGACGAACAGAGCATTCTCGACGAGATCCAGGCTCATTTTGAAAAAGATGATCCTAAATTCGCGCGCGACGTCTCCAAAACGACCGTCTACGCGCATGCCGGTCGCCAGCTCAAGTACGCGATCGCCGGAATCGTCGTCGGGCTCATTCTCATGGTCGTGCTGCTGCCGATCAACATCTTTGCCAGCCTGATCGCCGGTTTCGGAGTCGCATTCGCTTCGTCGGTATGGGCGTACTACGCATTTCGCAAGATGACCCAGGCCGGTCTCAACGACCTGCGTCGCAAGACTCGCGGTTGGCAACAAGGCAGTGCCGCCGACCGCTTGAAACGCCACTTCGGACCGGACGAGTAGCGACTAGAGCATTCAGTCCGGGCACAGAGCCCGACTGGTTCAACGCATTTCGTCGGTAGCGTTGATCAGCGCCGATCTCGTACCCGGTTCTGACGACGAGTGAGCTGCGCCGATGATGAACTGGATCGTCGATTTCGGCAGCGCTTTGTGTAGTCGCCAAGCGATTTCGGGCGCGCAGACCGTGTCGCTGCGCCCTTGGACTATCGTGCAAGGGAGGTCGGCGATCTTGTCCGCGTTGTCGATGATCCAATCGTCTGTTTCGAAGAATCCGGTGTTGACGAAATAGTGGCACTTGATCGTGGTCACGCTCGCACGGCTTCCCACGTAGACCACGCGCGGATCGCGTTTTCTCGGATCGCGTCATCGTCGCCATAGATGAGATCCTGATATGCTTCTATCGGATTTTCGCGTTGGGACTCTGTGAGCGGAGCTAGAAATTGCTCGAACTCGTCGGGAAACATAGCGTTGGCGCCGGACACGGCTTTGTAACCCCACGTGAATTCGTGTTCGGTGAACAGGAAGATCCCTCGGACGATCAGGCCGAGTGCACGCTCGGGATGTTTGATTGCGTAGGCGAGAGCGAGCGTCGATCCCCAGGATCCGCCAAACAGCAGCCAGCGGTCGATTCCGAGCCGGCAGCGGATTGCCGAACTCTTCCCAATGGACTCGGTGCATGTCGTCGGCGGCGAGCATTCCGGTCTGGTTCGGCTCGCTCTTTGGGTACAGATCTCGTAGTGTCTGATCCATTTTGGAGACATTAGCGCGCCGTGGCCAAGGTCGATTCGGAGAGTAGCGTACTATTCGCTCCGGTCTGGCGAAACGAGAGATGAGGTAACGACGAATGGGTTCGGTAGCAGCACTCGACATCGGGGGCACGAAAGTCGCGGGCGGGATCGTCGACGAAGACGGCAAAGTGATGGCGTATGTGAAGGTCGCTACCAGGTCGGCCGGTACCGGCGACGCTCTCTTCGAAGAGGTTGCCGGTGTGCTCGAACGCGTGCTCGAAGATCCCGCTGCCCAAGGTGTCGGCAGCGTTGGCGTGGCATGTGCGGGCCCGATGACGCGAAGCACCGTCTCGCCCGTCAACATCATTGCGTGGCGCGATTTCCCGCTGCGAGCGAGGCTCGAAGAGCGATTTGGTCTAGACGTGGAAGTCGACAACGACGCGAAGGGCTTCGCGGCCGGCGAAGGCTGGCTTGGGGCGGCCCGCGGCCATGCGAACTACGTCGGCATCGTGGTCTCGACGGGCGTCGGTGGCGGGATAGTCGTCGACGGCCGGCTGCTCGGCGGCAACGACGGCAACGCCGGCCACATAGGTCACATCGTCGTCAATCCCGGCGGCATGCCTTGCGCCTGCGGCGCGTTCGGGTGCGTCGAAGCAGAGGGTTCCGGCACGGCGATCGCCCGCAAGGCATTCGCCCGGTGCGTGGTCGGCAATATCGATTCTGGTCCGCTCTACGAGCGCTTTCGGCAGTTGTCTGAAGACCGGCCGAGCCAAGGGTCGCACTCGGTGTCGACGGTCGGGGGCCTGACTGCGGCCGATGTCGCGGCTGCCGCCGGCGAGGGTGATCGGGCGGCAATAGAGATATTCGAAGAATCAGGACAGGCAGTCGGACGTGGCATCGGGGCCGTCGCCACTCTGCTGGATCTGCGCCTTGCCGTGGTCGGCGGCGGTGTGAGTGCGGCGGGTGATCTACTCTTCGAGCCGATGCGCGCCGCGGCCGCAAAATGGGCTCAGATGAACTTTACGGTCGACCTCGAGATCGTCCCGGCCGGCTTGGTCGACGCCGGCTTGGTCGGCGCGGCTGCTCTGCACTTCACCCAATAGAGGTACTGGTAATGACGGACGCCCCTCGGTCTGGCCACCACAGTTCCATGCTCACGATCGAAGCCGTGATCGCCGTTCTACGCCGACCGTCGCTTTGGTTTGTTGCCTTGCTATCACTCGGGCGCCTCGCGCGCGTCGGTTGGTGGCGACGCTGGCCGCCGATCCCGGCGCCCGACCCGGCGTATCTTGCATGGCGTACGCAAACGGCGTACGGCCACGTCGGCGAGCCGGATGCGTATCGTCGTGCAGAGGATCTCATCTCATTCCTCGAGTACTGCCGGGCCTTGCGGCATTGCACCTGAGCTGCGCTTGAATAAGTGCTTCCTCGGCGTGACGTCGAGTCTGTGTGCGTGGGCGTGGAGTTCCAAGTTGTCCGCCTGTGGCGCCGGCGTCGCCCCGCTCATGGCGATACACTGCCGTATGGCATCGTGTCTGCTCTTGAATGCGACCTGGGAGCCGCTCGTTCTATTGCCCGTTCGCCGCGGGATTCAGCTCGTGCTGGCGGATCGTGCACACGCGGTCGAAGTGCGTGGCTCGGTCTTCCGTTCAGAGTTCATGTCGATCGAAGTCCCGATCGTCGCGGCTCTCAACGAGTACGTGCGCATACCCGAGTCGATGTGCACACCCGCAGCGAGCCGGTCGAACGTCTTGGTTCGAGACGACAATCGGTGCGGCTACTGTGGCGACAAGGCGCAGACGATCGACCACATCGTCCCGACCTCGAGGGGCGGTGCGGCACGCGACTGGAGGAACGTCATAGCGGCATGCCATCGATGCAACGTCACGGTCAAGCAGGATCGAACTCCAGAAGAAGCAGGCTTGTCTCTAGTTCGCCAACCATTCGTGCCCACGCGGTCTGACTTGGTTCTGGCTCGCGCATCACAGCATTCGGAACTTCGCGCATGGATGAGGCGCTCCGGATTCGCGTCCGCGGCCTGAGGTCTCGTACTGAATTCAGAGCAGATCGCGGCCGTCACCGACCACATAGTCGGGCGTGACGCCTCCGGCCGGCGCTGCGTCTTTCGGTGGCGTCGTCTCGTCGCGACGCAGCCAGACCGTCGTCCAGCCCGCCTCGTTCCCGCCTCTCACATCCGCGTCGAGCGTGTCGCCCATGATCAACGTCCGACCAGGACCGAGCATCTCCGAAGCCTTAGCGAAGAGGATCTTCGATGGTTTTCCGCAGACGATCGGCTCAATGCCGAGGGCAAATCCGACCGCGGCGGCGATTGCGCCGTTGCCGAGGCTCGGCCCGGCAGGCATGGGGAATGTCCGATCACCGTTAGCGGCGTACAGAGGCATTGCTGAACTCCAGTTGCGAAGCATCAACTCGAAGTCTTCCAGACACAGTTCCGGCGCCAAGCCGACAACGAGGCAGTCGACGCCGATCGGCTCTGCGCGTCCGTGTACGTCGACCGTGCGGGTCGTGTCGATACCGACGGAACGCATTTCGTGTGCCAGGGGCTCGGTCCCGATCAAGAGCGCAGATTCATGTCCCGACGCGGCGACGTGAAGTGCAGCTGCGCGGCCGGCGTGCAAGACCTGTTCGGGTCGCGCGGCGATGCCCGTTCGGCGGATGCGACGCGCTATCGAATCCGCGCTTCTCGCCGGGTCGTTCGTCACGAACAGGATGTTCATGCCGTGCTCCTCGGCGGCCTTTGCGAGTTCGGCGGCGCCGGGTACCGGCTCGTCGCCGACGTAGAGCGTGCCGTCACAGTCGAGCACGAGATTGTCGAAGGCGTCGAGGATGCTCATTGAACTCAGCGTAGCGCCGGTGTTCCTCGATGGCGCCAAGTGGGAGTTGACGTAGTTGTTGTGGGGCAAAGTGTTGACAAGTGGGGCATTGTGGGATATTGTGATCGAGTACAGGCGGGATGCGGTCGGTACGGCGTGGAGGCGAGACGGTCGGCGACGAGGGGTAGGAGGCGTACGTGTTCTTCGGCGAACACCTCCACACGCTCGACGCCAAAGGCCGGCTGACCCTCCCTTCCAAATACCGGTCACAGTTTGCGGAGGGGTTCATGATCACGAAGGGCGAAGATTTCTGCCTTCAGATCTATCCGCAACGAGCCTGGAACAACAAACAGGCTGAGGTCGAAGCGCTCGACACGTCTTCAGCGCGCAATCGTGAATACAGGCGGGCGTTTTATTCGAGCACCGAAGATGGTGAACTCGATTCGCAGGGTCGGCTCATCGTGAGCAAGCGGCATCGTGAGTATGCCGGAATCGGTAAAGACGCCGCAGTTATCGGGGCAGGGGAATTCGTCGAGGTCTGGAGCGCTCAGCGGTGGGACAGCCAGCGCCGGTCGGGCGACGAGGCCCTCGGTAATCGCGACGAGCAAGGCGCGGACTCCGGTTCGTGACCACCATGTTGACAACTGAATCTGGCAGATCGGGCAACGAATGTGGGCCTGCTCTCAGCTCCCCGGCGGCTCGGTGGGAGGCCCCTATTCCGCCCGCTTCTACTGGATTTCCGGGGAGCTGAGAGTGGGCCCGACATTCAGTCACGACCCCGTCATGGTCGACGAGGTCGTCGACGTTTTCGCCCCGATCGTTAGCGGTGTCGTCATCGACTGCACGGTCGGGGGCGGGGGTCACGCCGCAGCGCTTCTCGCGAACTCTGACAGCGCTGTCGAGATCCTCGGGATCGACCGTGATCCGATGGCTGTCGTTGCGGCTCGGGTTCGACTCGAGCCGTTCGGAGAACGGGCGAGAGTCGTCCGAGGTGATTTCAGAGAGGTTGCGGCGATCGCTGCTGCGGAGGTGAATATGCCGGTCACAGGCGTTCTGATGGACCTCGGTGTGTCGTCGCCCCAACTCGACATGCCGGCTCGCGGGCTCAGTCATACTCGCGAGGGTCCACTCGACATGCGGATGGACCCCTCGGCAACGCTGACCGCGGCGGATGTCGTGAATACGTATTCACCCGCGGCCCTGCGCCGTGTCATCTCTGTCTATGGCGACGAGAACTATGCCGACCGGATCGCCCGCGCGGTTGTAAAGCGTCGTAGGAGCAAGCCATTCGAGACGACTACGGATTTCGCTGAAGTCGTTCGTTCGGCGATTCCGGCAGCGACACGCCGCACAGGTCGGCATCCGGCACGACGGACGTTTCAGGCGATTCGCATCGAAGTCAACGACGAACTCGGAGCACTCGACGAGTCGTTGGACGGGGCGTTGTCGATCATTGCCGCGGGCGGGCGGATCGCAGTGATGTCGTATCACTCGCTCGAAGACAGGGCGGTCAAGCATTTCTTCAAGGCGCACGCCGAAACGGACCGGCGTCCGCGAGGTCTGCCGGTTGTCGAGGCGGAGCGATCGGGCCTGCTGCGCGAGGTCACGCGCAAGCCGATAGTGCCGTCTGCGCAAGAACTCGCGTCGAATCCAAGATCGGCATCGGCGCGACTGCGGGTTGCCGAGCGAACCCGGGAGCTGCTGTGACTGCGTTGGCGCGATCGCTTCGCTCTTCGGGCGAGCTTCGGTCGCCCGACGGCAACGCAGGCGTCGCCGGTGGCAAACGCCGGCTGCGATTGGTCGAGCAGCGTCGGAAGCGTCGTGTCGGGCGTGCGGTCGGTATCGGTGTAGCGATCACGATTGCCGTCACGACGTTTGCCATTGCACTGACGCACGTGACCATGACCCAGACGGCATTCGACCTCGAGGCCGAGCAGAACTTGTTGGCCGAGTTGCGTGAACAAAATGAACAGCTCGAACTGGCGGTGGCGATCCTCGAGGCCCCAGATCGGATCAGAAACGATGCGACGAGTCGGCTCGAGATGGTTCCACCTTCCGCGATTTACTACTTGAAGTCAGAGGAGGTGAGCAGTGGCGACGACGGTCCGGGGACGCCCCCGCAACCCGGGGACACCCCGGCAGCACCCCGAAGGACGGCGTCAGCACCCCGAAGGACGGCATCAGCAGAGACAGCGGTCGCGAACGAGCCGTGACGGGAGTCGACGCACGCGGAAGCGAACCGAACCCACTCGGGCGCGGTCCGGCGCTCGTCGACGCAACGGATCGTCGGGCCTGATCGACTCGGGGACACCCCGACAACGCCCCGACGGACCGAAGCGAGCGTCGAAGCAGACGCCGGAATTGACCGACTACGTCGGGCGGCTCCAGCGTCGTTGGAACCGCCCGCGTGCCGTTCGCTCACACACAGAGTTCCTCGCGGCCACGAGCAAACGTGCGGCAGTACTCGGTATCGTTTGCGTGATCGCCGCGGTTCTGGTGGCGATCCGCCTGTTCACGCTCCAGAGCGTCGACCAAGACCGCTACGCCGCGTTGGCAGCAGACCAGCGTGAACGGATGGTCGAAATTCCGGCCGACCGGGGTCGGATCCTGGATCGGAATGGCCACGCGCTCGCCGTGTCGGTCGACAAGCGGTCGGCTTATGCCAATCCGCGTGAGATACCCGACGACGAGACGACGGCGGTGGCCCGAGCGCTAGCGCCGCTTCTCGGGGAGGACGAGAGTGAGCTGGCCGGCCGGCTGTCAGAGGATCGCGGTTTCATCTGGCTCGCACGCAAGCTCGATGATGACGTCGCTGATTCGATCGAGGCGCTCGAGCTGCCGGGTATCCAGATGGCGGCCGAGCCAGCTCGGCAGTATCCGTCGGGCTCGCTCGCGGGGTCGGTGCTTGGATTCACCGACATCGACAACGAGGGTCTAGCCGGTATCGAGCGCAAGTTCGACGATATCTTGACCGGTGCGCCCGGCGAACTACGGGCCGAGAAGGACCCGGCCGGCCGGGCGATTCCGAGCGGGGCGTACAGCCTCGAGCGAGCTAAGCCCGGTGTCGACATCAAGCTCACGCTCGACTCGGCAATTCAGTTCGAAGCCGAAGCGGCACTGTCCGACGCGCTTGGGGAGAGCGGTGCGAAAGCCGGGGTCGCAGCGGTCATGGACCCAGAGACCGGCGATGTGCTCGCGTTCGCGAACAGTCCATCGTTCGATCCGAACGACCCGGGCGCCGCCGACGCCGACGCTCGGAGCCCATGGGGCGTTGGCAACGTTTTCGAGCCGGGGTCGACGTCGAAAGTCGTCACGATGGCGGCCGCCATCGATACCGGCACAGTCACGCCGGACACGATGCGAAACGTTCGTGACAAGATCGACATTTACGATCTCACGTTCCGCGATGCGTATCCTCACGCTCCAGCGTGGTGGTCGACAGCTCAGATTCTTGCCAAATCGTCGAACGTCGGGACGATTCAGATTGCACTCGCGCTCGGCGACGAACGCATGGCCGAGTACATAGACAGATTCGGGTATGGGCGCCGCACAGGTATCGAGCTTCCCGCCGAGTCGCGGGGCATCTCCAAGCCGGTCGAAGATTGGGCCGGCACCGATTTGGCCGCGCTTGCCATCGGCCACACCGTGGCGGTGACGCCCCTGCAGATGCTCCGCGTATTCGCGACGATTGCAAACGACGGAGTTGCGATCGACCCGCACCTCGTCGACTCGATCATCGACGGGGAGTCGGTCACGAGTCCCGAACGCTCGGCGCCCCGCCGAGTCGTATCTTCTGAAACGGCGGCGACCGTTCGCGAGATGCTCAAAGGCGTCATCTCCGAGGAGGGCACGGCGGCACGCGCAGCGGTGCCGGGATATGTCGCAGCCGGAAAGACCGGAACATCGCTCAAGCTGTTCGAGGATGGCGCCGGGTACGACGATTCGCGTTTCGTATCGTCGTTCATCGGATTTGCGCCGGCCGACGATCCGAAAGCTGTGATCCTCGTCGTACTCGACGAGCCAGACCGCAGATCGAGCGGCACTACGGCGCTGACGTTTTCACGAATTGCGAGTTTTGTCATGCGCGCTCTACGCGTTCCGCCTGATGGAGCGGCCGCCGGGTGACGGTGACGTTCATCCGATTCTCGTATCCTTGTGGCGGGTCAGTTGAATCGGAACGGACCGGAGTGGAGCGGAAGGGAGGTGTCGGCCGATGCGGTTGAGCGAGGTGGCCCGTGCTGTCGACTCGATCGGCAGTGATGACGATTTGGTGACCGATCCCGTCGTGACCGGAGTCGCTTTCGATTCGCGAGAGGTTCGTAACGGTGATCTGTTCTGTTGCATTCCCGGCACTGTTTCTGATGGACACGACTATGCAGATGCCGCCGTCGCCGCCGGGGCGTCGGCGTTGGTCGTGGAGCACTCGATCGACCTCGACATAGCCCAACTCGTCGTTTCTAGCGTGCGCGACGTTATCGGAGCGATTTCGTCGGCTGTGTATGCGAATCCATCCGCGGATCTCGATGTCATCGGCGTGACGGGTACCAACGGTAAGACCACGACGACTTTTTTCATCGAAGCGATACTCGTCGCCGCCGGGCTCGAGGTCGGGCTGACAGGAACGATCGAGACACATCTCGGCGCCACGATCTGGCCTGTTCGGCACACGACGCCTGAGGCGCCCGAACTTCACGCGCTGCTACGCCGGATGGTCGATGCGGGCGTCGACGCCGTTGCGATGGAGGTGTCGTCGCACGCGCTCGATCAGGGCAGGGTGGGCGGTGTCGAGTTCGTCGTCGGCGCTTTCACGAACTTGACCCAGGACCATCTCGACTACCACGCCGACATGGAGGACTATTTTGCGGCAAAGCGCCGATTGTTCGATCCGGCGATCTGTCGGCGAGCGGTCGTCAACATCGACGATCCATACGGCCGAAGGCTCGTCGATCACTGTGGTGAGGTCGGCCTGGATACATTGTTGTACGCAGTATTAGCAGGCGAAAGTGACTCCGAGGACCAATCTCTAAGCCTCGATGTCACCGTTAGAGTTGTTTCGATCGAACCGGATCGCCTCGAACTCTGCCTCGATGTCGGTGGCTCGACCGAGGACGTACAGTTGGATATGGGAGGTGAGTTCAATGCTTCGAACGTTGCGTGTGCCGCAGCGTGTGCCGTCGCCGTGGGAGTCGATCTCGAAACCATCGCGGCCGGTCTCGAAACGATGAGCCCGGTTCCCGGTCGCTTCGAGCCGATCGTCGAGGGTCAGTCGTTCGGCGTAGTCGTCGACTATGCGCATACGCCAGATAGTGTTGTGAACGTGCTCCGGAGCGCGCGCCATGCGACCGGCGACGGTCGGCTGATATGTGTGATCGGATGTGGCGGTGACCGCGACCGCGCAAAGCGCCCTCTGATGGGCGCCGCCGCAGGTCAGATGGCCGATCACGTGATTGTCACATCAGACAATCCGCGTTCCGAGGATCCGTTGGCAATAATCGACCAGATACTCATGGGCATGGACGACACTCGGGCGACCGTCGATGTCATCGAGGATCGCCGCAAGGCAATAGCGGCGGCCATTTCGTCGGCATCGCCGGGCGATCTCGTCGTCATTGCCGGGAAGGGACACGAACGCGGCCAAGAAGTCGCCGGTGTGGTGTACCCATTCGACGATCGCGACGTGGCGCGAAGCGAACTCCGCCGCCTCACGGGGCGGCGCCGATGATTCCTCTTTTCACTGCGGGGGTCGTGAGTGGCGCTATTACGCTTGTTCTCACACCGTTCTTCATTCGATTCCTACGTCGCCACGGAATCGGCCAAGAGATTCGCGATGACGGCCCGATGATGCACCGCGTCAAACGTGGAACTCCGACGATGGGCGGCGTGATCATCATCTTCGGCGCGCTCGCCGGCTATGTCGTGAGTCATGTCGCACCGTTCGGTTCGGGCGGGGCGTTCACCTTCAATGCGATCCTCGTGATGTTTGCCGGCGCAGCGATGGGCCTGCTCGGTTTTGCCGACGACTACCTCAAGTTTCGTAACCAACGATCGCTCGGGCTCAACAAGAGAGTGAAATTTGTCAGCCAGATCGCGATTGCTCTCGTTTTCGCCTTCTTGGCCGCGAAGTACACGGGAGCGAGTACCCAGATCAGTTTTGTTCGCCCGATCGGATTCGCGCTACCCGTCGGTATTTTCGTCATATGGGTGTTGATTTTGTTCACAGCGACCGCCAACGCCGTTAATCTCACTGACGGTCTCGACGGGCTTGCCGCCGGTTCGAGTACTGCGGTCTTCGGCGCGTTCGTCTTGATTGCGTTCTGGCAGTTTCGCCATCCCGGATTCTACGAGGTCAGTCAGGCGCTCGACCTAGCCGTTGTCGCGGCAGCGTTCGCGGGGGCATGCGCAGGTTTTCTATGGTGGAACACCGCTCCTGCGAAGATATTTATGGGCGATACCGGTTCGCTTGCTCTCGGCGGCGCGATCGCCGCTCTCGCGTTTCTGACGAACACTCAGATGCTCCTGATCGTCATCGGCGGGCTATTCGTAATCGAGACGGTGTCGGTGATAGCTCAGGTCTTCTCGTTCCGAGTCTTCGGCAAACGCGTTCTGCGGATGGCGCCTCTTCATCACCACTTCGAGTTGGCCGGTTGGCCCGAGATAACGGTGATCATCCGTTTCTGGATGATCGGAGCGTTTTGCGTCGTTCTCGGAGTCGGACTGTTCTATGCCGATTGGCTGTCGAGTGGGGCGGCGCCGTTGTGACGCGTAGGAGCCTCGTACTCGGGCTCGGTATCACAGGTGTGGCGGCCGCGGCGTACCTGTCAGAGATTGGCGACGACGTGACGATCGTCGACAATGCATGGACCGCAACGATCGAGCGTCGAGCCGAAGACATGCGCGTTGCCGGCATGAGAGTCATCGCGGGCCGAGACTCGGCATCTCAGACAGAGGCGCAGGCAGCCCTTGCCGCGAGCGAACTGCTGGTGGTCAGCCCGGGCGTACCGCCGACGAATCCTCTTCTAAGCGCTGCACGTAACTTGCGAATTCCGACGTGGAGTGAAATCGAGCTCGGGTTTCACGCCACAGTGGCGCCGATCGTCGCCGTGACGGGGACGAACGGCAAGACGACCGTCGCAAGCATGCTCGGTTCGATATTCGAAGCGGCCGGGATTCCGACCGTCGTGTGCGGAAACGTCGGCGTGCCAATGATCACCGTTGCGACCGGCGTCCCGCGCGAAGGGGTCGTCGTCGTCGAGGTCTCGTCGTTCCAGCTACTGCTCACAGATGCATTTCACGCCCGTTGCGGCGTATTGCTCAATATCGCCCAGGATCACCTCGACTGGCATGCCGACATGGCCGAGTATCAGAACTCGAAGGCGCGTATCTGGTCGAACCAGACTGTCGATGACCTTGCTCTCGCCAACGCGATGGATCCGATCGTAACTGAAATGGTCTCGCGTGCGACCGGACGCATCGCAACCTTCGCGTGCGATCGATTGCCGCAGCGAGGCGCCGGAGTTTCCGATGGAGTGTTGGTCGCAGCCACAGACAACGGTTTCGTCGAGGTCATGGCCGTCGACGAGCTCGGTTCGACCGCCCCACATGACGTAGCGAATGCCGCTGCTTCGATTGCCGTGGCGACCGATATGGACGTACCGACCGACACGATCGCTGAAGCGATTGCTGGTTTCGAGCGACCACCACATCGCCGTGAGAACGTTGCAACCATCGACGGAGTGACATTTGTGAACGACTCCAAGGCGACGAATCCACACGCGACTACCGCCGCCGTTGGGTCGTATGACTCGATCGTGTTGATCGCCGGGGGGTACAACAAGGGGCTCGACCTGAGTCCGATCTTCGCCGCTGTCGGTGGGATTCGGTCGGTCGTGGCGATCGGCGACGCAGCGCCAGACATCGAGCGCCTCGCAAACGAGGCCCGACTCGAGGTGACCCGGGCGCATGATATGCCAACGGCGGTCGAACGCTCCTTCGAGTTCGCACACGTCGGAGACACGGTCTTGTTATCGCCGGCATGCGCGTCTTTCGACTGGTACGAGAACTATCGTGAGCGTGGAACCGATTTCGTCCGGGCGGTTCGCGACCTCGAACGGGGGCGTCGGTGACGACAATATCGGGCCGAGCGCGCTCGCGGCTATCGAGTCTTGCAGGATCTCCGTCGACGGTACTGATCGTTGCGACTCTCGCGACGGTCTTGTTTGGCCTGGTGATGACCCTCTCGGCAAGCACGGTCATTTCGCTTCAGCAGAATGGGTCGCCGTACACGATCTTCTTTCGCCAGGTGCTATGGATCGCCGTCGGGCTGGTCGCGCTCGGCGCCGCGATGTACACGGGTCCCGAGCGTTGGCGCCGAGTAGCAGTGCCGCTACTTGGACTGTCGCTCGTCCTGCTGGCTCTGGTTCTCGTACCGGGAGTCGGGATTACGGTTTTCGGCGCGACCCGTTGGATCGGAGTCGGGCTGATTCAATTCCAACCGAGCGAACTCGCGAAGATAGCGCTCGTCCTGGCCTGTGCCGTTACGATCGAAGCCAAGCACGCCAAGTTCGACGATCACCTTCAGATGCTCGTGCCGATCGTGTTCCCGATGCTCGCTGTGACGTCGCTGCTGGTGCTGCTCGAACCCGATCTCGGGACCACGTTGACGATGGCGGCGACGGTCATCGGGATCTTGGTTCTCGGCGGCGCCAGACTCCGGCATCTCGCGTGGATCGCGGGCATTGGAATCCTGCTCACGACGGTTCTCGGGTTCGCAGCGAGCTACCGCCGGGCACGCTTGTTGTCTTTCCTCGATCCGTGGGCGGACACGTCCGCGACCGGATATCAGGTGATCCAGTCGCTCATCGCGGTTGGCTCGGGCGGGCCGGGCGGCCTCGGCCTCGGTGCGTCTCGCCAGAAGTGGAGTTTTCTTCCGAACGCTCACACCGATTTCATCTACTCGATCATCAGTGAGGAACTCGGTCTGATCGGAAGTCTTGTCGTACTCGCGCTGCTCGTTGTCATCGTTCTAGCGTGCTTGCGCACCGCCCGTCTCGCAACCACGACATTTGGGTCGGTCGTCGCAGGCGGCGTCGGTATATGGATCGGTGTTCAGTCGTTCCTCAACATAGGTGCGGTCACGGGCATGCTTCCGATAACCGGAGTCCCACTCCCACTCATTTCCGTCGGAGGGTCGAATGCCGTCGTGTCGATGTTCGCGATCGGGATAGTGATCGCGATCGGTCGCGATGGCGAACGTTCAGCTCGCAAGGCCAAGCGCGAATTCCGACGGGCTGACCATGCGATCTGACCATGCGATCTGACCATGCGACCTGACCATGCGATCTGACCAATGGGACATCGTCGTATCGGCGGGAGGCACGGGCGGGCACATCTTGCCCGCACTGTCGGTGGTCGACGCGCTGGTCGCGGTCGGACTCGATCGAGATCGAATTGGCTTCGTCGGCGGTCGCGGAATCGAAGCCGATATTGTTCCGGCGGCTGGGGTCGACTTCGTCGGTCTCGATGTCGTTGGTCTGCGGCGTTCGATGAGTCCGAGGGACGCAGCGGCAAATGTTGTCGCGTTGCGCCGGCTCATTCGGGCGCGTAGCAAAGTGCGGTCGCTCTTGTTCGAGCGGGGCGTGAAGGTCGTATGTGGCATGGGCGGCTATGCGAGCCTGCCCGCCGTGCTTGCCGCGTCGCCCCGCCATGGTCAGCACGTTTTCTTGTACGAGTCGAACAGCACTCCAGGTCTTGCGACGAGACTAGGGGCTCGCCGTGCCGACTACATCGGGACGGCCTTCGACGCGACAGCGGTTCACATAGCGGGCGCGCAAAGGATTGGTTTCATCGCTCGCTCCGGTCTGGGTAACCACGGCGCACGAACGCGCGAAGAAGCGCGTGCTGCATACGGCACGGGCGAGCGGCGCGTGCTCGTCGTGATGGGCGGCAGCCAGGGCGCGAGAAGTCTCAACGAAGCGACCCTGGGCATGGTCCGGCGCCTGCGTGAACGTTCCGACCTCGCGGTTGTGCACCTCGTTGGAAGGCGCGATTTCGACGTGATCTCGAACGAGGCATCAGCGGTTCTCGGTAGCGACGCGAAAGGTCGTTGGACCGACGTGGACAGGATCTCGTACGTTCCAGTTGCCTTTGAAGACCATATGGACAGGGTGTATGGAATTGCCGACCTTTGTGTATGCCGCTCGGGCGCCGCGACCTGCGCGGAACTCGTCATGACGGCGACACCTGCGGTCTGTGTGCCGTATCCGCACGCGACCGCCGACCATCAGACGCACAATGCAAATGCGCTGGCCGCGGCCGGTGTCGTTCAGGTCGTTCCCGACTCGGAAATGGACGCCGACGCGATGGTGCGCGTCGTCAACGCCGTGTTCGCCGACACGGAGGCGCTCGAAGCGATGAGCGCCGCGGCGCGTGTACTTGGTCAACTCGATGGCAGGATGCGGCTCGCGTCGGACATCGTCGACACCGTGAATCGTGGGGCTCGAGGATGACCGAGGAAAAGCGATCCGGAAGCGAAGCGGACTCGCCGGGCCTGACGTTCGACATCGATATACCCCGCAAGATACACATTGTCGGCATCGGTGGCGCCGGGATGAGCGCGATCGCAACGTTGCTGGTTTCGCTCGGGCACGAGGTCACCGGATCGGATTTTCGCGATAGCCGTTTCACTCGGCAGGTCAAAGCCGTTGGTGCACACGTCTCGATCGGCCACCGTGCGGCAAATGTTTCGGGCGCCGACGCGATCGCGATCTCGAGCGCAGTACGTGAATCGAACTCCGAGGTGCGGGCGGCACGGCAAGACGGAATACCCGTACTGCGGAGATCAGACATCTTGGCGCTTCTCACGCGCCGTTGGCAGACGATCGCCGTTGCCGGCACGCACGGCAAGACGACCCTGTCGTCGATGCTCGTGTCGGTTCTCGACGGCGCCGGTCTCGACCCGTCATACGTCATCGGCGCGGCGTTGAACGACTCCGGCGCTAATGGTCACCGTGGCACAGGTCCGCATCTGGTCTGCGAATCCGACGAGAGTGATGGCACATTCCTCGAACTCGATTCATTCGCCGCGATCGTAACGAATGTCGAAGCCGATCATCTCGAGCACTACGGCGACCTCGATTCGCTCGAAGCGGCGTTCCGCCGATTTCTCTCACACGTCGACGGGCCACGCGTTGTTTGTGGCGATGATCCCGGCGTCGCCCGCGCTGTGGAAGGACTCGACACGGTCACGTACGGCTTCGGCCAACATTGCAAGTACCGCGCAGCCGATGTTTCGCTCGCAAAGTTCGGCGCGACATATACGTTGGTCGTCGATGACATCGACGCCGGCGGCATGAGAATTGCACTCCCAGGTCGACACAATGTCCTGAACTCCCTAGGCGCGGCCGCTATGGCCCTCGAAGTCGGAGCAGACGTCAGCGGTTTGCGACGCGGATTTGCCAATTATCGAGGTGTTGCTCGTCGATTCGAGTACCGCGGTCAAGCTGATGGCGTGGCGCTCGTCGACGACTACGCCCATCTACCGACCGAAGTGTCGGCCGCTATCGACGCGGCGCGGTCGGGTAACTGGGAAAGGGTCGTCGCCGTTTTCCAGCCGCATCTGTATTCCCGCACGTCGACATACGCTGCGGGGTTCGGCAGGGCGCTGAGTGGCGCCGATGTCGTAGTCGTCACCGACGTATTCGCGGCCCGAGAGGACCCGGTTCCCGGTGTCACGGGAGAGCTAGTTGTCCGTGAAGTCGAACGAGCAGGTGCGCAAGCGACCTATGTGCCGCATCGAAGCGAGCTGGCGGCGGCGGTCGCGAAGATCATCCGGCCGGGCGACGTTTGCGTTTCACTCGGGGCCGGCGACATCACGTCGTTGGCCGACGAACTCCACGTCAGGCTCGGAGACAAGACGCCCGGCGATCCGATTTCGCTGGCGGCCGACGAGATTGGAGCAGTACTGCGCGCCCCGCCTCAGCGAGATATGCCGTTGTCGCAAATGACTACCTACCGAGTTGGCGGGTCGGCGTCGTTGTTCGCCGAACCCGAGAACGAGCAGGAGCTACTCGATGTAGCGGCGGTGATCCGGCGCCATCGACTCCCGATTCTCGTCGTGGGTCGTGGATCGAACATGTTGGTGTCCGATTCGGGATTCGATGGTGTCGCACTGCACCTCGGGCCCGGCTTCAACTGGGTTTCCGTCGACACGGCTGCGGCGCGTATTACCGCTGGCGCGTCGACGCCGTTGCCCCATTTGGCACGGATTGCGGGCAGTGAGTCGTTGGCCGGTTTCGAATTCGGGGTTGGCATTCCGGCTTCTGTCGGTGGCGCCGTACGCATGAACGCCGGCGGCCATGGCTCTGAAATGGCCGGAGTACTCGCGAGCGTCGGTGTGGTCGATCTCCGGTCGGACGCGGGCGAAGTCGACGTGCGATCCGCCGACGATCTCGATCTGGGCTATCGGCACTCCAACCTCGGTCCGGATGAAGTGGTCGTCTGGGCCGAGTTCGTGCTGTCTCCGGGAGACTCGAGTGCGATCGCGGAGCGGCTCGGTGAAATTGTGCGGTGGCGCAAGGACAACCAGCCGGGCGGTCTTGGAAACGCCGGGAGTGTCTTTACGAACCCCGTCGGCGATTCAGCCGGGCGTCTCATCGATACGGCGGGTTGCAAAGGGTTGGCGGTCGGCGGTGCGGCGGTGTCCGAACTCCATGCGAACTTCATCACCGCCGAGAGCTGGGCGACGGCGAGTGACGTCTTCGGCGTCATGAACGCCGTCGAGCGGCGTGTGCTCGATGTCCACGGCGTGTCATTGGCGCCCGAAGTGCGTCTCGTCGGGGAGTTTTTGTCATGAGTGTCGTTGTCAATTTGCCTGGAACGCAGCAGCAGCCGGAGCACACCGAGAACGCCTTGGCGGGCATCATTGCGGAAGCTGAGACGTGTTGCGTCGAAGAAGAGACTGTGACAGCGATCGGCGGCCTCGAGACCGACGGCCGTGAGATCAGCGGTGACGGCGTACCGATCGCAAAGACTACGACGCGGACATCGCCCGAGTCTCGCCGCTGGGTCAAGGCGAACCTCGCAGAAAAGCGGGCACGCGCAGCGCGAGAGGCGCGAAACGCGAAATTGCGTCCGGCTATCTGGATCGGTGGCGGGATCGTGTTGGCGGGATCGGTTCTTGCGCTTATGTTTCTCAGTCCCGTCTTGAAAGTTTCTCAGGTCGACGTTGGTGGTGTCGAGCGTTTGAGCAGCGACGAAGTACTCGAGGCGTCGGGCATCACGACCGGTGACCACATGCTCAGCATCAACGTGAGGACGGTAGAAAATACCCTCGAACTTCAACCTTGGATAGCGGATGCCACTGTCGACCGAGACTTTCCGAATCGATTGAGGATCCACATCTCTGAGCGTGAACCGGTCGCGATTGTGAACGGACCGGACGGATCGGTCATCGTCGACAAGTCCGGGTTCGCTATCGCGTACGTCGATACGACTGGGCTCGCTGTACCGCGACCGGCGATTGCATCAGACGCCACGCCGCGTCCCGGTGAGGCATGGGCCGACGAGTCGGGTTTGGCGTTGCTCGACTTGATCGAGATGCTGCCGAATGATGTGTTAGTTCGGATGACGGATTTCGGTCGCGCCGATGGGGGATTCGTTGGAACTCTGCGGGGCGGGACGGTGGTCGAGTTTGGCGCCGACAGGGACTTCGCGAGAAAGGCCAAGGTGCTTGCCGAGGTCATTGACGATATTGCGGCCAACCAGCGATCTGTCGCGAAGATCGTACTGACGAGCCCGGACGCCCCGGCGATACTGCCGTAGCGGTCCGCCGTGCACGAACAGCCGGCCATGCTTGCCAGAAAGTTAGGACTTCGCCGCAATAGTGATCGTGAGTGTCGTTGCGTCACCATCGCTGGCGGTCGTGTCGCCGTCAATGATGGCTACATTCGCTTGCGTCGAACCCTTCTCGGCGGTAAGGGACACGGTGTTGTTCTTCCCACCGATGTTCGTCTGGTTCTGAGCCTTGATCGTCCAGCCCTTGGCCGGTAGCTCCTTGGTGTAGAAGGAGCGAAGATCGTCGACGGGTTGGTTGGTGGTAGCTGTCACATTGAGGATCGCGTCGACCTTGTTGGAACCACCTGATCCCGACGACGAGACGATGATGTTGAGATTGTCTGGGAGAGGGAAATCGCTCGGGAAACCTTCGGGCAACGACCCGCCGCCGCCCGCTTCGAAGTTCACTTCGCCTTCTTCTGTCTCGATAGTGAAGCTGCCGTCGTCACGGTCGACGTTGATCTTGGCGTCGTCAGTCGACAGGGTCGAACCGCAGCCGGCCAGGGCCAGCGTGACGGCGGCAAGGCCGGCAATCATGTGTCGGCGCATCGTATGGTCCCTCCTTGTGAACGTGGAGCACGACACTACCGTAGGGCGCTGCTCGATCTCTACTCGCCACCTCTTTGGGCGGCAACGGTGGCCAGAAATCGACGGCAGATGTTTGAGCGCGAGACGTTCGGGCGCGAAAAATAGGCGCGAATTTCTTGACAAATGCGGAAACTGTCTTAGAGTCTGACACTATATTGTGAGTCTAAACCCAAAGCTAACACTTAGGCCACTCTACAGGCTAGCGCCATGAAGGTCAAGTAGAAGTTTAGGGTTTTTTAGATCGTACTGAAGCGGGTGCTACTCGCTCACGCTACGAGCGACGACGAGAGTGAGAGGTTTCAAACAATGAACGCGTCACCACAGAACTATCTGGCGGTCATCAAGGTCGTTGGCGTCGGCGGTGGCGGCACCAACGCCGTGAACCGAATGATCGACGAAGGTGTGCGAGGTGTCGAATTCGTCGCTGTGAACACCGACGCCCAAGCTCTGCTGATGTCTGACGCGGACGTCAAGCTCGATATCGGTCGCGAGCTGACACGCGGCCTCGGCTCAGGCGCCGATCCCGAAGTCGGGCGCCAAGCTTGTGAGGAGCACCGCGAAGAGATCGAAGAGGTTGTGCGCGGCTCAGACATGGTCTTCATAACCGCGGGCGAGGGGGGAGGCACCGGCACCGGTGGCGCTCCCGTCGTAGCCGAGATTGCCCGCGAGATTGGCGCTCTTACGATCGGCGTTGTGACGAGGCCGTTCGCGTTTGAGGGTCGGCGCCGGGCCAATGCTGCACAAGACGGGATCAACGAACTCAAGGAGCATGTCGACACGATCATCGTTATCCCGAATGACAGGCTTCTCGACATCTCGGATGCAAAGACGACGATGCTCGCGGCGTTTCGCGCTGCCGACGAAGTGCTCATGCAGGGTGTGCTGGGAATCACCGAACTCATCACGACGCCCGGCCTGATCAACACCGACTTTGCCGACGTGAAAGCGGTCATGAAAGATGCTGGGTCTGCGCTCATGGGCATCGGTGCCGCTACGGGTGACGAACGGGCCGCCAAGGCTGCTCGGGCTGCGATCTCATCGCCGTTGCTTGAGTCGTCGATCAACGGTGCGCGCGGGATACTCCTCACGATCTCGGGTGGCTCGAACCTAGGGCTCTTCGAGGTCAACGAGGCGGCTGAGATCATCGGTGAGGCAGCTCACCCCGACGCCAATATCATTTTCGGCACGGTGATCGACGACACGATGGGCGACGAGGTTCGAGTCACCGTCATCGGCGCCGGATTCGAAACCGACCGACGTGAGGACTCCGTGTTCTCAGCACGATCGGCGGGCCTCGACGTCGGCGGCCTCGACCTCGACGAAGACCGCGAACTCGAAGAACTGTTCAGCTCCGATCTCGGGTTGGGCGACGACCTCGGGATCGGCCGATCGCGGCGCTCGTCGCGGTCCAGTTCACCGTCGAGCGACTCGATTTTCGACGACGATCTCGACGTTCCGCCATTTCTCAGATGAACCAACCCTCTTGACGTGGCCTCGCGATTCGAGATGGAGCGGATCGACGGCGGTTATCTCGTTTCCAGCGAGCGTGTCAGTGCGATATTCACGAACCGTGTCGGCCCTGTCGCCGGAACGGTGGGGGGCACGAACCTGTCTCGCACAGTGGGCGACGATCCAGGTGTAGTTCTTCGGGCTCGCAACTGGGCGGCGCGACTCGTGGGCGCCGACAAAGGTATCGCTTGGGGATACCAGATTCATGACGCGAACGTAGTCGTGGCCGACTCGGCTACGGCGGACGGACGCGTCGACGGCGCTCCTGTGGCCGCTACCGACGCACTCGTCACCGACGAAGTCGGTGTCGGTGTCGGCGTACTCGTTGCCGATTGTGTTCCGACGCTGCTCGCTACCGACGATGCCGTTGCCGTGGTCCATTCTGGTTGGCGCGGTCTGGTTGCCGGCGTCATACAGCGCGCCGTCGAGACACTCGAATCGCTCGGCTCCGGACACGCATCCGCAGTCGTCGGGCCGGCGATTCACGTTTGTTGCTATGAAGTCGGCGACGACGTAGCCGCTCAGATCGCACCGCTCGGATCGGATGTCGTTGTCGACTGGCACGGATCGGATCGTCCGCACGTCGATCTGCGCCGAGCCGTGACGTACGCGCTCGACGACGCTGGAGTCGAGCCCGAGCTGTCGATCGGACCATGCACCCGATGTAGCGACGATTATTTTTCTCATCGGCGCCATGACCGCGGACGCCAGGGCCTTGTTGCCGGTCTCCGCGCATGAACGATTCCGAGCCCTCCGCCGAGCGCATCACCGAGTCCGCCGAAGGATCGGCGCCGGAACTCCGTGACATGGTTCGACGGATTCATGACAGAGTCCGCGCCGCTGCTGTGAGAAGCGAGCGCGACCCGGATTCGATTCGGTTGATCGCCGCAACCAAAAAGCGGACGTCTTCGGAGATCCGCACAGTCGTGTCGACCGGCCTGATCGACGGATGTGGCGAAAATCGCGTCCAAGAGGCCATCCCGAAGATCGCGGCGCTCGAATGCCTTGGTATCGAGTGGCATTACTTCGGCCGTCTCCAGACCAATAAGGTCGGCAAGCTCGACGCCGGGTTCACGTGGCTGCACTCGTTCGACCGATTTGAACTGATCGACCACATCGCGCGCCGCGCTCCTTCGTTGCGGCTGCTCGTGGAGGTGAACGTCAGCGGCGAGCAATCAAAGGCCGGTATTGCCCCAGATCGGGCGCCCGCTCTCGTGCGGGCGTGCCTCGATGCCGGCCTGGATGTGTCGGGGCTCATGACGATGGCGCCATACGGGGACGCTGTCGCTGCGAGCGCCGTGTTCGGCGATCTTCGGTTGCTTCGCGATCGACTCCAAGACGAACTCGGGGTCGGCCTCGAGCATCTTTCGATGGGAATGACCGACGATTTCGAGAGCGCGATCGGCCACGGTGCGACCATGCTGAGGATCGGTCGGGGCATATTTGGACCACGTCCGCCAGCTCGAACGGGCGTATTCGAGTAGATGGCCTGCTTGTTTCGTTGCGAAGGTCGTTGACACCCGAGGGCGCGAATTGCGAGTATATGGAAGCGTTTTCGCCGGTCCGGCGTACGTGACGAGTTATTGGCGGTCATTGGAGGGTCGTTGCCATCTACATGGCACAAGTTCATGGTCTTCCTCGGCCTGGGTGAAGAAGACCCTGACGCATACCTAGATGAGGTCGCCCCGGCGCCGGTCGAAGACGATTCGTCCTTCGAGTCCAACCTCGGGCCGCCGCTCGAAGACTCTTCGCCGCGCATCAAAACGATCCGCACCCTGCACGAAGACGAGGAGCCCGTCGAAGGCGCAGTCATGCGTAAGCCAAAACCACGAGCCGCCGAGCGACTCCATCTCGTTGCGCCGAGCGGGTTCGGTGAGGCGAAAGAGATCGGCGATTACCTCAAACGAGATGTGCCCGTCATCATGAGCCTCGTCGACGTCGATCGAGATCTCCGTCGCCGACTTGTCGACTTCTCGTCGGGGCTCGCCTATGCGATGTCGGGCACGATGGAGCGCGTCGCGGAGAGCGTTTTTCTGATAACGCCCTCGAACGTCGAAGTCTCAGCCGAAGAGCGCCGCCGCATGCGAGAGCGCGGGCTCTTCGGCGGCGACTGACGGGGCGCCGTCGTGGTGCGCCTGATCATTTGCGGTGTTTTGTCTGTGTACCTCGTGGTGCTCGTCGTTTGGGCTTTGCTTTCGTGGTTTCCGCTGTCGCACGATTCTGCCGCACGCAAACTGATGACGGTCTTGGACGCCGTGATTCAGCCCGTCTTGACCCCGTTGCGCCGAGTCATCCCGCAGGTGGACATGGGCGGTCGCGGGATAGATATCTCGTTCATCGTGTTGATCATTGTCTTATTTCTTGTGAACGGATTCGTGTGTGGCGGTGTTTGACGCCTCATAGGGACACGGCCCTGTGACCCCGCGGTACACTGGCCTTGGGTCGTTGGTGACAGCAAGGAGTGACCGATGGACATATCTGCCAACGATGTGCAGTCCACCACATTCAAAGAGGCTCGAAAAGGGTACGTAAAGAGCGATGTCGACGGGTTTCTCGATCGCGTAGCTCGTTCGCTCGCGCAGTACCAGGGGCGGATTGGCCAGCTCGAAGGTCACGTTGCCCAGCTCTCGGAACAAACGCGTCAAGCCCAGTCGAGTTCGGTATCTGCCGAAGAGTTGATCTCAATGGCGCGCCAACGAGCCGATCAGATCGTGCGAGACGTCGACGGCGAAGTTGCGAGCAAGCGCTCCGATGCAGAACGGGCCGCGGCCACCGTCGAGTCGGAGATGCGCCAGCGTTACCGTGAATTCGAGTCCGAAGTCAAGGGTGCCCAAGATGGCGCCGAAGCCTATGTGAAAGCATTGCGGGGCTTCGAGGCCGAATATCGAGATCGGATGCGTTCGGCGCTCGAGGCGCAGCTCCGGATGCTCGACGACATGGCCGCAGCACCGGCGAGGTCCCTCCCGCAGCCGCCAAAGCAACCCGAGCCGCCCGAAATGCGTTATGAAGGGCGCTCCGTCGTTCAACAGCCCCCGTCGTCGGGGCCTGTGCCGGCCGTTCCCGGGTCGATCTCTGCGCCTCGTCCTCAGGGCGCCCCGACTCCGTCGGAGCCGTCAACGCAACAGCCTCGGCGCAGGCCGCCGAGTCCGCCGGGCGCTCCATCGCCGCCGAGTGGCCCGACACTCCCAGATTCAGAGCCGGGGTCGCGTCGCATTCCGTCGACGCCCGAAAGGCCACCTGTTCAAGGAATTCCGCCCGGAGCGTCCGGTCTCGGGCCTCAACGTGAGACTGGCAGTCCAATAACACCACCGGGCCCACCTGCTCGACCTCCTGGACCTCCTGCGACCGATGGCGTCGTCGCTCCGAGCGGTCCGGTCGTAGCGCCGCTGCCGACGACCCCGCCGAGTCCACGCCCACGTCCCCCCATTCAGGTGAATCCGTCGGCGATGCCGCCCGGTCGGCCCGTCCCATCATCCGGTCCGCAGCCGCCGGGTCGGTCTGAATCCGGTCCACTGCCGGGCCCTGGTGTCGGCCCCGCACCCATCCCGCCGAGTCCTGCGGCTCAGCCCCCAGGCGTTCACGGCACGCGGCCGCCGCCGCTTCCCGGCGCGTCCGGCCTCCGTCCTCCCCAGCCTCCCGCCGACGCAGGCCCAGGACCGCCGCCGGGCGGGCCCGCCGTCCGTCCGCAGGCGTCGCCGACGGGGCCCGCGCCGTTGCCCACGCCCGGGCCGCAACCAGGACAGACAGGTCTAAACCTGCCCCCGGATGCGCCCGGTGCGGTTCCGCCCGATTCCGTTCCTCAGAGCCAGTTCCCGCCGCAGGGTGGAGTGCCACAGACACAACCAGCCCCTGTTCCGGTCGACGAGGACGCGGCTGAGAAGAAGAAAGACGGCGGGCTCTTCAAGCGGAAGAAAAAGTCTGATTCCTGAGGTCCCAGCAGCTCGGGACCGATACCTATGACGGCGTTCAACCCGCGTCAAAGTTCACCCTTGTCAAGATGGGCTATTATGTGGCGTTTGGGAGTGCGTTTCCGTTTCCGGTTTGTTCGTCTGATCAGAAGCTGCGTCCGTCGCGGCCGAATCGTTCATTCCTGCGGTCCAGGTCACGTTCGAGCATTCGCAAGATGAACGGGTAGAGACGGCGGGTGATCTCGTGGAGCTGCTCGGGCGTGAAACCGACCATGTCTATGGCGCCCGTCTCAGAAACAATATTATTGAACAGACGTTCGTGTGGTTCATTCGATGTTGTCGAAAGCGTCGTCGCCATGGAGTTCTGGGCAAGGATCGTGCTGGGTTTGGTCCCATCTGCACCAACAAAGCGCTGAATTGCCGACGAAGATTCTGAACGGTCCGACCGAGACGTGACATTGTCGGTGCCAGTCTGTACTGACGGCACGGCCCCGTCTGAGGCCGAGCCGTGCGCCGCATGTCCAATGCGATCCACGGTCGTGGCGATGGGCGTTCGCTCTGCCATGCGAGACTGCAGCGGCGGCATATGCGGGGCGGACGCAGGTATCTGCGTTGTGACTTGATCAGCGTGTGAACCAGAGTCGTGACGCTGCACCGGTACCACGGCGCGCAGTTTCCGGCCCGGCGCCTCAGCACTTGATTGCACCCCGATTGGTTTCGGCGTTGCTGTCCGGTCTGGGGCGGAGGCTGGGTGGTCCTGATAGGTGACTTGTGCCGCGGGACCGTCAACAAGCATCGTTTCGGTTCGGTGGCTGAGAGCAGGCCTCACGGCACGATCAATCTCGCGCTGGATCGTTTTGGATGAGTAATCCCCGCGCGCGTTGGGAACCAGGACCCGATTAGTTGAAGCGATGGCAACCGAACCGCCGGCCGCCGCATGAGTCACGGGGCTCTTGCCCACTCCAGCAGGCAGGGGTCGGACGACGTTTTCGGTTTTCGCCGGGTTTGCGGCGTCAGCGGCGGTGGTGCTCTGACCTGCTATCGGCGGTGAGGTCGCGCCTCCGCGCTGCAGCGATTCTACGTTCAACGGCAGCGGAACTTGTATACCCGACGTGTGGCGGCTATGACGCTGGACGTAAGCTTCACCGTGAGAGTCGTCTTGAGGCAATGAGAGACCTGAGAGATTCGCGAGATCAGTCGTCGGTCGCAACGGTAGCGCCGGCCGGGAAGTCGGACCGACTGCCCAATTCGTTTTCGTATCACGAGGCGGCTGCGCTGCCGCTCCGATATCCGGCAGCTGCTGGGCCCGCTGTGGAACCGCAGCCCTTGAACCTGTGCCTTCTGGTTCGAGTTGGGAGCGTTCGGCTGGTTCGATGGGCGGCCTAACCCGGGTTGGTTCTGGTTCTGGTGTCGGTGACGTGTAATCGGAGTCGGGTAGTTGGTCGATAGCCGCTCGTACGGATCGTTGTAGGGCTGTGTTGGATTGGGCCGATGTGGGTTGGGCGTGCTGTGACGGTAGCGGTGGTGGTTTCGGTTGTGTGGGCGTGTGTTTGGCTGGTTTGTGTGAGCGTTGTACTTGTCGGTTTTGGGGTTCGGTCGGGTTCTGTGCGGTGTCGATCGTGGTGTTGTCGTCGCGTGTGGATAGTGTC
>SDBV01002339.1_pt1 | contig 28328 bp, 35 predicted proteins | sample 2277081 | NCBI WGS metagenome assembly SDBV01 (sample SAMN10402039, study PRJNA504765) | marine sediment metagenome | isolation source: marine sediment core GS10_PC15, 223 cmbsf | place: Arctic Ocean: Southern Knipovich Ridge | collected 2010
CCTGGGGTAAATGATGTACCAGGTCGCCTACTTTTTAGTACCACTCCTGACGGGTCCTCATCTGTAATCGAAAGGATGAGGATTACTAATACTGGCAACGTTGGTATCGGAGATGACTCTCCTGACTTTCTGCTGGATATAGAAGGCGACATAGGGATAGATGGGACAATTTCTATACTTGAGCAGGTAGATGCTAACGCTGACCTAGCTGGTCGTGGGCAGGTCTGGGTAGATAATCTGGCGCCGAACATTCTGATGTTTACCGATGACGTAGGTACTGACTTCACAGTCGTAATGCAGGCCTACGTTACTATCGAAGACGAAGATGGTGCATTAGCGCAAGAAAGCATTCTCAATTTTGCAGGGGCAGGAGTTATCTGCGCTGACGATGGCGCTCAAACTACTTGTACTATAGCTGGTGGAGCAGGAGGAGAGGACCTCCAAGGTACATATGACTTGGAGACTGCTCCCGCACTAATAGTTGTCACAGATGCCCTAGGCGGTATACAGCTTAACGGCGATGCAGAGACGACTGAAGCCACTCTTACTATACTCGACGATGTAGACGGACAAGTAGGAGTCCTACTTGATAATGACGATGAGGTAGGAGCGGAAGCTAGTCCTATTCTAAGGTTTGTTAATTCTACGGCGGGAGCTGGAGACACTCAATTCGACTTGGTTGTAACAGGTAGCGACGAGTTCGAGATACGTGGAGATGATGGAGCTGCAGACGTAACTATAGCCTCAGCGGGAGCTGTAACTCTTGCGAGTACGCTTACCGTTACCTCCTCTATACTGACTCCAGCGGCAGACCTAGTATTAAACCCAGGCGGAACAAGTAGGATTAACTTAGTAGGCGAACTTGAGGAAACTACTACTGCTGGACTCGAAATTGGGGCCTCTGCGGATGTTCGCATCTACATAGATGCAAACAATAACTCGAATAACAGCTTCTTTATTCACGATAATAGCGACTTCTCTAGCGTCTCTGGAGTTGTACTAACCTACAATCCTCAGGGAAACACTTGGACCTGGGCCTCTGCGACTGACGTTAGTGGAGTTGGAGATCTAACTGCGACTGGAGTAGTAACTATTGACGGGGCATCCGCGTCCCTAGAGATACCCAATACTGCTGGCGGTAGGACGGTAGATGCCGCTGGGGAGGTTACAGTCGATACCACCTCCGAGACCGTTAACTTCCATGATGGGACTGAGGAGAGAGTCCTTACTCCTCGTTTCTCAAAATCCCTTCTTCTAGAAAATCCGATAGCGACAGATGACCTAACCCTGTGGAGGGTTGAGGAAACTAGTACATCTTCAGGAATAACACTCTTAGAAATCTGCTATCTTTCTAAGGGAGGCACCAACTGGATAGGGCAGATTCAGGAGCAGAGTTCAAACGGCGGTTCGGGTGCTAATGTACATGCTTCTGATATTACAGCTGCAGCTGGAGCAAGTAACTGCACTACGTCCTTCAGTAACGCAAGTATAGATAGCACGGACTGGGTGGGTATAAAGACCACTTCTGTATCCGGTGGTCCTACGTCGTTGCACGTTACTGTGTACTACGACATAGATCCATAATGAAAAGTAAGCGCAAAGTTCTTCTACTCAGTCTTGCAGCTGTATCTGCTTTTGTGGCATATGCTTTACTTACCCTTCTGGGTGTCCAGGCAGACTCCGTGCATGCTATTCCCGACGACTTTCAGGCTGATCCCGGAGGGGGATGGGATAGTGGTAACGCAGAGGTGGAGATAGATGAAGACATAGACTTCTTTGATGGCAACATCATAGATAGTAACCCCAGTCCGCAAACTCCAGATGATATTTTTGAGCTCACTTTGGATGATCCTGTTCCAGTAGGAGATGAAGTTGACACTGTAGAGATAAGAGTTAGAGCCCTTAAAAATAACAACAACAGAACTATAGACCTGTTTGTTATCCTTAGAGACGGTGCCGATGCTACGGTGGATAGCTTTACCATTAACCTTACGACCTCCATGACGAATTACACTGCAGGAGTTCTTGACGTGACCAACATATCTAAGGTTGACTGGGCCAACTATGATCTTAGAATCGAGCCTACTACTGGTGCCGGAGGTGGAGCTCCGACAGTAGTGCGGATAGATACTGTTAATATAGACCTGGTGACCGTTCTTGTTAGAAGAGTAATAATCATAGATTAGAGGAGAATGAGATGGACTGGCAACTAATTTCGACTGCAGCCCTCTTAGGCATAGGTGTCCTGGCTCTATGGACCTTCGTCTTTGTGCGGGTCTGGGTGAGGAAGGATGTGACAAAACTCATTTGGGTGGTTCTGTCCTCTCTTATCCTTGTCGTGGTACTTGCCATGCCTCTTACTGGTATTCTATGGGAGCGACATCAAGATGACCGACTGATAGCAAGTGCTCTTCAGAACTTCATAGAAAGGTATCCAGACGGACAATTGATAGAGGCTAACCTCATATCCGATACCTGGGTCTATAGGTATTCGAATGAGGGGTCTATTCACCTTTCTATAAAGGTAGGCAATGACTGGTTAGAGGTAAACCCTCCTTCCTTAGACTCCGTGGAAGAGTAGAATATGCTGTTCGTCTTAAGGAATGCTCTCATCTTTGCCATTGCTAGAGGCTCCCGCCTAGGAGTCCTGATTCTCGTAGCTATCTGGTTCGGTGTAAGTTCGGAGACGGACTCTTTCTTCCTGGCATATGCTCTTGTAGCTATGGTTGCCACTGCAGCCTACACGGTCTTTGGGCATGTAGCTGCCTCCCATCTTCATACTTTAGAGAGGAGGACCTGGCTCTTGGCAGTTGGAGTCGCAGGCATTCTTGCTGTAGTGGCTCTTGCTATAGATAGTTCCCTTCTACTCGCTCTAGCACCTTATCTACTATTTAGTCTGTCCTCTTCTATAGTCGCAGGGAGGACAGTAGCCAGAGGAAGACTTCTTAATGCGCCGGTTGCCGCAGTAGTAGGAGCCTTAGCTTCAGTAGGCGTATTAGTAGCTCTTCATTTTACTCGAGAAGTTACTCTTCTTAGTGTAGTATGGGCTCTTTCCATAGGAGAGTTTTTTAGGCTCATACTTCTCTTTGCCCTTCCATGGCAGGACGATGAGGAGTCTAATCCTCCCAAATTTTCATTGCTTACCTCTCAGCTTGCCGTCGGACTCCTATTTAGTGTACCGCAGTTTATCTCCAGGCTATCGGCAGGTACTCTCGAGGATGGAAGAGTAAGCGAGCTCTCTTATGCTCTACTCCTCTTAGGAGCTGTAACCGCTTTATTCTCAGGAGGGATCTTTGCCGTAAATTCTTTCCTCTGGAGAGGACTTACGAATCGAGAGGTACTTTATTCCTTAAAAGGGAGAACTCTGGTAGGAGTAGTATTAGTAACGATGGTATCTCTATGGCTAGCTTTAGGTGCGGGAGCAGGAGCTATGCTTCTCTCGGGCTCTCCAGGGGTCGTAGCTAGACTGAGTTTAATACTCATACTCTCTCTTCCAATTTCGGTAGTGACCTATACTAACTACTCGGCGCTTGCCATTACCTTGGGAACAAAGTATCTTCTTCTCTCAGGTCTTATTTATAGTCTTGCTGCTTCGGGTCTTTTGGTACTCTTCGGACTTGCTTTCGGAATATACGGAATTGCCTGGGCGTACGTACTTGGCCACATTATCCTCTTCTTCCTATTAAGACAAAGCTCTGCCGTTCACCTTGGTAAGGAGGAAAGCTTCGCATGAGAGTATCAGTTATAGGAATGGGAAAAACCGGGCTACCTATTGCAGTTGCTCTTCAGAGTAAAGGCAACCAGATTCTGGGAGTTGAGATAAACCAACAACGTCTAAATCAGCTAGTACATGCTAGCTGGTCTCCAGAGGAGCCCTATTGTGACTGGGCAGCTAGGGGAGGCCTAATCTACTCTTACAACCTGGAGCAGTCAGTTATTAGCTCAGACCTTTCCATCCTCATGGTCAACACTCCAGAAAAGGCTGAAGGAGTTATGAATCTTGAGGCAGTAGAGAAGGCCTCAGAGACTATAGGAGAGGCCCTTAAACAAAAGGAAGTAGCTCATACACTGGTAGTTTCCTCTACTGTACTACCAGGGACCTGCAGAGATGTAATCGCTCCTAGAGTAGGGAAAAACTGTCAAGTTATCTTTAATCCTGTGTGGCTGGCCCTAGGCAGTGTAATTAAGGACTACCTGAATCCTCCAGTAGTTGTTCTAGGGAGTGACAGTACGATAGAGATGGACCTCTTGAACTTCTTCTCTAATCTTTTCAATCAAGAGAGAAAGCAACTACTTGTTACAGATAGCCTAACAGCCGAGGCCCTAAAGATAGAATACAACGTCTGGTGTACTAATAAGATGGCCTTCGTGAATAGGACTGCAGGAGTGTTTAAGAGGATAGGAGCAGATGCCTCTGTGTTGGAGAGGTTCTTCAAACAGGGAGGAGAGCAGCCAGGAAGGTTCATGCGTCCAGGGGCTCCCTTCGGGGGTCCTTGCTTCCCTAGGGACGTCAGGTTTGCTAAGTACGTCTCTCCTGACGATTCCCTCCTCCGCTCTATTCAGGAAATTAATGAAGGAGGATACTTAGATATACTCCTCACAGTTTCTCTGATAGCTAGGAAGAGTTCGGGCCCTACTAAAGTAGGAGTAGCAGGACTTACCTACAAGCCTGGAGTGCCAGTTGTAGAGGAGAGCTCCTCCGCTACCTTAATCCAGAAGCTGAAGCAAGTCCTTCCCTCTACTGGGCCTGGAGGGGATGCAATCCTAGCATACGACCCACTTATAAATGAAGGAATAGAAGGGGTAGACTTCTGCGGGTCTCTCCAGGAGCTGATTGATCGAAGTACTATCCTAATCGAGATGCATGAGGGTATGGTTCCCGCTGAGGTCCGTATTCCAGTAATTCGTCCTTGGAGGTAGGCATGTCAAAGGCAGTCGTGACCGGTGGCGCGTCTTTCATAGGATCTCATCTAGTTGAGAAGCTAGTAGCTAGAGGGGACGAGGTTACTGTTTTGGATGACTTCTCAAGTGGAAGCAAAGAGAATCTCGCGGACGTATCGTCGCGCATAAGTGTCTTTAGGGTGGACCTCATGGACCCCGTGCAGTGCCTGAATAGCATTCATGAGGGACAAGTAGATATAGTTTACCATCTGGCAGCTGACCACGGTGGAAGAGGATATGTCTGGACTGAGCAGATAGCTACAGCCAAAAACTTTGCCCTAGACCAGAACGTCTTTCAGGCCTGTATTCGACGTAAGGTTCCGACAATCGTATACGCATCCTCTGGATGTGCCTACCCTATGCACTTGCAAGGTAACCCTCAGGAGTTTAGATACCTTAGGGAGGAAGACATAGGGCCTCCCTACGACCCAGACGGCCTATACGGCCATGCTAAGCTCGTAGGGGAGCTAACTCTGGAGCGAATGGCAATTGAGTATGGCACTAACTATGCAGCATGTAGATTCTTTACTGTCTACGGTCCTAGAGCCAAGGAGAACCACGCTGTCATAGCTATGATAGCGAGGGCCTTCATTAAGCAGGACCCCTTCGAGTTCTGGGGAGATGGGTCTGCCATTAGAAACTGGACCTACGTGGACGATATTGTAGATGGGATGATTGCCGCTGGTGATGAGGCAGTGAAAGGAAGCTCGATGTCAATTAACCTAGGGAACATGGAGAGAATTACCGTTAACCAGGGAGTTCTCTCAGTGGTGGCCCTTGCGCAGCAGTACTATGATTTGAAGGATGCTGGGTTAGGGACTAAGTACAACCCCTCCTTCCGACCTGATACCTACAAGCCAGTAGGTCCAGTGAATAGGGTCTGTGACAATACAAGAATGACTGACCTGCTTGGGAGGGGAGCTATCTCTTTCGAGGATGGCCTGCACCGTACCCTTCAGTGGTACTTTGAGACCAAGGACGTAGAATACATAAAGTCTAACCTTGAACGTCTTCTGATTGCGAAGCAATAATGAACGTTCGATACGGAGTAGGGTTCCTTGTCCTTTGGCTAGTAGGTGGGATGCTCGCATCCTACATAGTAGACGTCCATAATCTTTTCGGAGCAAAGGACTTCTACAGGGATAACCTCTCTTCTACCTCGCCAGGAGTCTGGTCCGCTTGGTTCGGAACTAAAGGCCCTACTGAGTACTTCCAGTGGTTCTTCCTAGGAATGGGAACTCTGGGGTCCTTCTCTGTATTCTGGTTTTCTAGGATTCACAAGGGTGCACTTACCTACTTCTGGCTCCTAGTATCTATAACTTTCGCTCTATTGTTCTTTGAGGACTATCTAGACCTAAGAGATCAGCTAACCTTCTTCTCTAGCAAACAGGTATACTTCGACTTCGGAGTTATCTTCGTTCTAGTATCCTTCATAGCGCTGAGATACGGAAGGCGAGCCTATAGCTATCTCGATCTATCAACCTTCAAACTGTTCTTCGTCGGAGCGATAGTGTATGGACTAGTTGCCGTCTACCACGTAGCAGGACTACATTTTGAAGTGGGAAACTTCATCAATACTTATCTCGCGAGTGGGCATCTCACACAGGGATCGTCCTCCGAGATAGCTGCTATATCAGATTCTATAATTGAGGAGGGAGCGGAATTTCTAGCGGCGGGACTGCTTGTCGTTGGGGTCGCAACCGCACCTCCCATCATGGTGTTCAGAGATGCTTGAACCGGCAAAGAAGATTGCGCTAAAAAGAATAAAGGCTACGCTTACTCGGGAGAGTGCGGTCCTTGACGTAGGCTTCGGGAATGGGGAGTTTATAAGGGCCTTGCTAGACTCAGGATACTTTCCTCTAGGAGTGGATTCCTCTTATGAAGCTTGCTTTAATGCGCGTCGCCAGTTTCCAGGAGATTACTATAGCTGGGATACTGTGCCAAGTGAGCTGAGTGGCGTAGTTAGGACAACTACTTGCTTCGAAGTCATAGAACATTTGGAGAACCCAGAGGCTCTACTAAGAACCTTCCCTAGGGGACCTGTCATCTTTAGTATCCCAAATCCGGATAGATGGTGGACTAAACTAACTGGAGGCTATGAGCCCTGGGATTATCCACCTAACCATCTAAAGCGATATAGTCCTACTGAGCTAGCTACCCTCTTATCCAGCTGCGGGTTCACTAACCTAGATATTAGGCAACTTCCTGTACACTACTCTGAGGTACTGCAGCCCCTCTACAGTTGGATATTCTATAAGCTGGGACTGTTGAAGAACTCTAACCGTCCGGGAATCAAGAAAAGGAGACTACACCTACTTGGAAAGATGCTGAGAATTGCATCCTATCCTTTTACGGCTCCAGTTGCCTTACTTCTTACTAAGGCGGGATACAAGGGAATGAGTCTCCTAGCATACGCTGAGAAGTCATGAATACTATTAAACGTCATCCAGTGCTCCTCCTGTTTGCGCTCGCCATGACCGTCAGGCTCGTGGCTTACGCGATCTTTAACGTTTACCTTTTCGGTTGGGAGTTTCAGCATCCGGACTCAGTGTTATACAACTATCAGGGAGAATACTACGACAACACTATCTGGGCTCGTCTAAGGTATAGCACCCTGATAGGAAACCTATACGACGTATATGAGAGCAGAGTACTCCCAGAGATGCTTAACGTACTCCTGGGGGCAGTTACCGTAGTAATAGGTTACCACACTGTTCCTAAAAGGGCAGCTGTTTGGGTAGGCTTGTTCCTTGCTTTGGACCCCTATCTAGTATATCTGTCTACTCAGCTACTGAAGGAGACGTTCGTCATCTTTAGTGTGGCCCTTATCTTCTGGGCCTTGCCAGGCAGAAGACCCATTATGATTCCCCTAGCCTTCGTAGCTCTCATGCTTCTAGGCCTCCTTCGATATCAGTTTATTATACTTGCCTCGGTTGTGCTAGTCACTAATTACATTCTGGTATTTAGGACTCGCCTAAGGCCCTCCTTCAGAGTATGCATTCTGGCAGTAGCGGCGGCCTTCTTCCTTATACCAACTGCTTACTTCGTGAGTCCTACTCAACCCCTCTTTCTTATAAGAAGCGCTCAAGGAGCATTGGAAGGAGATCCGGAGAAAGAGAAACTTCCAGATGAAGTCCTGACACGAATAACAGAGGGATTTTATACCGCGCCAGACTTAGGCGACAACGTAGATCCGGTTACCGGAAGGCCACTTGTATTCAGGGGAGAGGTGCAGCCTCCAGTGCAGCACATAGAGTTCTTTAGATATAGGGCAGCTAAGTCTACGCACAATATGATAAGGCTTAATGTCACTCCTTCTGAGTATGTGTGGGGCTTCATAGATGGATTCTTCTTCCCATTTCCTTGGGAGGCGGATACTAGCTTCGAAGGAGGATTCGCTCTTTACATGCTCTACTGGTATGTAATCATGCTTCTTCTGGCTTTGGGACTGACTAGAGGACGTCTATTTCTTAGTCAGGTAGGATTCTATCTCCTCTTTGGTTTTGCAGTCGTGATGATATTGACTCTCCCTACATCGGGAACAAGCGCTCTGATGAGATGGAGGTTGATGGGTTTCTACCCCCTCATCCTGGCCGCTGGAATTGCGATGACTATGCTACCTTCACCTAAAAGAGTGTTTGACGTAGGGTTCTCACTCTTTGCCTTAATTCCTTTCCTACCAGTTTGGATACTTACAGGACTTATCTTGAAAGTAACGAGAGGAAGAATATTCTTCACCCAATCGAGGATAGGTAAGGACGGTAAAGAGTTCACCATCTTTAAGTTCATCTCCATGGGTCAGGGGTCCGATGGAAAGGTTGCTGAAGATGAGGACGAGAGGGTAACTTGGTTTGGGCGTTTCCTTAGATCTACTGCCCTGGATGAGATACCAGAGTTCGTTAACGTGCTTAGGGGGGAGATGAGTGTTGTAGGTCCGCGTCCCTATGCTACTTGGGAGGATAAAGAAGTTAGCCTGGAGCACTGGAAGGAACGCACTAGTGTCCTGCCTGGGCTAATTGGACTTGCCCAGATACACTCACACAGAGCTGACCATGAGACTAAGCTGAGGTGGGACCTAGAGTACGTAGACAAGCGAGGATTCTGGTTTGACTTGTGGCTAGTGATTAGGGGATTGAAGAGCAACTTGAAGAGGGAGTGGGTATAATGGGAATAGTAGATGACGGACCTAGTCAAGTGTATGTTTGTCCCCACGACGAGTGTGATAAGCATTTCGAGATACACAGCCAGTTTGGTCGAGAGGGTTCGGTGTCTGTCAGGGGTACTCATGGAGGAGAAAGTATGACAGAGGTAGGAGAATGTGGACTCTGCCATGGCACTCTACCTTTAACTGATGGGTCTTACTGTTCTCCTGAGTGTGCAGACTTGGGGGCAAAAGTTCGTGAACGCATATTTGGGCATAGAAGGAGAATACTGGATGAACCTCCTCATCATAACTCCTGACACTCCTGGACTAGCCTCTACACATCTCATAGAGTACCTTCGCTCTACTGACCATACGGTTACAGTAGTTAGACATCCTGTTGCGCCTTCAGTTGGTAGGTCTAGGATGTCTACTATATCTGCAGGGGGAGGAGTTAGACAGGTGAATAGAGAGAGGCATAAGGGCCTCTTTAGCTACTGGAGAGATTTCAATTTTACCGTCGACTGGATAGACAAGCGGGATCAAGTCTTCGACTGGGCTATATGTCTTAGCTCACATCTAGCCGAGGCCGGTCTCCTTCTAAGGAGGCGGAAAAAGGTCAAGAAGGTAGTCTACTGGGCTTTGGATTACTACCCACGTCGATATGGAAAGAATGGAGTTACAGGTTCTCGAATGTCTGCTCTACTTGAATGGCCTTACAGAAGAGTGGAGAAGCACGTAGTCAAGAATGTAGATGTTCGATGGACCATAACGAGAAATATGTCCGACGGTTGGAAGCTGGGAGGCTACAGCTGGCACGGGCCAGTATTTACAGTTCCCCATGCTATAACCCTACTAAGGAAATGGTCTGAAGTAGGAGAGCAAGTTCCTAATCGCTTACATCATTCTCTCTTCTGGGCAGGAGCCCTTAGGCCTGAGTTCGGTTTCGATCTCGTAGTTAATTCCTGGGAGGAGCTAAAGGGAAGGTTCCCAAACCTAAGACTGACTGTGTCCTCTAGAACCCCAATAAGCAGATACGAGGAGTTCCTTAAGAGGGAAGATGTGGATGTAGTAGGATTTATTCCAGATGAGGGAACCTTCCTGAGGTTAGTGGGTAGCCATAGTGCCGGATTAGCTCCTTACCAACCAGGGTCCTATAAGACCTATAGTGACTCAGCTAGAGTAAAAACGTACGCTTCGTGCGGGGTTCCAATACTCATTACGAGGCACTGCGGGAGCTGGGAGGAAGTATACAGATTCGGAGCTGGCAGAATTATAGACAACGGAAATCTGGTAGACGCGGCTAGTGCTATCCTGAGTGACGCTACGCTACAGAGATCATTAGCAGATGGCGCACTATCCTTAGCGAGGATGTATACAGCAGACAAAGTTTTTCCCAAAGCACTCGATCAGCTGGAAAGTTTGCACTCATGAAGATTTATGTAGCGTCGTCGTGGAGAAACGAGAGGCAGCCGCATGTGGTCGAATATCTTAGAAAGATGGGACACGATGTTTACGATTTTAGAAATCCCCGCTCCGGAGATAATGGGTTCCGCTGGTCGGAGATAGACGAGAACTGGGAGAGTTGGACTACGCCTCAGTATCTTCTGGGACTCAGCCATCCCTTGGCAGAGGCAGGGTTCCGGAGCGACTTCGAAGCCATGAAGTGGGCAGAGGCGTTCGTATTAGTTCTACCTTGCAATCGCTCGGCACATCTAGAGCTAGGATGGGCTATAGGAATGAACAAGCCTACGTGCATCCTTCTCGAGGAGAAAGTCGAACCTGAGTTAATGTACAAGCTAGTTAATAAGGTAACTAGCGACCTTCATTCAGTGAATAACTGGCTAATGCTAGAGTGGATTGTTAGTACGGGAAATTCCACATGAAAATTCTAACAGCGTATCTTGACGTTCCCTTTCGTGCTCTTGAGATAGTATCTGACTTCCTTGAGGGGCAGGGACATGAGGTTGATAGGCTCTTACTAAAGCCTGGCGATAGAATAGGTCAGCTCATACAAGGAGCCCCCTTTAAGCATTACGACGTAGCTATTAGTACAGAACCCCTAGCGATGCTAGGACTTATCTGGAGAAGGAGAATAGACAAAACCATTTTCTGGAGGGCGGATTACAGACCTTCCAGATACAAGGGACTTTCGGGGGTCCTAGACTGGACACTAAGGAATCGTGTGGATGAGGTATGGTCCATAGTTCCCCCTACTAGAGAAGGAGAGAAATGGGTTCCTTTTCTTCTGAACGAGAAGTCCCTTCTCCCGAGAAAGACCAGGTCAGGTCCATACTGTGCGCTGTGGACCGGTCCCGTTTTTGATGGGGGGTATGACCTCGCAGAGGCGGCATGCAAGAATATTGGGGTACACTTTTCCGTATCCGACTGGTCCAATCCCTCAACTACCTTAACCGACGAACAGCTGAATGCCATGTTACTCGATACCGATATAGGACTGGCGCTCTATGATCCTAGCAGTAACTTCAAAAACTACTCTGACCCTTCTAGAGTTAAGAGATTTATGGCAGCCGGTATTCCAGTCCTAACTACTAGGTCCTTTGCTATGTCTCATGAGGTAGAGGAATACGAGGCAGGATTTCTGACTGATTGGAGTCTAGACTCAGTAGAGCAGGGGCTAGACTACTGCATAAGGAATTCGTGTAGGCTGTCTGACGGTGCTAAGGCCCTAGCTCGAAAGTACCTTATTTCGGACGAATGGATAAAGTTATGACAGAAATAACTGAGGTAGAGAATTACTGGGACGCTCATCCGAGTGGCTCTCAGTGGGATATTTCTACTGACCTAGTCGTTAGGAGAACTGGTCAGCCTGAGATTTTGCCTTTCATGTCTCCGTGGCTTTGGAAAGGCAAAAGAGTTCTCGAGCTTGGATGTGGCACAGGAATAGATGCTATCGACTTCGCTAGGTACGGTGCCTATGTAGACGCTGTAGACCTTTCTAATAAGGCCCTAGACGTTGCAGGGAATAGAGCGCACCAGTCTCATCTCGCTTCTCGTATGAGATTCCATCAAGGTAACTTGGAAGACCTCACTGGCTATGTGAAGCCTCGTCCCTTCGATCTCATATATTCCTTCGGCGTCCTACATCATACACCTAGGCCTGAGAGAGTTTTGGAGCTTCTGGACTACTACTACGTTGAGAGAGGCACTGTACTTAAGATAATGTTATATCACAAATACTCTTGGAGGGTGCTTAGCGCTCTTGTGCGGCATTCCCGATTCATGTGGTGGCGAGTCGGAAAGGCTTTACAAGAGCACGCTGAACACCAGCCAGGGTGCCCAATCGTGAGGACCTACTCTAAGAGACAGGCGAAGAAGTTAATAGAGTGCAGACCTCGATTTAAGGTGATAGATATCAAGGCTCGGCGCTTTCCTCTGCTCCCAGCTTTGGAAGGGCTGTTCGGCTGGTATCTCTTGATAGATGTGAGGGTAACATAATGTCCCTGAGATGGCAGATGTCGGAGTTGGTAAGAAATACGGGTAGGGAGCTAATCAAGAAGCTAAGTCCTGCGATAGACGATTCAGGAAATAGAGATATTGAACATTCTTGGGTAGCAGCGAATATACCAGATGCCGATGGGTCGAAACCCAGATGTTTAGACTTCGGTCCTGGGGATAGTTGGCTTAGCCTTCTAGCTGCAAGAAAGGGCTACGCAGTGGATACTTTAGATCTTAGAAAGATAGGACAACCATTTTGCAGTCCACAGATCCTTCACTATCAAGAGGACGTCTCGGAATTTCAGCCTGAGCACTCCTACAACATAATTATCTGCTGCTCTACCGTAGAGCACGTAGGTCTCAAGCGCTACGGAAATTCACATCTGGACCATAATGGCGATATCAAGGCCATGGCAAGGCTGCTCAGTTTTACAAAGACGAACGGTCTTATGCTTCTAACCCTACCCGTAGGAAAGGATAAGGTAGTAGGTGACTCGGGAAGAATTTATGGAGAGAGACTTCATTCCCTGCTACACGGATGGAAGGTACTAGAGGTAGAGACTTGGGCCAAGAATGACGAAAACAAGTGGCAGCGATATCCCGCTGAGGATGTCCTTCAGTTGGATGGAACCGAGTATAGGTATGGACTCGGACTTTATGCGTTAAGGAAGGACAATGGTAAAAGCAATTCTTAGATTCCTCTGGTTTGCGAGGCGCCGAGTTCCGCTTCTTCGACGACCCCTCATCTGGCCCCTGCCTTACGGAGGAAGGTTCCACATCTATCCTGATGAGACAGGTCTGAACGTTATTAGGGGTTGCAAGCACGAAGAGGGGGCTTGGAAGTTCGCCGAGCGATTCCTTAAGCCCGGGATGACCTGTGTGGACGTAGGAGCCAATCAGGGGTTCTACACCATCCTTATGAGGAAGAAGGTAGGAGACGTTGGACAAGTCTTTGCATTTGAGCCTTCGTCCCTAGAGTTAATGAAGCTATTTGACAACCTCAGTCTTAATAACCTTAACTCTGGAAGCTGCTACATTACTCCTCTGGCCCTCTCCTATCACATAGGGAAGTCTCGTTACTATGAAAATACAGAAGGGCATGCTTCCAGGAGTAGCCTAGCGCCCCTAGCGAAAGAAGTAAGAGGAAAGGTGTTGCTAACTGAAGTAGGTACCACTACTCTAGACTTCCTAAAGGGAACAGCTCCTCTCACTAGGCTAGACCTCCTTAAGATAGATACTGAAGGGGCAGAACTTGAAGTACTGAGAGGAGCAAGAAGAACCCTTAAGGAACTGAAACCTACTATCATCATAGAGATAGCAGACGTTTGCACCAGACAGTTTGGATACCCCTCTTCCTATCTTGTGACTTTTCTGGAGGATCACGGATATCAAGTCTTTTACCCCGGCCGTAGAGGACTGGTTCCCTATCAGCCCACGGACGACAATAGAGACACCGTAGTAGCGCTTCCAAACGAACACTTAGATAGAATTCTTGACAGTCTTGTAGTAAAATAGACTCACGTTCGAAGGAGTAAAGATGACGACAGGACAGCTGCAGGTCAGGCGCCTCTTTCCTAGAGAACTCGAGGAGGGTAAATATCTGGAGTCGGTATCCATCTTTGCTGCTAGACGGTGCCGTACAGTAAAGAGTTTTGATGCGCTCTGGGAAGAAGTCGAAGGTTACTCCGACGATAAGAGATTGAACTTTATCAACAAAGTGGTTAATGAGGAGTGGGCTGCTGACATACTAGAGATGCAGTCCCTCATCTACGACTGGGAGAATGTCCCGGTCTGGCTGATTATTGAGCTGCTACGACACAGGCTGGTATGGAGGGACTTCTCTATGGAGCAGTTGTCCCAACGAGCCATCTCTCCGTTCAAGTTGCAGGTGGTAGCTCCTACTCCAAGACTGCAAACTTTAGTTGACAACTTTATTCAGGAGGCCGCTGAGGCGGCAAAAATAGACAATGTACCTCCAGAGGATCTCAGAGAGGTATTTCCCCAAGGAGTCTTGGTAAACCTCGTTATAGGGGCCAACGTTAGAGCTTTCCATCATTTCTTCTTTATGAGATCCTCACCATTGTATGGAGGTAAGGGGGGAGCGCATAAGAAATTCATGCTCCTCGCAGACATGATGCAAGTCCTTGCCAAAGAGGTATATCCTCTAACTATGTCTCAGATATTGCCAGCGTGATATCATGTCAAGCAGCCCAGTAACCGCAGCTCATATAGATAAGCTTGAGCTTCTAGTTTCAGAACTCTTTGGACCTACCTTTCAGGGAGAAGGTCCTTCTATCGGAACTCCCTGTATGTTCCTTCGTCTCGCTGACTGTAACTTAGCGTGTACCTGGTGCGACACAAAGTACTCCTGGGACTGGAGGAACTACGATTACAAGAAGGAGATACGCAGACGCAAGCTAGGAGACGTTCTTAACCAGCTGAACGAGCTAGGCACGGGCGTTAAGCATCTGGTAGTAACAGGGGGAGAACCCCTACTACAGCAAGAACGGCTGGCAGTACTCCTTAATAAGATTCGTGGTTGGAGGTGGAGGGTTGAAGTAGAGACAGCAGGAACTGTAATGCCTATCCGGGCACTTCATGAGGAAGTATCGAGGTTTAACGTTTCTCCGAAGTTGAGTAATTCTGGCAATCCTTTGGAGAAGCGCTACAAGCCAGAGGTACTAGACTACTTTAGGAGTACTGGGAAGGCTTACTTCAAGTTCGTAGTCAGTCTGCCTGAAGACTTAGACGAAGTACAGAAGCTAGTAGATACCCATCATCTTGAGCCAGATGTGTATATAATGCCAGAGGGAACGGAGGCAGAGGAGATAGTTAGAAAGACGGTCCTACTTGCTCCTCATGTCATCAGTCGGAAGTGGAATATGACTACTAGATTGCACGTTCTAGCATTCGGCAATACGAGAGGGACATGAAGGAAGCAACAGGAGACATTTGGGGCATGAGGAGGGAAGGGGTTTGCGTCTGTATTACGACTAACGGAACTGTGAAGTCCAATGGGAGCGCCGTTATGGGAAGAGGAGTAGCTGCACAAGCTGTAAGGGAAGTCCAAGGTATAGAGAAACGTATAGGAGAGGCTCTCAGACATCAAGGAAATCACCTCTATATGATGGGGGACTATTGTACCTTTCCAGTAAAGCATGACTGGTGGAATACGGCAAACCTACAGCTAATTGAATGCTCTGCCAAGGAGCTAGCAGAACTCGCAATTCAGTATCCACAGATGAGCTTCATTCTCCCCCGTCCAGGTTGTGGGAATGGCGGACTGCGTTGGGAAGACGTAAAGCCAATCATCGAACCTATCCTACCTGACAACGTAACAGTGGTGACACTGTGAGGGGGACCTAAATGGACAGCCTCAGGTGTGAGTATATTGACTGTGCTGTAGCTGGGTCAAAACCCATATTCCGCACCCCTGGAGACTACTCCTTTCATGAGGAGTGCTACTACGAAGGTCTATCTCGAAGCGGAGTACCGTTCACTCCCCCACTTATCTCGCGAACTGAAGAAATGTCTCTGCAGTTAGAAGCAAAGATACTATGACAAGCGATCCAGTCAATCATCCTAGTCACTATACCTTTGGCAAGTTCGAGGTCATCGACGTAATAGAAGATTGGGACCTCGGCTACCATTTAGGAAACGCGGTTAAGTACATCGCTAGAGCCGGACATAAAGATGACGAGATACAGGACCTGCAGAAGGCTAGGTTCTATCTCGACCGATACATAAAATTGCTGGAGGAAGCGAATGTCAGTCTTGACAAGCATAACTAAGGAGTTCCATTTCGAAGCCTCACACTCTCTTCCTAATCACGAAGGTAAATGTAGCCGCGACCATGGACATTCCTATCGCTTCACAGTAATGGCTGTAGGCTTTCCCCAACCAATGAACGGTCAGTCAGAAGAGGGAATGATTGTTGACTATCAACGCTTATCAGACTGCGTTGAAGAACACATTCTCTCTAGAGTTGATCATTACGATCTCAACGAGGTTCTCAAGGACGAAGTTCCGAATACCACTGCCGAGCATCTTGCTGAATGGATACTTAGAACTCTACGAGCCCAGATACCAGAGATTGCTAAGGTCTGTGTTTCTGAAACCGCCAACACTTGGGCCAGTGTTAGTGCAGCGCCGTTTGTAGATGAAGATGACTTTACAAGGAAGCTCGACCCAAGAGAGGAAAGATGACCTTAGCAGACTGGCAGATTCAGAAGCTGGCTCTAGAGGAAGATATGATCAAGGGATTCGACCCGGAAAGGTTGAACTCTTACGGGTACGACCTTACCCTAGCTGGAGAATTCAAGATACCCGACTTGATGGAGCAACAGGTAGTAGACCCATTCAGTCCTCCTCCCTTTAGAGAACGTGAAGAGGAGGAGTTCCTGCTTCTTCCCCCTCATTCTTTCGTGCTAGGTAGGTCAGTAGAGAAGATGAAGATGCCTAGGAACGTAACAGGAGTTTGCATGGGGAGGTCCACTTATGCCAGAGCCGGCATTATAACTAATGTCACTCCTCTAGAGGCAGGGTGGGAGGGAACAGTAACTATAGAAATCTCCAACACCAATATAATTCCTACCTTGGTTAGAGTAGGCGAAGGAATCACTCAGGTCCTGTTTTTTCAAGGAGAGTTCATGCCCGAAAAGGATTATGTCCAAAAGGGAGGACGATATCAGGACCAGGTAGGAGTGACACAAGGAAGGCCGCTCCATGAATAGGAAGTATAAACGTCCTCCGACTCTCTCCGGTCCCACTATTAAGGTGGAGACTGGACATGGTACCCTCTACGTGACTATAAACTACCATAAAGGTGACTGGCCTCATCCTGTCGAGATAATCGCTCGTATGGGTAAGGCAGGAGGCTGTAACGGTGCATGGTTGGAGAGTACCACAAGGCTAGCTAGTCTTGCACTGCAGAGAGGTACACCTCTACAGGATGTTATCGAGGAGCTTGAAGGAGTAACTTGCTGTCCTCTCACAGGAAAAAATAAGTCTCCAAGTGACGCTTTAGCCCAGGTACTAAGGGAGTATCAGTATGCTTGAGAATGTTGACGCCGAACGAATCAAGATGGCTGAGGAGGCAGCACGTCTCATCATACAAGCCTGCGGACGGAAGCTAGATGAGAAGTCTCTCGTCAATACTCCGGAGCGATTTGCAAAGTTTCTTGTAGAAGAGTTTCCCGGAGAATGGAATATAGAGGACTTTGTAAATGGAGACGTCGAAGAAGACTTCGATGAACTGATTCTCGAGACAGACATTCCATTCACAGCTCTTTGCGAGCACCATCTCCTACCTTTCTATGGCAAGGCCCACGTTGCCTATCTTCCACACGGCAAGAGGCTTTCTGGATTATCTAAGATCGCTAGAGTAGTATCTCACTACGCTGGGACGATCACAGTGCAGGAGAGACTCACCAAGCAGATAGCCGATTTTCTAAACGACAAACTAGATCCCAAGGGAGTCTTTGTCGTCCTTGAGGCGTACCACATGTGTATGATATCTAGAGGCGCTAAGGCTATCGGAGCCAAGACCTTCACCTCTTGCGTTAAGGGAGTATTCCTTAGCAATCCCGCAGCTAGGACTGAAGCGCAAATGCTTATGCTGAGGAGTGGATAATGTTAGCGGAAGTCGTTAAGGCCGCTCTAAGTGATCGGTCCTCCTATCCCTATCGAGGTCCTAGTGCGTCCATGCTCCATTCGTGCGTGCGCTTTATATGGTATAAGGCGCGCACTCCAGAGGTTATCGCGGACAATACTCCCGAGCTAGAACTCCTCTTCGAGGAGGGGAAGAATCAAGAGTCTATAATGATTCTCCTTCTCACTAAGGTAGCGGGATACGTATTATCCTTTCCACAGGAGTTCGTTCACGTCAATATTGGCAGACACCGCATTAACGGAAGAATCGAAGGAGTCATCTCTGGCAACAATCTTAAGGGCAATCACCTTCTAGAAGCCAAGTCGATGAACGGAAATTTGTTTCAGAAGTTTACCTCTCAAGGACTTCAAGCGGTACCCTACTACGAGGACCAGTTAGCCGTATACATGCTCGGAGGAGAGTCGAGTCTTGGCGTTCCTATCGAGAACGTCATTCTCTTTGCTCGCTCCCGCGACAACGGAGATGTCTTCGATATTACCTACACAAGAGAACAAGCAGCTGTCCGAGAAGCTGACATCATAGACGTACTCGATAGTCGAGAAGCGATATTAGGAGAGCCTAAGCCTCCTCCTAGGCCTTTCGTGAGAGCAAGCTGGGAATGCGAAGGCTGTCCAGCTAAGCTGGAATGTTGGGGTAAGGCGGGACAATCTCAACTTGCCCTTTCTGACCTTCCGGAGGAATTACAGCAGGAGGTCTACGAAAAGGCTCTTCAGTATGCCGACCTAAATGTTCGAAGTAAGGAGTACGACGAGAAAATAGAAAGGCTTCGGGAGTTTTTCGACTCGCTTCTTATGGAGCGGGAAGTACAGTCATTATCTATCAATATCAATCCTGACCTTTTCGTGAGACCCAATATACGAGACGTTTCCAAGACCGTCATAGATCGAAATGACCTAGTGTTAAATCATCCAGAGGTATATGACGAGGTCCGACGGCAGGAGAAAGGAACGCAGCTTCGATTCGAAATTCGATGGAAAGGAAATCTCGTCTCGCAATGATAAAGACAGCAATCATAAGTCCGCTACATCAACTAGAGAGATACAGTTCTCTTAGCGATACTCAGATGTGCCTTGCTCAATACTGGGATTCTGAGCCGGTATATCGTAAGTACTTCCGGGATATGAAGAAACGTGGCGATTGCATTATCATGGATAACGGAGCTTACGAATTAGGGCAGTCGATAGACATCGATAGTTACATCAAGGCCATACTTGAGTTAGAACCCAGCATTGCAATAGTTCCCGACGTTATCATGAACGGAGAGGAGACGGTAGCCTTAGCTAATGACTTCCTAGAACGATTCCCAGACCTTCCGAAGTGGACCTCTCTCATGGCGGTGCCACAAGGTTCGACTCACGAAAAATGGACAGACTGCTTGCATCGCCTACAGACTCTAGGCGACTTCCTTTGGTGGGGATTACCCAAGGTTTGTCACCTAGTAAGTCCCGGAGGACGTTTAAGAGCCTACCAGACTTTGATAGACTCTATTCCTTCTCGAGAGCGCGAAATACTCAATGTGCACCTCCTCGGCATCTGGCTAGACCCCATAAGAGAGGCACAGGACTTTCTTAATATCCCGCAAGTCAAGTCAGTGGACACCGCGCTTCCAGTCACACTCGGCCACTTGGCTCGTACCCTAGAAGAGTTTCAACCTCATCCTTCAGGTACCGACTTCCACGTTATCGAAGACGTCTTCCCAGATTGGACTCTTGAGCAGGTACAGCGCTTTATCACTCTCTGCAAGAACGAAGAGGTTCCGGCCAGTGCCCAGATGTAAAGACTGTCCCTTCAAAGACCATCCGATCGTAGAAGGATTCGGTCCTGATGAGACCGATCTAGTCATCCTAGGAGAATCTCCGGGGCGCGATGAGCACGTTCAGGGTCGACCATTTACTGGACCCTCTGGACAAGTACTAGACGAGTGCTTACATCAGGCTGAACTCCCTACTCCTTATCTAACTAATTCTTCTTTATGTACTCCTCCTCCTGATGAGTTCTCTAAGCTCGCGGCTGTAAATGCCTGCCGCAAGGAGAGGCACGCAGAAATAGTCTCGAGGAAGCCCAAGGTCGTTATGTCGTTAGGAGGCTTTGCTGCCCAATCTCTTATCAACGATAGTAAAGGAATCACTCGGAGAGTTGGTGAGAAGCATTGGTGGAACAATTCCTGGGTAATTCTTAACGAGCACCCAGCTTATCTGCTTAGAGGAGGGTACGAAGACTTTCCTCGCTTTGTAGAATGCCTTCGTCTTGGAAAGAAAATAATCGACGGCTCAGCTCCTGTCAGTATGGACGTTCCTTACATAGAGTCCTTCACTAGGCAAGAAGCTCTCGGCCTCCTAGAGGAGCTTCAGCCGATAGTCTCTGCTGGATATCCTCTCTCTCTTGACTTAGAAACCTCTGGCTTCAATCCTTACGCTGCGAGAATAGTTCGAGGAGAAGATGGAACACCGAGATACGAGAAAGACCGAATCATTCTTGTTATCATCGGTACCCGTGAGAAGTCCTACCTCTTCCATGAGCAGGCTTTCCTAGAGACCTACGAAGAGATAAAGGAATTTCTTGAGCAACCACGTCTAACACTACTAATGCACGTAGCTGTTTTCGACGCTGGCTTTCTGCGAGCCTCAGGAATCAAGGTTGGCAGCTTTCACGATACCGCCCTAGAGCACTACACGCTCAACGAGATAAAGTATACCCACGGACTCAAAGAGCTTGCTCGAGTACTTTTGGGTGCGGACGATTGGGAGTCGGACATCAAGAGATACCTCCCCTCGCCAAAGAAATCTTCTTATACGATGATTCCCAAACCTGCTCTTGCCAAGTATGGGTCCTATGATGGAGTCTTCACTTATGGCATTCATGATGAGATCCATGAGCGTCTAGGAGAAGATGAGTCCAATCTCCTACAGACTATTATCATGCCGGCGCAGCGAATGTTCTTCGATACAAGAGATCGGGGAACGAAAATAGATGTGAAGCGTCTGCTAGAAGTTGACGAACAGATTCAGATCAGATCGGAACAGTTAGCTGAGCGAATGCGGGATATTGCGGACGACCCGGGGTTCAATCCTGCCTCCCCGATTCAATGCGCCAAGATAGTCTACGATAAGCTGCAACTCAAGCCGGTTCTCTCGGCAGCGACTACCAGTAGACTTAAGACGGGGGCCTCTGCCAAAGGACTCTCAGAAAGATCTACGGCAGAGGATGCACTACTAGATTTGCCGAAGGTTCCGTTCACTGAGTCGCTCATCGAATATCGAGAATTGCAGCATGACCGAAGCCACTACACTTTGGGCATGCTTCCCTTCCTAGATGAGAATGATAGAATACATCCGCAGGTGGATTTGTCTGCAGCTGTCAATGGGCGCATAGCTTCTACTATGCCTAGCGTCCTAAACGTCAAGCGTCCTCCGAAGCCTGAGGACATTACCGATTATAATGACATACGTTCCCTGTACGTTGCAGACGACGGCTACCTTCTTTTTGAAGCTGACCAGGCTCAATTCGAACTTCGAAATTATGCGGTATTCGCACAAATAAAAAGAATGCTTGAGGCCTTCGCAGATAACGTAGACATCCACGAATACACTGACAAGTTAATGGGACTAAACGACAGAGTTCAAGCTAAGGCCGTGAACTTCGGAATCATCTACGGACTGATGCTTATGTCTCTTGCCAATCGATTAGGAGTGGACCCCAACGATAGAGAACGTATGAAGTGGGTCAAAGAGTGTTATGACCTTATTAACTCTTACTTTCCTGGCATCAAGGAATTCGAAGAACTTGAGGTAGGTACGGTACAGAGGACTGGCGAGTTAATTAACCCTTTTGGGCGCAAGAGGCGCTTTCCGCTTATTACAGAGAATAACGTACACTCAGTGAGGAACGAGGCATTGAACTTCCGTACTTCCTCCGTCTCTAGTGACCTTAACTTACTTAGTGCCATCAGGCTTCACAAGAGAGAAGAAGAGTTAGAGATAAATATCTTTTGGACTATTCACGACTCCATTCTTGGACAAGTAAAAAAGGAATGTGTGGACTCTTTATATGAGGTGGCTCGCGTAATGGAAAACACTCCCCGAGAAGCTTTAGGCGGCTCCTTCTCCGAGTGTAAGTATGAGGTTGATCTCAAAATCGGTAAAAACTGGGGACACATGGAGAAACTTAAGAAAGAGACTATAGCGGCGTGATCTCTAATGAACACTATGAGAGTTCATTCGCCACAAGTGTAGTATACTAATCATAGTCCTTCATGTGAAGGATGCGGTGGTGCGTAGTCTGGTCGAGGCCATGGAGGAGGTGCGTTGTGCCGAAGAAGAACGGTCGGAGTAAGGTGAGGAGAGTAGGAACTGGTCCTAAATCGGGTTCCCTGAAGGGAACCGAGATAGACAAGACCATGAACCAGTTCCTTAGTAAGGACGCCGTCAGTCACTACCGAAACGGATCGGGGATACGTAAGTAGTGAGGGCAGCGTCCTCATATTCTTATTCTGCTCTTCGCCGCGTTATAGTCGAAGTACCTACATAAGCTACTGACTGAGCTAGCGAAGAACGCCTTGTTGTAGGACCTAACGCGCCGTAGTCAGGAAGAGTAGGATAGCGAACATCCTAAGGGAAAGGAGGTAACACATCATGGCAATGGTCGGAGTATTAATAGGCATCATCATCGCACTGGTCGTAGGAGTATCGTTGGTGCCTGTCATCGTAGATCAGGTCAACTCTCTTGACACTGAGGTCACTCCCTCATCTGTCCTCAACTTGGCCAATCTGCTCCCCATCATCTTCATTGCAGTCATCATCGTCGGAGCAGTTGGCTTCCTATCCCGGCAGCGGACTTAACGACATCGACGCAGTCCATCGATCTTAGACGTGCAGACACAGGTTACGCGACAATGAGATTCTAAAGGAAAGGAGGTAACATATCATGGCAATGGTAGGCGTGTTGATCGGCATCATCATCGCGCTGGTTGTGGGCGTATCCCTTGTCCCCGTGATCGTGGACCAGGTTAACAGCCTGGATACCGAGGTCACTCCCTCTTCCGTCCTCAATCTGGCCAACTTGCTTCCCATCATCTTTATCGCCGTCGTGATCGTCGGCGCGGTGGGATTCTTGTCCAGGCAGCGCACGTAATTCTTTCTTAGGCGGGCCCGTTTAGAGGGGTCCTTATTGCGGTGGCCAGAAGGCCATAAATGGTAGCCGTCCCGCAGACCTAAGAAGGAGACAAGAGGATGTCAGAACTTTCTCGCGGACAACATGTAGTATTTTTCCAGGGCCGCCGTCCTATGAAGGGTGTTGTGGAAGAGGTACAGGACGACGGTCGTGTTGTATTAGTCGTCAAGACCGACGGTGGTGCAACGCGAATCATCAAAGACGGTGACGAAGTGAAACCTGTGGAAGAAGTCAAAGGAAAACAGGCTCGCATCAGGTTCCACGATTAATCATGAAGGCAGAACTTGGGCGTAATCAGCTTAGAGAGATACTAAAGCTGGCTGCCAGGATTATGAAGGAAGAGGGCCTCGAGAAAGAGGCTGCTCTAAACGAGGCTTACAGGAGGACACAGAAATGACAATAGGAAGAGAGATAGTCCTCCCTGAAGGCTCCTTTAGAGTAAAGGACGAAGAAGAAGAGGAAGAGAAGAAGATCCGAGGAGAGAATGATGAGGAGAGAGGGACTCCGCCTGCTAAGCCTTCGGACGAGCGAACCGCAGAGGACATAGAGCTCGAGAGGCTTAGGCAAGAGAATGAAAGGCTCAGGAGTGCTCCACGCCGTCCTACCCCAACCAAAAAGAAGGACCTGCTTCGTCGGGTTGGAGGTGCCACAACTACCGAGGTACTTAAAACTCGGAGAGGCGGAAGAGATGGAGTTGGCACAGTCAAACCTGAGAGAGATATAGAGGAGCCTTCCGATCCTTTCTTCGGCGGTACAAAAGAACTTGAAGAAAGCGAGATCTCCGTCTTTGGTCCTCCCGGGGGTCTTCTACAAGGACTGTTTGGGGAACCACACGGTGAGACTCTTGTGACCGTAACAACCCTTGAAAGACCGGTGGCAGTTCCTGGAGGATTGAGCATCCTAGCTCTACTCAAGGATGTAGACAACAATCAAGGCTTTAGAGTAAAGTTCCGAGACGAAACACTCGACTGGTTTCCAGAAAGATAACGGTATGGAATACCTGGCTACGTTCTACACAATCCTTGCCGTCTTCTTCGCAGGAGTTGGGCTCGTTACCTGCTGCTACTTTCTCTATAGAAGGTGGACACGAGGCAAGGTAATCCTGATGATATTCAACAATGAGAAGGCAATCTACCGAAAGTTCATAAGACCAGACACTCAGGGCATTCTTCAGGTAAACGGACGTGCCTACAATTATAAGCCTGACGCAATTCTGCACACCAGGCATACTCTACTCGCAGAGATGGTACCGGCACTTATCTACGAGCAGGAAACCCCAGACCCATTAGATGTGTTCGCTCGGGTACCAAGCGCTGATGGCGTTTCTGTTACGTCATCTTCTCAGTACTCGAAGATCCTGGATGATCGCACCGTCTCTGAGTTTGTAGCGGCCCAGTCTAGCATTTCCCCACGCCAAATAATGTACAGCATTTATCTATCCGCTTTGATGGTAGCCGTAGTAGTAGTAGTGGCAACCTTCTACATCTTTCAGGAAGTACAGAAGCTTCAGCCGGCCCTTCCGTAGGAAGTATGATGATAGAAGAAGAGACAAAGGCTCTAGGGAGCGAAGAAGAAGCGCCTACAGTAGAGGGAGCACCTGGTCCTAGTTCCAACGGCGTGGCAATGCCTGATGCGCAGAGGAATTCGGGTAAGGGAAATATCCTCGAAGGGCTTATCTTTCCTGATGAGAGCCAAGCCAATCCCGCAGAAGCCTTATTCGAAGCTGCCACACTACAGGACCTCGTTATACGAGGAGACATTCCTGAACGTATGGTACCCCTTATTGGTAAGATGCTTTGGAAGGCGGAGCGCTTCAACATCGGAGCCTTACAAGGTCTAGTTAAGTGGTATCTGCTTTGCCGTCTAGGGTCTGATAGACAAGCTCGACGCGAGTACATGGACGTCATCATGAATACCAAGAAGTCAGATGACGATGACGACTTACTAAAGCAGGTTAAGTAGATGCTCGTCTCCGTAGAAGGCCGGATGGGAATGGGAAAGACCCTTACAGCAACGTACTTCGGAGTCAAGGAACATCAAGAAAACGGCAAGAGGATATTTGCTACTTACCATCTTCATGGTGTGAAATATGAGTATCTCACCCTTGAGACCTTCTACAAGCTCTTCACAAATGCCGAGCAAGGGATAACGGAGCTTTCGCACTGTGTCTTCCTTCTAGACGAAGCCTATCTCTTCATGGACTCACGCCTTTCCTCCTCGCAGATAAATCGACTCTTCAATGCGTTTACCTTCCAAAGTAGGAAACGCGAAGTCGATATATTTCTTACCACTCACGACATCATGAGGATAGACCGCCGTATCAGAAGTAACATCGACATCCGCATTAGCTGCAGATTCAATCCGACTACACAAAGGGTCACTCTTCGAATGAGAGACATGCATACCGGCTGGCGTAAGCGAGTGCTGATATCTGCTCCAGCTGTCTACCCTTACTATAGTACGGAGGAGATAGTCCGTCCGCAGGGCAAGGCCTACCGGATCAAGCAGGCCGACCTACTGTAAGCCATGCGTACTTCAGTCTACTCCATAAAGCATTTCCTCTTCCTCCATCTGGTTCTCCTCTCTTTTCTTCTGGGGTTAACATTCGCAACGTCTGCGCGGGCGGCTGATCCCTCTTCCACACTTATCTCCTCGTACGACTTCATCGCTACTCTTACTGTCACCAACACGACGGGTAGTACTCTAACCGATCGTTGGGTACGCCTGGACGTTAACTCTAATCAGTTAATAGCTAACGACTTCGCCCAGTCGGACCTCGACGACCTTCTCCTTCTTGATGCCGGTAGCCTAACTCTCCCTCTTACGGCCCAGATAGATGCTGCAGATGCCTCCGCATGGTGGATTCGTGTTCCGTCTATACTGAATACGAATACTGCTACCTATACGCTCCACCACGGTGACAACCTCGTTACGCCAGTTACCAGAGACCAGGAGTTTGGCTTCGACGGAACTACTGATCTAGTTACGGTAGTCGACTCTGCCCTCTTAGATATTGATGATGAGCTGAGTGTTGAATCCTTAGGAACTATCGTCAGCACCTGGCCTGCCGGGGCAACTTTTCTTCTTGAAAAGGACAACGCCTATACTCTAGGACTCCGGCAAGACGGAGGAAACAACGAGGTCTTTGCAAGAGTATACCCACTAGGAGCGTTAGGCTTCTGGGACGGATCTACAGTGAGCTTCGTTATCCTCGATGAGACAGCTAATGATAACGACGGGACAGGATTCGGTGGAGGGGCTAACTGGGGACCTGATGTAGACCTAGCTCCAGAGCTTGGGGAGGCAGGAGCCGACTACGACGGAGTAAATGAGAGAATAGCAGTACCGGCAGACGCCACTATAGAGGACATTTGGGATGGAGGAGGTTCAGTAGAGCTCTGGGTCAATATAGCAAGCGATACCGATGACGGTACCAGTCTTATAGCAAAGAGAATCAATGCAGGTGTAAGTGGCTGGATTCTTAGACTAAGAGATACAGATGGAGCCTCAGTCGCCTGTGGGGCCAACTTACAGGCAATTGAGTTCTTCATTGACTTCGATGGGGCAGCCGACGGTACCTGGAAAACTACAGACTGCATACTAGATATAACAGCTGGCTATCAGCATGTCGCCCTAGTCTACGACTCAGATGTAGTAGGTAATGACCCAGAGATATACCTCGAGGCAGTCGCTCAGTCAGGAGTAGGAGGCATAACTGAGACTTCAACTCCAGTAGGAACTAGGGTCTCTGACACCACTAGGGATGTAGGCATAGGGTCAGACACTGGAGGAGGAGCTTCCAACTACGAGGGACAGCTAGATGAAGTTCGCATGTGGTCTGACAGCTCAGGTGACGGATCGGACAAGGATACTGAGTGCACTGGAGTTGAAGCAAACCTCGAACTATGCTTCCAATTCCAAATAGGCTTTATAGAAGTAGATACACAAGACAGTGATGCGGATACAGGAGGGACTCAAGCATTCGTAACCGGAACCTCTTACGACATAAGAGCCTCCTACGATGCGGTTAACTTCACACTAGACATTGACGGGGGAACGGACGAGGACACCCTTGCACACGCACGACTCGTAGCTGCCTCCACAGACAATGTCCTCATAGGGACCAGCTATGACGGTCTTATACACGCCTCCAGGATAGAGGACCGCCTTGAGATAGGCAACGATGTTCACGCTAACAATAATGACGGAACAGTAGGAACTGAGATAACAGATTCAGACCTACCGGGCCCAAACCTAAATGACGTCTTCGGAAACAATGCAGACTTTTCTGGACTTGACCTAAACTCAGTAGTCACAGTTCCAGCTGATGCTGCCCTTGCAAATATATTCGACGGAGGAGGGACAGTCGAGTTCTGGGTATTCCCAGATGCGTTCGACATCTTTGACCGCTTAGTAATGAAGTCCGCCGGAAACTGGCAAGTTTACTTTAATGAACCAGTTGGGGGAACTTTCAACCTAAACTTTCTTCAGTTAAATGCAGCACCCGGATGCGATGGAGGTTGTGATGCAGGAATATGGGAGGTAACTGCTCCCACGTCAACAGGCTCCTGGACCCATGTAGCGGTAACATTTGACAATGGAGCAGAAGCAAACGATCCTATCTTCTACATAAATGGAGTCGCTGCAGCCTTCACCGAAACAAACACGCCAGATGGCACCCGATCCGATGATACAGCCGCTGCCTTGTCATTTGGTTCAGTTGGTGAGGCAAACAGGCAACTAGATGGACAGATGGACGACATCAGACTTTGGACCGACATTAGAACAGCAGCTGAGATTCTTGCCAACTACCAAATCTCACTAGTGGGAACTGAGACGGACCTAGTAGGCTACTGGCCTATGAATAGTGCAGTAATGGACCTCAACTATGAGGCAGACCAAGTAGCTGAACTAACGTCAGTAGACCCAACTTATACAGGAACAATA
>SDBV01002340.1_pt1 | contig 28326 bp, 19 predicted proteins | sample 2277081 | NCBI WGS metagenome assembly SDBV01 (sample SAMN10402039, study PRJNA504765) | marine sediment metagenome | isolation source: marine sediment core GS10_PC15, 223 cmbsf | place: Arctic Ocean: Southern Knipovich Ridge | collected 2010
CTTGAATATTTTCAAGATCTATAGGAACTATCTCAGGATCATTTGTTGATAGACCTCTAAATTTAATGTTTGCTCCGTGAAGATCACCCACATGGATTCTTGATAAAATCGCGTGCATTTCATTTAATTTGTTCTTTAGTAAAGCTTGTTTTCCAGAAGCAACGGAAGTGTTAATAAATTGTTTGGCAGATGTAGCTACCTTTTGATTATGTTTATCCATTGATAATTTTCCTTCGACAAATTCCCATATGCTTATATTTTCTATGTTATGAATTGAATAAGTTGGTAGTGTATTTTTTACAGTTCTTTTATCTAGGGGAATAGCATTTATCTCTTTAAACAATTGTATAATAGCTTCGTCGATACTAGCATCTCTTGGTTTACACACGCAGATAGGATTATCTTTGAATGTGATGTAAATGGCTACTTTTCCCTCGTTATGTGTTTCACTGTTTTCAATGAATGTTACTTTAAATTCAGGGTTTTCTTCTTTATCTTTAAAAAAATTTGTTATTAAAAATTCTCGGTTATTTTCTATCCATCTTTCAACTTCTTTTTTATAAATAAATTTATTCACATATGAATTTATCAATACGTCTTTATAATGTTGAATATTTAGTTCTGTTAATTCATAATCAAAAAACTTTTGTGTAAATTGAGTATTTATTAAGGGAACGTACTTCTTTTCAAAATTATCGATTGCTTCTTCTAATGAAGTAAACAACATTTCACTTTCTTTTGAAGAAGTTTTTTTATTAACTGCCATCTTGTATGACTGAAGTTTTTTTTCTATATCATTTAAATCTGTTTCCACTTCCGTTATTATCGGACGTAATTCCTCTGCAAATTTGTCAATTTTTTTATTTCTTTCCTTGATACAAAAATTTGCAGCATTGGATATTAAAGGATTAACGTTTTGAATACCTTCTTGTTCAAAATGACTAGAAGGGGGGGAGAATAAAATTGGATCAGTTATCTTTTTGCGTCCTGGTAGAGGTGGTGGAGATGCCATGATTTATCCTTGTGTCTAAATTTTTGCTCATGAATTCTTAAACGATAAAAATAATTGTTTCTCATTGATCTAGGATAACTTATAACTTGTTTTCCTTCACTTGAGTGTCTAGACCCTAAAAAATATTTTAATCTTCCATTTTCTAATTTATCGATAGTTTTCTATTTTTAGACCATTTTCTGAAAATAAAGTCAATGTTTTTCAAAACAAAATCAATTTTGTTTAAATTTTTGGAAATCTTTAATCACTATATTGCCTGGTTTGTGCCGGCGTAACATTAGTGCTTGAATTTCTTTGACTGCTACTTTCAAAATAAGGCTAAATTCTTTTTCTGTTTATTTTTTCAGCGTATTACCATCGAAATTAAACAATGCGAATCTTTCGGCACTTTTTGTACCGACTCTTAGAAATTTTCGAAACGTTTCAATCAGCCTGATAAGATATTCTGAGTATTTTGCCATAAAGAAAAAGAATAGCGTTTTTCACTTTAATTTCGAACAAAGTTCATTAGGTGGGTAAAATTTTTTTCCACTTTTTTTTAAAACCGACATTATACAGTAAATTCTGTTTAGAAGAGGAGCGAAAGGGACGAGATATAAGGATAACGATGACATCCAACTCCATGAGAGTTGGATTAGAGTCAAGACGCCGTAGATTGTTTCTTGCAGCTTTTCTTTGAATGGAAGGTAATGCATAACATCAGTTTTTAATTTTTTAAAAAAATTATTTTGATAGTATTGGGAGGTTAAACCAACCTTAAGGGGAAACTATGAATTTATTTTGGGCAGTCATTATAGCAACAGTTATCTATATGGTTGTAGGAATGTTTTGGTATAGCCATATGTTTTTTGGAAAATCATGGGAAAAAGCAAATAAAATTACCGCAAAAGATAAGAAAGGAGGAATGGGCAAAGGTTTTATTGGTGATGTGATCATTGGACTTGTCATTTCTTACTTTTTAGCCTGTTTTATTAGTAAATATGGCCACTTTACATTTATGGGGGGAGCTACAATCGCATTTTGGCTCTGGCTTGGATTTGTGGCCACAACCCAACTATCTGGTGTTCTCTGGTCAAAGAAGCCTTTTAGCGTGTACCTTGTAGATGTAGGATGCTATTTAGTGACATTTATCCTTATGGGTGGTGTGCTTGGCGTGCTTATAAAATAAGTTATGGAGCGAGTTGTGTGGGAGGAACTTCCCATCCGCCTCCAAAGGCTTTATACAAAGCGATCACCTCTTGTGTGATCGCTTTTTCTATTTGTAATTTTTGGATTTGCGTTTCGTAGGTTTTTTGCATTGCAGTAAAAGTATTAAGACCGTTTTCTAGTCCCGTATCAAAGCGATCTTGATAAAGTGCGAATTTTTTTTGTTGAAACAATAGCGCTTTTTCTACTGAAAAAAGTTTTTCTTTTTCTTTTGTGAAGGTAATAAGATGATCTTCAACTTCCCTGGTCGCATCTTGGATTGTTTTTTTGTATTCTAAAACTGCTTGTAAATAGCGCTGATTGTTTGCTTTGATATTAGCTTTAATTTTACCACCATGGAAAAGGGGAGCTAAAAGATTAATTCCATAGGACCAAAATGTGGATTTTGCAGAATAAAGACTTGGAAATAGGTCAGATTCTCTTCCATAAGATAGAGGAATAGAAAACGAAGGAAATAGTTCTTTTTTTGCGGCGCTTAAATTGTTGAGCGCTGCTTGTATCAAGAGTTCTTTTTCTAAAATATCAGGGCGTTTTTTGAGCAGAGTGGAAGGGAAAGAGAGTGGCAAGATGTGTAAATTTTTCGGCAGGGATTTAGGTTCTAAAAGCCACAAAAGTGTGTTGGGATTTTTAGAAGTGAGCGTAGCAATTTGATAGATCAATAATCTCTCTTCTTTTTCTACTTGATAGAGTTTTTCTTCGAAAGTTGTTGTTAAAATTTGTGCTTCTAAAAAATTCAGCTCATTTTCAAAACCTGCACAAAAGCGCAATTTTTGTAGTTCAGTAATTTTTTTTACAACATCGATCAAATGGCAAAGGATGTGCTTTTCTTGTTGCGTGTAGCGAAGTTCTAGATAAGCGCTTGCTAAATCTGCAAAAACAATCACTTGCGTCATGTTTTTGGCGTAATTGAGAGCTTTCATCTCGTACAATTTGGCTCTTGTGGCATCTTGAATTTTTCCCCAAAAATCCAGTTGCCAGATCGCATCAAATCCAAATTGAAAAAAATTTACTTTGTTGTTGAAGGCGGTGAGCAGAGGAATAAAAGGATCTGATGGAGAAACGCGTGATTGAGAAACTGCTCCTTGAAAATCTAATTGAGGATAGAGCTCACTTTTTTTTATCAGGCGTTCGAATCTTGCAGTTTCTACCTGTTTTTTTGCAATTTGAAGATCAAAATTTTGCAAATAGGCCATTTCGATCAAACGATTCAAATCCCAATCCTTAAATGTTTTCCAAAAGTGCACATGCATATTTTCTGATTCGACAAGATAATCCACCCAACTTTGCTGCAAAGCCACATCCTCTTTGGTTATTTTTGGTGCCGAACAGCTCAAAAAAAGACATAGCCATAGGTATCTAATTTTCATACTTCTCGCTTGTTTCAATATCTACATCGAGTTGTTGACCGACGTAAATGGGATAGTGGTTAGGTTCAAAAGAATAGATCAGCTGCAAAACACGTGTATCAACTCTTTCGGAAACATCTGAAGTCAGATTGACCTTGGGGATGATATAAGGGTCAATACGTACAAAGGTCAAAGGGATTTGTGTGAAGGGATCGCCTCTTGGATAGCCAATGGCTCTTTTATCCGTTTCTAAACGCCATACATCAAACTCATCGATATCCACTCTGACATGATAAGTATCGACAGCTCCCATAACAATGAGTACACTTTGCTCAGAAGAAGCGCTGGCATATTCTCCTTTTAAAGTGTTGACTTGTAAGATGGTGCCATCAATAGGAGCTCTTACAGTGTATAAATCGATGCGTGTTTTTAAATCTGAAATCTTTTTTTCACTCTGCAAGATTTCTTTTGCCAAAATTACAAGGTCAGATTCAATTCTTTTGACCTGAAAAGCGCGAGTTTCAAATGCTTCTTTAGAAAGTGAAGAAGTGTGTTTAAGTTGTTTTGCACGCGTTAACTGATCTTGTGCTTCTTTAAGATCTATGTGTGCTTTTTGGATTTGGGCTTTTAACACATCGATTTGTGTGAGTTCAAATGTGAGTTCGCTTTTTAGTTGCGTGTCATCTAGACGAAAAAGAGGATCATCTTTTTTTACTTTGTCATTGACGTGGATATAGATATTTTCCACAAGTCCTGAATAGAGTGTACCCATTTCAATATTGCGTGAGCTAGCTTCGATAATTCCAGCACCTGCAACAAACGTTTTAAAAGGTGGTGTTTGAGGTTCGTAGAGGGGATCTGCGGGTGTGAGTTTTTGCGCGCCAGAATAGACCATGAAAATGCCGAGCAAAATTCCACAGCCTGCTAAAATAAAGATGATGGTATTTCTAAGCTTTTTAAAATTCATAACTCCTCTTCACTGACCTTACGCATTACCTTCTGTCTATATGAAGGCTACAAAAAACAATCTACGGCGTCTTGCTTCTCATTCAACTCTCATGGAGTTGAATTTCATAGCCATTCCTTGTATCTTGTTTCTTTCGCTCCTCCTATAAACAGAATTTATTGCGTAACATCAGTTTTTCACTGTTTTACCACTTTTAAGATTTTTCCGTCTTCCATTTGTGCAATACGACTGGCATAAGAAAAAATGCGACTATCGTGCGTGACAACAAGAAGCGTACTTTGGTTTTTGTTACACAGCTCTTTTAAAAGAGCCATGATTTCATCGCCTATTTTATGGTCGAGTGCAGAAGTTGGCTCATCGCACAAAATCAATTCAGGTGAATGCACAAGTGCTCTTGCAATGGCGACACGTTGTTGTTGTCCAATAGAAAGTTCTTTTGGAAAAAAATCTAAGCGATCTTTGAGCCCCACTTTTTCCAAAATTTCACAGGCGCGCTCTTTTCCATTTTCCTCAATGATTTGTAAAGGAAGCTGTACATTTTCTAACACGGTGAGCTGAGGCATTAAATTAAATGATTGAAAACAAAACCCAATTTTTTTTGAACGAAATGAACGTTTATTTGTTTGTGACATTGTTTCCATATCCTCATCAAATACAACACATTTGCCATCTGTTTGATCTAAAATGCCAGCAATGACAGAAAGTAGCGTTGTTTTACCACAGCCAGAAGGTCCTACAATCATGTAAATTTCACCTTTTTCTACATGGATATCGACACCTTGCAAGGCCCACACACCTGTGTCTCCATGTCCGAAAAGTTTTTTTATGTCTATACATTCAATTGCTGTCATTTTAACTCCTAAAAACAATGGCAGGTTCGAGTTTGAGGATTTTTTTTACGCAAATAAAGGTAGATCCAATGCAAATAAACATCACAGCTAAAAAAGTGATTAAAAGTAGATGCCATGTGAGTAAAAAGGAGAGCTGTGTGTTTTTAAGCAAAAGCCCAAATAAAGCCGCAAGTCCAACACCAAGGCCATAACCAATCACTCCCATCATCAACGTTTGTAAAAGGATCATGAGCACAATCTTTCGGTTTTGCACGCCCATTGCCATAAAAGTGCCAAAATAGCGTAAGTTATCTTGCACAAAGTTGTAAAAGGTTTGTCCTGCAATAGCAATGCCCACAAGTAAGCCAAGCAATACAGCAAACCCAAAATTGATGGGAATGCCCGTGTATTTGAAGATGTACATCATTGTGACATATTCAAACTGTTTTCCTGTGTAGGCTTGCAAGCCTGTACGTTTGCGAATCGTTTGGCATAATGTTTCTACATCGACGCCTTCTTTGGCTTTTACAAGCACATAAGAGAGCATTTTTCTCTGAGGGGGTGCAAATTGAACAGCTCGCGAAAAGGTAGTGTAGATGATGGGCAAAGAGTTTAAAGTACGAGTAGTTAAACCAATTCCTACAACTTTAGCCCGATGATCATTGATTTCTAACCTAGAACCCACATGGAGGGGGATTTTTTTCCCATCTCTTGTTGAGGCCAGTTTGCCTTCTGCTCCATAGAGATCTACAATCACGCCATCACTTTGCCTCAAATCAATGAGTTTTCCCTTCAACATTTCAGGCGGCGCACCAATGAGTGTCGCATCATCCACTCCAATTACAAAGCTGTTTTGAAAAGATCCATCGGGCAAACGTGCTTGTAACATGCCTTTGTACAAAGGAACCGCCCATTTCACTCCAGGAACACCACGCACTCGAAAGAGTTCCATATCCTGCATGTTGATGACATCGTCAACGTATTGGATTTTTGGGTCCATGACCCAAATATCTGCCTGTCCTGTATCTTGGATAAAACCATAAGTGCGACTCATTAGGCCAAAAAAGATCGAAGATTGTTGCGTGATTAAGAGGGACGCAAACGTCAGACCAATCAAAATTCCTAAATATTTGGCGCGATCTCGAAGGAGCATTTTTAGAGCAAGTCTATACATGGATATTTAATACGGCTGTGCCTTTTAATTTATGGTGTTTTAAATCGTCTAGAGCCTCGTTGGCTTTTTCTAAGGGATATTCTTGCACATGTGTTTGAATGGGGATTTTTTTTGCTAATTTCAAAAATTCTTTTCCATCTTCGCGTGTGTTAGCTTCTACAGAAACAAGTTTTTTTTCATGAAACAATGTGCTGTCATAGTCTAGTTTGGGAATAGGGGTCATGCAAATCCCTGCAATAGCAACGACGCTTCCATTTTTAATGCTTTGCAAAGCTTTTGGGACAATATTTCCCGCAGGCGCAAACACAACTCCTGCATCGACTTTGTTTGGAAACGCTGTGTTATAATCTGTCACAAAATCGGCCCCCATTTCTTTAGCAAGCTGTTGATGAGAGGGTGATTGCGTAGCTACAAACACCTCACATCCCCAATATTTTGCCACTTGGATGGCCAAATGAGCGCTGGATCCAAAACCAAAAATACCTAAAGTTTGTTTGGGTTGAATGCCGCTTTGTTTGAGTGCACGAAATCCAATAATTCCTGCACATAAAAGCGGCGCAATATGCATAGGATCGTCATGTTTTTCGAGCAGATAAGCAAAGGCATCTTGTGCAATGGCATATTCGCTATAACCTCCATTTTTATGGTAGCCTGTATACAAAGACTTAGGGCACAAATTTTCTTGATTTTTTTTACAAAATTCACACACCCCGCACGTATGTCTTAGCCAAGCAATACCCACAAGATCGTCTTGTTTAAACTGGCAGTTTGGGCCTGCTTTTTCTACAATACCTACCACCTGATGTCCTGGAATTAAAGGAAGTTTTTTAGCTTTGAGTTCTCCTTCGATGATATGCAGATCTGTGCGGCACACCCCACATGCAAAGATTTTGACTAAAAGCTCACCATTTTTAGGGGTGGGCTTAGGGACATCTTCTAATTGTAAAGGATGTTTTTCAATTAAGGATGGATGATGCAAAACCATAGCTCTCATAAGAACTATAAATAAAAAATTTTGTTTTACATGTCAATTAAAACCGGTATTATAAATCAGTTGAAACTTGAAAAATGAAGAAAATTAAGCTATAATGAATCCTTCAAATTAATAAGGAGATAATAATGAGTGTAACATTAGTAGAAAAAAATATAGAACTTCCACAAACAAAAGATATTTACGATTGTTTGGCGCATGTTAAAAAATTAGAGGATGTAGATCAAACAACACAAGAGATTGTTTTACAAATCAAACAGGCGATGCACCAGGATCTTTTTTTAAAAGTGGTGTTGAAAAGACTGTTTGAAACTTTAAAAACAGGGCAATTATCCTCAGATCATATGGTGTTTTATGAGGAGATGACCTATTTGGCAAAACAACAAAAGCGTCTTGGGTTTAATCTTAAATCTTTATTTGAAGAATTAGAAAATATGAAATTTGCTAATGGGTATTTCAAAGCGGATTTGTCTTACCAAAAAGAACTATTAAAAAATGCACATTTCAAACCTGCTTTTACAATTCGACGATTAAATAACAGTGAAAAAGAAAAGTTCATTAATGTAATGAAGATTACCCACCTGGCTTTTGAAGGAAGGATTCTTAAGAAAGATGAAACAGATCAAGAAACAAAAGAGATAAAGCCTCATCAAAAAGATACAGTTAATCAGGAGGATAAACAAGAGGCCTTTTTACCTTTAAATCAAACTCTCTATGTTGTAGAAACAGTGGCAAAAGAGATTATCGGGACTATGTTGGTATCTTCAAAGTTAGATTGGAAAAACAAAAAAGTGGATTATTACATTGAAGTTGTTGCAAGAGATCCTAGATTTTCTGGATGTCGTATTGGGCAGAGCCTCATTGAACACTTAATTGTTAAACGGCCTCAAAGTGAACTTTCTTTGACAGTGACAAGTTTTCACAACAAAAGAGCCATTGATGTGTATGAAAGACTTGGGTTTCATTTTGTAAAAGATAATAAAACGGATATGGTGAGAGTGCCGGAGTCAAAAACAATGATTGCTCAAAAACACTAAATTTTGTAAATTGAGCATAATCTTTTTGGGGGGTTTAGCTCATTTGGTAGAGCGTCTGATTTGCATTCAGAAGGTGAGGAGTTCGAATCTCCTAATCTCCATTTAATAGGTGAGTCTGAAGCGCGAAGTCTCACACCCTCGGTTTTTAGCGGTTATAGCTCAGCTGGTTAGAGCGCAACACTGATAATGTTGAGGTCCCAAGTTCAAATCTTGGTAACCGCATTTTTCTTCATGACCGACGTTACGATGGATTATTTCTTTGAATGGCTTCGATGCGTTTTTCGATAGAAGGCTCAAAAAGTTTTTGTTGTTTTGTTTTTAACACTTCGATGCTCTTTTCTATTCCCATCACTTTGGCCGTATCTAGATCTGTTTTATAGGTGATGTCTTTATATTGTGTGTAAGCGTGGTATCCCATCACAGCAAAGGGAAGCAAAGGAATGAATCTAGGTGTGCTTGCAAAGGCGAATATACAGAGAGCGACACAAGCTGTGATGTGAGATAGAGCATAATTTCTTGAATCATTATGTTGAATTAAAGAGACATGTTTCGAAAATTCAAAGGTAAAATGATCAAGATCAGTCACTTTTTTGAAAGGAGCGGCGATGACAGCTGGTCCAAAAGACAGATTGCCGCCTAGCGTTTCGTAATTGTCTGCGTACATGTAAATGATAGGTTTGTTATAGCCAAGCATCAATTTAATATGACGCATTTTTTCTACAAGTTGTTTGGGCAAATCTTCTTGGACACGTTGCCACAATTTGATTTTGCATGTGAGTGGATTTGTGGGAAAAAAATGCCCGATTGTAAAAAGGAGATTTGAGAGAAACCCACTAAAAAGAGGGCGCAGGTCAGGTAGATGTATTTCGTCCTCTTCCTCATTTTCAACAAAAAAAGATTGAAAAAATGAGGGGTTTTGAACAGATTCTTTAATTTCTTGTGACATTTTAAAAAGCTCCTTCCTTAAAGCAACCAGGATAGCCTTTTTGTAGAAAAATACGCAATAGTTATTGCACAAGTTAATAAGGAGAGTTAAAATACGAACACATGTTAGATCCAGATATTCAGATTTTTGAAAGCTTAGATTCCACGCAATTGTATGCAAAAGCGCACCTTTTAGAATTTGATGAAGATAAGCTCACAGTGATCTGGGCGCATCATCAGAGCCAAGGAATGGGGAGAAAAGAGCGAAAATGGGTGTCTAAAAAAGGCAATCTTTTTTTTACATTTTGCTTTTTCACAGATGAAGATTTTACGTATCAAAGCTGTATTTTTGTTTTAGCTTTAAGCGTTGTCAAAGTATTAAAAAAACATCACATTGATACTCAATTAAAATGGCCCAATGATTTGCTAGTTTCTAGAAAAAAAATGGGCGGAATATTGGCCGATTTTTGTGTAAAACAAGAAAAAAGAGCCTTTTTGATTGGCCTTGGTTTGAATGTCAATTTAAAGGATGTGTCTTTAATTGACAAAGAAGCCACGTCTCTTTTTTTGCAAACACACAAAACATTCAATGAAGAGCATCTTGGACTTGAAATCATTGCCCAATTTCAAAAGGATTTGGTGGATTTTTTTGCAAATGGCTTTGATCCTTTTTATGAAGATTTGTTAGTATGTATGGTACATAAGCCCAAAGATCGTTTGGTGATTGAGGTTGATCATAAAAAAATCGAAGCTCATTTTCATACGATTACAAAGAAAGGCTATTTAGAAGTGAAACAAAACCATCAATTATTAACATTTAGCGATGCGAGTATTCATGAATTTTAAAATATTGTTTAATCGAGCACTCAATTACTTTTCTCTAAAGCGTTTTTTGATTGCGGCTGTCTTTTTGTTTTGCGCAGCGCTTTTTCAAGCGCTTTATATATTTTTTAAAATACCACTTTTTTTTGCTGTGTTGTTTAGTATAGGATGCATTTTTCTCTCCGGACTTTTTTTGCTGCAAGATTTGGCAGATCCCAAACAAAATTTAAGAGAATTGTTGTTACATTTAAGAGTGCATATTCTCTATTTTGGCCTCGGATTTAGTGCGATTTTACTTTTTTTTATGCTTTTAAGAGCGCTTGCACAATTTATCCTTGCACTGCAACTTATCCCTATTTTGGGCTCTGTGATTTATGTTTTTTTTAGCTTTTTGCCTTTTGTTGTGCATTTTGTAGACACATTGGGTTTAAGCTTCTTTGCTTTTTTGCTTTTCTTCTTTACTCCTGTGTTTTTAATGCGCTCTGAGTATTCTTTTTGGATCGATCTTGCACTAAAAAAGCTTAAAGCGGACAGCTATTTAAATGTCAGGTTATTTATCTTTTCTGCCGCTCCGTTTGCCCTTGCGCTTTTTATGTTAGTCAAAAGTTTTAATGAGGCATTTTATGCCATCGATATCTCGTTTATTTCCTATATCGTTGTTGCGCTTATTGCAGCGGCATTTTTATCTCCTTTTTTGATCTTTTTTTACGCGCTTGCATTTTTATGCCACGTGCATCTTTTAAAAATGATTGAGGAAAAATGAGATGCTGTGTCGTAGGAGCAGGACTCACCGGCCTTGCACTTTGTGTCGATCTTTTAGAAAAAAATTATACAGTGACTCTGGTCGATGATGGAAATGTTTTAATAAACACATTTTCATCAGAGCTTTTGCTTGGGATACCTGAAAAAAATCAGGCACTGCAGGCACTGCTAGATTTGATGACAACTGTGGCGCCAACATGTTTCAAAAAAATACAAGAAGGCTACATTGTCGATGTGGCCCATTACTTAAAAAGGCTTTTTGATTGGTGCAAACACAAAGGGTGTCTTTTTGAAAAAAACAGGTCTTTAGAAAGTTTTGATTTGTATTTTTTTACAACGCCGCTTGCCTTAATTCCTTTATACACGGTCAAAACGCAAAGAGCTATTGTACAACTGAAAAAAAAGCCTCCCTTGCCAGTGATCAAAAAACATTACCTGTTCGATGATGGAAAACAGTGTGTTTTGGGCCAGACGTTTGAAAAAACCTTTGAAAACACGTTGCCAGATCTAAATGTTGTACAAAAACAGCTCATTGAAACAAGCGCATTTGAAGTAGAACAAGTGCTTGGGATTGAAGTGGCTTTAAGATCCTATCATAAATCCTATCAGCCGCTTAGCTTGCAACTGAATCACAATACTTATTTTTTAGGCGCCATGGGATCAAATGAACTTTTGCAACACGCCTATTTTTCCAGGAAGATGGTAGCAAACATTGACACAAAGCAAAAACTCGCGCTACAAGGTGGGTAAATGATGAAAAAAGGTAGGTTCACTTTTCTTGGAACAGGAGCATCGACAGGAGTTCCTGTCATTGGGTGCAGCTGTAAAACATGCAAAAGCAAAAACAAGAAAAATCAACGCACACGTCCCTCTGCGCTTCTAACGCTAGATCGCAAAAAAATCCTGATCGATGCAGGGCCTGATGTACGTATGCAATTGTTAAAACAAAACGTGCAGCATCTCGATGGCTTGATTTTGACCCATTCGCACTATGATCATATTGCAGGATTGGATGAATTAAGAGCCTTTTTTTTCAAAACGCAAAAAGCTCTGCCTTGCCTACTTTCCAAAGAGACTTACAAAGAGATCAAAACACGCTTTAATTATCTTTTTTTAAATAAGAAAAACTACAGCGCGCATTTTAAGTTTCAAAAAATCACCAAGAAAAAAGAGCGTTTTTTAGATGAAGAAATTCTGTGTCTTTCCTATTTTCAGGGGAAAATGGAGGTCACAGGCTTTGTTTTGGGTGATTTAGCCTATCTTTGTGACATTCGCACCTATTCCAAGTCCATTTTTCAATCTTTGCAGCACATTAATACGCTTGTGATTTCAGCTTTAAGAAAAACGCTATCAAATGTACATTTTAGTATCGATGAAGCGATAGAGTTTTCAAAAAAAACCAGTGCGAAAAACACCTATTTTACGCATATTGCGCATGAAGTGGAACATACAAAAATCAATCAAAAATTGCCCAAAGGGTTTGAACTTGCCTACGATGGTAAAACAATTGGATTTAACAATGCAGTTTATTAAAGATGATGCCCTAAATACAGAAATCCAAAGAGCTCTTTTAGTTGGGGTCTATTTTAACACGCAAGAAAAAAGTACACTTACAGCCTATTTGGATGAACTAGAAGCTCTGCTTGTCAATTTAGATATTCAGGTTGTCAAAAAGATGTCCATTCCTCTCAAAAAAATCCACAGAGCGACGCTGATTGGGAAAGGCAAAGTAGAAGAAATTGCAAATCTTGTGGCGGAAGAAAATATCGATATGGTTGTTTTTGATGATGAAATATTGCCCTCGCAACAGCGCAACTTAGAAAAAACACTCAAAAAAGCGATCGTGGATCGAACAGAGGTGATTTTAGAAGTCTTTTCAAGACATGCACAAACAAAAGAAGCCAAGTTACAAGTCGAGCTAGCACAATCACAATATCAGCTTCCTAGATTAAAACGCTTATGGACGCATCTTTCTCGGCAGGTTTCTGGAGGCAAATACTTAAAAGGTACAGGAGAAAAGCAACTTGAAATTGACAAACGCTTAATTAAAAAAAGAATTTCCCAGCTCAAACAAGAGATTGAAAAGATCACCAATGTACGCATCATTCAAAGACAAAAGCGCCAAAAAAGCAACATTCCTACATTTGCGATTGTCGGTTATACCAATTCTGGAAAATCCACACTTTTAAATACATTGACGCAAGCAGATGTTTTAGCTGAAGACAGACTCTTTGCCACACTTGATACAACAACACGTAAATATACTCTGCCAAATCATCAAGAGGTTCTTTTGATTGATACTGTCGGCTTTATTCGAAAAATTCCAACCACACTTGTGGCCTCATTTAAAAGTACGCTTGAAGAAGCGATAAAAGCCCACTTTTTAATCCATGTGATTGATGTGTCTGATCCCATGTGTTTAGAACATGCAGCCCAAACGCTAGAAGTGTTAAAAGAATTGGGCGCGCACAATATCCCCACCATCCATGTACTCAACAAGCTCGATCTTTGCAAGGACCACTCTATTTTGCAACAATTGCGTCTTAAATATCCAAAGACGGCTCAAATTTCTGCTTTAAATAATGAAGGGTTAGATCGGCTTAATGAGTTGATGGAACAAGAGCTGAGAAGTTTAAGAACAGAACTTTTTTTAAAAATCCCTCAAAAAGAGTATGGGCTTGTCTGCGAGATGATCGAATCAGGACAGGTTTTTTCTCAAGAGTATGAAGACCATATGATTTCTCTACATGTCGAAGTGCCCAACTATTTGGCAAAACGACTAGAAAAATACACATTTTCTTAGTACAATCGTTGGTATGTCTAAAAAAACATATAAAGTAAAAGCGCTGGGTTGTCGCACCAACCAGTACGAGGCGCAAGGGTTTGTCGATCAGCTCACAGAGCAAGGCTATCGTGAAGCAATGCCTGGAGAAAAGGTGGATGTGCTCATTGTCAATACATGTACTGTGACAAAGGGTGCAGATTCTGACTCGCGCCATCAAATTCGTAAACTTGCCAAGCAACACAACTCTCAGGTGATTGTGACAGGCTGCTCTGCTCAAAAAGAGCCCAAAATCTATCAAGAGATGCCAGAGGTCAAAGCGGTGGTAGACAATGAAAATAAAGAAAAACTTTTAAATCATCTCTATCCAGAAGACAAATGGCCTGAGTTTTCCATCAAGCATTTTAAAGCCCACACACGCGCTTTTGTCAAAGTGCAAGATGGGTGCAACTCTTTTTGTACCTACTGCATTATTCCTTATGTGAGGGGACGCTCCAAATCTCGGCCCGTTGAGAAAATTGTGAAAGAAATCACAACTTTAGTTCAAAATGGGTACAAAGAGGTGGTGCTCACTGGCATCAATGTGGGCGATTTTAAAGATGGAAAAAAAACACTTGCAGATCTTGTCAAAGCGTGTGACCAAATAGACGGTTTAGAACGCATCCGCATCTCATCGATCGATCCTGATGATATTGATGACAATCTTCTAGATACAGTGATCAATGGCAAAAAAACGTGTCCATCGATGCACATCGTGTTACAGTCGGGTTCGGATACGATCTTAAAAAAGATGAACCGCAAATACACAAAACAACTCTTTTTCAATACGATTCAAAGTTTGCAAAAACACAATAATTTTACATTCACAACAGATGTGATCGTAGGTTTTCCAGGCGAAACAGCGTACGACTTTGATGAAACGCTAGAGGTGATTAAACGTGTTCCATTTGCTAAAGTGCATGGCTTTATCTATTCTAAAAGAGAAAGAACACGTGCTGCTACCTATCCAAATCAAGTGGCTCCCAACATTGCCAAAGAAAGGTTGCAAGTGCTTTTAAAAACCGCTCAAAAACAAGCCTTCAAACTACGTGAAAACCATGTTGGAAAAACACAAAAAGTACTGATGGAAAAAGACAATTTTGGGCATACTGAGAATTTTCTAGAAGTTTGGCTAAATAAAAGACATAAGCCAAACACAATCGTTGAGGTTACACTAGAAAAAAATACACCCGAGGGACTCTATGGCACAGTGGGTTAATCTCAAAAAAAAATACCGCCTGTTTTCTACACAAATTCCCTCGCAATTTGTCATTCCTACAACGCTGTCTATTGCCAAAATCTATCCCACACGTCTTGAGATCGATGGTAAAGCCTATCAATTGCCCTTTAAAGGTCCTTGCCGCAAATTCACAGTATTTCAAGACCTAGAAAAAAACCACCTCGAAGTACAAATGCACACCCAAAATGGTTATGTGCGCTACTTTCTTATTCCCAAAGACAACAAGCTTCACTTTGTCTACAAAAAGGGACCCAAAATTCCTCTGCCTTTCAAATCGATAAAAATGCCAACCCAAACTCCTTCAAAAGAAAAGCTCTTTTTGGGGTCACATAAAAAGCAGCAGATTGAAAAATTGCGCTCTTGTGAAGATCTTATTCCTATTTGGCACAAGATCGCTATAAATATGCCTAAAGTGACGCCTTTTGCTAAAAAACAGGGTCCATTTTCTCTTGAGATTCACAGTGCTCAAGCTATCTTAGATCTGTACCATATAGCTTTTGATGGTGGCTTTGTTCCTCAAATCGAAGACACTAAATACTTGGGCTATCAATTACCACCCATAAGTTCAAAACGAAAAGATCTACCTTTTGCCTTTTTTACACAATCGGCCAGCCAATTGCGTGCACTTTTTTTCAAAGAAGAAAAAAATGCCCTCTATTTTTTACCCCACCTTTTGCCAGAGTTTCACACAGGAAAATTTGTGTATATCGAGTCTCAATATGGTCATATTTCTTTTGAGTGGAGCAAAAAGTTTATCAGAAAAGTACTCTTTGTACCCTCTCAAGATGTGCAGCTCACCCTGCATTTTCAAAAAAAGCTCAAAAGCTGTCGTCAAAGACACAATAAGAACCAAAAGGGTGTGCAACTAAAATTACCGATCACTCAAAGCTTTGAGAAGGACAAACCTTATCTTTTCGACCGTTTTCAAAAATAAATCCATTGATTTTGAGTAGCTAACGAATCATTTTGCAGTTTTTGTGCATTTTGGTTATGGAAAAGGTTATGGGGATATCAAAAGACCAGATCGATATTATCGACCATTTTTTTAGAGCTGCCAACTACCTGTCTGTAGGGCAGATCTATTTGCATGCAAATCCTTTGCTTAGAGAGCCTTTGGCACTCGAGCATGTCAAAAAGCGCTTGCTTGGACACTGGGGGACCACACCGGGGTTGAATTTTATTTATGCACATTTGAACCGCTTGATCATGGAAAATGATCAGAAAATGATCTACGTGACGGGCCCGGGTCATGGTGGACCGGCTCTAAGATCTTGTGTCTATTTAGAAGGTGCGATGACAAAGACTTATCCAGATATTGCGCTAAATACTGCAGGGATTGAAATATTGATGCGTGAATTTTCATGGCCAGGAGGCGTGCCGTCTCACGTCAGTCCAGATGTTCCAGGATCGATTAATGAAGGCGGTGAATTGGGCTACTCTTTAGTGCACGCCTATGGGGCTGTGTTGGATAATCCAGATCTTATAGCGATGTGTGTGGTCGGGGATGGAGAAGCAGAAACAGGGCCGCTTGCAACAAGTTGGCATTCTAATAAGTTTATTAATCCCAAACGTGATGGCACCGTGCTGCCGATTTTGCACTTAAATGGGTACAAGATTGCAGGGCCGACTGTGTTTGGACGTATGCCTGATGAAACAATCACCAAGTTTTTCGAAGGCTGCAGCTATCAGGTACGCATTGTTGAAGGCGATGATCCAGAAAAATTGCATCCTGAATTTGCTGACGCTCTAGATTGGGCTCATAGCGAAATCAAAAAAATTAAAGAAACGTGGAAAGAAGATGAAGTGCCCGCATGGCCTATGATTGTATTGCGCACACCTAAAGGATGGACAGGGCCAAAAGTTGTTGATGGCAAAAAGATTGAAGGTACATTCCGCGCACATCAAGTGCCTCTTTCTAATATTTTCGAGAATAAAGAGCATTTGAAAATTCTTGAAGAATGGATGAAAAGTTATCGCCCAGAAGAACTTTTTAATGATGACGGCACCATCAAAGAAATGATATTGAAAAATGTGCCCAAAGATGAGTTGCAAATGTCCAGAAGCCCTCATGCAAACGGAGGCGAGATTTTAAAACCTTTGAAATTGCCTAATCCCAAAGATTATGAAGTGCAAGTGCCTAAACCTGGAACCGCTGTTGCTGAAGCCACACGCCAAATGGGAGAATATACACGCGATGTTTTCAAGCTCAATGAAGATGAAAAAAACTTTAGAATCTTTTGTCCTGATGAAACCAAATCCAATCGCTTAACAAGCGTGTTTGAAGTCACCAATCGCATGTATCTTGGTAAAATTTTGGATTCTGATGAATCACTTGCTCCAGATGGGCGTGTAATGGAAGTGCTCTCTGAGCATCTTTGTCAAGGTTGGTTGGAAGGCTATTTGCTCACAGGGCGCCATGGCATTTTTCCTTGCTATGAAGCCTTTGCTCTCATTGTAGATTCGATGCTGTTGCAACATGGAAAATGGCTCAAAATGTGTCAGGAAATTGGCTGGAGAAAACCCATTGCCTCTTTGAACTATCTGCTCACATCGCACGCTTGGAGACAAGACCACAATGGATATTCTCACCAAGGTCCAGGATTTATCGAATCGGTTTTGCAGAAAAAAAGTAGCGTGGCACGCATCTATCTGCCTTGCGATGCCAATACACTTTTGTGTGTCACAGATCACTGTTATGCATCTGATAATTACATCAATCTCATTGTGTGTGGAAAACAACCCATGCCACAGTGGCTTTCCTTTGATGAAGCAAAAAAACATTGCGAAAAAGGAGCGGGTATTTGGGACTTTGCAAGTAATGACCAAGGCGACCCTGATATTGTGATGGCTTGTTGTGGAGATGCTCCAACACAAGAAGTGATGGCAGCTGTATCTATTTTACGCAAAGCTTTCGAAGATATTAAGGTTCGTATGGTCAACGTGGTCGATCTATTTACCATCACCACAAAAAAAGACCATCCACATGGACTGGAAGATGAAGAGTTCAATGCCATATTCACAGAAAGTACGCCTGTTGTGTTTGCTTTCCATGGCCATCCACGTGTGATCCACGACTTAGATTACAAACGTTCCAATCCAAAACGTTTTCACGTCAAAGGCTATATCGAAGAAGGTAGCACAACCACACCGTTTGATATGGTTGTGTGCAATAAAATAAGTCGCTATCATTTAGCCATGGATGCCATTTCGCGCATAGAACGCTACCGCTCGAAAGCTGATGCCTTCAATCAAGAGATTGAAGCAAAACTCAAAGAGCACCATCAGTATATTTGCGAAAATGGGATCGATATGCCAGAAATTACAGGCTGGGTGTGGGATCTTTAAACCTCAGGTTTTAAATGTTTTTGTGTTTTAACTGTGGATCGTCTTCCATTAAATTCACTCTTTTTGATTCAAAAAGCTTAAAAGAAATTGTCGAAGGTGAAATAACGCAACTCAATTTGCCAACAAGTCACGTTGTGCTCAAACAGGGAAAAAAGACGCTTTTTTCCAAAACACGGCACTATGCGAATAAGAACCAAGCCATCGATGAGATTTTTGTTTTAGTAAAGCCTTTTGGGAAAATCACCAAAACGGGCCATCGCATTGTGCACGGAGGGCTCTTTTTTTCAAAACCCGTGCGTGTGAATCGTGCACTTTTTAAAAAGATGCAAGGGCTTGAAAAATTGGCGCCATTACATATGCCGCTGCAACTTAGTGTATTAAAAAAAGTACTACAAAAAGAACCTAAAATGAAACACATTGTGATATTCGATACAGGTTTTTTCCACGCAATACCCGCATTTTTTAAGCGTCTGCCCATGTCTAAAGAAGTATACAAATTAGGCATTCAAAAATTTGGATTTCATGGCATTAGTTATGAATCTGTATTGCATCAACTCAAAAATCCCAAAGACAAAATGGTCGTCGCACATATTGGTGGGGGTGTGAGTGTGACTGCGATTGATAAAGCCAAACCCGTCGACACGACGATGGAATTTTCACCTACAAGTGGAGTGATTATGGGAACGCGCTCTGGATCTATCGATCCAACAGTGATCTTTTACTTAGCAAGAGAAAAAAAATGGCCAATGGAAAAAATCGACCACATGCTCAATTTTGAATCAGGACTTTTGGGGCTTAGTGAAAAATCTTCAGATATGGTGGCTTTGCTCAAGCAAAAAGACAAACAAACTAAAGAAGCTGTTGAGCGTTTTTGCTTATCGATCGCCCATGCCATTGCAAAACATGTTGTTACTCTTGGAGGAATCAAAAGATTGGTGTTTACAGCCAGCATTGGATTTTATTCAGATGTGATTCGAGAAAAGATTTGTCATTATTTGAAATGTTTAGGCGTGGAATTGGACGCGAAGAAAAATAAAAGCAATGCGCCTATTGTCTCTTCAAAAAAATCCAAAGTGATCGTGCAAATTGTCAAAACTGACGAGAACAAAATCATCGCTCAGCACACCAAACGGCTTTGATTGATATCCGTTTTCTGCTACACTGGGGGTCATGGAATCGATTACCAAAGACGCCTATTTAAAGCTTTGTAAGCAAGCAAATTATCATAACCAGCTCTACTATGTAGAGGCCAATCCAGAAATCTCCGACTACGAATTTGATCTTTTGATCAAAAAGATTGAAGATATTGAAAAGGAGCATCCAGAGTGGATCCATCCTGAAAGCCCTACGCAAAGAGTAGGGGAATCTCGCCTAGGTGGATTTGAACAGGCCAGACACATTGTGCCTATGCTTTCTTTGTCCAACACCTATTCCAAAGAGGAGCTCCAAGCGTTTATCGAAAGAGTCTACAAACTTGCAGGACATCAGGATGTGGAGTTTTTTTGTGAATACAAGATGGATGGTGTGGCGCTTTCTTGCATCTATGAAAAAGGCGTATTGAAAAAAGCGATCACAAGAGGTAACGGAGTTGTCGGGGACGATATCACGCCCAATTTTTTAGATATTCAAGAAGTCAAACGCACATTGGATGGCAAAAACATTCCCGATGTTTTAGAAGCGCGCGGCGAAGTGTACATGACAAAAAAGGTGTTTGAGGCCATCAATCATGAGCGTGTGCTGCAAGATTTAGAACCGATGAAAAATCCAAGAAATGCGGCAGCAGGATCGATCAAGCTTTTAGAGAGAGGAGCGACCAAAAAACGTAAACTTCATGTCATGTTTTATGGCGTCGGCATCAATGATTCTACTACCAAAACACAAGCTCAAATCCATCAGCATTTAAAAGAAATGGGACTTGGCACATTGGATGAAACGTTTTTGGCCAAAACGCTAGAAGAAATTTGGCATTTTATTGAAACGACAGAAAAAAAACGCACATCTCTTGGATATGAGATTGATGGCATTGTCATCAAAGTCAATGATCTCAACTTGCAAAAAGAGTTTGGATCGACCAAAAAAAGTCCACGTTGGGCGATTGCGTATAAATTTGCTGCCGAAAGAGCGCAAACTGTTATCAAAGACATCACAGTGCAGGTGGGAAGAACGGGAGTCATTACGCCGGTGGCAGAACTCGAGCCTGTACTGCTCGCTGGAAGTACGATTTCAAGAGCCACACTTCACAATGAAGACGAAATCGAAAGAAAAGATATTCGCATTGGCGATACAGTGATCATAGAAAAGGGGGGCGATGTCATTCCAAAAGTGGTGGAAGTCATCGTAGAAAAAAGAAAAGGCTCCAAGCCTTGGCATATGCCCAAAAACTGCCCTTCTTGTGGATCTGAGTTGCAACGTGTGGAAGAAGAAGTGGCTGTCAGATGTGCCAATTTTGATGGATGTGCTGAACAGGTGCTCAGGCATTTGATCTTTTTTGCAAGCAAGGATGCGATGGATATTGAACATTTGGGAAAAAAAGTGATCGAACATCTCTTTAATTTAGAATTTGTGAAGTATCCTGCAGACTTTTATCGCCTTCATGAAAAAGAACTGTATCAAATTCCCAACTTCAAGGAAAAATCGGTCAAAAATGTGTTAGACTCGATCGAAAAATCCAAGACCCAGCCTTTATCTCGTGTGATCCTTGGCTTAGGCATTCGCCACGTGGGTAAATCTTCTGCCGACTTGCTGGCAAAAAAATTTCAAAATATTGAAAATCTCTTCCATATCAAAAAGGAGATGCTATTTGAGGTGGAAGGTATTGGTGAGATTGTGGCCGATTCTATCGTGGAATATTTCTCAAAACAGGAAAACATGGAGCATATTCAAGCGCTTTTGGAGCTTGGACTTAGCCCCAAAGAGATGGTGCAAATAAAGGGTCATGCTTTTTTGGGAAAAACTTTCGTTCTAACAGGATCTTTAGAAAATTATACGCGCCAAAAAGCGAGTGAACTTATCCAAGAGCGAGGCGGTATCGTATCGTCTTCCGTCTCGAAAAAAACAGACTATGTGCTTGCGGGAAAAGAGGCAGGATCTAAATTAGAAAAAGCGAAAAAATTTGGCGTGGAACTACTCAGTGAACAGGAATTTGCAGATCAGCTGTTAGAGTCTGATGAGTAAAACCTGTGATTTTGACTTTTTGCAGCGTGCCAATCAAAGAGGTAGGACCTTCAAACATCACCTTTTGCCAGCAGCGCGTACGACCACGCAAAAACCTTTGATCTTTTGTCATGCGATCAATAAGTACTTCCGTTGTTTGTCCGAGCAATTGTTGTTTATGCTCTTGAGAGATCGTATTTTGTAGTTCTAGAAGAAGGCGCAAACGTTCTTGTTTCACTTCTTCTGGAATATCATCTTCCCAGCGATAAGCAGGCGTGCCTTTTCTAGAAGAAAAAGAGTAAAGAAATCCCACGTGGTAGCGAATGGCTTTCAGGGCGTCAAAAGTTTCTTGGAATTCTTCATCCGTTTCTGTGGGAAAGCCCACAATGATGTCTGTGCCCAAAGCAACATTGGGAACAAGTTCTTTGAGCATGGCGACTTTTTCAAAATAGAGCTCTTTTGTGTAAATGCGATGCATTTTTTTTAAAATACGATTGGAGCCAGCTTGCAGAGGAAAGTGCACAAATTCGCACAAGGAATCAAGATCACGGATGGCTTGCATGAGCTCTTTTGTGATATCGATGGGGTGCGAAGTTAAAAAACGGATGCGCTCGATGCCTTGAATGCTGTCTAATTGATACAAAAGATCATGAAAAGGCATCTCATCATTATCTTTTCCATAGGAATTGACATTTTGTCCAAGCAGGGTGATCTCTTTGTAGCCTTGATTGGCTAAATGTGTACATTCTTCATAAATGAGCTTTGCTGGGCGAGAGACCTCTTTTCCTCGTGTGTAGGGAACCACGCAATAGGTGCAATATTTATTGCATCCACGGATGATAGAGACGTAGCCTTTGACTTTGTTTTTTCTATATGTAGCCAAATAATCCAAATCTTCACGAAAAAGATCATCTGTCTGGATCTGTTGTTTTCCCGTTTCCAAAAGCTGATCTAAGACATATTCGAGATTATGCAAATTATTGGTACCAAGAACAAAATCCACATGGGGAAGCTTTCGAAAAAGCGAATCTTTTTTTGCATTGGCCATGCAGCCTGTAATGCCAATAATTTTCTTTTTTTGAGAGGTGCGTCCGAGCCGCCCAATTTTTCCCATCACCTTTCTTTCTGCAAGATCACGTATTGAGCAGGTATTAAAAATAAGCAAATCTGCCTCTGCTTCCTCGGTATGTAGAAGCCCCCTTTTTTCAAGGGTGCCGCGCATCATATCGGTATCCAGCTCATTCATCTGGCAGCCATAGGTGCGAATATGGAAAGTTTCAGGATTTTTCATGGGTATAATACCAATAATAAAAGTTAACTGTACAAATTCATCTTCATCTTTTCAATCAGAATTGTGTTTTCAATCTTGCTAACCACCCTTGTGTTAGCTGCGATTTCCAAACTTTATTCAGATTGAAAATCTTGAATCCAATTTATACATTTAATTTTTATCAGTGGTATAAGTGTATAAAAACAGCCCGTTTTTCACAACAGAGGAAAATTTTGAGATTTTGTCTTGCAACAAGGGAATTTTTTTCTTAAACTCTCCAGCATGTTGAGAAAAATCTTTGTTTTTTTGATCGGATGGGCTTGTGTTATGCGTGCAGATCCTGCCCAAAATAATTTTTCCCAGAACACGCCGATGTTTGGGGTCGACGTAGTTCCAACGTTTATCAAAGAATTTCAACAAGATATTTTTGTAGAAGGAGTGCATACAGGACAAGGACATTTTTTAATGTCTAAAAGCGCGGGATTTGCTCTAGGAACAGAAACCATTCCTATCCCTTATTCCTATTCCAATCCTTTCAAGAATACAAAAACAGATGGTTTTCATATTTTTAATAGTTTTTATGCTTTTGGTGATCTGGGTTGTCGTGATGCACAAATCACCTGTTGTGATTCTGATGGAGGGTATTTGAATTATGATCGTGAAAGTAGAGATCCTTTTGTAAGTTCTTTTTTCATTGAACCTTCTCAGTTTGAGCAAGGTTTTGTGAATACAGGTTCTGGATATATCAGTGGGAAAACCTATCTTTGGAATAATAAAATTATTTCGAAAAAAATAGACCAGCCAAGAGTTAGAAACGACGTCTGGTCTATGGAAGAAGACGTGTTCCGTTTACATTTAGGTGATGGAACGCAGCGTATCTATCGCAGAGCAAAAAATCCCGCAGATATCGATAAAGAGTTTAGTTTTTCCAAGTCATTTCAAAAAGTGTGTGGTTTTATTTTTGCTGATGTTAGGGATACACATTCTTTTACAGAAGACATCATCAAATCCCAAAACTTTGCCATTCAAGCAGAAAGAAAACCTAATGGAAATTGGGTGGAATATAGCCTTGATGAAGATAAGTTAAAATTTATTCCCACAGAGATTAAAACTTGGGATTCGAAAAAACAAAAAGTGCTTTCATGGATCAAGGTTGAATCTGCAAAATACCCTCTTTTTGATGAGCCAGAAACACATTTTGCGCACTATCGTGTTCCTATGACTGTTACCACTTCTGACGGTAATGAAATTCGCTTTATTTGTGTTAACATCGGAGAAGTTGTCAATATTCCAAGAGGAAATATTGTGTTGGGGCAGGTTTTTAATAAAAGAACAGATTATCAGACCCAATTTGATTACTATCCTCAGAAAGATGAGAAAAACGATTTTCCTGTGGGTCCTTTACGTAGAATTGTGGAACCTCAAGAAAAGGTGTTAGAACTTACTTATTATGAAAAAAATCCTCACATTCCCGTCAGATATATGGGAGGCGAACCCATCAAAGAGCAACCAGAAGGTTTTGTCAAAAGTATAAAAACACCTCGAGGGATTCGATGGTTTGAGTACTATACCAAGCAAATCATATACAATGATAGTACAAGAAAACCCTACAGCTATCGAAATAAAGACATACATACCAACGTATATGAACATGATTCAAAACAAGCGATACGTTATTGTTTCACAGATACACATCGCTTAAATTCTGTGGAATATTACACCTCTCCGAAACAAGGAATTACTGAAAATGGAGGACGAGAACTCATCTATTTAGAAAAATTTTATTGGGAGAGACAGGGAAGATTGGGATTTAAAAGTATTAGAACCAAAGAAGGGACACTAGGGGACAGATTTTTTCGCTATGATGGCAAAGGTAACGTTGCTGAAGAGAGTCTTTATGGAAATCTTTCTGGCAAAAAAGCTCCTATATTTGAATATTCTAGAGAAACCGATGCATATATCAAAAAATGTACCTATTCCCAAGATGGTTTTAATAATATGTTGTCTATAGAAGAAACCAATGGGACAAAAAAAACCTTTCGATACAAAGAAAATACAGACTTGCTAGAAGCAACGTTTCACTGGCATGAGGGAAAAATTGTTTTAAGGGAATTTCGCTTTTATGATACGGCGGCTATCTTGATCAAACAGATCGTGGATGATGGTTCTTCAGAAGATGTAGAAAATCTATCTAGTGTTACACGTCGCATGGTAAAAAATATTTTTCCTAAACAAGACTATCCAGCTTTTGGACAACCTGAAGCTATTGAATCTAGATACTTAGATCTCCGGACACATCAGTACCGTCTTTTACAAAGAGTGGAATTTACCTATGATCAAAGCCAAAAACCTATATCTGTCAAAATCATCGGTGAAAATGGTAAGACAATTTCTAAAACATATGTCTATGATGCAAGGGGCAATCTTATTCGAGAAATCGATCCAATGGGTAGTGAAACACTGTATGCATACGACAGGGCCAATCGTCTAGTGCAGACAACCATTCCTTCGCTCAACTACGTATTCAAAGTTAAGTACAATCCAAACGACCAAATTGTTGAAGAAGAAACAATCGAAAATGGGATAGGCTATGTCAAAAAGCATGAATACACTCCAGAAGGGTATAAAATTGCAGAAATAGATGAGAATGGAAACAAAACATGTATCGAATCTGAATTCAAAGGTCGTCCCAATAAAATCATACTTCCACAAGCATTAGACGAAAAGGGAACCATCATTACACCTATTTTACACCAAACCTTTGATGCCATGGGTAATTTAATCGAAAAACGCACTCCCAATGGCGAAGTTGTCAAAGCCGGTTATACCCTCTATAACAAACCGATCTTCATAGAATATCCAGATAGTACGCGTGAAGAGATGACCTATTTTCTCGATGGAAAATTAAAAACAAAAAAGACCAAAACAGGTGCTATTATCTCCTATACATATGACTGGCAAGGGCGCCTTGTTTCGGAAGAACATACAGATCCAAACCTCAGAGAAACACGCCAAACAAACTATGAATACACAGCGTTTCACAAAGCCAAAAAAATCAACACACTAGGAGAGGTGACGCATTACGAATATGATGGTGCCAATCGCCTTATCAAAAAAAGCAAAAAGAGTGGTAAGGTGGTAGAATATCTGTACGATAGTTTATCAAGAAAAACCCAGGAACGTGTCTATTCCAATCACCAGCTAGAACACATCATAAAACTGACTTATGATGACTTGAATCGCATAACAAAAAAAACCGTTCTTTTGCCAGATGGAAAAGAGCAGCTTGTGAAAAATTATACCTTTGATTGTTTGGGACGTTGCATTGAAGAATCCTATGACCACAAATTTACTACCTACAAAAAGTACGATATTTTCAATCGCATTACAGAAGAAAAGAACGCAGCTAATCAAACAACGACCTACACCTTTAAAAAAATAAAAAACACAATAGGACAAACGGTCGATCAGCATATTATCCAAGATCCTGAAGGCAAACGATCCATCAAAACCTTCGATGCTTTGGAACGCCTTGTTCTAGAAGAGCAATATTTTCATCAAGAATGCCTATCGAAAAGAGAATATACCTACGATATCAATGGAAATTTGATCGATCAAATAGAAACCGTCATTTCTCAAAGAGGACCGCCTAAAACATTCATCGTTTCCAATCTTTATGCACCGGGCGCACAACTCATCCAACAAACAGAAGCCAAAAACTCTTTAGAAAAAATCACAAAATATACCTACAACAATCAAGGGCTTTTATCCCAAAAAATCAAACCTGATGAAAATGTCATAGAATATATCTACAATGCGTTTGGAGAAACCATTCAAGAACGAACACTAGATGGAAGCCTTGGATATACCTACCAATATGATAAACTTGGAAACCTTACACATGTCTATGATAAAGAAAAACAATTGATTAACGAGTGCCATTACCAGTCAAATACATTATGCCAAGAAAATTTTGCCAATGGACTTGTCTTAAAAAAATCTCTAGATCCATTAAAAAGGATCACTCAAATGCAGCTTCCTGATGGATCTAAGATAACGTATTCCTATTCAGGTCTTTTTTTAAGTAAGATTGAAAGAAATGGATACACTTTTGAACATTTTGATTACCAAACATCAGGGCGTTTATGGAGTTACCGATTACCCAGCGGCAAATGGGCCGATCATCTTCACAATACTAAAACGCACAATCTCACAGATATTTGTACGCCTTTCTACAAAGAAGAGTTATTTTACAACCGCAATCACTACATTACCGAAATAGCGATGGAAGATCATTTTGGAACAAATACCCAAAAATTTTCCTACGATCCTTTAGGGCAATTAGCTTCAGAATCCGGTTTATACACCCATACCTACGTCCATGACTCTTTAAACAATCGGCTCTTATGTGATGCAAATGCTTTTAACCTCAACGACCTTAATCAGATTACTGAAACTTCTGATGGAGTGCAGCTTGAATATGATCTCAATGGCAATCTTATCTCCAAAACAACTCCTCTTTCAACCACTCACCTTACCTATGATGTTTTCGATCGTCTAACTCAACTATACAACCACAAAAAACATCTTAAGTTTACCTATGATCATACCCACCGACGCATGTTTCAAACAACCTACAATACCGAAGATGAAACAACCAAGACTATGCAATTTTTCTATGATCAAGATATGGAAATAGGGGCTTTTGAAAATGATAAGATGACGCAGTTTAAATTGACTGCCACAGTGCCATCAAAAGCGTTTGATATTGTCTTTGCAATAGAAATAGACAATGTGCCTTACCTTGTGGTGCAAAATGCTCAAGGCTCCATCGTTTCACTAGCAAAGCTTGACAATACTCCCATCCAATCCTATCGCTACTCAGCCTTTGGCGAAAAGGAGCTTCTAACCTCTAACGAAAAAACAGTCAATAACCCCTGGACCTATCAATCGAAGCGAGAAATCCTCGAATTCTACGCCTTTGATTATCGTGATTACGATCCTCACACAGGGCGTTTCTTAACTCCTGATCCCACCGGCTTTGCCGATGGTTCTAATCTCTATGCTTTTACCCTCAACTCACCCCTATCCTTTGTAGATCCCTATGGCCTATTCATAGTAGATCCTAGTGGCAGACGCATCAATGACAGTCAGGCATTGAATTTTACTTTTCCAGAGCGTAAACAAAGTAGTCCTCAACCTCACTTTTCTGATGCAGCCCTTTCTTCGATGTTTGCTCAACAAACAAACTACATCAATAATCAAAACACACCCATTCTGTTTGATCTTGGTGATCGAAGTCCTGTTTTTGCAAATACAGGTAAACAGTTCGCTAATTTTAGTGCAAAAGGCACCAACTCATCCAATCCGACATTAAACAAACTCTTGGGGTTTGCTGAAATAGCCGGAGGTGTAGCATTGTGGGG
>SDBV01002341.1_pt1 | contig 28324 bp, 44 predicted proteins | sample 2277081 | NCBI WGS metagenome assembly SDBV01 (sample SAMN10402039, study PRJNA504765) | marine sediment metagenome | isolation source: marine sediment core GS10_PC15, 223 cmbsf | place: Arctic Ocean: Southern Knipovich Ridge | collected 2010
CCGGCGTGTACGGCCCTTGCAGTATGCCCCGCAGGATTTGCTCACAACGAACGAAGAAAACAAGCCGGCGCGTAACCGGCGGACCGACGGCGGCTTTGGAAATCGGCCGCCTGAGGTTTGGGGTGCCATGGATTGGGAGCGTGGCCAAGAGTTTTTCTTCACAGTCGCAATCCTGTGATGTGGCCGCGTTCGGCAGGCTCGAAACCTGCTCGCCCCGCTTTTGAACTGTCAAGCATTACTTGACTGATGGAACGCTAACTCGAAAGGAATCGACATGTTGGTACTATCACGGAAGGTTGGGCAGAGCATTTTCATCGGCGACGACATCACTGTCTGCGTCGTCTCACTGCGAAACGGCGGCGTGCGCATCGGAGTTGAGGCGCCGAAAGACATCACCGTCCTGCGGGAAGAACTACACGATGCAACCCTGACTAATCCACACGGCGGCCCGGCGGCGCAGGAAGGTTCGCGGGACGCCGCGGCCGGCCTGGGTAGGCGGTAATCCGTTCCACAACGCTCGCAAAGAGTAAGTCGAGTAGTGAGCCGGGCTGCTTTTTTTCATACGGAGGTAACAAGGATGATCGACAGGAAGCCCATTGAGCCGGGTATCTACCACGACGTGCCGTTCGACGAGTATCTTGCGTGGGACGCGATGAACCAGTCGACGCTTAAGCACGCGGCGCGCTCGATGGCCCATTTGCGGGCCGCGATGGATGCGCCGCCGCGTGCCGAGACGCCCTCGCACTTCACGTTCGGCACGCTCGTACACGCCGGGCTGCTCGAGCCGCTCTCGCTGCTCGAGCGGTACGTCGTCATGCCCGACTTCGCCGCCGGGCTATGCAGGAACAACGGCGAACCGTACAAGAATCCTCGCGCAAGCAATGCCTACAAGGACGCGGTAACCGAGTTCCGCGCCGCCCATCCCGGCCAGACTGCGATCGACGCCGAAGCTTACCGGGCGATGTGCAGCGCCCTGGTGTCGATCGACACGAACGACCGGGCGGTGCGGTACTTGTCGGACAACCAGGCCGAGGTCTCGATCTGCTGGCGCGACGCGGACACGGGCTTCTTGTGCAAGGCGAGGCTCGACGGACTGAGCCGGAAGCATCGCCGCATCACCGACGCCAAGACGGGCTCGGACATAGGCGACCGGTTCGCCTGGGCCATTCACGACTTCGGCTACGACGTCCAGTCCGCATTCTACCTCGACGGGGTACAGGCCACGTTTCCGGACGACGGCGCCTATCGATTTTGCATCGTTGCCGTCGAGTCGGCCGAACCGTTCTGCGTTCGCGCCGCGATGGTTTCGGCCAAGACGGTCGCAGTCGGGCGCGGCAAGTACAAAACGTGGCTGGGCCAATACGCCGCGGCGGTGCGCACCGGTGTCTGGCCAGGTTACGACAACCCGGAAGAGTGGTCGTTGCCGGCGTCGAAGTTGGCCGGCGAGCCCGTACGGCTGACCCGCGGAGGGAAGGCGTTTACCGTGTAGTACAAGGAACTCTGACATGCGAAGTATCGACGGAATGTTCCCATCGCGATGGCTTACCGCCGCTGACCTAGGCGGCGCCGACAGGGTGGTCACGATCACGGAACTTGATGATCCAATCGACGTGGGCGGCGACGGCAAGGAAGATGACTTCCGGCCCGTCCTACAAATCAACGAACACAAAAAAGGGATTGTGCTGAACCGCACCAACGCCGACACGATCAAGGCGATGTACGGCGAAGATGTCGACACCTGGCCCGGCCGGAAGATTACGATCTACCCGACGACAACCGAGTACAAGGGCAAGACGGTCGCGTGCATCCGCGTGAAGCAGGGCGTGCCGCTAACGACCGAGCAGCCGGCACAAGAGCCCGAGCAGCCGGCGCCCAGTCCCGAGCCGCAAGGCTGGCAGTAACGCGACATGAAGAGGCCCCCGCCGCCCGCCCGACCGAAAGTGGATCATCGGGCACGCCGGTGTGTAGCCGGCAAGGGCGGCGGGTTTTTAACCATATCACAATGGAGTGGATGACAATGCCGGGCCCAGTATCTGACAGCTACGATCATGAATTTGGCACAGCCGAAAATGCTGCTGCGGTACAAAATGCCATAAAGGCCGCTTACATCATCGTAACGGATGTTCTGGATGGCCAGCCTCCCAAACCCATAATGGATGTTGTGTTAGGGGGGAATGGCGGAGGAATAGAGGCGACCTTAGACGAGCGAGTCTGGCGTTGTTTGCGGTTCGCGTGCGAACGTGCCCTGGAATCACTTTGAGAGTGGAGTGTTGGAGGATCGAGTCGCCACTTGCTTGCCTTGCACGGCGCGGCTCGATTCGGCCCGCTCCGCTTGGACATTGAACATTGGTTATTGACCATTTCCTTAGGAGACCCACATGCCAACACTGCCCCCTATGACGTCCGTCGTGTTCATCATCTGGCGCGACGCGGTACAAGGCTATCGCCGGACCGTACCGGCCGAGGACATGCCGCTGGTGACGAGGATGAATGTCGGCTGGATCCTCCACGAGGACCGCGAGCGGATCATTCTCTGCCGCAGTAGGTGTGGGGCCGACGGCGAGGAGTGTGTTGCGATTCCCGTGTCTGCCATCACCGAGCGCCTGCCGGTGGTTGAGATGGCCAGTATCGACGGCGAACTAGCCGAAGAACAGCGGCTGCAAAAGGAAGCTGCCAGACGGTGCAGCGACGCGAGCGGATGATTCTCGGTCATTGAACATTGGATATTGAACATTTTCACAAGGAGCCAAACATGGCAACCACGCCCGAACACGAAATCGCGATCGACAACATCGGCCCGATAACACACGTTGACATCCGTCTGCCCGAGGGCGGCGGCGCGGTCATCTTCCGTGGCGTGAACGGCTGCGGCAAGTCGACGGCCGTCGATGCCATCGGCAAGCTGACCGGCGACAAGGGAGCGCTGTCGGTCCGCGACAAGCAACTCCGCGGCGAGGTCTCCGGCTTGGGGATGCGGCTGGTGGTCGCGGCCAACACACAGCGGCACGGCGAATTGGTAGTCGAGACGCTCGACTCGGGCCTGTCGCTCGGCACGCTGATCGACCCGGGGCTCAAGAGCGCGGAGGCGGCCGACGCGCGGCGGATTCGGTCGCTTGTCGCGCTGTCCGGCGAGAAGGCCGACATCAAGCTCTTCTCGTCGCTCTTGAGCGAGGTGGAGTTCTTGCAGTTTATCGACCAACACGCGCACAACGCCGACGATCTAGTCACGATGGCGGCGTGCGTCAAGCGCGATATCGAGTCGCACGCTCGCAGGATCGAGGGCGAGGCCACTAAGGCGAAGGCCGACGCGGCCGCTTATACGCAGGTAGTCGGCGACGTCGACCTGTCCGAGGTGATCGACGAGGGCACAGTGCAAGAGGCTCTGCGGCTGGCGATGGACGCTCACGCCAAGCTGATCGCCCAGCGCGATGCGGCAGATGCGGCCGGGGATGCGTCGGTGCGGGCCAAGGAGATGTTGAAGTTGGCGGAGGAGAGCTATGAGGGGGGCAGCATGCAACAGGCGCAGCAGATATTAAGCAAGAACCAAGAGCGGTTCGTGATGCGCGAAAGGTCCTTTAATGCGGCAACCGCGGATGCCGACGACGCACATAAGGCGGCCGATCAGGCTGAATCGGACAAGGGCTTGGCTGCCAACCAGGTTTTGGTGGCCGAGAGAACGCTGAAGGCAGCCGAGGAACACGCCAAGAGCATGGCCGCGTGGCGGGAAGCCCTCGAAGCCGAAGTGCCTCTAGCCCCCGAGCCGGGCGAGATCAGCGCGGCCGCCACGACGCTCGACAATGCCAAGGCGGTCTTCAATCGCATCCCGATTATTGCCAAGGCCAAGCACTCGCAATGGAAGGCGGACGACGCGCTGGCCACCTACGCACTCCGCAAGGCCGAGGGTAAGCGGTTGCGCGAGGCGGCCGGCGGTTGCGACGAGGTGCTCAGCGGGATCGTCGGCAAGCTGGGCAGCGGCTTGCGGGTCGAGGCCGGCCGGTTGGTACTCGATACGGATCGGGGCACCACGTACTTCGCCGACTTGAGCGACGGCGAGCGCGGCCGCCGGGCGATCGACATCGCGGTGGCCATCGCGCCCAAGCGCAGTATCTTCGCCGTCGAGCAGCGCGTTTGGGAGGGCCTCGATCCGATCAACCGCGCGGCGATCGTCGACCAGTTGGTGGCCAAGGGGGTGTATATGGCGTCCGCCATGCCGAGCGATGATGCAACGCTGGTGGTCGAGACGCTGCCGGCGGCGAGTTGAGAGGAAGGAACCGACATGGACGCCATCATGGAAACCTACACCGGGCGGCGGTTCGACCTGGCTAACCCCGACCCTAGCGACGTGTGTATCAAGGACATCGCGCACCACCTCAGCCAGTTGGCTCGATTCAATGGCGCGCCGGAGAAGATGTTCAGCGTTGCACAGCACAGCGTGGGTGTGGCGGACTTGGTCTGGGGCTGGACTCGTAATCGCAAGTTGGCCGCGGCGGCCCTCATGCACGACGGCCACGAAGCCTACACGGGCGACACGATCAGGCCGGTGAAGTTGCTACTGCAAGTCATGTCCCCGGCGATTGACGTCCCTGCGATCAAGGAAATCGAAGACAAGATCCAGATTGCGATCGAGTTCCAGTTCAACCTCAACCCGTCGCCCGAGTGGAGGCAGGTAATCAAGAAGGCCGACGATCGGATGTTGCAAGTCGAAGCATGGAACTTCATCCCGTCACACGGAGCATGGTGGGAGAACCCGCCGGACGCCGACGTGTGGACCCTCTCGCCGCTGGATGCCGAGGGGGCTGAGTTCGCTTTCCTGGAGCGGTGGAAGCGGTACGGAGGGAGTCGCGCATGAGCGCCACCAGCCGCCGCAACAAGAAGCTTGGTACGAAGACGACGGCCCGCAAGCGGCTGTTGCCGTGCTGCCCGAAGTGCGGGGAGCGGGCGACGCATGGCGGCGATGGCCACTACTACTGCCGAGGTTGCAGGCTGTTCTACGACGACGATCCCGGCGAGGGCGGGGACTATGCGAATGACCCGACCAAGCGGTTGGAGAGGGAAGAGCGAAGAGCCACGGACACGCACGGATGAAACACGAATAACAGAGAAGAGGAACCCGTACTTTGCAGGGCGTGGCAAGGCCAGGCCCGGCCGGGCAAGGCGCGGCAAGGCGAGGCTTGGATTCATTATCCAAATCATTCAACAGGGCCGGGCCTGGCTGGGCTTGGCTGGGCCTGGCAAGGCTGGGCAAGGCAAGGCAAGGTTTTCTTTTACACGGCAAGGATTCTTTTGACGGAGGAATGAGTCATGGCGAAGCGCAAAGGTAAAGCTGCGGACACTACAGATGTGGAAGAGACGGGAATGAGCGGGGCACCTGCGACCATGAAGCCGGAGATCGTCACGTTCCTGATCGTCGGCCGATCGCCGCTGTTGCAAAACAACCCGGCCGAGTTCATCGGCAACGACGATTCCGGCGGCGGGTTGGCGGCAAGGAAAAAGAAGTACATCGACAAGGATGAGGCGCGCATGCGGACCTACAAGGATCCGGACGGCGCCTATTACCATCCATGCGAGGCCTTCAAAAAAGCGATAATCAGGGCAGTAACCGGCAAAAAGTTCGGCAAGGTGAGCGCCCCGGGGATTATCAAAGGCGGCGTGTTCATCGTAGAGGATTATGCCTTAATTCTGGACGGCGATGGCAAACGAGCCACCAGCTACAGCATCGATCGGCGCTCGGTGGTTGTCAATAACAAAGGCCGAGTGATGCGATGCCGGCCGGTCTGGAAACCGTGGCAAATACACCTGGCGTTGGAGGTTGACACGGCAATTCTACTAGCATCGCAGGTAGAGGAGTCGCTTGCATTGGCTGGCCGAATCATCGGCATCGGTGACTACCGTCCCGAGAGGGGAGGCGACTTCGGCCGGTTCACCGCGACACTGGTGAAGTGATAGTTGATCTAGCGCGGCATGGCACGGCATGGCAGGGCATGGCGCGGCACGGCAAGGCAAGGCAAGGTTTTCCCCCATTCACTAACGGAGTTACGAAATGAAACGTATCAAGTTGTCACTATTGGTTCTCGACTTCGACCTGTACCCGAGAAACAACATCGACTCGCACAACGTGCGTTGTATCCTCAACTCGCGCGAGGCGGGCGAAACGATGCCTCCGATCGTCATCGACCGGAAGAGCAAACGGGTGGTCGACGGATTCCATCGCGTGAAGGCGGAGTTGCAGTTCGCACCCGACGGCGACATCGAAGCGATCGAGAAGACGTACAAGAACGAAGCGGAAATGTTCCTGGACGCGATGAAGTACAACGCCAGCCATGGGGCAAGGCTCGACCCGTGCGACCGCAACCGTTGTACGATCATCGCCGCGCGGTTGTCGATTCCACTGGACGCCGTCGCGGGCGCGTTGCACATGCCGGTAGAAAAGCTAGGGAAGCTCAAACAGGAACGCACGGCCCGGACTTCCGGCGGCCTGTCGATACCACTCAAACGGACGGTCAGGCACATGAGCGGGCGAAAGCTGACTAAGGCGCAGACCGACGCAAACGAGAAGCTGAGCGGCATGAACCAGGCGTTCTACGCCAATCAGCTCATCATACTGATCGAGACCGACATGCTCGACACCGCGGACGAGAAGCTATTCGACCGGCTCAGAGTGTTGGCCGAGTTGCTCGACGGGCTTCTGGCGGCGGCGTGATGGAAGAGTTGAGAGGACAGGGAAGAGGCCGCGGCACGGCTGGGCCAGGCAAGGCGGGGCCGGGCAAGGCACGGCGAGGCAAGGCAAGGCTTGGATTCATTATCCAAATCATTCAACAGGGCGGGGCCCGGCGCGGCGGGGCGGGGCAAGGCAAGGGATGCGGACTGCGGTTTCGCAACTTGGCGGCACTGTCGTTGCATTACCAAGAGAAGCATTCGTAAACACGGATAGGAGACACGACGGATGGCAACTGACGACATAAAGATCGATCGCCGGTTCCGCGATCTGATACCACCATTGAACGACGATGAACTGCACGGCCTTCGAGAGTCAATCACGACGCAGGGTTGCCGCGATCCACTGGTGGTCTGGACAGGACACAACATCCTTCTCGACGGGCACAATCGTCGGGACATCTGCAACGAGGCCGGCCTGCCGTTTGATATGGTCGAGATTGACCTGCCCGATCGGGAAGCGGCAATCCGGTGGATACTCAAGAACCAGATGGGCCGGCGGAACGTGGACCCCGACACGGCGGCATGGATGCGCGGAGCGTATTACGAATCGTTGAAACGGTCGCATGGCGGAGACCGCAAGAGTGAAGTAGCGAAATCAAAGGGCAAGAATTGCCCCTTGATTTCCGGCGAAACCGCCGACAACGTCGCTGAGGTTTTTAAGGTGTCAGCGCGCACGATCAAGAACGACGCCGCGTACTTCCGCGCATTACCCGTGGCTGAGAAGCTGAATAAGAAAACGAAGTCGCTGTTGCACAGCAACACCACCAGTCGTGCGGCGGTTATCTTAGCGGCCAAGATCGCTGATGATGGGCACAAAGCCGAGGCCAGGAAGCTGTTGACCGGCGATGCGAAACCCTCCGACGTTACTCGGGAAATCAAGCGAGAAGAGGCTAGGGCCAAGCTCGAATCAATCGAGGCCGTCGAAGCCAAGGCGTCCGAGGGGGTCTACGACGTGATCGTGATCGATCCGCCCTGGCCTATGCAGAAGATCGAGCGGGACGTCCGGCCGAACCAGTCGGAAATGGACTACCCGACGATGACCGAGGACGAGCTGGCCGACCTAGATATTCCATGTACCGGCGATTGTCACGTCTGGGTATGGACCACGCACAAGTTCTTGCCGATGGCGTTGCGCCTTCTTGATGCCTGGGGCCTGCGGTACGTCTGCACGTTCGTCTGGCACAAGCCGGGCGGTTTCCAACCAATCGGCTTGCCGCAATACAACTGCGAGTTCGCCTTGTATGCACGGGAAGGGACACCTGAGTTCTTAGACACCAAGGCATTCAACGTCTGCTTCGAGGCCGCCCGAGGCAAGCACAGCGAGAAACCCGAAGAGTTTTACGACGTCGTGCGCCGCGTAACTGCCGGCCGGCGGCTCGATATGTTCAATCGCCGGCCGATCGAAGGGTTCGACCAATGGGGGAATGAAGCGTGATCGACTGGAAAAAAGACAAGCAATGGTCTGATCGGTTCCTCAATGAGATCAAGCAGATTCTCGGCTTACACTTAATCGCTGAGCCGCCGATCGAGGAAGATGCCGAGCGCAACACGGACCTGATCGTCTTGCACATGGCACCGTTTCGTGTCGGATGCCGGGTCCGCAAGTTCCGTTACCTCGAACGATATGGCGAGCAGTTCACTATCCGCGCCGGGCGCCCGAGCGGAATCAAGACCGAGATGACTAAGATCATCGAAGGCTGGGGGCGGTATTTCTTCTACGGCTTTGCGGATGAAGAGGAAAAGCGGCTGTCGGCGTGGATGCTCGGAGACCTGAACGTGTTTCGGCGATGGTACAACGTGGAGCTCTATAATCACCGGCGCCCCGGCCAAGCAAGGGATAACCACGATAACTCGTCGTGTTTTCTTGCTTTCGCTATTCACGACCTGCCACCCGAGTTCATTGTAGCCCGATCCGCGATTCATCTACGGGAGAGCGTGCGGGCGGCTCTTGAACATTGAACATTGGTTATCGAACATTGCCGTACAAATGACAGACTATCCCAAACGTGATAACCACTTCGCCCATCGGCTGGTTCGCCGCATGGCCAAGACGTGCGCGGCCCAGACGATCGGCGTCGATGCGTTTGCCCTGGTCACGGTGATCGCCCACACCGAGGATGCTAAGAGGTACAGCGGCGAGGTGACGTACTACAACGGCCAGATTATGCCGATCCTCGGCATCACGAAATGGGACCGGTTCGATAGGGCTCGACGCCGGGCGGTCGATGCGGGTTGGTTGCACTATGAGGCGGCGCCGCGCGGCGTCCGAAAAGCCGGTATTTATTGGACCACGATCCCGGACCAATTCGCCGACCTGGACGACTCCCCACTCGATGAGTTGGTACCCGCTGATGGGGATGAACCGGGGTATCAACCACCCGAGTTGATACCCGCCAGTGGGGATGAACCGGGGGATCAACCACCCGAGTTGGTACCCGCCAGCGGGGATGAACCGGGGTATCAACCGGGTATCAACCGGGGTATCAACCGGGTATCAACCGGGGGAACTACCATACCTAAAGCTAGCCCTTGCCCTGGCCCTAAAGCGCGCGCGCCCAAAGGCTACTCACCAACTTTCCTTTCGTGGTATACACACTACCCAAGGAAGGCTGCGAAAGCAGACGCTGCGAAGGCCCACTACCTGGCCGTACACGATGTAATGGCCGATCGGGAATGTACCCGGCCAGAAGCCGACTTGTATTTGGCAGATCGCGCCGATGCCTTCGCCTTGAGCGACAAGGGGAAAAATAAACAGTTCTGCCCGTACCCCGCGACGTGGCTCCGCAAGGGCATGTATGACGATGACCCCGAGACCTGGAAGGACCAAACCGATGGACGAAACCGGAAAGACTCCAGCACTTTCGACCCCGATTCTCCACGAACCACCGTCGAGCAGGACGGATTTTGAGAAGCGGATCGGCTGGCACCAGGATTTTCTGGCTCAGCGCGGAACGGCGTATCGCGATTGCAGCCTGGCCAACTACGAGATCTACGACGATGCACAGCGGCCGGTGACGCGGGCCCTGGAAGCCTACGCCGACGACCTTGGCACAAATATCGACTTGGGCCGCGGGCTCTTCTTGTACGGCTCCAGCGGCACGGGAAAGGATCACTTGCTGGCGGCGATGGCCCGCGCGGCGATTATCGGGTTCGGCCGTCGGGTTACGTGGGTGAGCGGCCAGCAGCTATTCGGCCGAATCCGCGATGCCATGAACGGCGATTACACGGAAGAGAGTCTTGTTGTATTGTACTCGAGCGTAGGTGTGTTGATCCTGTCCGATCCGTCTCCGATCTTCGGCGACGTCACGCCCCACCAGGCGAACATGCTCTATCGGATCGTCGACGCGCGCGGCAACTTCGGCCGGCCGACGTGGACGACGATCAACGTCGAGTCGCGAGACGAGGCCATCCGCAAGATCGGCGGGCCCATCGTGGATCGGCTGATGTTCAACGCCGTGCGCCTCAAGTGTCAGTGGCCGAGTTATCGGCTGAGAAAAAGGGCACACAAGATAGTGAGCAAAGCCGCGGCGGGAAGGGATGGAAAGTGAAGGTCACAATCACGCTCTATGGACGACCAGCAACACAGGGCAGTAAGCGCTCGGTCGCGATTTACCGGAAAACAAAAGGGGGCGGCTCGACGCCCGTGATAAAGAACGGCCGCGTCATCACGCGCGTGATCGAGGACAATCCGCGATTGGGCGACTGGCGCCAGCAAGTGGCCCGCGCGGCGCTGGCACAGTGGAGCGGCCCGCTTTGGACCGGGCCGCTCAAGATGACGGCCGTGTTTCAGAGGCCGCGGCCCAAGGGCCACTTCGGCACCGGGCGCAACGCCGGCAAGCTCAAGGCCAATGCGCCCAAATATCCGACAGGGACCCCCGACAACTCAAAACTCCAGCGCGCCGTCGAGGATGCCCTGACCGGCGTGTTGTACCAGGATGATTCGCAAATCACCGACCACGACATCCGCAAGCGATGGGGTGAGAGGTTCGAGACCCGCATTGTGATCGAGGCAATGGAAGGGAAGCGAAGCGCATGACAAGGCCCCCAAGCAACCCGCCGCAGGTACTAAGCGACCTGTTCCCCCGATGTGAGGAGTGTGGCGCGGTAATGTTCGCGTCCGTGACCGTACCCGGCGGCATCTATTGCCCGGAGAGATGCGGCCGCATCCAGGCTTGGGTGAGGAAAAGGTGGGTAACGCCGGGTAACAGCGCACGCGGTTGCAAGATTGCGCGCGAAGCCAACTCGCCATTGATGTTTAAGTGGAGCGGTCGCGATTGCACCGTCCGAGGCGAAGCGCATACCATCTGCTCAAAAGATGATCCCGGGGGAGGAGGTGCGTTTCGGGTGGTGTGGGTTAGTCCAACTGGGTTGGTGTTCATTCGGCTCGTCAGGCCGGAGCCTACAAAAAAGAAAGGTGAATGAACTGAGGATAGAACATCGAATGAACATCAAAACCAACGGCCACACGGCCACGTTAACAATCAGCACGCAGGCTGAGGCAGAGGCGGACGTAATGCGATACGTCGTCAATTTTTCGGGCGGCATTGGAAGCTGGGCATCGGCCAAGCGTATCGCCGAACGGCATGGCACGGATCGCATGACCCTGCTTTTCGCCGACACGTTAATCGAAGACGAAGACCTTTATCGGTTTCTCGAAGATGCGGCTGAGAATATCGGAGTGCCCATAACTAGGATTGCAGACGGACGCACGCCCTGGGAAGTCTTTCGTGACGTTCGCTATCTTGGCAATACACGAGCCGATCCATGCTCACGAATACTCAAACGAGACTTGCTTGATGCATGGCGTACTAATAATTGTGATCCAGTCGAGACGATTATGGTGATAGGGATTGATTGGTCCGAATCGCACCGATTGAAAAGGCTTCAGCAGCGGTTACCCGATTGGAAAGTAATTGCGCCAATGTGTGAGAAGCCCATGTTGACGAAACGTGGAATGTTGCGGTGGGCAGAGCGTGAAGGCTTGCAGGTGCCGAGACTGTATAAAATGGGATTTCCGCATAACAACTGCGGCGGCGCGTGCATTAAGGCCGGTCAGTCACAATTTCTGCACCTATTGAAGATGATGCCCGAACGATACGCGGAGTGGGAACGGCATGAGCAGGAGATGCGTGAGTTTCTTGGACGGACGGACATAGCGATATTGCGTGATCGTCAAGGCGGAACAACTAAGCCGCTCACGCTTCGACAACTACGAGAACGCCGGAATGAGGCCGTAAGCGACTCCGGCGAGTGGGGTGGATGCGGCTGTGCTTTCTAATGCAAAGGAAAACCATGATTAAAACCAACGGCCACACGGCCACGCTGAAGATCAGCACGCAGGCGGAGGCGGACGAGTGGGTGCCGAAGCTGATTAAGACACGCATCACCCGCCGCGAACTCGTCATCGACGGGGCCACCGGAGAGATTGATTTGCATGACTGTGGAGCGATCGATCGGTGTTACGGCGGATGGAAGACTTTAGTTCAGTGGAACGAAGGCCGCGTCGACAAGATAACCGTACGCAACTGCCCGCGGGATATTGTCGACGACATGGAGTGCGAGTGCGGGCACGCGGACATTGAATTTGAAAAGGAAGCCGCCGAGGCGGCGAAGGGGGAGTGATGACATGGACATCTGCGATCAAACACGCCGCGTGGCTGGTCCGTTGCGACGACGACGTACCGGCTGATGTGGTGGAGGTGCGATGCGATGCTGCGAACACAATCAAGAGACAATGGGATGAGATCGAACGGCTCCAGGCCATCGTCGCCAAGCTCCCGAAGACGGCCGACGGCGTGCCCGTGGTGCCGGGAGTCGATGCGGTTTTTTGGGCTGGTGGTGATAAGCGGAATTGTCTGGTTCCGTTGCAGGCGTCTAATTGCCACTACGTTTTAGGACCAGAGGGCTACGTTCGGCACAGTATCAAAAAGCATCATTCAGATGAAAAGGTGTCCATTCGGAAATGCTACAGCACACGCGAAGCCGCCGAAGCAGCAAAGGAGGGCGGCGCGAGCCGTTGACGTTATGTGGAATTCGCCGATCAAACATGCGGCATGGTTGGTTAGATGCAATGAGGACGTCCCAACCGACATCATAAAGGTGCGGTGTGATGCCGCGAATACCATCAAGCGTCAATGGGATGCCAATAATCGCCTGCAAGCCCTGCTGAAAGAATGCGTCGAACGCTTTCGCCTGTACGAAATGGACGTCGATGATGAGCCGCCACACCATCACAATGTATTCGTTGCAAAGATAGCCGCCGACGCGGCGGGAGGGAAACGATGAAACTACGCCGCGGCTCACTACAACGAGCCCGAGATTATCGACGGCCTGACATGTTTGACGTCCGTCGTATGTTTCGGCAGATCGCTCCCGACGCACCATTTACAACGTGGGAGCTTTCCGTTTTCTATGCACTCACAACGCGGAGACGGCAGGCGTCGTGCGTTGCAGAGTTGCGTCGCGACATTGCCGCCGACGCGGCGGGAGAGGATAGTGAGTAATGCAGTATCTACTAACAGCAAACGAACGTGCCGAGTTGGTTCCCAAGGAGCAACTAGACGCCGCTAATCGGGCAATTGCGTGGTGTTTCAAACAGCTACAACCCAAGGGGTGCCCACTACGGCCCGAGAATAGTTCGATGGCTTATCCCTATTGTGATAATTGCCTGATAGAACAATCGTGGCATCGAAACAGCGATGGGCCGAGCCGCGATACTTCGCGGCTCGTCTGTACGTTAAACAGGCAGCACAGTAAGTAGCCGCCGAGGCGGCGGGAGAACAAAAATGAAGTTCACAATAACAGCCGAGAAGATTTCAGAAGACTTGCGACGACGTGGGTGGACGTGGCAGCAGCTTGAAGAGCGCTGCGACGGTTCGTTCGCGTTGCGTGCCGAGTCATGCACAGAAGAGCTTGATGGATGTGAAGACATTTACGTTGAGGCCGATACACTGACGCAAGTATTTCAGGAAGCCGCCGACGCGACAAACAAAGGGAGCAAACCATGAAACGAAACAAAATCAAGTGGGAGCGGCCGGAGGGTTTTAAGCGGAACTGGAATCACCGATGGTGTATTCAGACAAAGAACTGGAGCATCGAAGTCTGGAGGCGAGGGCCACCGGATAGGGGATATATGGTTCTGGCTATTGACGTGCCGGATATTCTCACGGTGGCCAAACGCTACTCGACCGAAGCCGAAGCCAAGCGCGGCGGCCCCGGCGCCATCGTGGCGATGGCCCGGAAGTTGATCGCGGCGATCGAGGGAGATGCCGCCGACGCGGCGGGAGAGGATGGATTGTGATGCCCACAGCCAAGCACGGCGGCCCCTGTCGCAGGTCCGGGTGCCACGGCCGTTATACCTGGCACCATGGCCGGCGGACGCCGACGTACGTGCAACGGTACCTGCGATGCAACACGTGCCGCGATCAGCCCCCCGGTACCGGCAAGAGGTTCGAGCCGGACGAAGTGTTTACGCGGAAGGGTTGAGGGTTGAGAGGCAAGGGTTGAAAGTTGAGAGGATGAACTGACACGGAGGTACCTGCGCAACGCCCGCATCCGAAACGAAGAACGCGAATCAGTCGGCTAGAGTCCCTCTCAACTCTCCACCCTCAGCCCTCCCCTCTTTCCTAACTGGTGGGCTTCTAGCCCACATCTCACCAGAAACTCCCCAGGACTTCTATTCCCATCGCCGGAATTCCGGGTACAATTCGGGCATGAACGTGCCCGCTCTCCAGACCGGCGATGTGATTTTGTTCGACGGGCACGGAATAGTGAGCCTCGGCATCCAGACGCGGACGTGCTGGCCTTGGGAGCGGCCGCGGTTCTCGCACGTCGAGCTTCTGGCCTGGATCACGCCGACGGCCGTGACGCAGGCCCGCGAGAAGATGCGGTTTCGCCCAACCGACGATCGGCTGGCGTGGCTCTACGATTTCCTCGGCGACGGCAAGTGGCTGAGCTTCGGGTCGACGATGATGGCTACCGGCCCGTGCGAGATTCTTGGCCAGCGGATCGCCGGCGTGCAGGCCCATGGCTTGCAGAGCCGGGTCGATGCGTACGACGGCGACGTCTACCGGATGCGGTGGAAACCGGAATTCGCAATCAGCCTGGTCGAGCAGTTGCGTCTGGCCCGGTCCCTGATCTGCCGGCTGGGCACGCCGTACGACGCGCGGAAGGCCGCGATGTTGGGCACGTGCATCACGAAACGATTCTGGAAGTACGATCTCCAGGACCGCTCCAGCGTGTTCTGCAGCGACATGGTCGTCAAGCAGATCGACGACCTGCAGCCGGGGCTCCGGGTATCGAAAATGAAAAACGCGAAGCATTACAGCCCGGCGAGGATTCACCGGGAGTGGACTGGCGGCGGGCGATGTTTTACGCCCGAGTTGATCTTGAAAACGGAGGACATGAGATGAAGTGGAAAGCGATTTGGATGAACTTTGCAATGGCTCTGGTTATCGCATGGATGGCTCTGGCATTGTATGGAATTTGCAACGCCCAAACACCCGGGGCCCAGGCGGCCGTGGTCGATGTGTCGGCCGGCCGGTACGGTGGCTCGGGTGTGATCGCCGACACCGACTGCTTCGGGACGTACTGGGGCCTGACGGCCGCGCATGTCGTCGGCAAGCACAAGACGATTGAGGTGAGCGTCGCCGGCCACGAGCAGCCGTTCGAGGCGCGTGTGATTCACACGACCGGCTCGGGCCGGCCCGGCCACGACGAGGCGACATTCGAACTCTACAGCGAGGCGGACCTGCCCTTCGTGCCGCTGGCTCCTACCAAGCCGGCCGTCGGCGATCGAGTCTGGTCGGCTGGGTACCCGGCGTCCGGACGCGGCCGGCTCGTAACGCGGCAAGGCACCGTGCGAAGCCTCGGCCCGCCGATCAGCGTGACGCACACGGTATCGAGCGGCGACAGCGGCAGCCCGCTGTTCTCGGTCGACGGCGTGGTTGGCATCATCGGCCATGCGGGCCGCGGAAGTTACGCCACGCCCGTCAAGGAATGCAAGCTCTTCGGCCGGCGTGGTGGTGGGTGCGACGAGGGATCCACGGTTCCGGTTCCGGGGCCCGACGTCAAGACGAACGCGATCCCGAACGCTGCGAGCGAGGTGCGCGGGATCTTGAGCGAGATCGCACGAACGACGGCGGTCTTGGCCGCACGGCAAGAGGCCGAAGAAAGACGCATGGCCGAGCAAGCGCGCTTGGCTCAAGAACGAGAAGCGGCCCGAGCCGCGGCCGAGGCTGCCGAGCAAGACCAGGGGCCGAACTGGCTCGCGGTCATGGGCATCATCGTTGTATGTGGCGGATGTTCCGCCGCGTACAGGTTTAGCAATATCGAAGCCGCGTAACGTGCGCGAGAACCTTATCCAACGGAGGAAACGAAAACATGGACCCGACAACGATCGCTATGTATGTGTTCGCCGCGCTGGCCGCGGTGTTTGGAGGCAGCGTTCTAGTGCGACGCAAGAACTCCGACGACAAGTACAAAAAGGAACTGCAAGACGCCGCCAAGCGGCTCGAAGCCCAAGGCTCGATCCACGTCGCGGAGTTCGCGAAAATGAAAGCGCGCGGAGCATCGCGGCTCCGGTGCAATCAGAAGTTCGACGAGATCGTCGACATCGTGATGAACGACGACCTGTTCGCCACCGAGTGCGACCGACTGCAACAGTTTCATTTGAACCTCGCGATCGAGGACCCAGGAAAGCTAGTGACCATCAAGGAAGCGATCGAGGAACACGACGCGGCTGCGAAGCGGAAGGCCCGAAAGGAACTCGGGATCAAGGAACCGGTGGAACCGGAGGCGGCCACGACGTCGTAGTTCCTTCGTCGGCACCCGGCGTGAGCCAGGCCGCACAGCGGTTCGGCCGCGCCGGGTGTTTTTTGACGCGGTTGAGAGGGAAGAGTTGAGCGAGCCATGACACCAGCAAAAACCAACGGCGGCGGCATTCTGCGGGTCGTCGTCGCGATCGTGGTGCCTTGCGTGATCGGGCTCGGCTGCTGGGCTGGCGGCATCACGGCGACCGTGTCCGGATTGCAGGCGGACAACAAAACGACCAAGCAAGGCATCGAGCGGATCGAGGCCAAACTCGACAAGCTGATCGACCGGCTGATCGATGCGGATTGAGCGGAAAGCGGAAAGCGGAAAGCGAAAACGAAAACGAAAACGAAAACGAAAGGTGATGTATGCCGGAATCCAAAACACCGCGGGAAATCGCCGCGGATGCTCTCCGCGAGCACATCGTGGAAACATCCACGTCGGGCGTGCGGCTCGGTGCCGAGAGCGTTATCAATGCGATGGAGAAATTCGTGACAGACACGAGAGCCGAATTGAATGAGCTATTGGAAGATATTGCACAATGGAACGAAGACGCCTCACGCGATGCGGATGTGGATTGATCCACGGGTTTCGGCACTGCCCGAAGTGCAAGAAGAGTCGGGCCAGGCGATACGACATGCACGTCCGCGACAAGGCGGGCAAGGCGTTCTACCGGTCGCTTGCGTGGCGGAGCGTTCGAGGCGCGGCGATGCGCCGGGACTTTTTTCTGTGCCGATCGTGCGGCGAGCCGGTCGGAATGAGCGGGCAGGTCGATCATGTGTTGCCGCGTGCGTCGCACCCGGAGCTCGCGCTGGACCTGGAGAATTTGCAGACGCTTTGCGTGCGGTGTCACGGCGAGAAGACGAGAGAGGAAAGTGATGGTAGCAAGGCCGAAAGAAAAAAGACCTGACGTTGAGATAACATTCGGCGGATCGGCGTTTGTAGCCAAATGCGAAGATATTAAGATGGGAATAGAATGCGTATTTTTTACGGACGATTTCCAGTTCGAGTCACCTGAAGCACTACATAATGCCTTAGCGTTTATGGGCCTTTCGCTTGCTAAGGAAGTCGAACATGGCCAAGAGCGGACCGAAGAAGAAGACGCCTAAGCTCGACGGCAAGGCGCTGACGAAGGTTCCGGCGCCGCCGACGTTTCTGGGCGTGCATGGCAAGGCGGCGTGGAGTCGCAACTGCCGGGAGCTGATTGCGGCAAGCAGGTTGTATGGCCGGTACCTCGACAACCTCGGCGACTACTGCGAACTGTTCGATCAGAAAGCGCGGGCACGGCGGGTTCTCAAAGCGAACGGCGGCGAGATAGCGGTCAGTGAAAAGAACGCGCCGTACAACCACCCGTCGGCCAATCAGTTAGCGGGCTATAAAACGCAATCGCTCAAGTACAGCAGAGCGTTCGGGTTCACGCCAAGGGACGATGCCGAACTGCCGTCGACGCAGGCCGGCGGCGATGCGCTGGAAACATTTAAGGGCGAAGCGAAATGACCGATTACCAGTCATCCGTGTTGCGATGCGATCCCGGCGACGACGATTGCCCGACGTGCAAGTTCCTCGCCGGCAATCGAAGCGTCGGCGTGCTGATGGCTGTGATTGAGAACTTGGATCACTGCCTGGCAAAGTCAGAGACAGCGTTTTGTGCGCTGGCTTTGACGTTGGCGAATAACGAATAGTGAATAACAAATAATCATTATTGATTATTCACAATTCGTTATTCGGAGCGGAGAGAAAAGGAAGGAGTTGAGTAGATGAAAGACGATGATCTGGACAAAGCGATAGACGATGCTTTGAGGACGCCGTTCCGGGTGATTCTCTGCGTTGCCGCGGTGACTACCGTGGCTGCTGTGCTAATGACGCTGTACTGCTGAACGCGACGAAACCAGCGTGACAACACCCCTCACGCCAGTTCCGTGATGCGATGTGATCGCCAGCGCAACAGTCGAGCACTGTGAGTTTCCCGGTGGCTATCGTCCCGATGCCAACCCGGGTGACTGTACGTTCGACGCGCGGCTGGCGCGGCGAGCGATCGAGTTCTTTCCGCGGTTTTTGATCCACATCGAAGGGCCACTGTCCGGGAAGCCGTTTCACTTGCGGCCGTGGCAGGCCGACATCATCGGGACTTTGTTCGGTTGGTTGCGTCCCGATGGAACTCGTAGGTATAGAACCGCGTACATCGAAGTGCCACGTAAGAATGGAAAATCAACGCTCGCGATGGGCATCGCCCTGCTGATGCTGTTTATCGACGGCGAGCCTGGCGCCAAGATATTCGGCGCTGCCAGCACGCGCGACCAGGCGAAGATCGTTTTCAATCTGGCTACACAAAACGTCCTGCGCAGTCCGATCTTATCCAGCCGAGCGACGCCGTTCCAAAACCACATCGACTTTCGCGCACCCGCCGGCCATATTGACGGCACCTACAGGGCCGTGTCGGCGGAAGCCGGAACGCTTTACGGCGGTAACGCGAGCGGATTGCTGTTCGATGAACTCCACATTTGGAAGGGCCGCCAACTCTATGACGTGCTCAAAACGTCGACCGGTGCCCGACCCAATCCGCTATTGGTCGAGATCACGACTGCCGGATTCGACAGGCACTCGATCTGCTGGGAGGAACACGATTACGCCACGAAAGTGCGCGACGGCCTGATCGACGACATGTCTTTCCTCCCAATACTCTACTGCGCCGAGGAAGACGACGACTGGACCGACCCCAAGACGTGGGCGAAGGCCAACCCGAACCTCGGCGTGAGCGTGTTTTACGATTACATCGAGGCCCAGTGCCAGCGGGCCAAGGATTCGCCGGCGTACGAGAACACATTCAGGCAACTCCACCTGAACCAGTGGACCGAGCAGGCGGTTAGGTGGATTCAGATGGCCAAGTGGGACGCGTGCGGCGCAGAGCCAATGCCGGACTTGCGCGGCAAGCCATGCTTCGGTGGCCTGGACCTGTCGACCAAGAGGGACCTTACCGCGCTGACGCTCGCTTTTCCCATGGACGGCGGCCGGTTCGCGCTGTTGCCGATCTGCTGGGTGCCCGAGGAAAGGGCCGCCGAGCGCGAGCGGGTAGACCGGGTGCCGTACCTCATGTGGCACAGGCAGGGCCACTTGGAAACGACGCCAGGCGACACGATCGATTACGACTTCATCCGCAAGCGAGTCAACGAGCTGCATGAGATCTACAACATTCAGAGCATCGCTTGCGATCCATGGAACGCGAACCAGTTGATGAAGCAGTTGCGCGACGACGGGTTCACGACCGTCGATTGGCGGCAAGGGTTCAAGACGATGACCGAGCCCTGCAAGGAATTCGATCGGCTGATTTGCGAGGGCAAGTTGATCCACGCCATGCACCCGGTGCTCCGGTGGTGCGCGAGCAACGTGGCACTGGCACGTGACACGGCCGACAACTGGAAGCCCGATAAGGCAACGAGTACCGAACGGATCGACCCGTTCGTCGCGTCGATCATGGCCGTGGGCCTGGCTGCCGCCGGCCCTACGGAAAGTGTCTATGAAGAACGGGGGCTTTTGATATTCTAATGTTCAAATGGCTAACCAACATCGGCCGCAACATCCGCAACCTATCGAGCGGCTTGGCCAATCCCGCGAGCTGGCTTGTGAATTTGTTCGGTGGCGCGGAGTCTGACAGCGGCATCACGATCAACGGCAAGACGGCGCTGACCTACTCGACGATCTTTCAGGCGGTCAGTGTGATCGCCGGCGACGTCTCACAACTGCCGGTGTTCCTCATCCGGCGCGACGGCGACAACAGGGATCGCGCGACGAAACATCCGGCGTATCGTCTGATGCGCCGCCGCCCTAACGACGTGATGACGGCGCAGACGTTCAAAATGACGCTGATGTGCCATGCGCTGCTATGGGGTAATGGATATGCGCTGATCGAGCGCGACGCGGCTGGCAGGCCGACGTCGCTGTTTCCGCTGTTGCCCGACCGGACGTGGCCGGAAGTCGTCGACGGACAGTTGATCTACAAGTCGCGCATCAACAACAAGGAAGAGAAGTTTCCGCCGGTCGACATCCTGCATATCAAGGGCTTGTCGCTGGACGGCATCGCCGGGCTTTCTGTCATCACGCTTGCACGCAACTCGTGGGGGCTCGGGCTCGCGGCAGAGCAATCGGGCGGCTCATTTTTCAAGAACAATAGCCAACCCAGTGGCGTGCTGGAGGTGCCAGGAAAGCTGAGTGTGCCCGCCGCCGATCGAATGAGGGAAAGCTGGAACTCGAAACACGCCGGCTCCCACAACGCCATGAAGTTGGCGGTAATGGAAGAGGGCGCGAAGTTCAATCCGATCAGCATGTCCAACAAAGACAGCCAATGGATCGAGGCCCGGCAGTTCCAGCGCGTCGAGGTGGCGTCGTGGTTCAACTTGCCTCCATGGAAGTTGGGCGCGGACGTCGCGACGAGTTACGCAAGCCTGGAGGTACAGGCGCAGGCGTACTTGAACCAAGCGCTCATGCGGTGGCTCGTGACATGGGAAGAGGAGCTTGCCGACAAGCTGCTGACCGAGCGCGAGAAACTTGCCGACAGCCACGAATTCAAATTCAACACCAAGTCCCTGCTGCGCGGCGACTTGAAGAGCCGCAACGAATCATACCAGATCGCACGGATGGGCGGGTGGATGAACGCCAACGACATCCTTGCCGCCGAAGACGAAAACGGCATCGGCACGGACGGCGACGAGTATTGGCGGCCGGCCAACATGGCGGTCGTGGGCGAGGATCCCGAGCCGCCGCCGCCGCAACTGTTGCCGCCGGTGATAGAGCCCGACGCGGAAGACGAGGACGAGGAGCCAGATGAGAACAACGGCCCCACGCCGCCTACCGATTCGCTCCGCGAGCTGGTGCGCGACCGCATGATGCGGATGCTCGCGATCGAGCAGAAGGCAATACGCAAGGCTTGCAAGGCAGATAATTTTCTGGATGCCATAGACGCGATATACGTTGACGATCTCGGACGTAAATATCACGAAGCAGTAAACCCAGTTCTGTCGGTTGCAGATGACGTACTCGGCTGGCCTTTCCCAACGGCGTGCTCTATCTGGAATAGCGCACGTTACGAATCAAAACGCCGCCTCGCGGACCTTGCCGGCTCTTGCGTACCGTCCGCACTAGCCGACGCGGTGGAAACCGAACTGGCCACCTGGCCGGCTCGCATCGACGAGACAATCAACCAACTCTTTCCCGAGCAAAGGGGAGCGGCATGAAAAGCGAATTCAAGATCACTAATGAAGCGGACTCCACCGAGGCCGAAGTGTTCATTTATGGTGACATCGGCGACAGCTTCTGGAGCGACGGCATTACAGCCCAGGACTTTGTCGACCAACTCAACGCGATGCCTCCGAACGTCGACACGATCCGGGTTCGCATCAACAGCTATGGCGGCGACGTCTTTGCCGGCTATACGATGCACTCTGTGCTGCGTGCGCACAAGGCCAAGATCATCACGGAAATCGACGGCTTGGCGGCGTCCAGCGCGTCAATTGTTGCGATGGCCGGCGATACGATCCGCATGGGCGCCGTATCGATGATGATGATTCACCGCGCGTCGAGCCTAGTCCACGGCAACGCGGACGATATGCGGGATGAGGCGGAAGTCCTCGGAAAGATCGACGGACAGATCGCCCAGATATACAGCCGCCGAAGTGGTCAGAGCATGGATGCTGTCAAGGCAATGCTCGCGGAACCGGAGACGTGGTTCACGCCCGATGAAGCCGTCGAGGCCGGATTCGCCGATGAGATTGCCGAGCAGCTTCAAACAGCGGCAAGGTGGGAGCCGGGCCGGTTCAAGAACGCGCCGGCCTTGCCCAGTCTCCCGGAAACTTTGGGCACTTACCAGAGCGACAAGCCGTTGCGTGGAGCAACACCGCAAGCGAGGAAACCACACTGGAAGCTGGCCGCGTCCATGCGGGCGCTCGAGTTGGCCCGGCGAACGGTCGCAACAGAATAATTATTCACGAATAAGTATTCATGAATACTTATTGAACCCTTTTCCCTAAAGGACACCCCAAATGCAACCCACACCCCAAACCCCACTGGCCCGCGGCCAGACCGTTCACGTCTCCGCTCCGGTCCGGATCGACCTGGCAGGCGGATGGAGCGACACGCCGCCGATCGCCGACAAGTACGGCGGCCGCGTGGTCAACGCTGCGATCACGATCGACGGACGCCAGCCGATCCAGGTCTGGGCCCGGCCGAACGGGATGTCGGACAAGTCCATTCGTGTGCATTCGATCGACCGGGCGTACGTTGCGCTGCACGGCCTGCACGCACGCGAGGACACGATCAACCCGACGTACGGCGGGGCGCTGCACCGTGCGGCGATCGAAGTGGCCGGCGAGCCGCTTCGCCGATCGCTTTTCAATTTGGGCACCGGCATCGACCTGACCACCTACAGCGGCGTGCCGACCGGCAGCGGGCTCGGTGCCTCATCGATCCTCAGCGGCGCAATACTGACCGCCCTGGCCGTCGTGGCGGGGGAGTCTATCGACCGCGAGGAACTGCTGCGGCGTGGTGCGATTCTAGAGAAGCGGTTCACCGGCGGGGGATGGCAGGATCTAGCAGGTGCGATCGATCCGGGCGTCAAGCTGCTGGAGGCGGAGCCGGGGGAATTGCCGTGGGTCGTGGGTTCGCCATTGCCGCGGTTGCTTCCTCGTGGGCAATGGTTCTTGTACGACACGGGAGAACGGCGGCTTGCCAAGGGCATACTCGACGACGTCGTGGCAAGATACGAGGCGGCGAGCGAACACGACCGAGGCGCTCGGGCCCAGCGATTGTGGGACAATGCCATGCAGATGAGAGATGCGATGCTCGCGTCGATCGACATAGGCACATCCGCCCACGTGCAGCGGTGCCTGATGGATTACGCAGACCTGAAGATGGAAATGTCGCCGTTGGCCGGGACCGAAACATCAAGAGCCCTCCATCGGCTCGTTACCGGCGCCGGCTCGATGTGCCACATGGGCGCCGGCGGCGGCGGCTTCATGCTCGGCATGGCCGGTACGCCCGCGGCCGCACACGATTTCCGCAAGCGGCTGGAGTACCACTACCCGAACGAACGTGCCGGGCTGGTCGACTTCGAGGTGGACAATATCGGCCTGCAATGGCGGGTGGATGGGAGTTGAGGGGCGAGAGTTGAGCGTTGAGAGTCAAGGAAACACGAGCCGCACGACGCACCACGCGATCAACCCTATGCCGATGATTGCCAGGCCGATGATTGCAAGCTGTGTGTAGAGTCTGTTCATGCCACGAGTATACAAGGCCGGCCGAATATCCAACAGCCAACAGGGGCTTGACAATCTCGGGAGATCGTATACGCTTCACTTGGTGTTGTACTAGCGGCGTCTTATCGGCGCCGCGTTACAGCGCCACCACTTACAATTCAAAACCCAACCCGCGGCGGCCGCGAGCGTGCCAAGTCACGCAAGCCAAGTCCCGGGCGGTGTTCTATCGCCAAACCAAGTAGCGGCGTGAAAACATCAGCAGTTTGTTTTTCAACAAGAACAACTGCCGACGTTTCCACGTCGCATTTCTATTTGATGCTCCGGTTTCGTCGGCCTAACCGGAGCATTGTGCATCATGGTCATCGGACTGTGCGCGAAGGGCATTCGCGAGGAACGCGCCGAACTTTTGAAGGAAGTGGGCGCGGTCAACAAGGTCGCCGAGGACGAGAAGCGCGACCTTTCTGACGAGGAAAAGACGAGCGTCGACGGGCTGATGGCCAAGTTCGGCGCGATGGGCAAGGACTTGAAGCGGGCCGAGTTGTTCGACGCTGCCAAGCTCTCGCTGGATTCTACGCCGGTTCCCCCGCCGGGAACCGCCCAGCCCCAGCCGCGCTACCAGCAAATGGCCGACGGCCCCACGGACGGCGGCCGGCCGCGGATCACGATCCCCGCGATGGCACGCCGCCGGACCAATCTCAAGGCGTTTCGCGGCAAAAACCGCATGGAAGATGCCTACACTGCCGGCAAGTTTCTCTCGGCCCGGCTATGGCGCGACAAGAAGGCGGACGAGTGGTGTCGCGAGCATGGCATCGACAACGCCATGAGCAGCAACATCAACACGGCCGGGGCCAATCTGGTATTCCCCGAGTTCGAGGCCATGGTCATCGACCTGGTCGAAGAATACGGCGTTGCACGCCAACACGCCCAAATCGAGCCGATGGCCAGCGACGTCAAAACCGTGCCGACACGGACCGGTGGGCTCACAGCCTACGCAGTCACCGACAACGAGACGATCACCGAGTCCGATATGACGTGGGGCGCGGTGGAACTGGTGGCTCGCAAGTGGGCGACGCTATCGAAGTACAGCAGCGAGCTGGACGAGGACAGTATCATCTCGCTGGCCGACGCGCTGACCGTGGAGATCGCCAGGGCCTTCGCGCAGAAGGAAGATGACGCGCTCTTCAAGGGCGACGGCAGTGCGACCTATCACGGCATCGTCGGACTCGTCGGTGCGTTGCTTGCCGGCTGTAAGGCCGAGGCAGCGGGCGGTAACATTGCGTTCGGTAGTCTGGACCTCTTGGACTTTGAGCGCGCCGTCGGGCTGTTGCCACAATTCGCAGGCATTCAGCCCAAGTGGTTCATCAGCCGGCCCGGATTCTACACCAGCATGTCGCGGCTGATGACCTCGCACGGAGGCAACACGAGCGGCGACATTGCAGGCGGTGCCAACGGGTTGCAGTTCCTCGGCTTTCCGGTCGTCTTCAATCTGTCGACGGTGCAATCGCTGGCGACGCAAACCGACCAAACGAAGATCTGCTACTTCGGCGACATGGGCATGGCCACCAAGTTTGGCGATCGGCGCGGCATGTCCGTAGACCTCGACACGAGCCTCTACTTTGCCTCCGATGCGCTGGCGATCCGAGGCACGATGCGGTTCGACATCAAGGTCCACAGCGTCGGCGACGCTTCCGACCCTGGTGCGATGGTCTACATTGCCACCAACGACAGCTAAGCCGCAACCAAAACCACCACGGGGCAGGCATTCGTTTTTTATTCCGACCATAACCAACATGGGGAAATTACCATGATACCCGAACAAGAAACCAGCATGAAAGTGCTGCTCGTTCCCAAAAGCGTGACCAGCGCGCAGACGGTAACGGGGTTCATTGACTGTAAAGGTTACGACTACGCCGAGCTGGACTTCGTTTTGGATTCGGCCGGCGACACCGACGAGATGCCGATCACCGCGAAGATCGGCGAGGCGACCGCGAGCAACGGCACCTACACCGACATTGCGGCGTTTACCCTGGAAACCCAAACGGCCTATACGCAGGCTGTGACGGGCGCGCGGATCATCCAGAACCTGATCGATATGCGCGGCCGGAAGCGGTTCTTGAAGATGACGCTCACGCCGCAAACCACGACCATCGTCTGCGGGACCGCCAAGCTGAGCCGGGCAGGAATCAAGCCGGGCGCGGCGACCGGAGGGATCGATTACCGGCTGGTGGGGTAGGGGAAGAGTTGAGAGTCAAGAGATGAGAGTTGAGAGGCAAGCGCGTTCTCTCAACTCTCAACACCAAACCTCAACCCTCAAGAAAAACACCTCTTCACCCTGGCCGGCGTTTCATGGGGTGTACGCCGGTTGGGGTTTTAACCCCATGCAACACCCCAAAACATCCCAACCCCATAGGTGACGACATGGCGACCAAAACGAAGACGAAGCCGCGAACCAAGGCGAAGCCACATCCCAACATCACCAAGCTGAATCTCGGCGGCGGCGACCTGGTGATGGACGGATTCACCAACATCGACCGGAAGAACGGCAAAGAAGTTTTTCCGTTGGCCGGTGTCGACGACAACTCGGTCGACGAGATCTATGCCAGCCACGTGATCGAGCATTTTAGCCACCGCAAGGTGTCCGAGGTGCTCAACCATTGGGTGGCGAAGCTGAGGCCGGGCGGGCGAATCAGGATCGCGGTGCCCAACTTCAAGTTGATCGCCGAGGAATACCTGGCCAAGAAGCCGTTCAATCTGCAAGGCTTTGTGATGGGCGGCCACGACGACGACGACGACTTCCATCGCTGCATCTTGGATGCCGAGTCGCTCCGTGAGCTGATGATGAACTCGAAGCTCGAGCGGATCGGGCATTGGAAGAGCGAGCACGCGGACGCCGCCTCGCTGGCCGTGAGCTTGAATATGCAGGGCTTCAAGCCGTCGTCCGACGTATTGCACTGCGCGGACACGGCGGCCGTCCTGAGCGCGCCGCGGTTCGGCCCGATCATCCACATGGCCGTGGCGATCAGGGCGTTCGCCCATGCGCACGTCGATCACGAGATCGGACAAGGCGCATTTTGGAATCAGGTGTTGTGTAAACAGATCGACCGGGCGCTGAAGGACGAGTCGGTCCGCTACGTGATAACGACCGATTACGACACGATCTTCAGCGGCGAGGATGTTGTCGAGCTGTATCGGCTGATGGAACAGACGCCCGAGGCGGACGCCATCGCCTCGGTACAAAGCAAGCGGGGATGCGTTTTCGCGCTGATGGGGATCGCCGACAAGGACGGCAAGCCGAGGACGGAGGTCAACGTCTGCGAGTTCGAGCAGCATCTTACGCGGATCACGACGGCGCACTTCGGACTGACCATCTTCCGTGCTTCAACCCTGCGAGAATTTCCGAAACCATGGATGGTGGCCACGCCCGACTCGCGCGGTGGCTGGGACGGTATCGAGGAGGGAGAAGAGGACAAGGATTTTGTAGGCAAGGTCGACGCCGACATTGACTTCTGGTATCGCTGGCGCGATGCGGGCTTGACGTTGTTGGTCGCCAACCGGGTTGTGGTCGGGCACCTCGAAGAAACGATTACATGGCCGTCCAGACCGGATAAGGCGTTCGCGCCGATCCATCAGCGGGTGGTCGATTTTCACAAAGTCGGTATTCCCAAGGAGGTTGTGCGATGAGCGCGGAAGAAATCAGATCGGACATGATGAAGATCGAACTGCTGCATCCGTGGGGCCGGCACGAGCCGGGCGAGAAGACGTTCTTTCGTCCGATCGGGCGGATGCTAATCGGACAGGGGCTCGCACGCGAGATTGTGAGCAAGCCCAAGCGAGGCAAGTGACATGGTACTGCAAGTCGAAACGCCGGCGTCGACCTGGCCGGTCACACAAGCGCAGGCCAAGACGTGGCTGCGGATTACGACGGCGGATGAAAACGACGACGTCGACCTGGCGATCGCCGCGGCCGTCGACGCCGCGCAGCGGATGACCTCGGGCAATGTCGTGCTCGCGCCGGTGACGTTTGACTTGATCCTCGATAGTTTTCCCGACGGCAACGATCGGCTATACATCCCGACCGTGCCGCTTGCGAGCATCACGAGCCTTGCCTACTACGACGGCGCGAACGATTCGCAGTCGCTCACAGAGAACACCGAGTACACGCTGCTCGCGCCGACCGACGGCCAAGCGTGGCTTAAGCCGGTGGTCGGCGGCACCTGGCCGTCGACCGCGGACCGCGACGACGCGGTGACGATCAGGCTCATTGCGGGCTACGCGAACGCCGCGGCCGTGCCGGACTGCGTGTTGATGGCGATTCGGCTGTTGATTGGGCATTTTTGGGAGAACCGGGAAGCGGTGGTCACCGGCACGATTTCGGCGGACGTGAAGCTTTCGGTGCGGTCGCTTTTGGACGCGATGCAGTGGGGATTTGTTGCGTGACACAAATATCAGGAGCGCGAATATGGGCATTTTAATCGAGCGGCAAGGCAACCAGACGGCGAGCGTGCCCCACGAAGGGACATGCTCATGCTTGACGATCGAGCCATTGTCCTGCT
>SDBV01002342.1_pt1 | contig 28322 bp, 19 predicted proteins | sample 2277081 | NCBI WGS metagenome assembly SDBV01 (sample SAMN10402039, study PRJNA504765) | marine sediment metagenome | isolation source: marine sediment core GS10_PC15, 223 cmbsf | place: Arctic Ocean: Southern Knipovich Ridge | collected 2010
GCAGAATATCATCCTTCCGCTCACGCAGCGGCGGCAGGAATATCGGAAACACATTGATCCGGTAATAAAGATCCTGCCGGAACCGCCCATCTTGCACCGCCGCTTCGAGATCCCGATGCGTCGCCACGATGATCCGCGCATTAGTCCGAAGCGTCTTGTTGCTGCCCACCCGCTCGAACTGGCGCTCCTGCAGCACCCGCAGCAGTTTCACCTGCGTCACCGGCGAAAACTCCCCGATCTCATCAAGAAACAGCGTCCCGCCGTCTGCCTCTTCGATTCGCCCTTTTCGACTCTGGATCGCGCCGGTAAAAGCCCCCTTCTCATGGCCGAACAACTCACTGTCTAACAGATTCTCATTGAGCGCCGCACAGTTGACCTTCACAAAAGGCCCCTTCGCCCGTGGAGACGAATAATGAATCGCATGCGCCACTAATTCCTTGCCCGTACCGCTCTCGCCACGTATCAGCACCGTCGTATCGCTTGTCGCGACCTGATGAATCTGACGATACATATCCCGCATCGCATTGGAATTGCCGATGATATTCTCGGGCCTAAACCTATCCTCCAGTTCGTGGCGCAGCCGGATATTTTCATCTTCCAACAGGCGGTTCTGCAGCGCCGCTTCGCGACGGATGCTCACATCGTTAGCGATCATGCTCGCCACAATGCTCAGCAGCCGCTTGTCCTCTTCCAGCGAGGCGCCCTCATCGAAAACCTTGTCAACCGAAATCGCCCCGATCACCTCCTTGCCGATCGATATCGCAACGCAGATAAAACTGATCTCGCCCTTATTGGTTTCCTTGCGATTGAACCGGTTCAAAAACAACGGCTCCTGCGAAACCTTGGGCACCACCATCGCCTTGCCTGTCTGCATGACGCGGCCGGTTACCCCCTCGCCCATCCGGTAACGCACTTTTCGCCGGTGCGCCTCCGGAAGATTGTGCGCCACTTCAATCGTGATCTCGTCGCTGCCCGGCTCAAGCAGCGTTATCACCCCCCGCTTCATCCCCAGCTCGCTGTCAAGCGTATCCAGCACCTCAGCTAATATCTGCCTCTGACTGCCCCCCGTAATCAGAACCTGGCTGATATTATACAGCGTCTCCAACTCCCGAACATTGGCGGATTCGGAGGCTGCACCCAAGGCTGTTTTATCCTTCGTCGATCCCCGCACCATAAAACCACGCTCCCTTTTCGTCAATCCGATCAAACCACATTACATAATCGTAACATTATACGCCCCCGATAACAAATATGTCACAAAAAACAGCCAAAATCCGCGTACGAAACGTAACCCCTTGAAAATACAGGCCTTAGAGAAGTGACGCTGAGTAGGTTTGATCGGGCGATCCTAAGGACCGGCCGCAGTTTCACGGTCCGCGGCGAGCTAACCAATCCCGCCAGGGCGTCTGCTTGTCGAGATGGCCCCAATCGCTCCAGAGCACATGGCGCTCTTGGTGACCTTCCAGGGTCTTTCAATCCTCATTTTGCGGCCTGAAAATAATCGGCCATACGCGCGGGAGTGCTCTTAAAACGGACACCTTTGATGAGTTCCCGGATGCGCTCGAGTGAGACATGGCCGGCCTGATGCATGAAGTCAAGAGCATTAAGCGCCGCCAGGGCGGGGTATTCCTCCTCGCTCTTGATGACGGATTCCAGGGTCTTGACGGCGAGTTTTGCCTGGCCAAGATAACTTATCGCCTCGGCGGCAACAACACAGATGTCCGGCCATTCGTCTTTAAGCAGGGCCCGGAGTTTCTCTTTGGCGCCCATCGCCTTGTCCTGTAGAACCAGGCAACCCGTGGCGGCCCAGTAACGGATAACAGGGTGTTTGTCATTGCACGCGGCAATCAGTCTGTCCAGCGCGGACACGTCGCGAGAGACAGCGAGATTCGCCAACTCCAAAATGCGCTCGATGGGATAGGCGCTGCTTTGGGCGTAATCGTAGAGCGTTTTGTCTCCCGCCAGTCGCTCAAACATCCCCTCCGGGATAAAGCCCGTGTCTCGCGTCCGAACGATGTCGTCATTCAAGTCCTTTCGCATACGTGTAAGAGTGCGCGCACACCGCACATCGCCGACAAGATTTTTTACTTCGTGCGGATCGGCCTTGATATCGTAAAACTCCTCAGATGGCTTGGCCTGCCAGTAGCGCGACTGGACCGGATTACATTGGCCTTTGCGGTAGGCCTGGTACCATGAACCCATGCTCGGCATCACACGGAATGGATAGAAGTACTGCTGACCCCAGGGGCGATGCGGACTGTAGTTGCGAACATAGCGATAGCGGCGGTCGCGCACGGCGCGCACGGTATCGTATCGTTCGTCCATGCGCCCACGGAAAAGATACGCATGGTCGCGCAGTTTGGTCGCCTGCCGCCCCAGAAACGCCCCGCCCTGGAAATGCCTCGGAATGTCAATACCCATCAGGCTAAACACCGTCGGCGGAAAGTCCACGAAACTCACCGGATCCTCAATCCACCCGCCCCGTCCGGTCGGCGCCAGGCGGGACCACTTCTTCGGAAAGCGTATGATAAGCGGTACGCGAGTGCCCGAATCGTGGATATTGCGCTTGCCGCGAGGCAGTGCCCCGCCGTGATCGGAGTAGTAGAACACTATCGTGTCGTCGCCAAGACCGGCCTGATCCAACTCATCGAGCAGACGGCCCACTTCCTTGTCCATCAATGTCACGTTGTCGTAGTAGACCGACCAGTCCCGGCGGATGACCGGTGTGTCGGGGTGGTACGGCGGCAACTTCACGTCTTGGGGCGCAATGCGCGGCTTGGCCGGCAGCACCCCCTGCCTGCGACGACGCTCGACGGTCTGGTGCCCCAACTGGCCTTCGTGGCTCGCGCCGATATTGAATATGGCAAAGAACGGCTGATCGGGTGCGCGGTTTTTGTAGTGGGCCTTGCCGCTGCTCTCATCCCATATCTTAGCGCCCTTTTCTCGCACGAAGTTGTAATCGGTCTTGGAATTGTTCGTGCAGTAGTAACCAGCCTGCCGCATATAGACCGGATAAGGCTCAAACGAATCGGGAATGCGTACACGGCTTCGATGGTTGTGTATCCCCACCGAGCAGGCATACATCCCGGTGATCAGCGTCGAACGCGCCGCCGAACACACCGGCGCATTGGCAAAAGCGTTGCGATAACGCACCCCCTCGGCGGCCAGGGTGTCAAGGTTCGGCGTATGCGCCTGCTCATCGCCATAACAGCCCAACAGCGGACTGTTGTCCTCACTCGTGATCCACAAAATGTTGGGGCGGAGGGCACCCTGTTTCTGCCCGGCCCAAACACATCCGGCGCCGACCGCAGCCAACACACCGGTTGAGGCCATCACCGACCCCGACCGTTTCAGAAACTGCCTTCTTGTTTGTCTGTCCACTTCTGCTCCTTTTGCAATTTACCCAAACATTATCGCCGAACGATTATAAACTATGCGGCCAAAAAAGTGTAGGCTTGCAAGGATGGATTGAATTGGGAGAGCCTATTTGCCGGGGATGTGCCTTTATGCGGTCTGAAAACGGTGTTGTCAGAAATCAGGACTGGACAACGTAAGGAATTTCTGATAATATTGTTAATGCTGGATAGAGTGAATTATGTACGTTTTGTTGAGCAGGAAGGGCTTTCTCATGCGAAATTCTATAGGGATTCTGATTGCGGTTTTGGGAATAGCCGTGGTGCCCGGCACTGCTGGTGCTGAAATTATTATTCCAGCCGCGGCAGTTGCAAACACGAAGTATCAAGCTGGCACAGGGCCGCAGCATTTGATCGACCCGACGCGCCTGAACGCTTCCAACCAGCATGTCGCCACCAGCTTCGGTGCAAACTATTTGGGGAACAACGGCTGGGATACGTACGCAAACTGGGTCTATATCGACCTTGGCGATTCGTACGATCTGGACGAGATACGGATATGGAACTACCACGAAAATGGCGGCACACATGAGGTCAATGGACGCAGCGTTAAAACCAGTTCTATCTGGGTTGCCGCCGACAGTGCTGCTCTGCCGATTGCCGGTACTAAAGTCGGTCATGCTTTGGCCGTATTTACCAAAGGCAAGGGCTGGGCACAGGTTTGGACAGGCGATCTTAACTCAGGTCCGTCAACCGTGGCCCCTGTTGCCGATATTGGACCGACCAATATATTCGACGTAACCGGCCGAACCGGCATCAGGTATGTAGGAATAGATATTACCAGCCGTTGGGGTAAAGACCAGTTTACAACCAAGTCGTCGGGGCTGTCCTATATACAGGTAACCGGCAGAGGTTCGATCGCTAATAATCCTGTTCCATGCAATACTGAACAAGCAGTTAAGATCGACAAGGTGCTGTCATGGACGAAGCCCGGTTTGTACTCGCCGTCAGGTTATGAAGTTTATCTGGGTTCCGATCAGCACAAAGTCGCCGCCGGTGACGCATCGGTAAAGGTAACCGCTTCCGATGGCGATGGTGACGCGACGAATACGCAATACACTCCAGCTTCGGGCCTGCCGGGGGCCACGGAGTATTTCTGGCGTGTGGACTCTATTGTCGACGGCAAGGCTATCCCGGGCCGGACGTGGTCATTTAGAACGAAGCTTCAGATGAACAACCTTGGATTTGATGAGATCGTATTTGTAAAGCGAAAACCCTATTCTTCGGACCACAATTACTCCGTGGTCAATAACGGAACCAGTGCCGACCGATTCCTGGCCGAGAATGGGATTTATATTTACAATTTGCGGACGTCCCGGACGCGAGCCATTATCACGGCCGCAAATTTGCCCGGTGGCACAGGAGTGATCGGTAAATTCAGCCTTTCTTTTAACGCAAAGAAAGTCATCTTTGATTACCGGAAGGATACCTCGTCAGGATTCAGGATCTGGGAGGTTAACATTGATGGAACCGGTTTGCGACAGTTGACATTTGCGCCCGCAGACGAGGCCCAAAAGGTCGCCAGATACGGTAAAGCGAATTTCCATACGGATGATATGCATCCCTGTTATCTGCCGGGCGGGGGGATCGTGTTTACTTCCTCACGTTGCGAACATGGCGTTCTCTGTTTCACCCAGCCCGAGGTGGTAACGGTTGTTTTACATCGTATGGATGCCGACGGGGGCAACATCGTTCAACTGACCCAAAGTCCCGTCAGCGAGTTCAGTCCCGTGGTGCTGGAAGACGGCAGGATCATGTATCACCGCTGGGAATATATCGACAAAGGCGCCCGGGTCGGGAAAACCTTCTGGGCCATGAATCCTGACGGCTCGAAGAGCGAAGAACTTTTCGGTCTTTCCGATTCGGAGCACGCTACCGGCGCCTTTATGTATGCCCAGCCTGTTCCAGGTGATACTCCCCTGATCGTCTGTGCCGTAGGTCCGCATTATCCCCAGGGCAACAGCGTAGGGCCGATCAAGCTGATCGATCTATCGAAAGATAATCGCACGTCGGCCCCACTGACGAATCTCACGCCGGAGGTTGAGATCGCACCGAGCCAGGGCGGCTGGCTTTTTGCCGGGAGCAATTCTGAGGTGGCCAATGGCAATGGCATCGGGGGGTTGCTGTATACTCATCCCTACCCGGTTAATGAAAAGCTGTTTCTTGTCTCGCATAAGGATAACGAGTCGGACCATTATATGACAAACGGCGCCTATGCTGTTTATCTGATCGATACCGCCGGTAACAAGGCGTTCGTTTATGAGGACGAGGATGGTACCGTATCCTGTTGGCATCCTACACCGTTGCTTGGGCGAAAAACTCCGGTTGTTATCCATTCGTCTGTTTCTCCGGACCTGCAAAAGAAGGATCTGGCTTTGTGCATTGTAAGGAACGTTTATGAAGGCATGGAGGGAGTCGAGCCCGGCTCGGTTAAATATATTCGGATCAATGAAGCTGTTCCACAGTATTGGGACACCAAACGAAAATGGAGCCCGAAATATCATAGTGCGCAATGGGCCGCGGCTCTTTGGCCTCGCGTGCAGTGGGGCATTGTTCCTGTTGAGGAAGACGGCTCTGCCTGCTTCACAGTACCTGCCGACCGTAACATTTTTTTCCAGGCCCTGGATGAAAACTATATGGAAGTTCAACGGGAACGGACTTATGTTAATTACAAGCCGGGCGAGACTCGAACTTGTATCGGTTGTCACGAACGCTCCGGGAAGACACCTCGTCCCGTTGCTAATATCACCCCGCTTGCTTTGAAACGCCCGCCGAGTACGCCGGGCCCTCAGCCGGGTGAAGCCGATCCGCGTCAGGTGATTCATTATCCTTCCGATATCCAGCCGATTCTGGACGCCAAGTGTATCTCCTGCCACGGCGATTCGGATCCGGATGCAGACTTTAAACTTACCGGTACCGTTACCACACTGCACAGTGTCTCTTATGAGCAGATTCGTAATAAAGGATTGGCGGGCCCGATCATTGCCGAATTTGTTACTTATACCGGGGGTGACGATGCTAATATCAACGGAGGCTATCTGCCCCCCAGGAGCCTGGGCTCACATACAAGCACCCTGGTTTCGACTATTCGTACAGCAGACAGCAAGGACCCGCACTATCAACTGTTGTCGCAAGGTGAGCTGCTGAAGATTATTCGCTGGGTGGATACCAATTATCAGTTTTACGGTACTTATTACGGCAGACATCACGGAGCACATGAAGCTCATCCGGAATTCCGACGAAGACCCCAATTCGAGGAGGCGATCAGTATGTTTGCTCCGAAATGGCATCGGTAAGACGGCAATGGGCAACCGGGGAAGGATTCTGGTATACCAGCGGGAATGTTGGTTTTTTGAGTATTGGATTATTTAATCAGGATGGGCTTTACGATGTGGAAAACGATGCCGATATTGATTGTTGTTTTGGCGTTGGTCTTGTGCAGCGAGTGGGCTGGTGCGGTTAGTCCGGATGAATTGGGTTTTGACGAGATTATCTTTGTAAAACGTAAGCCGTATTCATCGGATCATTATTACACTGACATAAACAACGGCACCAGCGCCGACCGGTTCCTTGCCGACAACGGCATCTATATCTATGACGTTGGCGCACGCAAGGAGCGCCAGGTTGTCACGGCGGCGAGTCTGCCGGGTGGCAAAGGTTTTATCGGCAAGACAAGCCTTTCCTTCGACGCCGCCAAAGTGGTCTTTGATTTTCGAGAAACTCCGCAGTCAGGTTTTCGGATATGGGAGGTAAACGTCGACGGGACAGGTTTGCGTCAGGTATCCTTTGCGCCGGCCGATGAAGCCGAAAAAGTGGCGCGATGGGGCAAGCCGTGGCACACCGACGATATCCACCCGTGTTATCTGCCGGACGGCAAGATCATCTTTTCTTCGACGCGCAGTGAACACACGATCCTCTGTGGCGGGTCGGCTCACCTGGTGGCGCCCACGCTCCATCGCATGGATGCCGACGGCACGAATGTCGAACAGTTGACCAGGAGCCCGGTCAGCGAGTTTTGCCCCGTGGTTCTCGATGACGGGCGGGTGATGTATCACCGCTGGGAATATGTCGATAAAGGCGCCCGCGTGTGTAAGACTATCTGGTCGATGAATCCGGATGGGACGATGCCCCAGGAACTCTACGGCGTAACCGACGACACCACGACCGTGTACATGTACCCCCAGGCTATCCCCGGAGATCCCGACCGCATCGTCTGCGTGGGCACCTGCCACTATCCGCAGGGCGGCTGCCTGGGCGCGATCATGCTGATTGACTTGCAGAGAGGAATCCGCAGACGCGGTCCCGACCCCGACGAAACCGGCTATGTCAAATTCGACGACAGATACGCCGTCACAAATATCACGCCCCATGTCTTCATCGAACGCCGAACCGAACCGGGCTGGCATTTCCTCAAGGAAGACGGCAAATACGTACACGACGGAAACGGAACCAGCGGACATCTGTATACCCATCCTTATCCGGTCAGCGAGAACAGCTTCCTGGTTTCTTACAAGGTCGATCCGGTGGATCATTACAAAAATGTCCCCGACGCTTATTCGTTGTATCTTATCGATACCAACGGCAATCACCGTCTCGTTCATGCCGACAATGAGCTTTCCCTGTGGCATCCGACACCGTTGGCAGCCCGCAAGGTGCCGCCGAAGATCCATTCCTTCCGGCATCCGAAGTACCTGGCCGGCAATGAAGCCTTGTGTATCCTGCAAAATGTCTACCAGGGCCTGGAGGGCGTCAAGCAGGGAGAGGTGAAATGGCTGCGGATTAATGAGGCGATACCGCGTTACTGGGATACGGGCAGAAGGTGGCCCTCGGCGACGAGCAGCAGCAGTTGGAAGGCCGCGCTGTGGCCGAGGGTGCAATGGGGTGTCGTGCCCGTGGAAAAAGACGGCTCAGCCTGCTTCAAGGTCCCCGCCAACCGCAACATTTTCTACCAGGCTTTGGATGAAAATTTCAGGGAACTCCAGCGCGAGAGGACATATGTCAATTACCGTCCCGGCGAAGTCCGTTCCTGTGTGGGCTGTCATGGTCGAAACAATCACACCGTCGATTCGGTCACGGCAAAGACACCCATCGCCATGACACGTCCGCCAAGTACGCCACAGCCTCAGCCGTGCGATCTCGTTGAAAACGGCGGCAACGGGCTCGCGCAGCAGGTGATTCATTACCCGACGGACATTCAGCCCATCTTCAATGCCAGGTGTGTCTCCTGTCACGGCAATGAAAATCCTGACGGAGATCTGAAGTTGACCGGCGATGTCACAGTTTATTACAATACTTCCTACGAGGAGCTTTGCCAAAAGCAATTAGCCGGTCCCATCGTCTCGGAATTTACAACATTCAAACGGGGCGATCAGGGCAATTACAACGGCGCTACTGTCTCTCCGAAAACCATGGGCAGTCATAACAGCGTGATTATCGACATGCTGACAGACCCAGCTCATTCAAAAAACGAACAGGATGACCACTCAAAGATGCTGACTGCCAATGAACTGATGATCCTGAGCCGCTGGGTCGATGCCAACTACCAGTTCTACGGCACCTACTACGGTCGGCATCATTCGCACTGGGCCAAAGCGGACACCGAAAACGCTTCCTACAAACCCCGGGACTTCCGCCGCAAGCCATTGTTCGCCGAAGCTATCAGCACGCGGGCCCCGGACTGGCACCGCTGACAGACTGATTTTTTACAGTCTATTTACATGTGGTTTTACTACTCTGCCGTATAATGATTCTATGACAATTGACATGCGGAAGTTTTCTGGAGAATCACAACGATGCATAAGCCCTGGATCACAATGATCAAGCAAATTCGACATGCAATTGCATTTGCACTTATTGCCTGTGCTTTTCTGCAAACAGGCTCTGCAAACGGCGAACAACTTCCAAAGTTTTTCCAGGCAGCCAGAACGGGAAGACTGCGTAGCATTGAAAAGCTGCTCGCCGAAGGAACGCCCATCGCCTCGCAGGATCGGTCAGGCAAAACAGCCCTGCATCACGCCGCGCAAAACGGGCATATTGGAACAGTCACCTTTCTGCTTGATAATGGAATTGATGCCTCGATCATGGACAATGAAGGGCTTGGCGCATATGACTACGCCCTGCTGAACGGCCATAGCCAGACGGCATCCATTATAAGCAAGTATGTTCGTGTCTTGAAGCCGACATTGAAATACAGGGATTTGCCTGCTTTTGAAAAGGCTATCGGCAAACCGGGTTGCCTGCTGAAGAGCACACATGTCTGGTTTTTCGCACCGAAGGAATACGAGTCTTCTGCCCGGACAATACTGCCGTATCTGACCGCCGCTTACGACGAACTCCATCGGATAACCGGAATACATGCCGAGTACATCATAGTCGTTTACAGTTTTCCGAAAGGGCACAAAGAAGCGTTTGGCGGTACGAGCAACTGCGTCTTGTATTATGACGACAGCAATCTGAGGCTGGAAGATTTCGAAGAATGGCGAAAGCAAAAAGTCCCGCATGTCAGCGGCTATGTCGAGGAGATCGCCCACAACTTTGTCCATGCCGCCAGGGTGCAGTTCGGATGGGAGATGGTCGGATGGTCTGTCTCGGTTCATGCAACAAGAAAAGTCGCCCCGACAGGTGTCCTTCTTAGAAACCTTCGACGGACACGGCAAGGGCAATATGAAACGTATAAGCAATACAAGAAACTGGATTGCACTTTCCCGCCGGATATCCCCGGCAATCTCGTTGACCGCATACATGCGTATCTTTTGTGGCAATGTGAAAAGAAATACGGCCCTGACTTCTGGAAGGACTTCTTTGCTAATGTAAAAACCCGACATGAGGATTTCGTAGAAGCTGCCGAAATCAAAGGCCAAAACGCTAAAAGGAATCGCAGATACCAGCTAAGCGTAGAGTGCTTCGACGCTCTCAAAAACATCAACTTCAAGGAAATGCTCCAACAAGCGCAGATATCACTCACGACCGATATAAAATCCCTCGATCCGGAAAACAAGAACTGGAATCGAAAACTACATTGATCGGCAAGAGGTAGAGGGCGCGATGGTTCCCAACAGCCGGTGTTCAGCGGGCAAAACAGGAGCCGTTATCTTTTTCTACTTGCAAAGGCTTGAGTAATCGGCATAATTACAGCGTAATCGGAATGGATAAGCACAGTTGTTGAACCATTGAAATCTGACACGGTCGCAGCATTGGAGAACTTATGAAAACATCAAACACATTTTACGGGATAGCGGTTTTGGCAGCGGTGGCGCTCTTGACCTCATGCTCCCTTTTCGAGCAGGAGAAAACCTCCCAATCACCCCAGGGTAAGCGCGTGGCATTGTTTGACGGAAAAACCCTGGACGGTTGGACGGTCCTCAAATGCGAAGCGGTCGTCGACAACGGCGATATCCTGATCAAAGCGGGGAATGGATTGATACAGACGGAGAAGAAATACGGCGACTTCATTTTAGAGTTCGACTGGAAGGCTCTCCGCGATGACAAGTGGGACAGCGGCGTCTATTTCCGCTACGATTCCGTACCGGCCAACCGACCCTGGCCCGGGCGCTACCAGGTCAACCTGCGACAGGGCATGGAGGGCGACGTCGGCGCTTTGGAAGGAGCCCGAAGCCAGGGGCTGATGAAGATCGGCCAATGGAATCGATTCAAGCTCACCGTCAGGGGCACCGAAGCCTCGTTGGAATTCAACGGCAAATCAGCCTGGCAAGCCGATGGTCTCGCCGGTCCCGAAAAGGGATTCATCGCTCTTCAGGCCGAGGTGCCCGGAGGCGGGCAACAACGGTTCCGAAATATCTACCTGACCGAGGGAAGTAGGGAATAGGAAAGAAATACGGTTTTGAGATGCTCAGAACCTGTTGATCCCAGATGGGGAATTTGCATTCATATTAATTTTTGAGTGGCACACCGGTCAGTAGCTGTCAAAATAGAGGCGTGAATGCTCTGAAGGGCTGTCATTCGCACGAGAGCCTTTTGACTTGGGGCGGCTATTCTTCCAGGGCCGGGTGGAAGAACAGTGCGAGGCTTTTCTTTTCGACGGGGCCGAGTTGGGTCATCAGGGAGACGCCGACGAAGACGATGCCTGCGACGATAAATGATACGAGGAATCCGTTGAGATTCAGCAGGAACGGCTGGGGGAAGAGGACCATGTTTTTGCCGTATATTATGCCTGCGGCAAGGAATGTTGCATTCATGCCGAAGCCGACGAGGGTTCCGGCGATCGCTCCGACGCGTGTGGCGCGTCGCCAGTAGTAGGCGCCCCACAGCGGGAAGATAGTTATAGCAGCCGTCCCGAACGCGATAACCGATAGTTCAGCTACCGGCGTCTTGGGATCCCAGGCTATGATAACACAGACTGCCATGATTGCGGCGACACATGCCCGGGCAAAGCCTATGAGTTCTTTCGCTTGTGCCTTGGGTCTGAGGAGCTTATAGAGATCATTTGCAACGTTTGTCGCGTTGCCGAAGACGACACTGTTTACGGTTGTCATCGCGGCTGCGAATCCGCCTGCGACGGCAAGCGCCGCTATCGTGTCGGGCAGGCTTGCGGATGCGACCAGTCCGTAGACTTTGTCCGCATCGACCTTTGAAAGTCCGGGTACAATTTCCGTTGCGGCGATGCCGATCATTGTGGGCATTGCTATTATTACAAGGCATAAGCCTCCGAAGGCAAGGGTCATTGCTTTGAATCCCTTTACGGTTCGGCTGGAATATGCGTGCATATAGGGTTGGGGGAAGCAGACACAGCCTAAGCACATCGCGGCGGCAAATCCGAAGACCATCGGATAGCTCCACACTTTCCCTCCCTTGGCGCCGAGTTGGAAGAGTTCGGGATGTTTTTCAAAGACCATATCCATCGTGGGTCGGAATCCGCCGTTCTTGGCCATAACGGCGTAGAACAGAACAAAGACCATCACGGTGAAGAATACGCCCTGGATGGTGTTTATCCATGCGGCGCCCTTCATTCCGCCCATCATCAGATAGAGGGCGATGAATGCCGGCACGAAGAACAGGCCCAATTTGTAAGGAACCTTTCCCTCGCTCATCGCCTCGATCATTACCCCGATTCCCTGAATCTGAGCGACGAGATATGGTATCGAAGCCACGAGCACAACGACCGGGACAAGCGCCCTCATCTCGTTTCCATAACGCTCGCCAAAGGGCGCGCCCATTGACATCCATTTGCGTGCTCTTCCGAGAAGGAGCGTCTTCCTGTGCATGAAGTACCAGAGGTACCCCAATGGAATCAGGTTTACCGTTAGTACGAACAGGGCGCCGAATCCCGTCCGGTATCCAAGGCTGGACATGCCGAACATGCAGAAGGCACTTAGAAACGAGGCGAGCATGCTGAAGATCAAGACGAAATACCCAAGGCTGGATCCGGCGACGAAGTAGTCATCGGCACTTCGTGTAAAGCCTTTGCGCATGGCGAGGTACCCGACGGCGACCGATGTCAGGCATATCCCGGCTATAATTGCGATTGCGAACATTAGTCGTCCTCCTCAGGTGAATCGGGTTCGTCGGTGTTGACCTGGGCGAGTTGGGAGACTATGTCGGCAAGCTCGTCGTCGCGGACTGTAATGCGTGTGGCAAAGAGGTATATCCATTCGAGAGCGAACAGGGCTGCGCCGAATGCTGCAGCCATGACGGCCCAGGCCGGCACGCCCCAAATGCGTTCTGTGGGTCCGTAGGAGGCGTAGAGGATAGGACACCAGCAGAAAAAGGTGAGAACCAAAAAGGCTAAGATGAACATGCGACTTGTCCAGGGGCTGTTTTTGCGTTTCATGTAATACATTCCTTTCACGGACAGAAAACATGATTTCGAGGTCGGAAACGATTATAGCACACGAGTTTGTACTGTGCAAACAAAGAAGGGCTTAGGTTTGACATGAACCAGAAAGATGGCTCCTCAGTGGATTCCACCCGAAACCGGGTATTACTATACATTGTGCACTCGCTTGTCAGGCTATTCTTGAAGATCTTTTCATTCTAAATTTTCTTGGAAAAAAAGAAACATCTGCCTCATAATGCTGCCAATAATTCAGAATTATTAAGCTCCGGGAAGACTATCTATGCCTGACTATTACAAGCTAAGAAAATTGACTGATTGCAGTTGGATCAATCTGTTTGAAGTTCTTTTCAAAAGAAAGACTGAACCGGAAAGATCCTGGCTGATGTGCTCAAGAAAGAAGAATCCTATTGCTGATGTCGAACCAGATGCTGTCGTCATAATAGCCACAATTAATAGCATCAGCGGCAAGAGACTTGTTGTCACAAAGGAATTTAGAATTCCAATTTGGGATTATGAGTATGGTTTTCCTGCTGGATTAATCGACGATGGGGAGGACATCACTGATACAGTCACAAGAGAATTGAAGGAGGAAACCGGCTTGGATCTTCTGAAAATCAATCATATCAGTATGCCCGTATATTCCTCTGCTGGATTAACCGATGAATCTTGTTTAATGGTTATGGTTGAGGCCAAAGGAGAAGTCTCCGACAGGTGGCTGGAAGACAGTGAAGATATTGAGGTCCTGTTGCTGGATGTTGATGGAATCAAGAAACTTCTCTCTTCCAACAAGAAAATAGCGGCAAAGGCCTGGGGGACTCTGTATCATTATGCTCAAGCACGGAGAATTGGTTAGTTTATTTCAGGAAGTAATCCTTATGAAGGTTGTAGACACCCGGCGCCAAAACGTCTCGTCTGTGGGGTTTGTCAGGTATTTTCCGGGGTGATTCCCAGGATTTGGGCGATTTTTTCCGCGGTTGTCCGGGCGAGCACTTTTTGGGCAAGCTCTTGCGTTTCGGTGACGTCGAGTTGCTCGATGGTTTGCTGCACGAGCGCGATATTTGCCGGATCCATACTGAGGATTCTGACGCCGATGCCGATGAGGAAGGCGATGTATTCGGGCTGCTGGGCCATGTCGCCGCAGATGGACACTTCCCTGTTCTGTCGCGCGGCGCCGTCGACGACGGTCTTGATACCCCCGAGCACCGACGGATGATGGGGGATGTAGAAGCTCTCGACGTTTACATTTGTCCGGTCCACACCAAGCATGAATTGTATGAAATCGTTGGTGCCGATGGAGAAGAAGTCGACCTCTTTTGCGAAGGCGTCAATGAGATGGAGCACCGACGGAAGTTCGACCATCATCCCGATTTTCGGCGAATCATTATGTTCGACGCCGCGCCGGCCGAGGCCTTTGATGCAAAGAGCGACGACCTGCCTGGCTTCGAGGAACTCCTCGAGTGAGGAGATCATCGGAAACATGATTCGAACATCCGCATCCGGGCCGGCGCGAAGGATGGCCCGGATCTGCCCGGCGAAGATATCCTTGTTCTGCAACGAAAAACGAATACTCCTCATGCCCATACCAGGGTTCTGTTCCCGGGCGTGGTGATAGTAGCTAAGCACCTTGTCGCCACCGACATCGAGCGTGCGGAAAGTGACGGGTTTGCCCCCCATGCCTTCGATAACCCGTCGGTAAGTAACGTACTGCTCCTGTTCGGATGGGAAGTTGTCCCGGATAATAAACGGAAATTCCGTCCGGTACAGTCCCACCCCCGCACAAAGTGCATCCTGTGCGGCCTGCAGGTCGCTGAGCAGATTGACGTTGGCCATGAGCTGAATTTCCGTTCCGTCGCGCGTCTCGGTCCGTGGCTTTATCTCGGGTTTGCGGGCCAGGACGGCGGCGAGGGATCGATTGCGTTTCTCAAACTGTGCGACTATCTCGTCCGACGGATTAATATAAACATTGCCGACCTCGGCATCGATAAGCACATTAGCTTTGTCGCTGATTTTCATGAGCCCGGGCTGATTGGTAATGACCATCGGTATCCCCAGCGAGCGGGCCAGGATCGACAGGTGGCTTGTGACGCCGCCGCCGACCAGGACAATGCCCTGCACGTTCTCCGACGACATGCGAAGCAGATCGGAGGGAAAAAGTTCACGGGCAATGACGATACAGTCGTGGTAGTCGGCGAGTTCCTCGACATGGCCGATCAGATTGCCGACGAGGCGAACGGTGAGGTCCTCTATATCCTGGACTTTTTCGCGAAAGTACTCATCGGCCGTGGCGCCGAAGACATCGATATATTCCCGGGCGATCTTCAGAACGGCCTCGGGCGGATTTATTCCTTCGGCGATGAGTTTCTTCATCGGGCCGATGAACTGGTTGTCCTTCAGGATGAGAAGATGCGACGCAAAAATCAGCGAGGCGGCATCGCTGAGTTTCTCTTCGACCAGCCGCTGGAGCTCTGCGAGTTGTTCGACGGTAGTGGCGAGTGCTTCCTCAAAATCGGCGAGTATATACCCGCTTTCAAACTGCCGTTGCGACAATTCGGCAAACCGTTTGTGCTTATCGACAATACGCACCGCAGCGTGGGCAAAGCCCCTGGAGGCGACTTTTGCCTTGATAAACTTGATTTCTTCGCCAACAGCGGGTTCGGGTTTTGCGCCCGGCTCAGTGTGCATCGACATGAGGAACCTGGCGTTTTCGATGATGTTGGCCAACTGGGATGCGACCGCCTTGCAGGCCAGTTCGTCGGCGGCGGTAAAGGCGTGCTTATCTTTCCGCTGGAGCACAAGCACGCCGATCCGGGTGATACCGCGAAGAATCGGCACGGCCAGAAAATTCTCGAATGCTTCCTCGTCGGTGCCGGCGAAATACTTGTAATCCGGGTGCTCACTCGCCTTGGCGACGCGAATGGGACGCAACTCCTTCAGCGCCTTGCCGGTGAGGCCCTCGGACAGCTTCATGCAGACATTTCCGACCGACCGGATGTTAAGGCCTTTCGTGGCGCGGAGCATCAGCACGCGATCGGCCTCGTCGTAGGTGTAGATCGAGCAGACATCAACCTTCATGTGGCAGGCGACCATATCGACCGTCTGCTGCATAAAGCTCTCGACGTCGATGCTGTCGTGAAACAGATGGTTCAACTCGCCGATATCGCAGAGCAGTTCGATGTTACTCATGGTTTATCGCCCGCCATGTCTTCTTCAACTGCAAATGAGCCTGAATTTGCACGCATTATCAATGTGTTTCTCCGGTACAGCCCTATATCGACCAGCACCATAAGGGCGTTGAGGACATAAAGCGCGATGACGTAGTCAAGCGTCCCGGTAAGCTTAAAGCAGATGCCCGCCACATATCCGATCTCGACGATAACCAGAAACACCACGCTCTTGCCGGCCGTGGTGCGAGATTTGTATGACTTGCAGATGCTCACCGGCCACGCCGCCCCAAAGCAAACCAACATCACAACCTCGAAGATGCTGCTCATGGGACTCAGTCCTTAATACCAAGGTCGTCTTTGGTCATGATGCTCTCGAAGGTAAAGCCTGCGCCGGTGATATTCTCTTCGGCGCCCTGTTTGCGGTCGATCACGCAGATGATTTTCTTGACGCTTGCCCCTGCTTCGGTGATGATCTTAGCCGCTTCGAGCACCTGGCCCCCGGTGGTGGCGATGTCTTCGACGAGCAGGACAACATCGCCTTCTTTCAGCACGCCTTCGACCATCTTACCCGTGCCGTAACCCTTCTTGCTGTTGCGCACAATGATCCAGTTCTTACCCGAAACCATCGCAGTAGCAGCAGCCAAAGCAACCCCGCCTAATTCCGCCCCGGCAATCAAAGTAACATCATCGCCAACATGAGTAGCAAACTCTTCACCCAGCGCCTGCAGTATATCCGGACACGTCTCAAACAGATACTTATCCATATAATACGTACTACGCTTACCGCTGCGAAGCACAAAATCGCCCTCAAGATAAGACGTTTCCTTAACACGTTTGATCAGTTCGTCTCTTGTCACGTTTCTTCCTCTCTTCAGCCACGAATTATTACGAATTTCCACAAATCACTCCTTGCCCCAGAGAGCACGGAGTAAAGTAGGGCGGGGTTTACCCCGCCGTTAACCTGCAGAATCATACATTCAGTTCGACTTTCTTGTTTAGCTGTTTTCGGTATTTTCTTCTAATTGGTGCGACCTCGGCGGCTATGAACTCCGTTACCTGTTGCTGGGCTCTGCCGATATAGGCCTTTGGGTTGAGGACTTTTTTGAAGTCTACTTTTGCAAAGGCGCTGTCGGCTTTCAGGCGGTCGATCAGGTCGTTGTGCTTGCCGTGTTGTTTCACCTGGGCGCTTGCGGCGTGTGAGTGGACTCGTATCCGTTCGTGGAGTTCCTGCCTGTCGCCGCCTGCCTGCACTGCCGCCATCAGGATGTTTTCGGTTGCCATGAAGGGCAGTTCGGCGCTTACCCTTGCGGCGATGACCTTCGGATAGACGACCAGGCCGTTTGCGACGTTGATCAGTATCTCGCAGATGCCGTCTGTGGCGAGGAATGCCTCGGGCAAAACCACGCGGCGGTTGGCCGAATCATCCAAAGTCCGCTCGAGCCACTGTTCGGCCGCGGTCATTGCCGGGCTGGACGCCAGGCTCAGCACTAATCGCGAAAGCGCCGTTGTGCGTTCGCATCGCATCGGATTTCTCTTGTACGCCATGGCCGACGAGCCGATCTGCGATTTCTCGAATGGTTCTTCGATTTCCTTCAGGTTCGCCAACAGACGGATATCGTTGCACATCTTATGCGCCGACTGCGCGACGGAAGCTAATGTGTTGACGATAAGCGTGTCGATCTTTCGCTGGTAAGTCTGGCCCGTCACCGCGCATCGCTTCTTGAAGCCGAACGCCTTGGTTACCATTTCATCGAGACGTTTGACCTTGTTCTCATTGCCCCCGAACAGTGCAAGAAACGATGCCTGCGTACCGGTCGTGCCTTTTACGCCCCTAAACGGCAGCATCTCGATTCGGTGCTCGATCTCGGCAAGGTCCATGGCAAATTCATACGCCCAAAGCGCTGCGCGTTTGCCCACGGTGGTCAGTTGCGCGGGCTGAAAGTGGGTAAAGCCCAATGTCGGCACGGAACGATACTTCTTTGCAAATCCCGCCAACAGGTCGATGATACAGGCGACCTTGCCCGCGATGATTTCGAGACCTTCGCCAAGGATAATCAGGTCGGCGTTGTCGCCTACGTAACAGCTTGTCGCACCCAGATGGATAACAGGCGCCGCCTTCGGCGCAACGTGGCCGAACGTGTACACATGCGCCATCACATCATGGCGAAACTTCTTTTCAAACTTCGCCGCCTTCCTGAAGTCGATATCGTCAAGGTGCCGGGCCATCTCGTTAATCTGCGTCTGCTTGATATCCAGCCCCAGCTTCTTCTGAGCTTTTGCAAGTTCCAGCCAGAGGCGCCGCCAAGTGGAAAACTTCTTCTGAGGCGAAAAAAGCTGCGCCATCTCCTTCGAAGCGTTTCGCTCAACCAGCGGACTCGAATAAACACTCATATCCTTTGCCATTGCAGTATCCCTCTAAAGACCCTTGATCTGTGCCTGGTGCTGTTCGATTAGTTTGTCGATTTCGGCAATGTCATCATCGCTTAACTGCCAGTCGCCTGCCTGGACGGTTTCTTCGATCTGCTTTCGACTTCGAGCGCCCACGATGGCGGCGGTCACTTCTTCCCTTCTAAGGACCCATGCGATTGCCAACTGCCCAGGCGTCCTGTCGTACTTCCGCGCGATCGCCGTTATTCCTTCTACGAGTTTCAGGTTTGCTTCGAGGCGCTCGCCGTGGAAATTCGCATCGCGGTGTCGATGGTCGTCAGGCGCCAGCGCAGCGACCTTCTCTGCCGTATACTTACCGGTCAGCAGCCCTTTCTGCATCGGGCTGTACGCAACAACGCCCATATTGTTCTTCCTGCAATAGCCTAAGAGTGCAACTTCGGCGTCGCGGCGGATCATGCTGTAGGGCGGCTGGAGTGATACTGGCGGCTCGATCGCTTCTGCACGTTTGATCTGGCGAAGGCTGCAGTTGGAGAGGCCGATGTAACGGACCTTGCCCTGCTCCTTAAGCCTGACCATCGCCCCCCAGCCCTCTTCAAGCTGCTCGTCGGGGTCCGGCCAGTGCATCTGATACAGGTCGATAACGTCAACACCGAGCCTCCTGAGGCTGGCGTCGCATTCGGCAAGGATGCTGTCTTTCTTCAGACACGTCACCTTCTCGCGCTTCTCGTTCCACAGTAGACCGCACTTGGTGGCAACGATCGGCCTGTCCGGCAATTCCTTCAGGACCCTGCCGACGACCTCCTCGGAATGCCCACAACCGTAGGCAGGCGCGGTATCTATCCAGTTGACACCGCTTTCAATCGCCGTCCTTATCGCCGCCACCGAATCTTCGTCATCCTGCGGTCCCCAGCCAAACTCCCAAGGCCCGCCGATCGCCCACGTACCCATACCTATCGTCGTGAGCTCAAGATCGGTCTGCCCCAATCGTCGCGTTCGCATGACCATTCTCCATACCGTACATTTGCCCGCAAAAGGCGTAGTTTAACACCACCCACCCCCGGCTGCAACGATTACCAGCCGCCGGGCTGGAGTATGTCTGATACCGCTTCGTTCCACCAGTTGGGGTCGCGGAAGTACTGCTTCATCCACATGGCGGCGTTTACTCCGTCGGCGACGGCGGTTACAAGCTGCATCGCCGCGCCCACCCGGCAGTCGCCGGCGACGAACACGCCCGGCACCGCCGTGCGCAGGTAGGCACAGTCGCACTTGATAAAACCGTGCTCGGAAAGTTCTGCAAAATCCTTCAAAAAGCCCGTGTTGGGCTCCATGCCGATGAAGATAAACACCCCGTCGCAGGCAAAGTCGGCCACCGCGTCGGTCTTGACATTCTTTATCTTGACCGACTGCACCTTGCCTTCGCCTTCAATCGCCGTAACCACCGAATCGAGTTTCAGCTTCAGATTCGAATCGGGCTCATTGACTTTGGCCGTCAGTTCTTCGGTCAGGATCCTTGCCGCGCGAAATTCCTGCCTGCGATGGATCATCGTAACCTCGGCGGCAAACTTCGCCAAGTGCAATGTTTCTTCCACCGCGGTATTGCCGCCTCCGACAGCGACGACCTTCCTGCCCTTGAAAAACGGCGCATCGCACGTTCCGCAATAGCTCACGCCGGCGCCGGCGTTTCGAAACTCCTCCTCGCCGGGCGCGCCTAATTTGCGATACGAGCTTCCGGGCGCCAGAATCACCACCCTTGCAACGTACACGTCCTCATCGCATGCAACCCGGATATTTCCATCGTCAAGCTTCGCAAGGGAAGTCACCTCCGCGCCGCCCTTTATCTCAGCGCCGAAGCCGGTGACCTGGTTCGTCATCTTCTCTATCAGGTCCGGGCCGGATATATTGTCAAAAGCAGGGTAGTTTTCGATCCTGTCGGTGGTGCTGATTTGACCGCCGGGATAGAACTTCTCCAGAATCAGCGTCTTGAACCGGTCTCTCGCTGAATAGAGGGCGGCCCCTAAACCGGCGGGACCCGCGCCGACAATTATACAATCATAAATCTGCTCGCTCATCAATATCTCCTTTTATCCTGTTATAGTGCAATTCCTATCGACCGACAGACGGCGGACCAAGATACCTTTCGAGATTATCAAAGGTCTCAGCCAACGTCTTTCGGTCAGACTTGTGCCAGTAAAGCACCCTCCGGTTTTTCTCTATTTTCCCCACGAGGTTCTTCTCGAAGTCAAAGTAACTTTGCACATATGCCTCCCCGCCGTGAAGAAACCGGACGCGGACCGAATATGCGGCGCCCCATTTGTTCTCGGTATCCCGCGAAACGTCAACGGTGGAAATCACAGCAGGTATGATCGTTCCGTCGGCTAATATAAGGTCGATGAGAGCCTCATTTTCGTACGCACCCAGAAAAGCACGGGTGACCTGGTCGATGAGGATTTCGGCGACGGCATGCTCCCCCGGCCGATAAGTCAACTCCTGCGAGGACGTCGCGCCGCGAATATGCATGGAGCCGTCGTCGGCTAATTCGATTTCAGTGGCTATTGCATGCGGCGCACGCCGACTCATGCGACCGCTTTGCCAGATGAACCGGTCAAGGCGGTCTGTGCATTCGAAATGACTTTTGCTGGCTTGGCCTCTTGTGCCGACGGTGTAGTGAATTCTTTCAACGGCCACACTGCTCCAGTCGCTGCCTTCTGCACTCTTCCGGAAAGTCTCGATTCGAAATCCCGCGGGCTTGCCCACCGCATCATTGATGAGGTATATGCTCTCGCCGTCAGCGACTTTTTGCTGTTGGATGATGTCGCCCAGCCCCCGGCTCCTGAAGCGCCGGACGAAACCCGCCCCTCGCGATATGAACTCGTCGGAGACGAACACAACGCTTTCGGCAATCAGCCGAAAGACCTTGTCCGCCAGGAGATGATCGACCGGCGCCCTGACGCTGATCTCCAGCACCCTTCCGTGATCAAGGGCCGCAACACCAAGGAACGTGTCGGCGACCCTGCCGGGCCGACCCGCCTCGACCCAATGGACGGTAACATCATTGTCGATCCGGTCCCAACGAGCCGCCTGCAGAGTCGCCGCAGCCAGTCTCTCTGTCAGCACCTGCTCCGGATCAGTTTCAGCCGACGCCAGGAGATAGCGGCAATGAACAACCCCGCCAAGCTGGTTGCCTACGCGCAGCCGTGCACTAAGGCTGAATTCACTGGTGGACGTTTCGTATGACCAGCCCGCCGACCTTTCCCAGCCGGGACCCGCCGGAAGCGACAGCGAAAGACCGCTATGGGGCAGTTCCACGGGCTCCGACATCTCGATGCGGCCTCGCCGGACAACGATCAGACCCGCAATCAGCAGTCCAAAAGCAAACATGGCAAGGAGAGCAACCTCTTCCAGCGAATACTTCCTGATTATGTCTGCATTAATCCTCATAGCCCGGCAATCATAAGGTTGGGCGACCTGTTTTGCAATCCCCGATTAGCAGAATCGGCAAAAGCCCCCGGCGCATTAATCACTCTGTCCGATAAGGGACATAAATCTTTTCGCTTAATCTCAAGCCTGTCGCGTTTTCAGTCGATTTAATTAAGTAACAGAATGTTGCCGGGCTCTGCCCCCAAACAAATCCAGGCCCGTTTCAACCGACCTGAAGCATTGAGGCGTCCGACACGATGAGTGAGCCGCAAGTCCTTACTAATGCAGATGTTACGCATATACTCCAGCGTACCATCGATGCCGGCGCCGAAGGCGTGATGAGTCATTTGGCCAAGGGGAAATGGCACATATGCGAGGTACTTTTCAAGACACTGGCGCCGTACGCGGTCCACGTCGAGGCCAAGCGGCAGAAAAAACTGATTCCGGTAGATATAGCGATAAACCAACCGGTCGGTATCTCAATCCAGCACGAGTTCAAGAAGTATATCTTTGAAACCGCTGTTGTAGGCTTTGAATCCTCCGTCAATGAATCCTGCGGCGGCAAGATAGTCCTGGAACTGCCCGATAAGATCGAGTGTATGCAGCGCCGGGCTTATTCACGCGCCAGTGTTCCGACAAATCTCAACGTAAAAGTCCTCTTCTGGCACCGCGGGTATATGGACGACACCAAAGAAGCCCCTCCCGACAATTACTGGCAGGGCCGCATGGTGGATTTGTCGGCAGGAGGGTTGCAGATTGCCGTCGATGTCGAGCAGGGACCGAATTTCCGCGCCGGACAGCTTGTGGGGCTGCAGTTTACCCCTATGTCGCATCAGAAACCGATTCTGTTGGAAGCCCAGGTCAAACACCTTGCCGAAAACGCTGAGCGAAAGCAACTCTATGTTGGTGTTGAATTCCTGGGTCTCGAGATGAGCGGCGAGGAACGTCAGAAACTGCGTCGAATCATTGACATTGTCGGCGAGTACGAAGAACAAAACGCCGCACCAGGACAGGTTGACGAATCCTGAATCGCCGGCCGATTCGACCGGATCGGTTGACAGCGGCCCGCAAGCCACTTACAATCATTTCTCAACAGCAAGCGCGTGGTTTGCTGCCGTATTGAAAGATCTATCGGAAGCTTTTCATTTGTGACACTTCAATAAACCATGTATGCGCTAATCGCTATGGGACTGTCGTTAGGGGTTCTGGTTGTTCTGCTCGCCAGGGGCGTGCGGATCGGACGGTCTATGCTCTGCGCCGCCGTTGCCTTTGCCGTGTTGCTGCGTGTCAGCCCCGCCGATATGCTCAGACAGCTTGTTTTCGAGTTGGGCAATGAACAAACAAGCTTTACGCAAACGACGCCCTGGCTCTTCATATCGCTTACCGCCCTCCTGTTAGGCGTTAATGTCATCGGTGCTCTGATGCAGGAGACGGGCATTTCCAAAAGATTGGTCGGGGCAACGCAGGGGCTGTTTAGAAGTCGACGCGTCGCCATGGCGGCGATGCCGCTTCTGATGGGGATGCTCCCCACACCGGGCGGCATCATGCTGTCTGCGCCAATGGTTCGCGACCTCGGTGACGGTATCGGCATGGGCAGATCGCGCCAGGCGGCGATCAATTTCTACTTCAGGCACCAATGGGAATCGGTATGGCCTTTGTTTCCCGCCGTACCGCTGCTGCAGGGCATACTGGGCGTGTCGGCCTTTTCCGTCATTTCACACAATATCATCATTTCTGTGGCGGGCATCTGTGCGGGCGTGCTGTTTCTGCTGTTGGCGCCGATACCGCCCAGGGACAAGACCGCCCCGCCCCCCGGCGGGCGGCTGCATCATAACCTGCGGGATTTCACACACGCATTCTGGCCGATCGCCTTGACAGCGGTTCTTTATGCCGCCTTCAACCTGCCGCCGGCGGTCGGTATATGGATGTCAGTATTCGGGCTGCTGTTTTTGCACAAGCTCCCGCGGCGCAGGTGGGCGGCGATGTTCAAGGCCGCAAATGAAGCCGACCTCGTGCTGTTGGTCTTCTCCGCACTGTTTTTCAAGTTGAATCTCGAGGCCGGCGGAGCAATTGGCGATGTGGTTGGTTTTTTCCAGGACGTTCATCTGCCGCCCGTACTGATTATCTTTCTCCTGCCGTTTGTGGTCGGGTTCCTTTCGGGCGTTACGATGGCGACAGTGGCCATGACATTTCCGTTTCTGACCGCCTTCATAGGAATGGGCCCGGACGCCAAAATGCCCCTGGCGACGTTGGGTTTCGCTGGCCTGATGTGCGGATTGTTTCTCACGCCCGTTCACCTGTGCCTGCCCCTGTCGGCGGCCTATTTCCAGACCTCCCTGTCGAAAATCATCGCCCGACTCGTCCTCCCGGCCGTCATGACCGCGGCAATCGTAATCGCCGTAATCGCTGTCGTTTGGAGGTGATTGCCGCTCTGTGGGATAGACCATTGACGGGCGGCTCGTTTTGAGCTATCATAACCGGTTCAATCATCGACGGTTGGTTATTTGAAAGAACTCGATATGCTCAAAAGAACGCATTATTGCGGAATTATTCGTTCCGATCAGGTGGATCAGACGGTCGTCGTTTGCGGCTGGGTCAAGTCCTATCGCGACCATGGAAATCTTGTATTTATTGACCTGCGCGACCGCCAGGGCCTCGTGCAGCTTGTTTTTGACCCGCGGACACAGCCGGAAATTCACAAGATCGCACGTAACATCCGATGCGAGTGGGTCATCGCCGCCGGCGGGCGGATTCGCAGGCGAACCGAGGGCATGGAGAATCCCAAAATGCCGACCGGTGAGATTGAACTCGCCGTCGAACAATTGGAGATCCTCAACCAGTCCAGGACGCCGCCGTTTGAGGTTGACAACGCCGAAAGCGTCAATGAGGAATTGCGCCTAACCAATCGTTACATAGATCTTCGCCGGCCCGAGATGCAGGACAAGATACGTCTGCGGCACCGTACGGCAAAGATCGTGAGGGACTACTTCGACGAAAACGGTTTCTGGGAGATCGAGACACCGATGTTAGGCAAGAGCACGCCCGAAGGAGCACGCGATTTTCTCGTCCCCAGCAGGCTCTACAAGGGTGCTTTTTACGCGCTTCCGCAGTCGCCTCAGTTGTTCAAGCAGATACTGATGGTCAGCGGTGTGGACCGTTATTTTCAGATCGTTCGCTGCTTCCGCGACGAGGACCCGCGAGCGGACCGCCAGGCGGAATTTACCCAGATCGATGTGGAGATGAGCTTCGTCGATTCCGACGATGTGATGAAGATCAACGAAGGGATGGTCGCCCGGGTCTTTAAGGAAATTCTCGGCGTCGAGGTCCCGCTTCCGATTCGCCAAATGAGTTACGCCGAGGCGGTTAACGATTATGGCGTTGACCGGCCGGACCTGCGATTCGATATGAAACTAAAGGACATCACCGATATCGCCGCCCAAAGCTCGTTTAAAGTATTTGCCTCAGTTGCCGAAAAGGGCGGTGTCGTCAAGGGGCTTTGTGCACCGCAGGCCAACCGCTTTTCACGCAGCGATATTGAGAAGGGATTGACCGGTTTTGTCGCCGATTACGGGGCGAAGGGGCTGGCGTGGTTTAAAGTGGCAACCGCAGACGCAGGCGATGGACTCCAACTCAAGAGCAGCATTGCAAAGTTCTTCACCGCCGACCAGCAGGCGCAGATTATCGAGCGCTTCGGCGCCAAAGATGACGACCTGATCCTGCTCGTCGCGGACACCGAAGCCGGTGCAAACAAGGCCCTTGCACCGCTGCGTGTCAAACTGGGTGCCGACCTGGGGCTGTATGATGAGGGACAATTTGAATTCGTATGGGTGGTGGACTTTCCGCTGTTTGAATGGAATGAAGACGAAAAGCGTTACGATTCGCTGCACCACCCGTTCACTTCGCCGATCGCCGACGATATGGGCAAGCTCGAAACCGACCCGGGCAATATCCTGTCCCAGGCGTACGACCTGGTTGTCAACGGCTCCGAAATCGGCGGGGGCTCGATTCGTATCCATGACACGAACGTGCAGGCGAAGGTATTTGACCTGCTGAACATTTCACGTCAGGAGGCTCAGCAGCGGTTCGGATTTTTCCTCAAGGCGCTGGAATACGGCGCGCCGCCCCACGGTGGAATCGCTTTCGGCCTGGATCGTATGGTTATGCTGCTTGCCGGAACGGATAATATCAGGGATGTTATCGCTTTTCCCAAGACCCAGCGAGGTCAGTGCCTGCTCACGGCCGCTCCAAGTGAAGTAGACCAGGCCCAATTAGATGAATTGAACCTGCGCGTGCAAAAACACTCGCATCAGGCCCGGACAGGGGACGAGTAGCAGCCGGACGCGCCTCGGCCGCTTCCGAGAAATCATGTGGCTATCTCCAATTGGGCGAAAGAAGAATAATGTTCAGAAAAGCCGGCCGATATCTGGATAAGCTGCTCCGCAGGCTGAGGCTCAAACCTCTCACGCTTGCAGAGAAGTGCCGCCTGCAATTCGGCGCTGCCGTCCTTTTCAGTCTTACCCTTGCACTCCTGATACCGTACTTCTGGATGGGCAAGCTGACCGAAAAGATTGCCCTCGATGCCGGCCGGGCCGTTGCCGATACCGCTTTTGAACTGCACTTCCAGATACAGGCCGATCCCGACAAGGGGCTGGCGATGCTCGACGATATGGGTCGCGAGCGCAAGTCGGCCAACCGTATGAATCGGTGGATTCGGCTTGACGGAGACGACAAGGATGCAACCGCCGGCCTTACAAAAAGACAGCAGGACGTGATCAAAGATCTTACCGGCGACCAGCCAAGAGACGACTTTGCCTGGATCGACGACTCGGTCGCCGGCAACAATTATATCCGGATTGTCCGGGCGACGGACTCGTGCATCTTCTGTCACAAACCGCAGGGTTCCGCGGCGGCATTCAACAAGGGCAAGGTGGTCGGCGCCCTCATCGTGAAAATGCCCGCGCGACAACTGGCAAAGACCATCCTGATGAATCGGCTATGGACGATCAGTGCAGGTCTGTTAGCCGCGATCGGCGCCATGGTCGCGTTTTATATCATTACCCAGCGCGTTATCCTGAGCCCCATCCGTCAGCTCAGGGCGCTGGTAAACAATGTCGCCGAAGGCAACCTGGATGCCCGGAGCGTCATCAAAACCGGCGACGAATACGAAAGGCTTTCCGAAGCGTTTAACAACATGTTAGACGGCCTCCAGGACTCGCAGGAGAAGCTGCGTCAGGCAAACAAGCAGCTCGACGCAAAGATCGCCCAGCTTTCCGACCGAAACATACAGTTGTTCAAGGCCAACAAGCTCAAGAGCGAATTCCTCGCCAACATGTCGCACGAATTTCGAACGCCACTGAATGCAATTTTGGGCTTCGCCCAACTGCTCCGCGAAAAGCCCGGCGAGGACCTGGAAAAATCCAAACGCTATGCCGACAACATCATCACCAGCGGCAGGAGCCTTCTGAATATGATCAATGATCTGCTGGATCTTGCAAAGGCCGAAGCCGGCAAGATGGAACTGCGAGTCGAAAAGACAAGCATCGGGCAATTGTGCGAAAGCCTGGTCACTTTTTTCGGTCCGCTTACCGAGCAGAAGAACATTACCCTTGACCTTGACGTCGCCGACGATATTCCGCTCGTGCAGACCGATTACGGCAAAGTCCAGCAGATATTGTACAATCTGCTCAGTAACGCCACCAAGTTTACGCCTCAGGACGGACGTGTTGGTATTGCCGCCGGGATGCTCGACGACGTAACCGTTCGGATCAGTGTCAGCGACACCGGCCCCGGCATTGCCGAGGACAGCCGGCAGAAAATCTTCGAGAAATTCCGACAGGTGGACGGTTCGATCACCCGGCCGGGCACCGGCACAGGACTGGGGCTTGCGATCTGTAAGGAATTAGCCGACCTGCTGGCGGGCACAATCTCGCTGGAAAGCAGCGAAGGCGACGGCACGACTTTTTCATTGGACATTCCCGTGAATCTGCCGACAAAGCCCGCCGAGGCCGAAAGCGCCTCGCCCGCAAAGTAAAGCCCCGCATCCGGATTGGTATTACTTTTTCATTGTCCGCTTTGCCGCCTCGATCACGGCGTCGACGGTTATGCCGAACTTCTCAAAGCATACCGCAAACGGTGCCGACATTCCAA
>SDBV01002343.1_pt1 | contig 28313 bp, 27 predicted proteins | sample 2277081 | NCBI WGS metagenome assembly SDBV01 (sample SAMN10402039, study PRJNA504765) | marine sediment metagenome | isolation source: marine sediment core GS10_PC15, 223 cmbsf | place: Arctic Ocean: Southern Knipovich Ridge | collected 2010
AGGTGCCCGTGGCACCCCTGCACCACGTGGCTGATTATGATACAATCAATACCGGAATGAAAAAATACCGTCCCATATCTCTGAGAGCCGTGAAGACCTACCCTCTTTCAAAGAGAAAGAGCAAGGTAAAAAAGAGGGTTTCAGCCAAAATACATACCAAAGGGGCGAGCTTTGAGGAGTTCGTCAGGGGCCTGCCCGGGGTGCTTGCGGCCTCTGACCTCAGGGCAGTTAAAAAGGCCATTGTCAACGCCATGAAAAACGGACGGCCAGTGGTGCTCGGCATGGGAGCGCACCCTCTGAAGGTGGGCCTCAGCACACTGATCATCGACCTCATGGAGCGCGGTATCGTAACCGCCATTGCCACCAACGGCGCGGCCATAGTGCACGACTTCGAAATGTTCTATGCCGGACAAACTTCCGAGGACGTCGCCCATGCGTTGAAGGACGGTTCCTTCGGCATGGCGCAAGACACAGGGAAGCACTTGAACTCAGCCATAAAAAAAGGCGTGGCCAAGGGGCTCGGGCTTGGCAAGAGCGTGGGACAGTACCTGAACTCGATGAAGGTCAAGCCCTGCGGGCCAAGCATTTTCGCAACCGCAGACAAACTGGAGCTGCCCGCCACGGTCCACGTTGCCGTGGGCACTGATATCATCCATATGCACCCAAGCGCTGACGGGGCGTCCATTGGCGAGGCAAGCCACAGGGATTTCAGACTGCTCTGCTCAGTACTCACGGACCTGGAGGGCGGGGTTTACATAAACCTTGGCTCCGCGGTTCTGCTGCCCGAGGTGTTCTTGAAGGCCCTCACCGTGGTACGCAACCTGGGGCACAAAGTGGACAGGATAACAACCGTGAACATGGACTTTATCCAGCATTACCGGGTGCTGGAAAACGTGCTGGCAAGACCGACGCAATGGGGTGGCAAGCCTTACGCCCTGACCGGACACCATGAGATCATGCTGCCACTGCTTGCGGCAATGATTATTGAGGACCTCTAGAGACTATGGAAGTAATAGTAGACGAAGACTTATGCATAGGCTGCGGCAACTGCGCAGAGGTCTGTCCCGCCGTATTCCACCTTAACGAAGACGCGGGCAAGGCCGAAGTCATTGACTCCGACGCATGCGATTACGCGGGCTGTTGCGAGGCGGCCCAGGAGAACTGTCCCGTGGATGCGATAACGCTCAAATGACCCGCACCCTGAACATGCCCTCTATGGTCCGCTATGCGATGGGTGTCGTGCGCCAAAACACCATCCTAATGGTGCCCACCGTGATCTCAATAGCTCTTTCCGTCCTGATATCCTCATTACTGCTAAAGCCGCTTCATGACCTGCAGTCGGTCTTCCTCCAGCTCGTGCTCGCTGTGGTCCTCAATGTCTATGCCCACGGAGTAACCGTTGCCATGGCACATGAGGCCACCCAGCAAGGCTCCACATCGCTCTCCACCGGGGCCCTCGTGGCATTGAAGGCGATATCGAGGCTGCTGCCCCTTTCCCTTCTTATAGGGCTCGCGTTTTCCATCGGGCTGTCCATGTTCCTGTTTCCTGGCATGGTGGTAGCCCTGTCCCTCATGTATACAATGCCTGCCATGATGGTAAGGAACATGAGCGCCTTCGACGCAATCGCCGAGAGCATCAGGGTCGTAAGGGGTAATTTCCGCTACTCCCTGGGCCTGATCGGCATGCTTGGTCTGACGAGCCTGGGCCTGGGTATTCTGAGTTTTCTCCTTATGGTGATCCCCGTTGTCGGCATGCTGGCCAACTTGGTACTCTCCACGGCCTTCACAGCGGTTGCCTCCGTCATAGTGCTGCATGCTTACACCACGCTCACACCAGAGCAGGACAAAGGGGCCGAGGACACCTCAACCCCTCCTGCCAGCAACATCACGCATTAAAACGGCCCCGCCCCCATAACAGGAAATAGACCGCCCGGTCACGAACCGGACTTAATAGATCGCAACGACCCGACTCTATACCTCATAAAATTCAACCATTAGCCACAGGTTAAAAGATGCTTGTGACACCCGGTCACGAATCAGTCCTGTTAATCTTTACCGTAGCTATAGCCTATTAAAAACCCCCACGGTTTCTGATTTAGTGTAGCTACAAAGAAGAAGTCGCGAAGGAGTACATTTTCGTACTTCGAGCGGCTTATTCTGCCGTAGATGCGCTGAATCAGGAAGCGTGAATTTAGACTAAGCCGTAGTCGCCCAATACCTTCTTGAGCTTCTTCCTGTTGGCCTCGGCCATAGTGCCAAGCGGAAGCCTGAACTCCTCTTTGACCTTGCCCATCAGGGCCAGCGCTGTCTTCACCGGTATGGGGTTGGTCTCGATGAACATGGCCGAGTTCAAAGGGTCAAGCTCATAGTGTATGGAGCGCGCCTTTTCAACGTCCCCGGCCTTCCAGGCCTCCCACATAGCCGCCGAGCGCGAGGGCATCACATTGGCGGTCACGGAGATGGACCCCTTGCCCCCAAGGGCGTAGATCGAGTATGTGACAAAGTCGTCGCCCGAGAACACCGAGATCTTGTCGCCGCAGAGCCTGATGACCTCACTGACCTGCTTCATGCTCCCGGTGGCCTCCTTGATGCCCACAATGCTGTCTAGCTCCGCAAGCCTGGCCACAGTAGCGGGGTTGATGTCCACCGCAGTCCTGCCCGGCACGTTATAGAGCACGAGCGGGAACCCCTTGGCCGCCTCCGCTATGGCCTTGTAGTGCTGGTACAGGCCCTCCTGCATCGGCTTGTTGTAATAAGGCGCCACCAGAAGCGCGCCGTCGGCACCCACAGCTTGCGCCTCCGTGGTCAGGTGGATGGCCTCCGAAGTGGAGTTGGCCCCGGTGCCTGCCATGACAGGCACGCGTTTATTCACGACGTCCACCGTGAGCTTAATAACCCTTGCATGCTCCTCAAAGCTCAAGGTGGCGCTCTCGCCAGTGGTCCCGCACGGCACTATCGCGTGCGAGCCCTCGGCTATGTGCCACTCAATGAGGTCTGAGAGAGCTTTCTCGTCAACCTTGCCATCTCTAAACGGCGTGATGATCGGTATCATAGATCCTTCAAACATATCGCTCTCCCTCCTTATAGTCCCTGATATCCCCGCTGAAGACCTCTGTTGCGGGCCCAGTCATATATACCCTACCGTTTTCCGCCCATTCTATCAAGAGGTCGCCCCCTTTTAGCTGTACGGTAACTTTCTTATCCGTAAGTTTCTTAAGCATGCACGCCACGCCCGAGGCCGACGCCCCGGTGCCGCAGGCCAGCGTCTCCCCGGCCCCGCGCTCCCATACGCGCATGCGGATGGAGTCGCTTGCCAGCACCTCCACGAACTCCACGTTTATGCGGTTCGGGAACAGTTCGTCGTTCTCTATCATCGGGCCGTAGAGTTCTACGGGAAACGCGTCCACGTCGTCAACGAATATCACCGCGTGGGGGTTGCCCATGCTCACGCAAGTTATATTAAATGTCTCGTCTCCAACCTTCAAGGGCTGGTCTATCACCCTGCCGTCAAGGTTTACAGGTATCTTCCTGCCCTCAAACTCGGGCTCGCCCATGTCCACACGGATGAGGTCCCCCTTATTACCAGTTCGCTCAGGCCTTATAATGCCGGCCAGGGTCTCTATATCAAGAATGTCCTTATCGCTCAGGCCCCGCGTCCATATGTACTTTGCAAAGGCCCGGATGCCGTTGCCGCACATCTCAACTATCGAGCCATCGGCGTTGATGATGTCCATATGGAAGTCCGCGTCCTTGGAGTCCTTCAGCAGCAGCACCTGGTCCGCGCCTATGCCGAACCTTCTGTCGCAGGCCCAGCGCGCGAAACTTGAGGGGTCGTCTATCTTATTTTCTGGCTCATTTTCTGGCTCTGACTCGCGCACGTCCACCAGGACGAAATCATTGCCCAGGCCATGCATTTTAGTAAATTTCATGGCCCTTACCTTAGCAGCGCGCGCGGCACTGACTCCTTCTCAATAAGGTCGTCATAGGTCTCGCGCCTGCGCACAAGATAGTGCCTGTCGCCCCTGACCATGACCTCTGCCGCACGGGGCCGGCTGTTGTAGTTGGAGCTCATGGTAAACCCGTAGGCCCCGGCGCTCCTTACCACAAGCAGGTCGCCCTGCCTCACCTCCGGCAGCTTCCGCCCGAGCGCAAGGAAGTCCCCTGTCTCGCATATGGGCCCCACAACGTCGGAGAGCACGGTCTTTGCCCCGCGCCTCTTGATCACCGGCACTATCTCGTGGTACGCGTCATACAGCGTGGGCCTTATCAGGTCGTTCATGCCCCCGTCCACTATCACGAACCTCTTGCCTGGGCCGTCCTTCAGGTACAGGCACCTTGTCACGAATATCCCCGCGTTACCCACAATGGAGCGCCCCGGTTCGGTGACAAGCGTGATGTCCCTTCCCTTTAGCATGGGCATGATGGCACAGGCCAGATCCCTTGGCGTAGGCGTCTTCACGCCGTCGTATGAGATGCCAAGCCCGCCGCCTATGTCTATGTACTTTATCTCCACTCCATCGGCCTTGAGTTCGTCCACGAGCACCAGCACACGCTCCAGCGCGTCCGCAAATGGCCGCACCTCCGTGATCTGCGAGCCAATGTGCTTCTGTATGCCCCTGATACGGATGTTCTTCATACCAGAGGCCAGCCTGTAGAACTCAAGCACCTGCTCGCGGGGCAGGCCGAACTTGTACTTCTTCAGGCCCGTAGTGATGTAGGGGTGCGTGCCCGCGTCTATATCAGGGTTCACCCTCAGCGCGATTGGTGCCTTCTTGCGCAAGCGCCCGGCCACCTCGTTTATGGCACGAAGCTCGTCCGAGCTCTCGATATTGAACATGAGTATGCCAGCTTTAAGCGCATAGCGTATCTCGTCCCTGGTCTTGCCAACTCCGGCGTAGACAATACTTGCCGGGTCAATGCCTGCCTTGAGCGCGCGATAAAGCTCTCCGCCGGAGACAACGTCCGCGCCTGCGCCGTGCCTGGCCAGCAGGCTTAAGACAGCGAGGTTGGAGTTGGCCTTCACCGCATAGCAGTTGATATTGTCTATGCCGCTAAAGGCCTTCTGGTATGCCTCTATATGGCGCACCAGTGTGGCCGCGCTGTAGACGAACAGCGGCGTGCCGTACTTGGCGGCAAGCTCCGTGACTGAAACGTCCTCGGCATGAAGCTCACCCTTCTTAAATCTAAAGAAATCCATAAGTTACCTATTTTCACACAATTTCGTGCCCTCTGTCAAAATCCTTGTATATATCAGAGGCTAAAGGATTCCCCCTAAATAAATGCATTATCCGCCTGCCTGACCTTTGAGAGGAGGGGCCTTGCCCCCTTTTCTTTTATATGTTCGAGGTTAGAGGTCATAATTACTTCAAGCCTTTGATTTCTTGACGTAAATCGGGCCTGCCCGTGTTCGAGGTTGTTCGAGGTTGGAGTGAGCCAGATAGGGGAATCTGTTGTAGTGATTCCCCTATCTGCATATGCGTATTCACGCAAGCACTTTAACATGCCCATACTGACATTGTCCATATGACACGTGTCAGGTAAAATGTGTCACAAACTGAAGTTAATAATTGACGTGTAACTTAATGAAAAACAAAAGATTCTCCCTCTAAGAAAAAGAGTTTTTTATTGGCTTTGGTTAATAATTAATTTGGATGTGTTGTCCTTAATTTTTCTACAAAAGACAAAATATGCCTGTCATATTACTTTTAGTTCGTCAAGAAATCATATGCTTTATCACCACTAAAATTAAGTTATGAGAAAAAAGGGACGTTTCTGTTTTTTGCATTCTGGATCGATTCTAATGGTTTGCTCTCGCTCATAGAAAGGTTCTTATAAACCATCGATTACTTTTTTCAACTTCGACTGTACTTCTTTCGCTATATCCTTAAGTTCTGGATTTTCTATTGCCATCATCGAGGCCATCGGGTCGACCGCGGCAATCTCTGACTCGCCCTCCGCCGTTTCCTGCACGATGACGTTACATGGCAGCATGGTGCCTATCTTATCCTCAGCTAGAAGAGCCTTGTACGCAAAAGACGGATTGCAGGCTCCAAGAATCGTGTATCTCCTGAAATCGGCATCCAGCTTTTTCTTTAAGGTTGATTTCACATCTATCTCCGTAAGGATACCGAAACCTTCTTTCTTGAGCGCCTCAGTTACTTTGCTGACCGCATCGTCAAAAGTTGCGTTTAAAGTCTTGCTGAAATAATAGCTCATGGAAACACCTCCTGTTCAAGGGTAAATGACGTTCGAGCCTAGCCATCTATGTATTTCTTTTTATCTTCAAACTCCAGCTTGTCTATTTCACCACGTGCATATCTCTTCTTAAGGATATCCACAGGGGTTTCTCCGCTGGCAGATATGCTTTGGGCTGCATTAGTGGAAGCAGCAAGCCACCTTATCGCGAAAACGATCCCCACAACAATAAGTATCCAGAACGCTATCATCATAATGAACCCGAAGCCTCCCATGCCATATCCTACTCCATATCCACCCATCATTCCAGGGCCCATATCGTAATCACCTCCCTAATGAGACGTTTCACCCGCAGCATTTCACCATTGCTCTTAGATATAACAAAAAAGAAGAGAACTCAAGTCTCTCCTTTTTTGTTATAAAGGCAAGTCTTACCACATGTGTCCGCCGAAACCTCTGGAGAAGAAGTTGCCCTTGGGAGCCTTATCGTGGATCTTTTCAGCCAACTCTTCGATCGACTTATACAGCTTCTTCGCTGTTTTCTCGTCGCCCGCCCTGTAGGCCTCGTCAAACTCAAAACGCAATTTGCTCATCTCACGCCTTAAGTCGGCTGTTTTTTCCATGAACTCGCTGGTCTCTTTAGTATCGCCATAGCCATTACCCCAGCCCTGCATGTGGTTGCCGTAACCGCCTCCCATCATGCCACTGCCATAGCCACCACCCATCATGCCGCCGCCGTAACCACCACCGCCGTAACCGCCGCCATGTGCGAAAGCCAGAGCACCAAAGCCAAGGACAGCCACTATAGTCAATGCTGCTAACGTCTTCTTCATCTGAAATCCTCCTGTTTAAAATGTTTTTATATATTCATAATAAATTATATGTTTGAAGGGAAAATGAAGAATAAATGAAAAGATTGTGAATTTCCAAAGCTATAAAAACAGGGGCACACCCCTTTTCCAGATAATCATGCAGGCTGTAGCATCCACATTTGCCCCAGGCTGCCTTGTCCGTTTAATATGATGTATTCCTATACATTCTTCTGTTTCGTTCTTACGGCAAAAGTTCACTTGCCTAACCCAGGAATTCGATCGATAAAAATATAATGGTCGACCGGGTGCGGGGTGCCTTGCCGTTAAGCCTTTCCCCTTAGTTTGCCGTTGTCTGTTGCCTTAGTTGTTAAAGAGGAAAGTTCGCGCGTCTAACCAAGGAATTCGATCGAATAAGTTTTTCAATGGTCGATCGGTCGAAGCATATAGTTCTTATCCGACCGGGTACGAGGTGCCTTGCCTTTGCCTTTCCCCTTAGTTTGCCGTTGTCTGTTGCCTTAGTTGTTAAAGAGGAAAGTTCGCCCGCCTGACCGAGGCATACGGGTCTGGGATGTAGTAGATACAAGAAAAGGTTCGCGAAGGCGTACTTTAGTACGTCGAGCGGTTCTTGACGCAGTAGATGCTGCATAGCCAGGCCCGTAGGCCGTCTCTTACTTATAGTCTTCCCTGATTGGATACCACGCGTCCACGGCCTTTGCGGGCTTTGAGAGCACCCTTGCACTGTGCTCCTGGTTTGAACGGACTACCACGCCGTCGCCTTCTCCAAGGACCCGGGTTTTCCCTTCAACCGTAAACTCAAGCTCACCTTTAACCACGTAAGTGATCTGCTCGTGAGGGTGCTTGTGAGACGGGATAACAGCACCAGGGTCGAAATCGAAGATCGTCATCATAGTTTTATCACCTGAGACTGCCCTCAGGCTTATCCCCTCAAAAACCTGCTTCACATCCAATGCCCCTTCGCTGAAAAAATCCATTCCAACCTCCACGTGTTTTATTTCGACATGATTATATCTTAATAAAAATGGGATCATTAGGTGCATAAATACGCATTCTGATTTGTTTCAAAAACAATTAAAATATAAACATATCTAAGACCCGCTGGGCTGAAATTGACAGATGAGCCGTTTCGTGTTAGTTTTACACAAAGACATTACCAAGGGGGGAACGGCAATGGGACACGTAAACGGGGATCACGTATACGAGAAACTCGGCAGAAAAATAGACTCGCTCCAGTTCCGCACGCCCTGGAACGAGACATTCCACAAGATACTCACTGAGCTTTACACCACCGAAGAGGCTGACATGGTAGTAAAGATGCCCTACACCATGTCCAGCATCCAGAGGATATCGAAGCTAACAGGTATCAAGATGGACAGGGCCAGGGTACTCCTGGACAGCCTCAGTTCAAAGGGCCTCGTGATGGACTTTCGCATAAGGGGCCATTTCTTCTACATGCCCTCGCCCTTGATCATAGGCATATTCGAGTTCACAATGATGCGCACTCGTGGAGAGTTGAACTCAAAGGTATGGGCAGAATTATTCCACCAGTACATGGATCAGGACCTTTCCGACGCCAACTTCGGAAACGGCAAGTGGACGACCATGATGAGGACTATCCCCCATGAGAGCGTCATAGGTAACGGCGACCACGTGGAGGTGTTGGATTACGAGAGCGCCACGCGCCTGGTGGAGCAGTCCGACAGGTTCTCAGTGGGCATCTGCTCATGCAGACACGAAAAACTGCACGTAGGGGAAAAGGAATGCGACATACCGCTTGAGAAATGCTCATCCTTTGGCACTGCCGCCGAGTACCTGATAAGGCACGGCTTTGCCAGGGAGGTCTCAAAGACCGAGATGCTCGAGAACATTGAGCACTCCAGGGAAAACGGCCTGGTCCTGAATGCTGATAACGTAAAGAATAACATCACCTACATATGCCATTGCTGCAAGGACTGTTGCAACACCCTCAGAGGCATAAGCAAATTCGGGTATCCGAAAACCATTGTGACCTCCAACTTCATAGCAGAAACAGATAGAGATAAATGCACAGGCTGCGGCAAATGCTCAAGGGCATGCCCCATCAATGCCATCGAGATGCTCAAAATAGAAAACCCCGTCACAAAGAAAAAGCGCAACCCCCTGATAGACAAATCCATCTGCCTTGGCTGCGGCGTCTGCGCCCTCAAGTGCGAATCCAATTCCATGAGCCTCATCAAACGAGCAAAGCGTGTCATCACTCCTGAGAACTCATTTGAGAGGGTGCTGCTTATGTGCCTTGACAGGGGCACGCTCCAGAACCAGTTATTCGACAATCCCCAGAGCATGACGCAGGACTTCATGCGCGGCTTTGTTGGAGGGTTCCTGCGGCTCCCGCCTGTAAAGAAAGCCCTGCTGAGCGACACGCTCCGCTCCTCATTTTTAAACTTCATGAAAACCGGGATAAAGAAACAGGGCAAGGGCCACGTGCTGGAGATATAATATCTGCTTGTGACGGGAACGCAGGCCTGAGGCACACAGGAATCAGGAATTTTACTGGCCTCCAGTAGCGCCCTTTCTCTAATAGTGCCTTTGACCTTAAACCCGGCTCAAAAAGAATCACTGATAAAGATTTGACTAATTAATAGCGTTTGATATACTTAAAATAATTCAAGGGGCATGTAACCATCCGGCCTGAAAAAACCGGAGAACCCTCAGCGCGGGTGCTTATGGCATACAAACCAATTGAGAGCTATGGAATGATCGGCGACATGCACACCGTAGCGCTGGTCAACATTGACGGAGCCATCGACTGGCTCTGCCTGCCCCACTTTGATTCTCCAAGCGTATTCTGCGCACTACTTGACGATGAGAAGGGCGGGAGTTTTCGCATAGCGCCCGTGGACGGCAACGTCACTTACAAGCAGTTCTACTGGCCGGACACCAACGTACTTGTAACGCGCTTTCTGGCAGAACATGGCGCAGCGGAACTTGCCGACTTCATGCCCATAGGCAAGGAGCCCGGCGTGGCCCACAAGCACCAGCTCATACGCCGCCTTACTGTTGAGCGCGGCTCCATAGAGTTTGAGCTTCAATGTAAACCTGCATTCAATTATGCCCGCGATGAGCACAAGACAAAGCCCATTAACGGCGGCGTAATGTTCTATTCGGATTCCATGAACCTTGCCCTTACGACAAATATTCCTCTTGAGATATCAGGCAACGGTGTAATGTCGAGGTTCACGCTGAACGAAGGCCAGAGCGTGGTCTTCAACTTCAGGGAGGTCCCGCCGGAGGCCGAGTGGAACCTTTATATGTCTGACCAGGAGGCGGAAAGGCTTTTCAGGGACACGGTCTCATACTGGCGCGGCTGGCTCTCAAAGTGCACGTACTCAGGCCGCTGGCGCGAGATGGTCCACCGCTCGGCCCTTGCGCTGAAGCTCCTTACTTTTGAGCCCACCGGCGCGATAGTCGCCGCTCCCACCACAAGCCTGCCCGAGCACATCGGGGGCAGCAGGAACTGGGACTACCGCTATACCTGGATACGCGATTCCGCCTTTACCATCTACGCCTTCATGCGCCTTGGGCTCACGGACGAGGCCGGGAAGTTCATGAAGTTCATCTCAAGCATCTGCACCCGCGCTTCGGATAACAGTTCGCCACTTCAGATAATGTACGGCATTGACGGAAGCAGGAAGCTGAAGGAAGAGGACCTCACACACCTCAAGGGCTACAGGGATTCCAGGCCCGTGCGGGTGGGCAATGCCGCATACAAGCAGCTCCAGCTGGACATTTACGGCGAGCTCCTTGACGCCATTTACCTTTACAACAAGTACGGCGCCCCCATCTCCTACGACGAGTGGCTCTCGGTGAGGAAGTTCGTCGACTGGGTCTGCGACAACTGGGAGCTTGAGGACGAAGGCATCTGGGAGGTGCGTAGCGGGAAGCAGCACTTTGTGTATTCCAAGCTCATGTGCTGGGTCGCGCTGGACAGGGGACTGAGGCTGGCTGAGAAGCGCTCCTTCCCGGCTGACAGGAACCGCTGGCTGAAGGAGAGGGACAGGATCTACGAGGACATCATTGACAGGGGGTGGAGCGACGAGCTTGATTCATTTGTACAGTCTTACGACAGCGACACGCTTGATGCCTCGCTCCTGATGATCCCTCTTGTCTTCTTCCTTTCGCCCACAGACCCCAAAGTGCTCTCCACTATCAGGGCTATTATGGAGCCATACAACAAGGGTGGCCTGCTGGCCAACAGCCTGGTGTACCGTTATAACGTAACCGATACGGACGACGGCATTGGCTCGGACGAGGGCACGTTTAATATCTGCTCTTTCTGGCTCGTGGAGGCCCTGACCAGATCGGGCCGGTTCGAACCAAAGCACCTGAACGAGGCACGCCTTATCTTTGAGCGCATGCTGGGCTTTGCAAACCACGTGGGCCTGTATGCCGAAGAAACAGGGCACAGCGGTGAGGGGCTTGGAAACTTCCCGCAGGCATTCACACACCTTGCGCTTATAAGCGCCGCCTTCAACCTGGACAAAGAGCTTGGATCAGGGATTTAAATTATAAATCAAACAGGGGCGCATGCTCTATTTAATTCTATCTCTGATAAGACTCAACAAGTACGCTCCATCAGAGGAAAGAAGACTCAACTCATCTCCCACAAGCTCATAGTTGGATACCTGCCCCAGCGCTTCAAAAAACCGCACCTCCTGGTCCATGATCCCCTCTGGCGCACCGCACGCCATGCGCGTTGCTCCAACCAGCCCTATGGAGATCGTCTCACCATCAATAGTATAGGAGGTAAAGTAGCTGTTACAGCCTGCCTTGCCTGTCAATTTGCCGTCCACGTCAAAATTCACGGTAACGGTGGAGCCGTTAATTATATTAACCCTATCACGCGCCCCGGGATTAAAGCCCAGGACTTTCCACGAGGATCCGGCAAGCTCTGCAGCAGTAACCTCAGCGCTGATGGCGGTGGCATTGAATTGGGTCGCCGCAGTACAGGACACTAGCATCACAATAGCCACAGAATATAATATCGTTCTCATCATATCTCCCTATATTTCGCCTCACGCAATATAAGGCTATCACGCCTTAAACACACTGTCAATGAACCTCCCTGTGGGCACGAGTCACTCACGACTGGCAGAGGGTCATGGATCCAAGACCACAGGGTATCTATAAAGGCATGGAGTTCTACACACCACAGCAGAGACCACGGAGTATAAGGGCACTGGTGCCCCACGGAGTATAAGGGCACTGGTGCCCCACGGAGTATAAGGGCACTGGTGCCCCACGGGGTATAAGGGCACTGGTGCCCAATCAAACGTAAATACTGTGTGCTCAGGCATCTGAGCTTCAAGCACGTGATTTGAGCTAAGATACAAACATGAAGATGAAAACCAAAACAGCAGGCACCCTGCAGGACATAACTCTTGAGATGCTGGACTCGGCAAGCAAGACCGCTGTCAGAAAGCTCATAAAGAACCACCGCGTTAAAGTTGACGGAGAAATTCAGGCAAGGCCTGACTTTGCAGTTCTGCCGGGACAACTCATTGAGATAAGCCAAAAGGGTAAAGACAAAGAAACCGGAAAGAAGTCTGCAAGCCCTTCCACCCTGAAAACAGCGCGCGGAGCCAAGCGCAGGCTTGCCGTAAAGATACTGCTGGAGGACGAGCACGTGATAGTCGTTGATAAACCAACCGGCATGCTCTCCATAGCGACTGACAAGGAGCGCACAAAGACCCTTTACAGGAAGGTCATGGAGTATGTAAAGGAGACCACTGCCGGCAAAAAACGCATATTCATAGTGCACCGCCTTGACCGCGACGCCTCGGGCGTAATGGTCCTTGCAAAGGACGAAGGAAGCAAGCGCAAGTTACAGAAAAACTGGGCAGGCGCGGAGAAGGTCTACCACGCTGTGGTGGAGGGCTGCCCGCGCGAGGCAGAGGGGACGCTCAGGAACTTCCTCTGCGAGAACCGGGCCAGGATCGTCTACGTCTGCGAGCGTCATATAAAAGGCTCTCAGGAGGCGGTCACACATTACAAAATATTAAAAGGCGAAGGCCCCCGCCGCCTGCTTGAGGTGAAGATAGAGACCGGGCGCAAACACCAGATAAGGGTCCATATGGCCGACACCCTGAACTGCCCCATAGTTGGGGATGAGATCTACGGGCTTGGCAAAAGCGGTACGCGTGGCATCGCCCTGCACTCACACTCCCTCTCCTTTGACCACCCGGCCACAGGGAAACGCATCACTGTCAAAAGCCCCGTTCCGTCCCGCTTCCGAGGGCTTGTGTAAGCGAATTAACAATAAGCACAGCGGATGCGGCATATCCGTGCCCTCTGGCACCCACGGTTTCTGATTTATCTTGGATAGCTCTTCGGAGTAAAAGTAAAAGGTGCCCGTGGCACCCACGGTTTCTGATTTACCTCGGATAGCTCTTCGGGGTAAAAGTAAAAGGTGCCCGTGGCACCCACGGTTTCTGATCTACCTTGGATAGCTCTTCAGAGTAAAAGTAAAAGGTGCCCGTGGCACCCACGGTTTCTGATTTACCTTGGATAGCTCTTCGGGGTAAAAGTAAAAGGTGCCCGTGGCACCCACGGTTTCTGATCTACCTTGGATAGCTCTTCAGAGTAAAAGTAAAAGGTGCCCGTGGCACCGTGGTCAGGAGATCACGTTGACCATGCAGTGAATTCCCCCATTCCTCTTATTCGCATTTGTGGGCACTGGTATCACCTTGTAGCCAAGGGACTCAAAAGCAGACACATTGCTTCTGAACACTTCTGCGTTTGCCCCCTGAAGAGAACCCGCAAAGAGGGGCATAAGGTACTCCCTCCTGCCGGTGCTCTTATTGACATACGGCACCCCGTTCACGTAATAGCGGAAGTCCTCCACGTCTTCCACCGTGGCCTTGATGTCAACTATCGTATAGCCCAGCCCGCGGAGCTCCATACGCAGCTCCCCCAGAAGCCAGTGGACCTCGTCCACCTCCCTGCCTGCAAATCCCATCTCATAATCCACTATCCGGGTAACGGCGACCTTGCCGCCTGGCAACAACACCATGGCCTGGTCCAGGTGGAACATCTTCTCAGGCTGGCTCGTGTGCCTGCCGATGACCTTCACGCGGTCGACTCTCAAGCACAGCCTGAGCCATTCCACCACCTCCGCCTCCGTGGCCTTCCTGCCAATGGCGTCCCCAAGCACCAGCAGAGTATCTCTGATGACATCCCCCCCGACAAAGGCGATGCTCTGGCCCCTGAACTCGTCCACCAGCACGTTGCCGCCCTTGAAAACAAGCGGGAGTTTATTAAACTCGATCCCTCCAGACCCAAGGGCCTCCACAAAAACGTTGTCACTCTCCAGCCCTGGCCCCCACTTGGTGCCGGACTTCACGAACCACTTGTGGATGAAGGGGGCGATAATTGTAAGGGTGCCGTCAGTGGCCCTGGCTACCTCGAAAAGGTCCTGTGCCCAGACAGACCCCCGGGGCAGTTGGCGGCCCTTGCTGAGCTTTCTGAGTTCCGAATTTCTGGTGTTAAGACTGTAGGCGTTCTCTTTCCCTACGACCCTGGTGCTGAAGGGTATGAGGCTGACCTTCCGGGAAAGCCCCATCGCCTCAAGCTGCCTGCCTATGTCCAGCACCCTCTTATCAGGCAACAGCATCAGTACCTTCGAATACTCCGGCAGGCTCCTGAGGATGCCCTCATGAAGCGACAGGTCCTTGGTGCTTACCTCAAGCGAGAGCACAACAATTTCGAGTTTGCGCTCATACTCGGGCTCAATGCGGAAGGAACGATCAAGTGAACTTATTGCCGAAGTGCTGAATGAGACTGGCAACAGGACGAATAACCCCAGGCTGATGAACACAGCCCTGGCAACCATCGCTACCCTATGAATATCTGAAGCGCTCCCCATATCGAACAAAGGCCTTTCATCTGCGACGAACAATCCTGTCATTAAATTAACATATCTCTAAACTCCGCAATAAGGGGAAATCCCCCATCTCTTATGGTGTGAGGGCAGTTTGCCGACATATTTCCTGGACCATTTCTTCAACTGGCCGTTGCCCGGTCTCTCATGGCTCAGGATGGGTCAGAAAGATTTTTCCCGCACTTTCCTATAAAATATCCCTAGTAACGAACTTTTCTCATGACCGCTCATGGAGGAAACTATGGCGAACACGGAAGAGAAAAAACGGATCATCATGGACCACGAGGCATGGTTTGCGCGCAGCCTCTCGCACAAGGTCATAAAAAAACCGACTCTCGCGTTCTGGATGATACTGATACCTGTCTTCTTCGTCTTTTTCATGCTGGAGTTCCAGAGGGCCAATGCGTCCAGAAAGCCCTTTGTGAAGGACTACCTGAAGGCCAGGCATAGGGCGCTGGAGGCCGCGTTCAGGCTGGTGCAGGAGGGCGAGGAGCCGGACATGGAGACACTGTCCGGGCTATCCGACATGCCGGGCCTCGTGCGCAAGACGCACGGGGAGTGGCTCAATGTGGCCATCAAGCACTATTGCGCGCTTCTGAGGGCCGATGGCGTGGACTTCCCCTCCATCGCAAGGTCGGCCTACCGGAACAAGACCAATCTCATGCTCGCATACAACCTGCTTGGAGAGGCTGAGAAAAATATGGACGAGGCCCTGGTGCCGCACCTTCAACAGGAGGTGGAAGACGTGAGCGAGGTGGTCCGTGAAATGCAGGAGGCCTCAGAAGTGCTCCGCAGGCAGGTGGCGGAGGAGTTTTTCAGCTGAACCTCATATAGGACATACAGATATAGGGCATACAGATATAGGGCATAAAGCATCTAGCGCTGCCGCACCATGCGGAAACAAGCGGGCTAGCGGCCAAAAAGTTGTGCCAGCGCACCTGCGGGTATCACGCGCCTTGCCCCGGCATATCTTGCGCTGTAGTACCTGATCGAGAGCTTGTCATAGACCACTCCGCGAGAGGAAGAGGCATGGATGAACCCGCCGCTTGCGGGGTCTGTGACTATCCCCACATGGGATATCCTGTTGGCTATAGTGCGGAAGAACACCAGGTCACCCTTTCTGAGCCCGCCTCTGGGCACAACGAGTCCCACCTTCCACTGGTCGCGCGTGACCCTTGGCAGTTTTATTCCGGCCTCCCTGAAGACCGTCTGCACAAAACCCGAACAGTCCGCGCCGCGCCTGGTCTCGCCTCCCCAGACATACGGGGCGCCTATAAAGGAATCCCAGGAGCGCTCAAGCCTGGCAAGGACGCCCCCGCCTGAGCGTTGGGGCTTCTCCTGCTTTGCTTTGTCCGCCGGGCCTGAGGGTTTGAGTGGCTCCGGAGCTACAGGGCTTTTCCGCACTGGCGCGGCAGGCGCAGCAGGTGCGGGTGTCTGGGAGGGAGGCTGTTCGGGCTTGGCCGGCTCCAAAAGGGCTGGCCTCTCAATAGCCCCTGCCCGTGGAATGAAAGACCCCTCGTAATCAGGCACCCGGGGCTTTTCTCCCCTCTGGGCAGCCCCCCTGAATATCCTCATGGCCTCAGAGCCAATGGCCCCGGGCCTCTTGCCTTCGCCTTTTAAGAAATTCACCATGAGCATGGAATGGAACTCCTCCATTGGGAAGCCTGCCTTTGCCGCCTCCACCAGCACCCATTTCAGGGAGTTGAAGGTATAGTGGTCCCACCCATGCTCCACAGCGTTGAACACTAGGTCCTCGGCAATGTAGTCCGGCACGCCAAAGCGTATGGAGTCGCGGTATCCGTTTGCCCAGGTCTCTATCTCGTCGCCGCCCACGTCCTTGCTAAAACCGTACAGGGCGATGCCTTCCACCACCTCGGCCTCAGCCCCCCTGCTTACGGCAATGTAGGCGGCAGTGGCGATGGACACGGTCCGCCCGATCTTGGCATTGTCAAAGGTGCCCTCCGTGACCACCCGCAAAAGCACGTCCGCGCCCTCAAGCCGCTCAGCCCTCAGGATGTCCCCGGAGTATCCGGCAAGCTCCTGCCTGAAGGCGGAGAGGTAGGAGTCGCGCTCGGCCTGGGTCATGCCCTGGTCAGAGGCAAAGGCGCTTTCTATATACTCGATCAGCGAAGGCGCGCGGCCGCTTGCGTGGGAGACAGGGACATAGACCGCCAGGGCGCAGAGAGCTGCACTTAGCAGGATACTGCATCTTATACGGCGCTCTGTCAGTATTTGCCACATGTGATTATTGTATCACAGCGGTTCAGTTGGGGCTGTGCAATTTAGAGGCTGTGTAAATTCTTAATGGTTCAGGCGCTCGTATTCCTTAAACAGAACGCTCTCCTCGTGCCTGAAACGGTCCCTCAGCAGGATGTAAAAGATACCGTAGTCCCTTACGTGGTCCATCCGCTGGCTATTGTCAGGCACGCATTTGGAGAAGAACTCCTTTGCAGCCACTGTTATCTCCAGCAGGTCGTCGTCAAACTCATCAAGCAGCTCATGCACCTTGTGGTCGGTGAGGGCAGCGTCCTTCAGGCCGAAGTATACGATCTGGTTTTCACGGTCAAAGTGGTCAAGCATCATGGCATGCAGTGTATTGCATTGTTCAATATGGCCAGAAGGGTCCGAAGGCTGGATAGAGCCCGGGGACTGGCTAAAGGAGTCCCTGGACGCCTTCAGCGTGGCAAGTATCTTTTCATGGTCCTTCCACAGAGCCTGATATCCGGAGTCCATAATAGCCCCCCTCCATCTGTGCAGCAATAACCTTACCGCACAGGTCCGGTATTACACCCTTCCCCTCTCTAAATTATATAGGAATATACCAAGAGAGTGAAGACCCTTTTCACGCCTCTATCCCTTGGCCCTGAGGCTGCCCGGCATATCCAGAGGCTCTGGCAAGGCTCTCAAGCACTTCCCTGGTCTCCTCCAGCACGTCAGGGCCGCTTTTGAACTCGAACCCAGCGGGCTGGAAACGCAGGCCCAGGTCCTTGCCCCTGCCTTTGCCAGTGGCCTCCATCACCATGTCAGCGCTCATGCCCGCACCCTCTGCGAACACAAGCCGCACCCTTCCTCCCCGCTCAGAGACCTCGGCCACTTGCAGGCCCTGGGCCAGGAGCGCCAGGGCCCTGACCCTGATCAATGTCTCAAAAGGCCCTGGAAGGGGGCCGTACCTGTCAGCCATCTCCTCAGAGACCGCGCGCAAGCCCTCCTCGTCCTCAGCCGAAGACACCGCACGGTATGCGCTTAATCTCAGGGCCATGTCCCCGATATAGGCCTCTGGCACATAGGCGTTCGCCCTCAGGTTTAGCAAGGTCTTGAGCTCCTTCTTTCTGGGCTCGCCCCTGACCTCCGCCACAGCCTCCTCCAGCATCTCCATGTACAGGTCGAACCCCACTGCCTCTATAGAGCCGGACTGCTCGGCGCCGAGCATATTACCCGCGCCCCTGATCTCAAGGTCCTTCATGGCCAGCCGAAACCCCGCCCCCATGTAGCTCAGCTCCTGCAGGGCCTGGAGCCTCATGCGGGCCTGCTCCGTGATCACGTCCTCCCCGGGGATCAGAAAATACGCGTAAGCGCGCGTGTCGCTACGGCCCACCCTGCCCTTGAGCTGGTAGAGGTCGGCCAGGCCTGACATGTGCGCCATGTCAACGATAATGGTGTTTGCAGTGGGGATGTCAAGGCCTGAGCCCACTATTGCGGTAGAGAGAAGCACATCAGTCTCCCGGTTCAAGAACCCGAGCATCACGCGCTCGATCTCCCTCTCGGGCATCTGGCCGTGGACAACAGCCACCCTGGCCTTTGGGACCGCGTGCCTCAGCTTTTCATAGAGCTTCATGATGTCCTTTATCCTGTTATGGACGAAGAACACCTGCCCCCCGCGCGCAAGTTCGGCGTTTACCGCATCACGCACAAGGGCCATGCTGAAGCTCGCCACCTCCGTTATCACGGCCAGCCTCTCCTCGGGAGGGGTCTCTATGACGCTCATGCTCCTGATGCCGCTCAGAGACATCTGCAAGGTGCGGGGGATGGGCGTGGCGCTGAGCGCAAGCACGTCCACACCCAGCTTGAGGTCTTTCAGTTTTTCTTTCTGCCTGACACCGAAGCGGTGCTCTTCGTCGATTATCAGCAGCCCCAGGTCATGGAAGCGCGTGTCCTTCCTTAAAAGAGAATGCGTGGATATGACAATGTCCACCTCGCCTCTGGCAAGCTTGGCAAGCACGTCCCTGCGCTTTGCAGGGGTTTTAAAGCGGCTGATGCTATCAATGGTTACGGGGAACGCTGAGAAACGCTGTCTAAAAACCCTCACGTGCTGCTCGCACAAAAGCGTGGTGGGCACAAGCACTGCCACCTGCTTGCCGTGGTGGACTGCCTTGAAGGCCGCGCGCATGGCAACCTCTGTCTTGCCATAGCCCACGTCCCCACACAGGAGCCTGTCCATGGGCCTTGGGCTCTCCATGTCCCGCTTGATGGCCTTCACGGACGCGCTCTGGTCAGGTGTTTCCTCATAAGGGAAGAAACTGTCGAACTCCCTGTGCATCTCCGTATCCCGGCCAAAGGCCACCCCGTCGGCAAGCTCGCGCCCTGCGTAGAGCTTCAGCAGCTTTCCGGCAAGCACCTTGATCTTCTTCAGCACCCGGGCCCGTGTCTTCTGCCAGCGCTTGGTCCTCAAGCTGTCGAGCCTGGGCTCCACGCCCTCCTGCACATGATATTTGCGCACCTGCCCGATGGAGTCTATTGGCAGGTAGAGGCGGTCGCCTTCGTCATACTCCAGGGCGAGCAGGTCATAGCCCGTGCCCTCCACCTCCTCGTGCATGAGGCCCAGGAATTTACCGATACCCTTTTCCGCGTGCACAATGAAATCGCCCTGCATGAGGTCGTCAACATTTGCAAGCAGCCCCGAGACCTTCGAGCGCCTGATGGGCCGGTATGCCGGCCTGCCCCCAAAGAGTTCCAGTTCGGTAAGCACCGTAAGGCCCGGCACACGAAGCCCCTCAGAGAGCCCTCCAACAGTGATAAAGCAGTTGCCCTCATAGGCCCCTGCCTCCGCAAGCGGGACCACGGGGCAGAGCACACCCTCATCTCCAAAGACCTCGTGCAGGCGTTCGGCCTGCCCCTTTGAGGAGGCCACGATAACCACCCGCTCCTGCCCGGAGAGGTCGCTAATACGCGCGGGAAGCTCATACAGGTCCTTGCGCTCGCCGTGCATCACCCCCAGGCCCGCGATGGAGAGCCCCCCGGCTTGATGGGCCCCCTCACTGCTTATCCTGTAGCGCGAGAGCTCCAGGTGCCACCCGGAAAACAATGCACGCTCCTCCTGTAAAAGATCGCTTGAGCAGAACCTGAGCATACCCTCCACAAACTCGGGCACAGGCATGTCCCGGCCCTCGGGAGGCCCGGACGCTGGCAAGAGCAGCACCTCGTCAAGCTCTCTGATGGAACGCTGCGTCTCCACGTCAAATTCCCTCAACTCCTCTATATCGTCACCAAAGAACTCCGCCCTCACCGGCTCGGCCGCACCTGCGGGGTATACGTCAAGGATGAACCCCCTGAGGCTGAACTGCCCTGCTGATGTTACAAGCGGGGACTTCAGATATCCTGCATCCACCAGGCACAGCTCAAGGGTTTCCCTGTCCACCTCCGTGCCGGCCTCAAGCCTGACCACGACCGTGGCAAGCGCCTCATCGGACCAGAGCGCGTGCTCAAAAGCCATGGGGGAGGCACAAAGACCGCCAAAGGCCCCGGTGCCCGCCCTTACGAGCTTTGCGCGCACTCCTGTTGCCTCCACGTCCAGGGCTGATGGAAGGAGTTCAACCGGAGGCGCATCTCTTCCTGTCACCTGCCTGTAAAAAGCGATATCGCGGCAGAGTGTGCGCGCCCTGTCCTCGGTCTTCTCCACCATCAGAAAACGCTCATCAAGGGCCGCAAGAAAGACTGCGGCAGCAGAACCCCCGAGGTTGGCTATCCTTTCGGCTCCAGGGTCAAGACCGCCTGAGAATGACTGAAGCGCTCTGGCAAATGAACTTTCCATGGATACTATTGTAAATAATCAGGCACTCCTAAAACATCTCACGCAATTACTCTCACAACTTCTTGCGTAACTACTTGCATAACTACTTGCATAACAACTTGCATAACTACAGGGAATGCTCCAGCGCAAATCGGTTACAATAATACTGTTGGGGGTAATATGTATTAATTCCGCATGGGCCTTAATGGGTCCGCATGGTCCTGCTTAAGGGAGGACATATGAGATTTTCGTGGCTTGCCATTAGCGCTTTTACGGTCGTCCTGACGGCCTGTGCCTCATCAAAGCAGATGCAGGAGAGCATAGACGCAAACTCCGGGCGCATCGAGATGGTCCAGCAGCAAAGCAGAGTCCTCAATAGCCGGCTTGAGAACATCGACGCCAGCATACAGCAGGTTGAGATGAAAATAGCCACCATTGGCAGCAGGTTCAACATCATGTTCGCTGATCTGGAAAATGGCGTGCTGGGGGAGCTTAAAGAAGAGGTCTCTGATATTGAACAGAGGCTCACCGAGCTTGTGAACGAAGGGGGGCATATGCTGTCCCCTGCCACGGAACCCTCAGCAGAGGAGGTCTCCATTAAAGTGCTCTCAGGCACAGGAAACATGGGCTCGGCAAGCATGCTGGCCCAGAGGCTCACAAACCTCGGCTACAAGATAAACCGCGTGGACATGGCCCCCACGCGATTTTCCAGGAACACGGTGTTCTATTCAGAGGGTTTCCATGATGTGGCAGTGGAGATCGCCGGAAGCATCGGGCCAGAAACTACCCTGAAACCCCTGACATGGAGTTCCACCTTCAATATCATAGCCGTGACAGTGCAATAACAACGCAGGGGCCACAGGCCCATTTACTAAAGTACCCCAAGCGGCTTATAATGCAGTTTTTTGTGCAGTGAAACAGGAATTGAAAACCCCCACGCTTTCTGATTCGTTCATATACAAGTAAGAAGTCGCGAAGGAGTACGCAAGTACTTCGAGCGGCTTATTACGCAGTAGATGGGCGAATCAGGAAGCGTGGAGTTTTATGGCGTCGGCCACGGCCACTACCTTAGCCATCTCAAGCACATCATGCACCCTTACTATATTGGCGCCGTTTAGGACACAGGCCGTGACAGCGGCTGCCGTGCCCTCAAGCCGCTTATTCTCTGAGACACCCCCAAGAATAGCACCAATAAACGCTTTGCGCGATGGCCCCACAAGCACTGGATAACCCATCTTTGCAAACTCCCCAAGGCAGGCGATGATCTCAAGGTTGTGGTCAAAGGTCTTTCCAAACCCAAGCCCCGGGTCGATGATTATCTTGTCCAGGCCGACCCCCTTTGCAATTTGTATGCTGCCGCGCAGGTAGTCCATGACCTCTGGGACCAGGGCCTCGTATACCGGGTCCATCTGCATGTCGCGGGGCGTGCCCCTGATGTGCATCAGCACCACAGGCACCCCGGCCCCGGCCGCAACTCGTGCCATCTCAGGGTCAAAACGCAGTCCGCTGATATCGTTTATGATTGAGGCCCCCGCCTCCAGGGCCCTCCTGGCCACGCCTGCCTGATAAGTGTCGATGGACACTGGCACGTCCAGGGCCTCTGCTATGGCCTCGATCACGGGAGCGGTGCGGCTGATCTCATGCTCCAGGCTCACGGGCTCGGAGCCAGGGCGGGTGGACTGCCCTCCTATGTCTATGATGTCCGCGCCGTGGTCCACCATCTCATGGGCGCGGCAGACGGCGGCGTCATGGTCAAGGAACTTACCGCCATCGGAGAAGGAATCAGGGGTTACATTGAGTATGCCCATGATGAGGGTCTTATGAGGGGTGAGATCAAGACAATGGCGGCCCCAGGAAAAACGCATGGGCTCTATATCTGAGGGGATGAAGGCGCTGAAGGGGCTTCAGGAGTTTCTGGCGCTGCGGGGGCTTCAGGGGCCTCAGGGGTCTCAGGCGCATCATCATCTGAGTCGCCTTTATGCTCCATGCCCAGTACATCAAATATCTCGCGAGCGTCCAGGGTCTCCATCTCAAGGAGGGCCGCCGTGAGCGTCTCCAGCTTGTCGATGTTCTTCTTGATAAGGGCCATGGCGGTCTCATAGGCCTTTGTCACTATGCTTCTGATCTCGTCGTCGATATCCTCAGCGGTCTTCTCGCTGTAGTCCTTGTGCCTGGCGATCTCCCTGCCAAGGAATATCTGCTCGTCCTTCTTGCCAAAGGTCAGGGGGCCGAGCTTATCGCTCATCCCCCACTCGGTTACCATCTTTCTGGCAAGGTCCGTGGCCCGCTCGATGTCATTGCCCGCACCCGTGGTCATGTGGTTAAGCGCAAGCTCTTCTGCCGCGCGCCCGCCCATAAGCACCCCGAGTGTCTTTACGAGATAGTCCTTTGAATGAGTGTACCTGTCGTCCTCAGGAAGCTGCTGCGTCACACCAAGGGCCCTGCCGCGCGGAATTATCGTCACCTTGTGTATAGGGTCGGTACCGGGTGTGAGGACGGCCATCAGAACGTGCCCGGCCTCGTGGTAGGCGGTGTTCTTCTTCTCCTCCTCACTTATTATCATGCTCTTTCTGGCCGCGCCCATCATGACCTTGTCCTTGGCCTCTTCAAAGTCCTCCCTGCTCACGCTGGTCTTGTCCTTGCGCGCGGCAAGAAGGGCTGCCTCGTTGACGAGGTTCGCGAGGTCCGCGCCCGTGAAGCCCGGAGTGCCACGGGCAATCTTTGCAAGCTCGACCTCGTCGCTTACCGGTATGTCCTTGGTATGGACCTTCAATATGGCCTCGCGGCCTTTCACGTCCGGCGGGGGAACGATGACCTGGCGGTCGAACCTTCCCGGCCTCAAAAGCGCTGGGTCCAGCACGTCCGGGCGGTTCGTTGCGGCAAGGATGATGACGCCCTCCGTGCCCTCAAAACCGTCCATCTCCACCAGGAGCTGGTTCAGGGTCTGTTCGCGCTCGTCGTGGCCTCCGCCAAGGCCCGCGCCCCTGTGGCGTCCCACCGCGTCTATCTCGTCTATGAACACAATGCACGGAGCACTCTTTTTGGCCTGCTCAAACAGGTCCCTGACGCGGGAGGCCCCAACGCCTACGAACATCTCAACAAAATCAGAGCCGGAAATGTTATAGAAAGGCACGTTGGCCTCCCCGGCGATGGCGCGCCCAAGCAGGGTCTTTCCGGTGCCCGGAGCCCCCACAAGCAACACTCCCTTGGGTATCTTTCCGCCGAGCCTGGAGAACTTCTGGGGGTCCCTCAAGAAGTCAATGATCTCCTGGACCTCGTCCTTTGCCTCCTCGATGCCGGCCACGTCGTTGAAGGTGACCTTCACCTGATGCTCGGTAAACAGCCTGGCCTTTGATTTGCCGAAGCTCATGGCCTTGTTGCCCCCGCCCTGCATCTGGCGCATGAAGAATATCCATACCAGCACGAGGAAGATTATCGGCCCCCACGAGAAGAAGAAGGTCACGTACCAGGGGTTCTGGTCAGGGGGCTTGGCCGTTATCTCCACGCCCTTCTCCCTGAGCTTTGGCACCAGGTCGGGGTAATCCGTGGCATAGGTGGCAAACCGCGTGCCGTCCTTCATGCGCCCGGAGATGTCATTGTCCTTGATGACCACTTCCTGGACCTCGCCCCTCTCCAGGCTCTGTAGGAACTCCGAGAACTTTATCATGGCATCAGTCTTCTGAGGCGTGTTCAGCAAGTTGAACAGAAGTATCATCAACATGCCTACAAGCAGCCAGATGACTAGACCGCGGAATATGTTCGAATTCTTGGGATCGCCGATCATGATACTATAATTTTAGCACACCATCAGGCATTTGTGCCTTCTGCATGTCCACCAGTTCTTTTATGCCATTTTCACCAAGAGCCAGTATATTGTCAAGCTCTCCTCTGGTGAAGGGGTCGCCCTCGGCAGTGCCCTGCACCTCTATAAAGCGCCCCCCCCCGGTCATCACGAGGTTCATGTCCACGGAGGCCTCAAAATCCTCTCCATAGTTCAGGTCCAGCAACGCCTTGCCCCCGACGAGGCCAACGCTTATGGCAGCCACATAGTCCATCAAAAGAGGGCGTGCTACCATACCGTGGTCCATTGCGTGCCTCAGGGCATGGGCCAGGCACAGGTACGCCCCCGTTATGGAGGCCGTGCGCGTGCCGCCGTCAGCCTGTATCACATCGCAGTCTATCCATATGGTGCGCTCTCCAAGGCCCTTCAAGTCCACTACAGAGCGCATGCTCCTGCCAATGAGGCGCTGTATCTCATGCGTGCGCCCGCCGACCTTTCCCTTTGAGCTCTCTCGCGGGGTCCTGACCGCTGTGGCGCGCGGGAGCATGGAGTACTCCGCCGTGACCCAGCCCGAGCCGGAGCCTTTCATAAAGGGCGGGACCTTGTCCTCGATGGTCGCGTTACAGATCACGCGCGTATTGCCCATCTCTATAAGCACCGACCCCTCTGCCGGCGGGATGTAGTCCAGAGTGAATTTCACTTGCCGAAGCTCGTCGGGCTTCCTTCCGTCCGCTCTCATCATAAAACCTCCGTCAATTCTATTTTTTCTATTTTCTCTATTTTTCTCTTAAGGAACCTCTCGCCCACACTCTGGAACTTCTCCGGGCTGTCGGTAACATAAAAAGACGCCACTGCCTGCCCGCCCTCGCGCACCAGCCCCTCCCGGCCCAGAGCGTCCTTTACCTCAAGGGCGGTCTCCGAGGCGGAGTCAATTATCCTCACAGAAGCTCCAACCACCTCCTGAAGGACATCCCTTAAAAGCGGATAATGCGTACACCCAAGCACCAGGACGTCAATATCAGCCTCTTTTATCTCTTTAAGGTAACGCTCTGCCGCAAGCCTCGGCACATCCCCCTCTGTCCATCCCTCCTCCGCAAGCGGCACGAACAACGGACAAGGGTTGGCAACCACCCTTGCGTCTTGCTTTAAGGAATGTATGGCTTTTACATATGCGCTGCTCTTCATGGTCGCCTCGGTGCCGATCACTCCAATTCTTCCATTTACAGATGCGGCTGCCGCAGCCCTAGCCCCCGGCTCGATAACCCCCACCACGGGAACGTCGCTGTACCTGGCAACCTCATCAAGCCCCACGGCCGAGACCGTGTTGCAGGCAACTACGAGAAGCTTTATGCCCTTTGAGCGCAGAAATGACGCGCCTTCGGCAGCATAGCGCCGGACAGTCCCGGCAGAGCGCACACCGTAAGGGACCCTTGCCGTGTCCCCCAGGTAGATTATGTCCTCTTCAGGCATCAGGCCCATCAGGGCGCTGACCACTGTCAGTCCGCCAATACCGGAATCAAAGACCCCTATGGCCCCCCTTATGGAAGAACCCCTATCTTTCATAGGCCTCCCTGTAACGGACGCTTACGGCCTCTCCCAGCAGGCCGCGCACGCTCAAATGCCCTCCGATGGTGTCCACCTCTTTGCCATCCACAAGGATCTTTACACCCTCCACCTGGTATACGTTTTTCATCAGGCTCCTGTGGAGCGCCTTCAGGAGCATATATTCATCCCGGGCGTTGCCCTGAAAATTCCTCCTGAACTCATCGCTGAGATCGATGTACAGGACTGAGTCGCTGCCATGGTAGACACCATTCAGGCTGGCCTTGTCAGGTATGATCCCACCTGCACGGCCAATAGGGCCTGCCAGAAACTCCTGCGTAACAACTGTGGCCAGGTCCCTTACGGATGTGGCCCTTGGAACGCTTCGCTGCTCTCCCTCAATGCTGTCGCCTGAGGGGAAGTACAGGTCAAGTACCGTATAATCTCCGCTTACCGCGCGCGGCCTGCGCTGGGTCTCCACAATGGGGACCTTGCCCCTTGGTTTGAGTTCAATGCCCGTGCCCAGGGCCTCGGAATACATCCGAATCAGATAAAATCCGCCCACAACCACGGCCCCTATAAGCACGATAAAGGCGGCAAAGCCGAAAACATTGGCAATGACCGAGCTTGCAGGTTCAGCAGAAGGCTCAAGGGCGTCCATATCAGGCTCAACGCCCCCGGAGGCATCAAAGCCACCAGGTGCAGCCGGATCAAAGGGCTCATGGAGCCCGTCTCTGTCCTTGTCAGTCCTGCTCATACTGCCTTATTCCTCCAAATATGGCTGAGACAAGCTTGCCATCCTCCAGGTGGTCAAAGGGCTCATGGAGCCCGTCTCTGTCCTTGTCAGTCCTGCTCATATTGCCTTATTCCTGCAAATATGGCTGAGACAAGCTTGCCATCTTCCAGGTCGTATTCTATGCCCTCAGAGGGCATCTCGACCATTATGGCCGGGGCTCCCACGGACTCAAGAAGCGGCAGGGCCAGCTCATGCACATATACGTTTGCTGCAAAGGCCTCGCGCAGGGCCGCGGCCACAGCGCGGGCAAGGACATTGCTCTCATGCAGGTATCTCCTCTGCCTTGCCTCGATAGCGTAGTACTCAGAAAGCGAGAGCTCTGCGTCCTTTTTCTCAAACCATGCGACATATATATTGATGTCCTCCGAGCCAGAGAGGTGCAGGCTCACAAAGAGGTCAGGCGCAAGCTCATTGGCCCGGCTCCTGCGTTCCTCGATGCTCATATAGTGGTCCACCTCACGGTCAAGGTAGGCGAACCTGCCGCTGTCCTCTATGGCACGCTGAAGCTTCCTGGCCATATCAAGGGCAATGTCCTTCTCCCTGCTCTCATCCACCCGAAGGCCAAGGTCATAGCCCCCGTGGCCCGCATCGATAACAACAGTGCGCACCTCACTGGCCGCCGCCGGGGCGGCAAGCAGGCCAAATACAGCTAATAACCCAAGAAAACAGGAAAGGCGCATTAGTACATTTTCCATATAAAAGAGAGGTTTTGCAAGGAAGCTGACCGGAGAAGGCCGGATAACTGCGGCCTTCTCCGCCAGGGGTTAAGCACTACCTTCCGTAAAATTTCGTCAGGAAGTTGATGATTGTATCCGATTCTTGGCTGGTTATGTCGCAGCCGTTCTGTTCCTTCATCCTGATAACAGTGCTCCTCCAACCCTCGAGCGTATCGGTTATGTCAGTGGCGTTCTCCAGCGAGTGGCACTGGCTGCACTTTGACTCAAAGAGGGCCTTGGCCTCATCGTCGCTCACAGCAGAGACTATAAGAGGCAAAAAAACCATGAACACCAGCACGGACAACTGCAGCAGAGTCTTTCTCATCATATCCTCCAATCAGCAATCAGCATTCGGCATCAGGCATCAGGCATCAGGAACGTTATTCTGTGAAGTTCCTGAAAAACAAGCCTTATCTCTATGCAATTCTAGCATAGAAAGAAAATTCCGTCAGCCCCTGACCCTGCATGATATGAAATATTGCCTTGGCAAATAAGCGGCGGGATAAAACGATGAGATGCTCTCGTTAC
>SDBV01002344.1_pt1 | contig 28270 bp, 23 predicted proteins | sample 2277081 | NCBI WGS metagenome assembly SDBV01 (sample SAMN10402039, study PRJNA504765) | marine sediment metagenome | isolation source: marine sediment core GS10_PC15, 223 cmbsf | place: Arctic Ocean: Southern Knipovich Ridge | collected 2010
CGCCGCCATCGTCGAGGACATCCAGGATCGTTCCACGAGAGGCCAGCCGAGCCTCGTGGGCACCGTGAGCGTGGAGAAGAGCGAGGTCCTCTCCAAGAGGCTCAAGCGGGTGAAAATCCCCCACAACGTGCTCAACGCCAAGTACCACCGCCAGGAGGCGGAGATCGTCGCCCAGGCCGGGGCCAAGAGCGCGGTCACCATCGCCACCAACATGGCCGGCCGCGGGACCGACATCGTCCTCGGCGGCAATCCCGAGGCCATGGCCTGGGTCCAGTTGCAGGAGAAATATCCCACCCGCCTGGAAGTCCCGCCCGACGAATGGGGCACCCTGGTGGGCGAGATCGAACAACGCGAGCAGATGGGCGTCGAAGGACGCGAGGTGGCGGCCCTGGGCGGGTTGCACATCATCGGCACCGAACGGCACGAAGCGCGGCGGATCGACCTGCAACTCCGCGGGCGGTGCGGCCGGCAGGGCGACCCCGGCTCCAGCCGCTTCTACCTCTCGCTGGAAGACGACCTGATGCGGATCTTCGCCGGCGAATGGGTCAGAACCATCCTCACCAAGCTCGGCATGCAGGAAGGCGAGGCCATCGAAAGCCGCATGGTCTCCCGGCGGATCGAAGGGGCCCAGAAAAAGGTCGAGGAACGCCACTTCGAAGCCCGCAAAAGCCTGCTCGAATACGACGAGGTGATGGACGAGCAGCGGAAGCGAGTTTACAGCTATCGCCAGAACGTGCTGGACGGGGCCAACTGCAAGAAGCTCATCCTGGAAATGATCGACCAGCAGATCGGTCACTATCTCGACCAGTTCCTGGCCAAGGACTACGGCACCGAGACGTTTGCCCAGTGGTCCGGCAAGGAGTTGGCCGTGGAACTCGACGCCCGCGACTTCCGCAGCATGGACTTCGCCTCGGCCGACGACTACGCCAAGGACCAGGCCGAACGCATGGTCGAAGGCCAGGTGCTCGAAGCCATCGACGAGAACCTGCCCGAAGACGTCGATTCCCGCGAATGGAACTGGGCGGCGCTGGCCAAGGTGGCCAATACGCGCTGGCGCCTGAGCCTTCGGGATCGCGATCTGAAACGCGTGGGCCGGGACGAGCTGGCCGAGTTTCTGATCGAGAAGGCCCGCTCGGCGGTGATGAAAACCGAACTTCAAGAGGGCGCCCGGTTCCTTCAGCCCGACTTCGGCACGGGGACCGCCTGCCTCTGGGTGCGGCACAAGTTCGGCATCGAGCTGGCGCCGGACGAGGTTCGCGACCTGGAAGGCGAGCCGTTTAAGCAACTGGTCCGCACCCGGGCCGAAGCGACCTACCACGAAAAGGACGTCGAGTACCCGGTCATGGCCGGGCTGTACCACTTCACCACCCGGGACGCCGGCGGACACAAACGATACGACCGCGAGCAACTGGCCGACTGGGCACGGCAGCGGTTTCACGTTGAGTTGAGCATCGACGACCTGCGCAACAAGCAGCGCGACGCGATTCGGGCCTTGCTGCTGGAGCATAGCCGCCGCTACTTCCAGTTGGCCCGGCAGTCCATGGCCGAAGCGGAAGGCCGGCTGGCACAACTCTTCGGCGACGCGGACGCCCCGGAGACGTCGCTTCGCGAGGCGCACGAAAACGGTCAACTGCAATCCATCTCCGACTGGCTGGCCGAGAGTTTTCGCTACGAGTTGTCGCCCGAGGATATGGTCCACCTGCGGCCCGAGGAACTGGAAAACCATCTGGCCACCGCCATCGAGGAACATTTCCGGCCGGAGATGCGGAAGATGGAGCGGGCGTTGTTGTTGGAGATCCTCGACGCGGCGTGGAAAGACCACCTGCGGGTGATGCAGCACCTCCGCGACAGCATCGGCCTGCGCGGCTACGCCCAGGTCGATCCCAAGGTGGAGTACAAGCGCGAGGGGATGCGGACCTTCGATTCGATGTGGAGTTCGGTCGGCGAGCGGGTCACGGACCTGATCTTCCGCATGGAGCAGCTCGACGAGGGATTCGTCGGGTCCACCTGGACGGAAGCCGAGGCGATCCACGAGGAGGCCGCCTCGGCCAGCGAGATCGCCTCGCAGCAGCAGGCCGCCATCGACGGCACCCAGGCCGACCACAAACCCGAGCCGATCCGATATCGCCGCCAGCGCGTCGGGCGCAACGAACCGTGTCCCTGCGGCAGCGGAAAGAAGTTCAAGAGTTGTTGTATGCGGAAGGGCAACGCGACGTAGGATACAAACATTGTGATTGCCTTGTTGGTTCCATGACACTACCGACAGTCTACATCGAGACCACGATTCCAAGCTTCTACCACGAGGTTCGCACCGATCCGGACATCCTTGCTCGAAAGAACTGGACACAGCACTGGTGGGATTTCAAGCGGGAGGCCTATCACGTCTTCACCAGCCTCGCGGTGCTGGATGAATTGAACCAAGGCGACTACGTTACCAAGAATCAAGCCATCGCGCTGCTGGACGAAGTCCCGGTCCTGAAGATGGAAGCTGCGGTGGCCGAGATTGTGGAAGCGTACATTCATCATTCCGTGATGCCGACGGATCCGGCAGGTGACGCATTGCACCTTGCGTTGGCGTCGTACCACAAATGCGATTTTTTGCTGACGTGGAACTGCAAACATCTGGCGAACGCCAACAAGTTTCGCCATATCCAGCGCGTCAACGGCATGTTGGGTTTGTACGTTCCCAGTCTCGTTACCCCACTTGAATTCCTCGAGGAGGAGTGAAATGCAACCCGATTCACCTATTGCCCGGGTCCGTAAGGCACGGCATAGTATCTCAGAAAAGTGCGGCCACGATCCCAAACGGTTGGTCGAACATTATATGGAGTTGCAACAGCGCCATCGCGATCGGCTCGTGACCTCGACGAAGTCCGGACCAAAGCAAAGCGGCGAGAAGCCTTAGTGCGGCTGGTGTGACAGGCCGTCCGGAGGAATAGAGCCCGGGAAAGGAATCCGAACGTGCCTTATCTTCTGAACGTCTTCTATTTGTTTTTGATCTTCGCCGCCATGCCCTGGCTGGTCTACTCGGCGGTTCGCAAGGGGAAGTATCGCCAGGGGTTCGCCGCGAAGGTGCTCGGATGGGCGCCGCGGCGGACGTCTCGGAAGACGTGCATCTGGCTGCACGCGGTCAGCGTGGGGGAGGTGAATCTGCTGGCCCCGTTGATCCGCGAAATCCGGCGGCAGCGGCCCGACTGGGAGTGCGTCGTCTCGACCACCACCATCACCGGCATGGCGCTGGCGAAGAAGAAATACGCGGAGCTGAACGTCTTCTATTGCCCGTTGGATTTCAGTTGGGCGGTGCGCACGGCCGTCCGCCGGATCCGGCCGGACGTGCTGGTTTTGGCCGAGTTGGAACTGTGGCCGAACCTGGTGGGTGCGGCCCGCCGTCGCGGCGCCCGGGTGGCGGTGATCAACGGTCGCCTAAGCGAACACAGTTACCGCGGCTACCGTCGGATCCGGCCGCTGGTCGCCCGGCTGCTTGGGCAAATCGACCTGGTGGCCGCTCAAGACGAGACGTACGCCGAGCGTTTTCGCGCGTTGGGTACCCGGCCGGCGACGTTGCACGTGACCGGTTCGATGAAGTACGACGGGGCCCAAACGGATCGCAACAATCCGGCCACAGGGCGGCTGAGTGAGCTGGCCGGTTTCCGTAATGACGACGTGGTGCTGCTGGCCGGCAGCACCCAAGAGCCCGAGGAGGCGGTGGCGTTGGAAGTCTTCCGGCGATTGAGCCCGGCATGGCCCAAGCTGCGGCTGGTAGTGGTCCCCCGGCATCCGGACCGTTTCGCGGCGGTGGCCCGGCTGTTGGACGACTCGGGCGTGGCCTGGCAGCGGCGGACCGCGCTTCAGACACGATCCGACGCCCGGGTGCTGTTGGTCGACGTGGTGGGTGAGCTGGGGGCCTGGTGGGGAACGGCCCGGATCGCATTTGTCGGCGGAAGCCTGGGCAACTCGTCGACAAAGGGGCGGGGCGGCCAGAACATGATCGAACCGGCCGCCTACGGCGCGGCCGTTTCCTTTGGACCGAACACGCGAAACTTTCGCGACGTCGTCTCGACGATGCTCGACCACGAGGCCGCGGTGGTCGTCAGCAACGGGGATGAACTGACCGAATTCGTCGGCCGTTGCCTGAAACAGCCCGAGTACGCGGCCGCGCTGGGCGATCGCGCCAGGAGCCTGGTCCTTCGGCAGCTTGGCGCTACCGAGCGGACGTTTCAACTGCTGGCCGCGTTGGTTGAGGAGGCCCGGCAAGAGCGGTCGAATGGACGTGTGGCGGCGTAGCATCACGTTGTGAACAATCTGGGCTAACTCCGCGTGGCCCACTGCTGCTGGTTGTCGGGGAACAGGCCCACGTGCTGCACGCCGAGACGCGGCTCGGCCATCCAGTCAGCCACCGTCTCGCGCCAGCGGGCGTAATGGGCCGTTTGTTTGTGGGCCTTCATGCCGGACTCGTCGCCATACACCTCGTAGAGCGTGAAGCGATTCGGATCGTCGGCCTGCTGGTTCACGTCGAACCGCAGGTTACCCGGCTCCCGAACCGTATGGCGGGCGTTTTCCAACGTCGCCTCGAGAAAGGCCTCGCGATGCTCCGGCTTGACGTGAACGTAAATGCAGATAACGAACATGAGATTTCCTCCTGAAACGATCGGTGCCGTGCTGTTCTGTAAACCCGTGGTTGCCCTGAATCCGTGGGGGTCATAAATCGTCGTCGTGGACACGTCGTTTGGCCGTGGAGGCATTGTGGCACAGAGCAAAGGGGATCGCAATCCTCTCGCTGCTCCGCAAGAACGAAAACCAATGCTTCTTCTGCTCGCTTCCGGTGCGTGCCCTTGACACGAAAAGCCATATAGATGTTATGTGCCTGTTTCGATTCGTTTGTGAAGCGGCACATGTGGGTTTGATGAAACATGAAGTACCCAACCAGTGATTCTACCACATAGTACAACCAAGCCAATCAACCCCAGAGATCCGATGGTCGCACCGCAAATACTCGCGACTGCGAATCCGATTAGGGCAGAGAATGGTGCCACACAGCAAAACGGGGCTACCCACGAAGGAAGTTGCGAGTGAATAGGAGGATTCATGCTTCTGCCTCCTATTCTTGTGTTCTTGCAATGAACGTCTTCGTCTGTTCAACGGCGGCTTCAAAGAGCTTTGGAACATGCTGCAGCATGTTGACGCGTTGCTCTCCGCTCCATTCGTCGTATGGGGTGACCGTTTCTGCCTCTTCGTAACCGTTTGGCGTGACTTCCGTGTAGCATGAAACGATACATATTCGTTTCTTGCCCCTCCATTTGCGCCATTCGAGACGGAGGCAGTTGTCTGGATGGCACGGGTCTTCGTCGAAGGTGTATTCGACGTTGCAAGGGATTGGCAGTTTCCGCAACTGGTCGGCCAGGGCATTCCATTTGTCATCGAGACGCTTATACGCAGCGTCCACGTCGGGCCGTAGTGCTTCAAGAGGCGCAGAGAGTTCGCGCAGATCGAAATTGACCATTTCGGTCCTTCCTTCCCCTCCAGTCAGGAGGATTTTGACTCAAACTTGCCACCCATTAGGGCGACGTAACGTGCAGCTTGCACACATTAATTATACTCACTGAGCGGAAGATTGTCAATCGGATTTCTGGATTAGACGCAGCTTGAATTGTATTTCTACAGCAACGGGTGGCCCGCGGCATTTGTATTGCGCCCTTTCAGGGCTGTCGCTGGCGTAGCGATTCCGGTTCCCAGGGCGTTGCCCTGGGCTGTTGAATTAGGCCCCTTCGGGGCAGTTTTCTGCTGCGCAGTCTCCCTTGCGCAGCGAGATGGCGTCGACGGGGCAGACGTTGATGCAGTTGCCACAGCGGATGCACTGGTCGCTGTCGATCCAGATGTAGGTCGTCTCGTCCGCGGCCGACGCGGCCACCTCGCGGCATCCGATCGGTGCGGCGTCGTCGTCCCGCTCGAGATGACTCAGCCGAAGGATGCAGTTGCGCGGCGAGACCTTGATGCACCAGTCGCAATGGATGCACTTGTCCTGATCGATCTCGAACTTGTAGTTGCAAAGATAACACCGCCACGCGTGTACCTCGGCCGCCGGGGCGTCGAAGCCGAGATCCACTTCGTCGTCGCGTCCGCGGCGATCGAGCGCCAAGACGGGCATCTCGGGCGGGTCGACCAGGTCGTGATCCCGCAGCCGGCCGGTCAGCTCGGCGCGGGCAACGTTCAAGTGCGTCTTGCGGCGCCGGCCGCCCATTAGAAACGCGTCGATCTCCTCGGCCGCCTGTTTGCCGTCGGCCACCGCGTTGATCACGTCGGCCGCATGGCGCGAGGAGAAATCGCCCGCCACGAAGAGTCCCCGCAGGTTGGTATCGTGATCGCCGGCAAGGTGGGCCCGCGGGGGCAGGACGTTGGTTTCCTGCGACTGGCCGATGGCGAAGATCAGCGTTCGGCAGGGCACCTCGAACTGGCTGTCGGGCACCGGGATGATCTTCGGCTTGCCACCGTCGGTAGTCTCACCGAGGATATTGCGGCGGAACGTGATCGCCCGGAGCTTGCCGTCTCTTGTGCTCGCCGCTACGGGCGTGACGAGCGTTTCGATCCGCACGTTCTCCAGCCGCATTTCGCGCAGCTCTTCCTCGTTAGCGGCCATTTGCGCCTCGCCGCGGCGATACATGATCGACACCTTGGCCTTCGGCCCCAGCAGTCGGCGAGAGGATCGGGCGCAGTCGACCGCCGTGAAGCCGCCGCCGATCACCACCACGTCGCCCTCGATCGCCGCCGGTCGGCCCTCGTTGTATTGCTGCATGAATCGCAGACCCTCGATGCCCGCGTGCTCGGACAAGCCGTCCAGCCGCAGCGCCAGAGGCTTATTGGCTCCCACCGCCAGCAACACGGCATCATACTTCCCGAGAAGCTGCTCCACGGCGGGGGCGTCGAAGGACCGGTTCAACTTCACCTCGATGCCGCTGTCGATGATCGCGGCGATATCTTCTTCGAGAACTTCCCGCGGCAGGCGGAAGAGGGGGATGCCGATGCGGATCTGGCCGCCGAGATACGGCAGGCGGTCGAAGAGGGTCACGCCATGCCCGTAGCGCCGCAGTTCGCGGCCGGCGGCCAACCCGGCCGGTCCGCCGCCGATGACCGCCACCCGTTTACCCGAGGCGTCGAAGTACGGCGGCAACGGTTTGCTCTTTCCGAGTTTTCCGTCCGCCGCCGTCCGCTTCAGGTGACAGATCCGCACCGGGCCGTTGACGTTGGTCCACTGGTAGCGGCAGCGGTCTTCGCAAGGCCGTGTGCAGATCCGCCCCAGAACGCCGGGCAGCACGTTGTCTTCCTGGTTGATCCGGTGGGCTTCTTCCATGCGGCCGCGGGCGATGTGGCGAATGTACTCGGGCACGTTCGTCCGGGCCGGGCAGGCCGTTCGGCAAGGCACGTCGCGGGCGATCGTCTTGAAGTCCAACTCGGTTTCGCCCCGGCCGGTGACCACCGAAAGCTCCAAGGGATTGACGGCCTTCTCATAACTGATCCCCAGGGCGTCGACCGCTCGGCGGTAAGGCTCGAGGCCGAGGCGGGCGACGTTTTCCGCCAGCGTTTCGTCGCCGGAACCGATTCTCATGAACGTATCCAAGATGGTCGCGACCACACCCACACAATCGGACATCTTGAACTCGCCGGCCACCTGCCCGAAGTTCTGCTGCGTGCCGCCGACGGTGATCTGGTATCCTTCGGCCGATCCGACCTGCTCCCGGATCCGAAGCCCCCGCAGCCCGACGTCGGCGATCCGGTACGGCGAGCACGAGTTGGGGCAGCCGGTGACGTTGATCAGCACCTGGTCGCGGATCGGGGCGTATCGCTCGTCGTGCACCAGCGTCTGGAGCCGGTCGAACATCTCGTGCGTGGCGGAAACGGCCAACGGGCAATAGGTGGTGCCGACGCAAGTGACCACGTCGCCCAGCCCGAAGAATTCGACCGTTTCCAAGGCCAGCTTGTCGATCTCCCCGCGCAATTCGGACAGCCGCCGCGGTTCGACCCCGTGCAGTTCGAGGTTCTGGCGGTTGGTGCTGTAGACGTGCTTGTCGCCGTAGCGCTCGGCCAGCTCCGCGATCGCGGCCAGTTGATCGGAGCTGAGTTCCCCCTTGGGGATCTTGATTTGCTGAATGGCCCGCCGGTCTTTGACGTCATGGTCGCTGCCGGTCGGGTTCGGTTCCCTCAGCGGCCGCAACGGAATCGGCCCACCGCAATCTTCCACCGGCTCGACCTCGAAGCCGCTGCGGTCGACGTCGTCGTGGTCGAGATACCCCTCGATCAGTTCGCGGCAGCGGTCGATGCCCAGGCGGTGGACGACGAACTTCAGGCGGGCGAACATGCGGATGGTTCGATCGCCATGGTCGCGAAACAGCAGGCCGATCGCCCGGCAAAGCTCGACGATTCGCTCTGCCGGCACCCACCCGTAGAGCGGCTGGGCTACAAACGGCTTCCACCCCATGCCGCCGCCGATGACCACCCGGAAGGCGGTCTGCTGCGAGCCGTCGCCGCGCCGGCGTGCCACGGCGACGACCCCCACGCAGTTGATGTGCGGCTGGCCGCAATCGCCGCCGCATCCGGAGAAGGTGATTTTGAACTTCCGCGGCAGATTGTCCAATTCGCGGCAAGCCGCCAGGCGCTGGGCCGTCCGCTGGGCATAAGGCAACACGTCGAGGCGTCGCCACGGGCAAATCGCCGCCCGAGGACAAGCCGCCACGTTGCGATTCACGTCGCCGCAGCCGTGAAACGTGGTCATACCCGCCGCCCGGATTTCTCGCAACAAGCCGGCCAGATCTTTCAGTTGCAGGCAGTGCAGTTGGGCGCTTTGGCGGGTGGTGAAGGAAATCCGGCGGGGAGAATACTTCGCCGAAAGCCTCGCCAGGGCCCGGGCCTGAACCGAGGTGATCTGGCCGCCGGGGATCACGACCCGGGCCATGTGGTCGCCCGGCTGGCGGGAGCGGTAAATGCCGTACCACTTGGCCACGGCGGCCTCTTCCGACGACATCGACCCGTTGCGAGCGATCTCGTCGAAATCGAGAATCAGGCCCGCTTCCTTGATCGCCTCTTCGTCGCTTCTACGCCGTTTTTGATCGCTTCGCTGCATCATATGATTCTACGCAAAACCGCGGTGCGGTCAATCACCGCTTCTTGCGATCAAGTGCGTGACGCAACATCACCTCGTAAAGCACCAATTGGACGTCGAGAATCTGCTCGAAACTCACCTGACACATTCTCTCTTCGGCAATCCCGTGGGGACACTCGTGCGTAAACGCCGTCGCGCCGCTGATGTGGTACAGCGCGCTGGTGAGGTTGAATGGGGACGGGACCTCGCCGGTCTCGGGCTTGGGAGTAAACAGGCTCCCCTGCGGCAAACCTCGCTCGGCCAGCAGGGCGTTGTATCGTTCGGATAGCCCGCGCACTTGCTGCTGGATCTCCATCGGTACGTAGGCCGGCCGCAGGATGACCGGAGCGGATCCGTGAGAATGCAAGGAGACGGCCAGATCGGGGCCCTCCCTCATGGCAACTCGCAGTAGGGCCGGCGCCTCGGGCCCCAGGGGAGCAAAGAATTCGTCGTGCATGGGGTTGATACCCTGGTCGTTGAAGTAACAGCCCAAAAACCCAATCTCCTTGCCGTGGCGAGGATGCTGTAGTTTGGAGGTGGGCCAAACGGCGATCGTATCGTCGCTCCAGGTGCCCATACCCCAGAACTGGAACTCGTCCAGGCGCATCCCGTGAGCCGTCCGCGGCTCGAAGCGTGCGATGCCGTCGGGATTGCCGGCCGGAACGATCAGCAGGCGGCATTGCTGCCCCAGCCGGCGAAGCCCGGTTTGCTCTCGGCCGCACAGATCGCGTCCGGTCTCCATCACCCGAATCAAGTTGACCAGTCCGGTCAGACCTTCCACTTCGTGTCCGTGCACCGGCCCGACGAAATAGACCACGGGCTTCTTTCGCTGGGTCTTCTCCATGTAGGCTTCCGGATCCCGCCCGCCGACGGCGGAGTTGAAGTTGGCCCGATGGCGAACTCTCTCACGTTGGCCGTAAGTAATCAGATGCACGGGCCGGCCGCCGGGCGTCTTGGCGATGACCTCGAGGCGGCCGCGAGTGAGCTTTTCGAACCTCTCCGACAAGTCCTTGACGTCGCCTACCCAGAACTCGGGCAGCGCGGGCGGATGGAGCCGGCGTTTCGCTTCTTCGTAGGTCATCTTGGCGCCGAATGCCGGTGCAGCAATGAGTAACGCAACCAGAATCCAAGAGGTTTGCTTTCTCATGGGGAGATTTCCTTGAAACGTTCAGGTATGCGACGCCGCAAACGGCTGTGGATCCGCGAAAGCGGCTATTGACGGTAACTTTTGTAACCGATCGGGCCGCTGTAGACAAGCGGGCACATCGGGGGGGCGCCGTCGTCCATGGCGGCAGAAACGTTACCACCGAATCGGCGTCTGTGAGCTATACTTTAGATTGAGTGTGTATACCTTCGACGCGTTCGCTTTTGCGGAGGTGCTTCGCCGTGGGGCTGAGTTCCGTGATGCAAACCGCTCTATCCGGCATGGCTGCGGCCGAGTTGACCCTGGGCGTGGTGGCCAACAATCTGGCCAACGCGAACACGCCCGGCTTCAAGGCCTCCTCGGCCGCCTCGGCTACCCAGACGCCGCGGACCGCCGGCCATGGCGCCGCACCTTCGGGCTCCAGCGGCGGCAGCAACCCGGTTCAGATCGGTTCCGGGGTCCGGGTGGCCGCCGTCTCGACGAACACCGACCTCGGACAGAGTCTGATCGACTTGTCGCAGGCCTCGATCCTCTTCCGCGCCAACGTGGAAGTGTTGGCCACCGGCGAAGGGATGTACGAGCAGTTGACGAACCTGACGCGACCGACGTAAACCACGGCCAGCGGCAAGAATTGGTACTTTATCCGGCCACCTTGACCGTCCACGGCTTGAACCGCACGTCGACCTTTTCGCCGGGACGCACGGGAAAGTCGCTCGGATTGGGGAGCCAAATCAGACACGGCAATCCCCATTCGATCCGCGCCGGATCGCGCCGGTGGTGCAGGGGGATTTCCTCGAACTGCGGGCCGACCTCGGCAACTTCCGCCAGCACGGGCCGGCTGCCGGGAATGCGAAGCTTCAAGTCCACTTCCATCTGCTCTTGCGGGCGAAAGTTGAGATCCTCCGGGACGTAGCACTGCACGTAGCGGCCGTGGTGGGAGGCAATGGTGAGAATGGGAGTGGCGGCCTGGACGTATTCTCCCGGCTGGCAGAAGATCTCGCAGATGGTCCCGTCGATCGGCGCGCGAATCACCAGCGATTCGATCTGCTGTCTCACCTTATCGAGCAGGGCCTCCTGCCCGCGGATCTCCGTCAACAACGGCGCCAAGAGGGCCTCTTCGTCGGCGTGGGGTAGTTCGGGGTGCTGTGTCTGGAAGGTGTCTCGTTCGTCCTCGGCTTGTTTGAGCAGCTTCCGGACTTTAACCAGCGCCGCTTCGTTCTCCTTGATGCCGGCGGCAATCGCGATCCATTCATCTTTGACTTCAAAATACTCGGCGTCAGAGATGTGCCCATTGCTATGAGCTTCGTCGATCAACTGCAGTCGATGATCCAACCTCTGCCAGGTCAGCCACGACACGGCTATGGCGACGTCGCGATTGATGACGTCGACTTGGTGTCCTACCACGGCGGTGATCAATCGCAACCGCTGGTTTGCCTGGTCGGCTTGCAGACGCGCCCCCGTCATCAACCGATCGGCCTGGCCTAGACGGATTTCTTCCTCCGTTTTCGCCACGTCTTCCCTGAGGCCATCGATGGCGAGTTGCACGATCTTCAGATCGGCCGCAGCGTCGCGATGGTCCAGGCGGGCGATGATCTGGCCTTTGTGAACGGAATCGAACTGCTTCCAATCTTCGCCGTTTTCCTCCCACTCGGCCAGCTCAATCTTCAGCAGATCCCACTCCCCGCCCTCGGGCGGATTCACCCGCAGCAGGATGCCGTCGGCGCGAGCGGTAACGGCCACACGCTGGCGTTCCACCTCTCCCACCGCGTTGGGCATTTGCGCTTGCTGCCGCCAGAGCCACACGGTCAGCAGCACACACCCGAAGAAACTCACCACCGGAAGCGCACTGTAGCGAAACCGCCGCAAGCGGTGATTCCAGGGGATCGGGATGCGGCTTCCGGGGGCCATAGTCAGATTTCCGATTCGTCTTCACGCAAAAACAGCGATACGTTGGCAAAGCCTTCGCATTGCTCCAGGGCAACCTGCAACTCGTTGCTGCGCGAGGGATCTCGCAGCAACACGCGGTAGGAAAAACTCGCCGTGTCGGCCGACATTCTCCGTTGGTTGGCCAGCAGGGTCCGCACGCAATGTTGGTGCAGGACCGCTTTCAGCCCCGGCATCAGGCCCCCCAAATTGCCGCTCAATTGCAGGCTCAGCACCGCGTCGTAGCGATGCCGGCTGCCGAAGGAGGTCAGCCGCAAATAGCCCATGACCAATCCCACGCCCGCCACGGCGATCAGCGCGGTGGAGAACCTCATCGTACCCACGCCCAACCCTTGCATGATTGCCCAAAGGATGAACGTCGTGTCGCGGGTGTCCTTCAGCACGTTGCGGAAACGGACCACCGCAAACACCGCCAGCATCCCGAAGGCGAAGGCGATGCTGCCGGTCATGAACCTCATCATCATCGCTACCAGCACCGGGATCACCACCAGCGAAGCCACGAACGTCTGGGAATAGGACAATCCCTTGTGCGTCCACATGTAGACCGAACCGATGAACTGCCCGATCACGAACGCAAACACCACGATCAGCAACGTCGTCCACGGGCCGACGGTGTTGCCGCCGTAATCGCCGTCCAGGAGCATGTGTGTGAGTTCGTTCATGGCGTGATTCCCAGTTCGCCGGCCAGCGGCGTTCCCGGCAAGTGCAACCCCATCGCCTGAACACAGTGATTGTACTTGGGGACCGAAGTCCGCTGCAGATTGAAGGCCTGGACCATCTCCCGCATCCACTCCGGGAAACGGTCGGTGAACTTCAGTTCCAGGATCACGCCGCCGATGTTCGGCCACACCCCGCCCGAAGGCAGCGAAATTCCATCCACCTGCGCGTGCGGCGTGCCGTACAGCCCCCGGTCGAAAGTGACCCGGACCGAATTGCTCTGCGGCGAAACATAGGCCTCCCTGGTATACGACACGTAGACGCGGCCGGCGGCGTTGATCTCGTTGCAAAGGTTCCAGAAATTCACCAGCGCGCTGTCCGATTTCGGATCGCCGTTGCCGCCGAGCAGCCACGATCGGCTGGGCCCTTCCCCGCGGAGGAGCCGGCCGACTGCGTCGCGGGTGACGGTCGCCCGTTCCTTGGAGATCACGTCCGTGACTCGACGCTTGATTTCGAGAAACGCGGGGGAATCGGGACGGTCGTCGTAGAAGCGGATCCGGAGCTTGAAGCGGTTCTTCATTCCCTGGCGGGTCTGGTTAAACAGCTTCAGTGAGGGCGAGTCCAGGTAAAGACTGGAGAGGGAATAGGCGTTGCCCTGTTCGGGTTTGGCGTGTTCGTCCGGATCGAGATGGCTGCCGATGAATTCGCGGATGCCCGTTGCGCACTGCTCATCGATGATATACTTCAACTCGAATCGGCTGGCCTGAAGTGTGTGTCGATAAGGCATTTTCCATCGCCTCGCTGTCAACCCGCGGTCGCCGGACCTATGTGTACACGACTACACAACACGCGCTGGCCAATCACTCGAATCGCCGGCGCTCGTCACGGCCCTGCCGCAGTGAGCATCCGTAGTTGCTCTGTCTCGTTGTAAAGTCGGCGCCCGGCAAACCCGTACGCCGAACCTGACCACGTGACGTCGTCGTGTCGTCCCGCGGTGCATGATCAAGAAACAACACCCCTCTAAGACGCAATCTCTTTGCAAGGAGACCGCGAAGACGCGCGCCCGGCAATATTGCTAGCCGCGATCCCCTCGAAAATCAAGCATCTCACCATTCCCTAACATTCCTTGATACCCTGAATCGCCAAATAATTCAACCCCCTACACCTAACCATTTTCTGAGCAATCGACGGATGTAACGAAGGGCGTGCGTCGCAACACACCACTGCACAAGGACTTACGTCGTATCTTGCGGCCGACCTGCCAGACGTGTTTCCCGGTCACTATCTCCGACAAATCTCCTCACACTTGAATCGGAAGCGTGGCTAAACCAGGGGGTAGGTATGATTGTTCCCTCGCCGGCCCGCCGTCGACCTGCTGATCACGCCTTGAGTCGTCTGCGGCCCGGGAGATAGTCTTCGATCGGCGCGGGAAATAATATTGCCGGCGGCGTCTTTGTTATAGTAGCCCTAAGTGGGATGAATTTGATGAACGTCGTTGGTCCGCAACTTCTGACACGGCTCTTGGACGAGCATGGCGGGGCACTGGTGCTGTACGCGCAGCAGTGGTGCCACACGCCCGAGGACGTCGTGCAAGAAGCGCTGCTGTCTTTGATGCGGCAGACCTCGCTGCCGGAGAACCTCGTAGGGTGGCTGTACCGTGTGGTGCGCAACGGCGCGATCAGCGCCGCGCGGCGTTCCACGCGGCGGTCGCGACGCGAAGCGGCGATCGCCCCTCGCGGCGAGCCATGGTTCACTTCCTCGCAGGGCGACCGGCTCGACGCCGCGAAAGCGGCTGAAGCCCTGAAGCAACTACCCATCGAACAACGTGAAACGATTGTCGCCCGACTCTGGGGCGGCCTGTCGTACCAGCAAATCGCCGAGTTGACCGGGTCCTCCACGAGTTCCACCCACCGGTGGTATCAGGCGGGCCTGTCTGCTCTGCGGGAAAGGTTGGGCGTGAGATGTCCGAACAAGAACGACTCCCTGAGGACTTGAAAGCACTGGAGGCCCAATTGGCTTCGCTGGTTCCGCGGACCGATCGGCTCGATCGCGAGCGGTTGATCTTCCTCGCCGGGCGCGAGTCGGCGGTTGCTGAACACGCCCGGCCGGCGAGGCGGGCCGGACGCTGGACCTGGCCGGCGGCGTTTGCCGCCATGACCGCCGTGGCGGCGGCGTTGATGGTAATGCTGTTGGTTCAGCCGGATCCGGAAGTTGTGACGCGATTCGTGGAGGTCCCCGCCGAGCCGGCCCGTCCCGATACGATCGTACCCGCCCCGCAGGTCAAACCTTCTTTCCTCGATTCGGAGCACGTTCAGACGCAACCGCCGGTTGCCAAACCGGCCGGTTCCAGTTTTTGGGCCGCGGTCGGCTTGCCATGGCTGGAAGATCACAGCGAGAACCGGTTTGGTCGGGCGCGGCCCTATCCTCGACTGGTCCAGCAGATTCTGGCCGAAGGGCTCGACTCCTGGCAACGGCCGCCGAGTGCGGTGACCCCATCCACCCAGCCCGCAGTCGCTCCAGTCCCCAATCGGCAATTTCTGGAGCGTCTGCTCGATGAGCACGCACAGGTCGGGTCGGCGCCCGTTTGGCCCACCTCGGCCGCTTCCCTTTATTCAGGAGCCAACTCATGAAACCTGATTTCCACTGTTCGTTTGCGACGCTGGTAGTACTGACGTCGCTGTTTGTGCCGGGGAAAGTCGACTTGATTTCCCCCGTCGAAGCGGCGGATTCCGGCAAAGAAGACCAGCCGCCGGTGGTGAAACTCGTCCTGAACCCGGTGGCCGAGCCGCGGCCGGCGCTGAGGTACCACCTGATTCCGCCGTTGCTCGATCGCCGGCCCGGCAATGCGGCCGTGATCTACGGCAAGGTGAAGGCCGAGCAGCGAACCTTCTTCGGTAATTCGGAACTCCAGGAAAAGATCGCCGAGTGGCCCGCAACGCCATTGGCCGAGTTCCCCATCGAAGAGGCCCGCAAGGTGTTGCAGGGCACTAGCTTGCACTTCCTGGAAAAGGGGGCCCGGTGCGAATACGTCGACTGGCAACTGCCGATCCGCGATGAAGTATTCTACTCCATCCTGCTGCCTCAAGTGCAGGAAAGCCGCAGCTTCGCCCGGATGCTGGCCGCCAAGGTGCGGCTGCACGTCGCCGAAGGGCAGTTCGATGAGGCGGTACACACGCTTCAGACCGGCTATGCCTTGGGACGCCACGTGGGCCAGGGGCCGACGATCATCAACGGGCTGGTCGGCATCGCCATCGTCGGCATCATGTCGAAGCAGGTCGAGACCTTCGTTCAGCAGCCCGGCGCCCCGAATCTCTACTGGGCCTTGACGAATCTGCCCGATCCTTTGATCGACATGCGGCCCGGCTTCGAGGCGGAATGGGCCATGATCTACCTCTCGTTCCCCGAGCTCCGCGACCTTGACGCCAAGCAGTACTCGCCCGACAGGTGGCGCGAGCTGGTGCACAAGGTGGTCAAACTTCTACCTGGTTTCGGGGGTGGGATGCCGGAGTCGTCGCATGAGCTTTTGGCGACGGGTTTGGCCGTCATGGGCTACCCGCGGGCGAAGCAGGGCCTGATCGAGCGGGGATATTCTCCGGACGAGGTCGAGGCCATGCCCACGCCGAAGGTGGTTCTCATGGACACGATGCAAACCTACGAAGAGCTGCGAGATGATCTGTTCAAGTGGTTCGCCACGCCCCCCTGGGTAGCCCGCCGGGGATTCGAGGAAGCGAAGCAAAAACTCCGAGATGCCCGACGTCGCGAGGTGATACCCATCGCCAGCGTATTCCTTCCGGCCATCCAAGCGGCACACCTCGCCGGCGCGCGGGGCCGACGGACGATTGCCGTGCTGCGGGTGATCGAGGCGGTCCGGCTCTACGGGGCCGCCCACGACGGCAACTTGCCGCAGAAGCTCAGCGAGATTACCCGGGTGCCGATCCCCATCGATCCGGTGACCGGGCAACCGTTCGGCTACCGGAAGACCGGCAACACGGCCCTGCTGGAGGCCTTCCCTCCGCCGGGCAGGTCCGCCGAACATTATGGACTGCGTTACGAAATCAGCTTCGCCCCGAAAGGAAAGTGACCATGAGAATCCGGACCATGGGCCCGTTGGCCTTGACGCTGCTGGCCGTTTCGGCGGCGGTTGCCGAAGAAGAATTCGACCCGGCCGCCCGGGCAAAGACCATTGCTCGGTTCATCGACGAGCAGACGATCGCGGTGGCCCACGTCGATCTGACCCGGGTGAAGATCGGCCCGCTGGTCGACACGGTGGTGGAGCTGATTCCCGAGGCCGTAGAACATCAGCAGGAGGCCAAGGCGGGAATGAACGCTTTGCATGCCGCGCTGCTGCAAGCCGCCGGCAAGGACGTCTACTTTCTGTTCAGTCTGGCCGACGTGGATTACAGCCGAGAGCCCCTGCCTTTGCTGATCGTGCCGCTCGGGGCCGCCGACGAAGCGGCGTTGACGCTGTTGCTGGAATCCTCGCCTTATGAAGTCAAACGGCGACTGGGCGACGTCTTCTTCGCCGGCAGCCGCCGGGCGCTGGAGCGACTTACCGAACTGAAGCCCGACGCGCGACCCGAGTTGGCCCAAGCCTTCGAGGCGGCCGGCGATACCGCCGCGCAGGTGCTGCTGCTGCCGCCGAAATACACCCGCCGGGTGATCGAGGAGATGATGCCCGAGCTGCCCGAGCAGATCGGCGGCGGATCGAGTCGGATCGTTACGCGGGGCCTGACGTGGGCGGCGGTCGGCGTCGACCTGCCCCCGCAGATGGCGCTGCGACTGGTGGTCCAGTCCGAGGACCAGCAGACGGCCTCCGCCTTGCGCGAGAAATGGCTGGCCCTCTATCAACTTGCCGGGAGCCAAAAGGAGGTTCGCCAGGTGGCGCCGGACTTCGACAAGCTCGTCGCGCTGCTGACGCCCGCCGCTGAAGACGATCGGCTTACGTTGCTGCTGAACCAGCAAGACGGGGGAATCGCCTCCGTGCTGGCCTTGCTGAAACCGCCGCTGCAAGAGGCCCGCAGACGAGCCCAGCGAGCAACGGCGATCAACCATCTCAAACAGATCGCCCTGGCAATGCACAACCATCATTCGGCCCTGGGACATTTTCCGGCCATCGCCAGCTACGACGCCGACGGCAAGCCGCTGTTGAGTTGGCGGGTACAGGTCCTGCCGTACCACGAGCACGGCAATCTCTACAATCAATTCCACTTCGACGAGTCGTGGGACAGCGAGCACAACCGCAAGCTGATCGAGAAGATGCCGGCGATCTACCGCTCGCCCGCCTCGAAGCTCAAAGAGAAAGGCCGCACTTCGTACCTGCTGCCCGTGGGAAACCAGACCGCCTTTTCCGGCCGCGAAGGGACCACACTGAAAGAGATCACCGACGGCACCGTCCACACGATCATGGTCGTGGAGGTGGACGACGAGCAGGCAGTCATCTGGACCAAGCCGGAGGACCTGCCGTTTGACCCGAAAAACCCCGCCAAAGGACTCGGCGGACTGTTCCCCGGCGGCTTCAACGCCGCGTTCTGCGACGCGTCCGTGCACTTCCTGAACAATACGATCTCGCCCGACACCTTGCGGGCCCTCTTTACCCGCGCCGGCGGCGAGGTGGTCTCGTGGAAAGATGGAAAATTTCAAGTGGCCGAGCACAAATAGTCCCACGGCGTGGCCTTGGGGCGAAACGGCCGGGCGTCGACAAAACCACACGAAAGAGTGGAGGTGCAACCCCCTGCTCACCCATCTTACGGGGGCACCGCTCCGAGCTTGTGAAGTTTTGGAGTGCGGCGATTCATCGCCGCTTTCTTTTTCCGACCGATTTGCAGTAGCGAGGGTCATTCATCGGGAAAAACGGTCGGAAAAGGAAAGCGATGACAAGTCATCGCACTCCAAATCTGTTTTTTCATAATCTCTTCGCTTTGCCCCAGCCACCCGAACGTGCACCCAATTCGCGGGGAAATCTTGGATCCCGCTTGCCGGCCGGCCGATCTTTGGTAAACTTAGATGTTTGTCCGGGAGCCGACACGGTTGCGCAACTCGGCCGCGGGCATCTCGACCGAACTACACCCGATTGGAAAATCCTGATGGCAAGGCGACTCCAGTTCAACCGGCCCAGCAAGCGGCGAGCGAAAGCCAAGGTTCGCGCCAAGAAAAAGGACCCGATCTACGTCGAAGGGCAGCGTCCCCGGCCGATGTACGTCGATTACAAGGACCTGGACCTGTTGAAGAAACTCACCAATCGCCAGGGCAAGATCATCGGACGGCGCAAGAACGGCTGCTCGGCCGTCAGCCAGCACGCCGTGAGCAGGGCCATCAAGCGGGCCCGGTTCATGGCCCTGATGTCGTACACCGGCGAGTGACCCCCCTCTAGCATCCCGCTGAAAAAGGGGGGATTGGGGCAACCCCGTTCGGCACAAGAATTGTTTGGGTGGCCCCGACGCTTTTCCGCAATCGGCGTTGCCACTTTTCTGGCTGTGTCGGAAAAGCGTCGGGGTTGCGCAGCAACAGGAGGTTCCGGCCCCGTCTCCTTTTTTTCTCCCGTCGGGAAACTGCACTTTCTTCCACGCCCCCGATTTACGATACTTCTGCCAACCACGCCGCGCACGACCAGGCCCTCCTGCCAAGCAACGCAGATGCCCTCACCCAAACCGCCGACCATCTTCTTCTCCGCCGGCGAACCGAGCGGGGACCTGCACGGGGCCAATCTGATCCGGCAGTTGCGCAGTCGATGCGAAAACCTCCAGGCCGTCGGCTTCGGCGGTCCGAAGATGGCCGAAGCCGGGTGCCGCCTGCACGCCGATCTGACCGCCCTGGCCGTGATGTGGCTTGCCCGGGCGCTGTTGAACCTTCACAAGTTCTGGCACCTGGTCGGCCGCGCCGATCGCTATTTCCGCCACCACCGGCCCGACGCGGTGGTGCTGATCGACTATCCGGGCTTCAACTGGTGGATTGCCCGACGGGCCAAGGCGCACGGGATTCCGGTCTTTTATTACATGCCGCCGCAGATTTGGGCCTGGGCCAGTTGGCGAGTGAAAAAGATGCGGCGTTTTGTGGACCACGTGCTGTGCAGTTTGCCGTTCGAGCAGGAGTGGCTCCGCCAGCGCGGCTGCCACGCGACTTTCATAGGCCACCCGTTCTTCGACGAGGTACGCCGACAGGAGTGTGACGAGACGTTCCTGAAGCGACATCGCGGCGAAAAAGGCCCGCTGGTGGTGATCCTGCCCGGCTCGCGGACCCAAGAGGTGGTGCACAACCTGCGGTGGTTTATCAAGGCGGCCGCTTTGATTCGCCAGGAAGTGCCCCACGTGCGGTTCGCCATGGCGGCCTTCAAACCACGGCAGGCCGAACTGGCGCGGCGTGAAGTGGCCGCGTCGGGGCTGCCGATCGAGGTTCACGTAGGCCGAACGCCCGAACTGATCCGATTGGCCGATTGCTGCATGTCGGTCTCCGGGTCCGTCTCCTTGGAACTGCTCTACCAGACCACGCCCACGGTGATCCTCTACTGGATCAGCCGGCCGGCGTATTTCGTTCAGAGGCTTTTCCGCAAGGTGAAGTACATCACGCTGGTCAACCTGCTGGCGGCCGACGAGTTGTATCCCGAAGACCTCGCGCCGTTCGACCCGGGCCAGCCGGACGCCGACAAGGTGCTGTTTCCGGAGTACCTCACGTGCGAAGACAAGTCGCCCCAGTTGGCGGCCCACGTGGTCCAGTGGCTTACCGATCGGGCGCGGCGCGAGTCGCGGGTGGAGGAGTTGGGCCGGCTGAAGGCCGAGGTGAGCGGCGGCGGGGCGTCGCGCCGGGCCGCCGAGTACATCCTCAACGAGCTGGCCGCCCGACCCGCGCCGATTCCCCGGCCGCATTTCATCCCTCGCCGGAAGTCGAGAAGCTCAACCGCGCCTGCATGATGCAACGTCGACAACCCACCGTTTAGCTGCCGCGGGCACGATTTCTGGTAGAATGCAGCCGGTGGACGTCGAACACCGAATGTCCTTCACTCGCCGCTACCTGCATTCAGACCTCACCGCATCCAGACCACACAGGAGCCGAAACGGTGCTACTGGGCGAACCGCCGCGAACTCCCTGGGACTTGAATTTCTGGCTTTTCGGATTTCCTGTCCGAGTACATCCGCTCTTTTGGCTGGTGGCCATCTTTCTCGGCGCCAGCGGTGACGTGCGAGGGCTGCTGACTTGGGTCGTGGTGCTGTTCGTTTCCATCCTGCTGCACGAATTGGGGCACGCAACGGCCATGCGGGCCTATGGATTGCAGCCCTCGATCCTGTTGTACGGTCTGGGCGGACTGGCCATCTACAACCAGTTGGGAGCTTCTCGCTCCGGGGCCCCGCAGCCGCGAAGCCAGATCCTGATCTCCTTGGCCGGACCGGGCGCCGGGTTCCTCTTGGCCGCGGTGCTGATCGCCGCGATCAAGCTCAGCGGCCATCACGTGGAATTCTTCCCCCTGGGCGTGGATGGCCCGTGGATTGTTACCGATCCGATCGGTTCGCCCCTGTTCGGCCGCTTCCTGCGGCAACTGCTCTTCTTCAACATCATCTGGGGGCTGGTCAACTTGTTGCCCGTCTATCCGCTCGACGGCGGGCAGATCGCCCGGGAAATCCTCGTGAACCTGAATCCACGCGATGGAATCCGCCAGTCGCTGATGCTCTCGGTTTTCGCGGCGGCCGGCGTGGCGGTATTCGCCGTTTCCATCGACGAGTGGTTCGTGGTTATCCTGTTCGGCTACCTGGCCTATTCCAGCTACACGACGCTGCAGTCCTATCGCGGCCGCGGACGGTGGCAGTAGTAGGGTGTGTGAAGCCGGCGGAACGGACCGGCAGCGAACACCGCGTGGCCGCGGCGGCTAAACGTTCTTGTGCAGAGCCACTTCGGGCAATGGAAGCGGGGAATCACCCGTCTTCTTCGAGCACCAGCAGCGTCATGAACTCGTCCACGGGCGTTGCGTCCAGCGAGTCGGGGTCGGCGAACCGTTCGAGGACGGCCCGGCACTGCGGCCCGGGTAGGCGGTCGGCCAGGTTCGCCTCGAACTTTTTCTTCAGCAGCGGGATGCCCTCGGCTCGACGCCGCCGGTGCCCGACGGGATATTCGATCTCGACCCGTTGCGTGCAGCTTCCGTCGGTGAAGAAAACCTGAACCGCGTTGGCGATGCTCCGCTTTTCGGGGTCGAGGTAGTCGCGCGAATAGCGGGGGTTTTCGATCACCTGCATCTTCTCCCTTAGTGCATCGATTCGCGGGTCGGCCGCCGCCTCGTCCTCGTAGTGGTCGGCGGTAAGCGTGCCGTGAATCAGCGGCACCGCCACCATGTACTGCAAGCAGTGATCGCGGTCGGCCGGGTTGTCCAGCGGCCCGGTCTTGTCGATGATCCGGATTGCCGGCTCCTGCGTCTCGATCGCGATGCGCTCGATTTCGTCCAAGCGGCTGCCAACCTGCGGGTGCAGTTCGGCGGCCGCCTCGACTGCACTTTGGGCATGGAACTCGGCCGGATAAGAGATCTTAAACAGCACGTTCTCCATCACGTAGCTGCCGTACAATTGGCAGATGCTCAGCGGTTTGCCGTCAAACAGCACGTCGCAGAACCCCCACCTTGGCGCGGAGAGCGCCGAGGGGTAGCCCATTTCGCCGCGAAGCGTCATCAGGGCCAACCGCACTCCGCGGCTGGTGGCGTCGCCGGCGGCCCACGACTTGCGCGAGCCGGTGTTCGGCGCCTGGCGATAGGCGCGCAAGGCCCCGCCGTCGATCCAGGCGTTGGACACCGCGTTGATCACGTCGTCGCGTCCGCCTCCCAGCAATCCGGTGACCACGGCGGTGGTGGCCACGCGCACCAAGAGCACGTGATCGAGTCCGACCCGGTTGAAGGCGTTTTCAAGTGCAATCACCCCCTGGATCTCGTGCGCCTTGATCATGGCGGTCAACACGTCGCGAACGAACAGGGGTGTTTGCCCCTGGGCCGCGCGGCGCCGGCTGAGCCAATCGGCCACGGCCAGGATCCCGCCGAGATTGTCGGAAGGGTGCCCCCATTCGGCGGCCAGCCAGGTGTCGTTGTAGTCCAGCCAGCGGATCATGGTGCCGATGTTGAAGGCGGCCTGGACGGGGTCCAACTCGTAAGCCGTCCCCGGAACCCGCGCGCCGCCGGCGAGCGTGGCGCCGGGCACCACCGGTCCGAGCAACTTGCTGCACTGGCCGAAGCGCAGGGCCAACATCCCGCAGCCGAGGCTGTCCATCAGGCACCATCGGGCCGTCTCGTAGGCTTGGCGACTGTCGATCTCGGCCTCGACCACGTAGTCGGCGACGTCCGTCAGCGCCCGGTCGGGATCGGGGCGTCGCGCCGAAGTCGAACTCGTCATCAGGCCTTCTCCCCATGGCCCGCAAACCCTGCATCGGCCGTGCGATCCTCGATCGGCACGTACGGCTTGGGTTGGGGGCCGATGTACTCGGCGCTGGGACGGATCAGCCGGTTGTCGCCGCGCTGCTCCATGACGTGCGCGCACCATCCGGTGACCCGCGAGCAAACGAACAACGGCGTGAACATCATTTTGGGGATCCGCATGAAGTGGTACGTCAACGCGCTGTAGAAATCCAGATTGGGAAACAACTCCTTCTCGCGCCACATGACCGTTTCGATCCGCTCGGCGACCGGGAAGAGATAGCCGTCGTCGGCCTGCCCGGAGAGCCGTTTGGCCCACGCCTTGACCAGGGGGGCCCGGGGATCGCAGACCGAATAAACGCGGTGGCCGAACCCCATGATGAGTTTTTTTTCCGCCAGCAACTGCAAAACGCCCCGCTCGGCCGCGTCCGGGTCGTCGTAGCTGCGGATCAGGTCCAGCGTGGCCTCGTTGGCGCCGCCGTGCAACGGGCCGCGCAGCGTGCCGATGGCCGAGGTGATGGCCGAGTACGAGTCCGACAAGGTCGAGGCGGTGATCCGCGCCGCGAAGGTGGACGCGTTGTATTCATGTTCCGCGTAGAGGATCAGCGAGAGGTTCATCGCCTGCCGGTACATGTCCGTCGGCGGCTGGTCGGTGAGCAACTCGAGGAAGTGCCCGCCAAGGGACGCCTCGGCAGAGTCGGTCTCGATCCGCACTCCCCGCCGGCTGAAGTGGTACCAGTAGAGCAACATGCCCGGAAAAGCGGCCAGCAGGCGGTCCGCCACGCGTAACTGGTCGGTGAAGTCGCGTTCCGGTTCGAGACAGCCCAGCACCGAACAGCCGGTGCGCAAGACTTCCATCGCGTTGGCCGTGTCAGGCAAGGCTTCCAGCACCGTCTTGAGCAACTCGGGCAGGCCGCGCAGCTCCCTCAAGTGCTGCCGGTACGCATCGAGTTGGGCCCGGTCGGGCAGTTCTCCATACAGCAGCAGGTGGGCCACCTCCTCGAACTGGGCGTGTTCGGACAGGTCCTCGATCGAGTAGCCCCGGTAGTTCAATCCCATTGCCTCTTCGCCGCACGAGCAAATGGCACTTCTTCCGGCGATCACGCCGGCGAGTCCATCGGTTTTCCGTTTCTGTTTCACGACTATTTTCCTTTCTTCGCTTTCTGAAAAAACTCATCCAGTTCTCGCTCCCGGGCGTGGTAGTCCAGCACCTCGTAGAGTTGCTCCCGGGTCTGCATCAGCGGCAGCACGTCTTTCTGGGTGCCTTCACGACGCAGCGTTTCGTAAACCCGCTGCGCGGCGGCGCTCATCGCGCGGAAGGCCGACAACGGGTACAATACTAATGCCACCCCGGCGCCGGCCAGTTGCTCGAGCGTCAGCAGCGGGGTGCGGCCGAATTCCGTCAGGTTGGCCAGCACCGGCACGCCCACCGTTTCGGTGAAACGCAGGTACTGGTCCGGCTCGGACATCGCCTCGGCGAAGATCATGTCGGCCCCCGCCTCGGCGTAACGGCACGCCCGCTCAACGGCGGCGTCGAGCCCTTCCACACCGAACGCGTCGGTGCGGGCCATCACGACGAACGAAGGATCATCCCGGGCATCCACCGCGGCCTTGATCCGGTCGACCATCTCTTCCGCAACCACCAGGACCTTGCCCGGCCGGTGGCCGCAGCGCTTGGCCTGCAACTGGTCTTCCAGGTGGATCCCCGCCACGCCTGCGCGAATCATGCAACGCACCGTCCGAGCGATCATCAGCGCTGCGCCCCAGCCGGTATCGGCGTCGACCAGCAGCGGCAGGGAGGTGACGCCGGTGATCCGCCGGGCGTCCTCCAGCACGTCGCCGAGGGTCGTCACGCCGAGATCGGGCAGGCCGAGGGAAGCGTTGGCCACGCCTGCGCCGGAAAGATACAACGCCCGAAACCCCGCGCGTTGGGCCAGCAACGCGCAGTAGGCGTTGATGACCCCCACCACTTGCAATGGGCGTTCCACCTCCAACAAGTCTCGCAGACGCTTGCCCGGTGATGCTGCTTGCGTCATGGTTTATGTCCTGCCGTGTGAAGCTGGATTTCAGATTTCAGATTTCAGATTTCAGATTGACCGGCGGCGGCCAGGACCCGCTGACTCAAATCTGAAATCTGAAATCTGAAATCTCAAATCCCTTCTTGCCAGTATCCCAACATGTGATCGTAGATCCGCGTGAATTCTCTCAAGGCGGACTGGTAGCGTGCCGAGCTTTCCGGCTGCGGCTGCACGGTTTTGGTGACGGTGATTGCTTGCCTCTGGCGGGCCACGGCGGCCGGGTCGTCGATCAGTCCGACGCCGGCGGCGCCCAGCAGCGCGGCCCCTTTCAGCCCGGCCTCCGGTTCGTCGGCAAGCTGCAACGGGGCCTGCACGACGTCGGCCTTGATCTGGTTCCAAAGCTGATTTCGGGCACCGCCGCCGACGCAAAGTACCCGCTGGACGTCCAAACCGAGGCGGCGAAACAGTCCCACGTCCCGCCCCATGGCCAACGCCACGCCCTCCATCACCGCGCGGACGAAATGGGCCGCCGTATGGTTCAGCGTGATCCCGAAGTAGCCGCCGCGCGCCGAGGTGTTTTCCCGCCGCCGTTCGCCGAGCATGTAGGGGTAGAAGATCAGGCCGTCGCTTCCTTCGGGCGCGTCGGCCGCCATCTCGATCAGCTTCTCGAACGAGACGTCGTCGCCGCTGGCGGAACCGATCAGGTCCTTGCACCACTTCATGCTCAGCCCGCCGCAGTCGAGGATCGTGAACGGAATCCAGCCGTCGACCACGTGCCGGAGGTTCTGCACGGCCGGGTGGATCAGGGGCTTGGCACTGTGGGTGGCAAACAGCGTGCTGGTGCCCGTCACGTCCGAAGCGATCCCTTCGCCCACGATGCCGAACCCCAGCATGGAAACGGGGAAATCGCCCCCGCCGGCCACCACGGGCGTGCCCGCCGGAATCCCGGTCAGCTTCGAGCTCTGCTGAGTCACCTGGCCGATCACCTCGTGCGAGGCCGCCACCGGTGCAAAGCGGCCCAGGTCGACCTCAACCGCCGCCGCCATCGCCCCGGAATACTCGTCCTTTTCGCAATCCCACAGAAAGGAACCGGAGGCCTCGCTGGGATCGGTAGCCGCCGCGCCGGTCAGTTTGTAATTGATAAAATCCTTCGGCACCAGGAACCATCGGGCCCGCTGGTACGCCTGGGGTTGGTTCTCTTTGTACCAGCGGACCTTCAGGCCGATCCAGGCGGGGTTGATCGGGTTGGCCGTCACGGCCGAGAGTTGCGACTCGTCGTGGCTCTGGCGGACCTGCTCGCACTGCGGCTGGCAACGCTTGTCGCACCAGAGCTGCACCCACTCGGTGGTCACCTGGCCTTGCTCGTCGACGCCCACCGGGCCGTGCATCTGGCCGCAGGAGGCAACCGCCGCCAGCGACTCGGGCGCCACGCCCGTCTCGCCGAGCACGCCGCGGATCGCCCGGCAGGTTTCGTCCCACCAATCGACGGGCCGCTGCTGGGCCCAGCCGGGCTGGGGACTGTCGACCTCGTGTTGGATCTGCCCGATGCCGAGGATCTCGCCGTCTTGGGTGACGACCGCCGCCCGGGCGCTTTGCGTGCCGATGTCGAGTGCGAGAATGTTCTTGGTCATTTCAGATGCCTTGCATTTGCTCGTCTTGTTTAGCCCCGGCGGCCACGCCGGGAAATCGCACCGCGTGGCCGCGGCGGCTAAACGCTTCTCCTCCCGGAATCACGCAACCTCATTCAGTAACGCAACAGCGCCTTGATCACGTTGCCGGCTTGCACCTGCTCAAACGCTTCGCCGATCTCTTCCACCGGGAAATCGTGAGTGAGAAACTCGTCGGCGCGGATCTTGCCTTGGCGGATCCAATCGCACAGCGGCTGCCCGGCCGCGTGTTCCCGGGACCGTGTGGGCCACTGGTGTACGTACAGGTTGAAGTTGTACGGTCCCTTGCCCTTTTCGATCGTGATCGTCTCGTCGACGATCACGCCGTAGATGCAGATCGAGCCGCCCAGCTTGATCAGCGGCAGGGCGGCGTTGGCGATGGCCGGATTGCCGACCGCGTCGATTACCGCGTCGAGTGGCTTGCCGTGCCGTTTAGGGATCTGTGGTATCTCGGGCGAGTCGGGCGCGAAGACGGCGTCGGCGCCCATGGCCAGGGCCTTTTCACGCTTCTGCGGCAGGGGATCCACCACGCCAATATATCCCAGCCCCAGGAGCTTGCCGAACTTCAGAAAACTCAGCCCCACCGGCCCCGCCCCGAACACCAGGATATCGTCGCCCGGCTGGAGATGGAAATCGCCGAACCCGCCGTAGACTTCCCGCCAGGTACACAGCATCACGGCGGCCTCGACGGAAATATCGGGGGGCACCGGCCGTTGAATTTCGTAGACCTCGAACCAGCCGTGTGCTTCGTCGGCCACGCCGTCTTCGACCATGGCGTCGTGATCGGTGGCCAAGGTGTACTCGCAGAACCCGCCCCAGCCGGTACCGTACTTCGGCTCGGTGTCGCCGGCGTCGAACAACAGCCCGCCGATCATTCGGTCGCCGACCTTGAAGTTACGCACCTTCTGGCCGACGGCGTCGACGATGCCGGCCGACTCGTGTCCCAACAGCAGCGGATAGTTTTGATGAGGGACCCCAGGAAAATGACCCGCCACCAGCTTGCCGTCGGTGGCGTTGCAGAGGCAGGCCACTTCGGTCTTGATCCGCGCCTCGTACGGTCCGGGCGTCGGCTGGGGGTTATCACCCAGTTCGATCTTGCCGGGCTTGATGACGGCGACGGCTCGCATGGGATCTCTCCAGGGGGTCAGGGGTCAGGGATCAGGGGTCAGGGGCCAGGGATCAGGGGTCAGGGATCAGGGGTCAGGGGCCAGGGGCCAGGGGTCAGGGGTCAGGGCTTTCAACTTCGCGTGAAAAGCCCGCGGACTGCGTTCCGCGGGGGGCTGCCATGTCGTAAACGTAAAGCAGTTCTTGGTGGGCAAGCACCCACCCTACGGT
>SDBV01002345.1_pt1 | contig 28265 bp, 17 predicted proteins | sample 2277081 | NCBI WGS metagenome assembly SDBV01 (sample SAMN10402039, study PRJNA504765) | marine sediment metagenome | isolation source: marine sediment core GS10_PC15, 223 cmbsf | place: Arctic Ocean: Southern Knipovich Ridge | collected 2010
CAGGGAATGCTATGACCGATCCGATCCATCGTTTCGATAACTTCATCGAGAGTGATTACCGCATCGTAGTCCGCCAGCGCCATGTTCGCGCAAGCGAGCGCGTTAACGGCCGCCATCACATTCTTGCCAAGACAGGGCACTTCCACGCGATTGGCAACCGGATCGCATACCATGCCCATTGAATTCTGGAGGGCCATGGAGGCTGCGCTGATTGCCTGATGCGTGTTGCCGCCGGCGAGCGTAACCAAGGCTGCCGCGGCCATTCCCGAGGCCGAACCGCATTCGGCCTGGCAACCGCCTACCTCCGCCGAAAAAGTCGCTCGTACCGCTATAAACACGCCGATCATTCCCGCTGCAAGCATAGCCTTAACCATGTCGTCTTCCGATAATTCCATTACTTCGGCTGCGCCTATGCATGCGCCGGGAAGGGCCGCACATGCCCCAGCTGTGGGGGCCGCCACGATCAAACCCATGGAACTCTTAACCTCCATCATTGCTGTCACGTTCAGGATGATTCGGTTGACCATATCGCCGCCCAGCAACTTTCCCTTGTCCATAAGCGCCTTGTAGTTTCCGCTTTGACAACCCAGAATGCGGTCGGTATATTCGGTGCCCTGGATGCCCTGATCGATGGATTTTCTCAGGACGCGAACAATCTCCGTCATCCTATTCAGTACTTCTTCATGAGGCAGGCAACCACGGTCGCTCTCGTAATGCACTGCCAGTGCCCATAACGACAGGCTCCGGGCCTCGTTATACTTCAACATTTCCTCACATGTGATGAAGGGGACACGCAGGTCTCCGGAGGACATGACGGGCAGTACCGGGGCAAGCCGCTTTATGCAGTCGATGTCGAATTCTGATTGCAGACGGGACAGGACTTCGTCTTGCAGCGGTTGCTGGGCCTTTATTTCGATTATGTGTCCTTGTTCTCTTGCATGAACCAGGATCTCGTCGGAATCTACTTTATCGCTCAGGTATTGGTTGACCTCATCGGGATTGGCATTGACGTAAACAAGAGTTTCGTAAAAGTCTCCCGCTATCGAAACTTGCGCACCATCGATTTCTGTAACTTCAATCATGCCCCCACCAGTTGAAATGGCAGTCATTTCATGGCGTTGATCCGAATTGGCCAGGGTGAGCTTATAGGTATTTGGATGAGTTGCGCCATATTGGGTGATCCGGAAATCCACGCGAATGCCTGCCTCGCGGATTGCCTCGGCTGAATTAACCAACCGCTCATCGGTGGCGTCCCAACCGAGAAAGCCGCCGAAAAGGCCCATATCCGATCCCTGGCTTTCGTGGGTGGTGGCCAGAGACCCATTCGGGTCGAATTCGATCAGGATGTGCTCGATTTTATCATCCATCAGCGCCCTGGCCATTCTTCCTATTCGTACCGAGGCGGCGCAATGTGAACTCGACGGTCCCCTCATAACTGGGCCAATCACATCGTTAAAAATGCTCGGATATGATGGCCTATCCGTTTGCGCGTTATCACATGTACGTGAATTGTTATTCATTGTCAGTTCCAGATCTGGTCAAGCAATGCATACATTTCCGGATCGTGCGTTTTCAATTCGTCCTTGTTAAACGGCTGGAAGTCGTTCTGTCCGAAAAACGCTTCTGTGTTTTCGGCAAAGTACTCCTTGTGATCCGTCATGGCGTAGGCTCGCATGGTCTTCCCTGCCTGATTCTTGACCGCATCGTATTTCCCGCTCTCGACCGCCCGCTGATAAACCGCCTTGATAACCGCATCGTCAAAGCCAAGGACTTGATTATGGTATGCGTGGGCCAGCTCGTGCAACACAAAGAACGGCATGCGTTTGTATTCTTTCTCAAATATGGAAATGTTTGTGAATTCAACGCATTTGGCCATGGCCGGATCGCGGCCGTTTTCGCGCAGCCATCCAACCGCGGGGTGGTACTCCGCCGTGGGGCCCTTTCCCTCGTATAGCGGAGAGAGCCAAAGCGGAACTGTGCGAAAATGTGCCACGGCCCGCGCCGGAACCAGTTTCACAATAGTCTTGAGCTGTTTCGTCAACAAGCCGAGGGCTTGTTCGGTCACTTCTTTCTCTTTCTCCAGGAGCCGCTCATTGACGAAAACTGTCCAGCCCTCGATGGACTCCACGCGATGGCCAGGGGCGGCTAGTCGCGGATCCTGCGAGGCAATAAGTTTGGAATAGAGCAAACTGTGCAGTTCTTGCCGTGTCCGCCTGTATTGAGGTTGATCCGCCACATTGTTGAGTTGATCCGGATCGTTCCTCAGATCATATAGTTCTTCTTCAGGGCGAGGACCAAAGGCCAGCACGTTCAGCGGCGCGACCAGCGGATCCTCGGGGTTTTGCAGCATGAATTGTTTCGAGGGCGAGGGATCGACGTTGAAGGAGAATGCTTCTGCGCCAGAGGGCCAATGGCGGGTGGTGAAGTCGTAGGTGGGCAAGGGTCCGTCGCCGTAGCCGGTGGGCCAAGTCTCAGGCTCGAAGTTACGGATGTAGAGATAGCCGGTCGTCCGAATTGCGCGTGATGGATAGGGGAAAACGTGGCGCTCCATGGCGGTGAGTGCATAGAAACGTTCCGGCTCGATTTGGCCGGACTTTTTGGAGGCGAGGATGGCCGTCAAGGGACGTCCTGTCATGGCTGGTGCGGCTTCGATGCCGGCCGCTTCGAGGAAAGTCGGAGCGAGGTCGCACAGGGACACGAAGTCCTTGATACTTCGTCCGCCTTTTATCTTGGCCCCCCAGCGGATGGCGAGCGGCACACGTGTGCCGGTGTCGTACAAAGTTGCCTTGCAGCGCGGAAAGGGCAGTCCGTTATCACCGCTCATGACGACGATTGTGTTCTCCAACTCGCCATTTTTTTCGAGCAGCGCGATCATCCCGGCAGCGTCCTTGTCGAATCGTTGAACGTCAAAATAGTAGTCGCCCAGGTCCGTTCGTGTGGTCTCGTTATCCGGCAGACACGCGGGCACATTGACGTCGTCCAGTTTCATGCCACTTTCCACGCCCGATTGCCACGTATAGGGGCGGTGCGGTTCGCCGCTTCCGTACCAGAAGCAGAAGGGCTCGTCAGCTTTTCGTTTCGCGAAGAATTTCTGGAATGAGTCGAAGCGCGGACCGAAAGGGTCGCTTCCTCGATAGAGATGTTTGCTTGGCGCGGCCCCTTTGCGGGCATAGCCAATAGTATAGCCGACGTCCTGAAGCATCTCGGGGTATACATTAACGTCCTTGGCCAACGACCCGCCCAGGTTGACAGCTTCGCCGAGACGCCAGTGCCATTGTCCTGTCGCGATGGCCATGCGGCTAGGCGTGCATGACGGGGCGGACACGAAGGCATTCTCGAAGAGTACGCCTTCACGTGCGATGCGGTCGAAGGTGGGCGTTTTGACGACGGGATCGCCCAGTATGCCTGCGTGAGGCCATGACCAGTCGTCTCCCATAAGAAACAATATATTGGGACGCTGTTTTTGTTTGGCCGTTTTCTGTTTTGCATTAACTTCTGGCCTGGCGAAACCCTTCCAGAGTTGGTTCTGTAGCTGGCCCAGGAGCTGTGCATTTTCCGGGCGTAGCGCGATGTTGTTGTTTTCTTCGGGATCCTCCTCTTCGTCGTAGACTTCGACGTCGGAGGTTTCGCCAGTCTCGCTGTTTAGCCACTCGACATAGCGATACCGATCCGTTCGCATGGCGTAGCCCATGTACTTGGCGCCGTCGTGCCGGCGCGGGAACTGGCTGAAGGCTGCCTGTTTGACCATTCTATTCGGATTGTCGAGCAATGGAGCAATGCTAGTGCCTTCCAGATGTTCCGGCAAGGGAAGTTTTGCGAGTTTACATAGAGTTGGGTATATGTCCACGAATTCGACCAAGGATTTACTGTGCTTTCCGTTGGCCTTCGCGCCGGGTGCAGCGATGATGAGTGGCGAGCGCGTGTCGATTTCGTAGTTGGTCTGTTTACACCAACCGTTGTGTTCACCCAGTTTCCAGCCGTGGTCGCCCCATAGCACGACAATCGTGTTGTCGCGGAGCCCAAGGCGATCCAGTTCATCCATGAGTCGGCCGACTTGGGTGTCCACGAAGCTAACCGAGGCGTAGTAACCGTGCTTGAGTCGCCGTTGTTGCGCTTCGGTCAATGTACCCTCAAAAGGACTAGGGGCCTCCTTGAAATCCATGCAGTCCATCAACTCGTACATTCCGCCCAGTGAACGATCCCCATAGGACACAGGCGGCGCGTTGTGGGGGAGGAAGTCATTAGCGGCCAGCGGAATTTCCATGGGATCGTAGAGGTCCCAATATTTTTTCGGCGGCGTCCACGGCAGATGTGGGCGGATAAATCCGACGGCGAGGAAGAAGGGTGCGTCTTGGGAGTGGGCCTCGCGAAGTTGTTCGAGTGCCAAATTGCCGAGTGCGCCATCGAAACGTTGGTGGTCCGGTACGTCCTCGATGTCCGTCGCTGGGCCTCGGATGCGGTTGCCGATTTCGCGCTCGGTCATGCCTGCCTCGCGGGCTTCTTTGCGTTTCTGGTCGAGTTGGCTACGAACTTCTTTGGAATATGTCTGGTAACCTTTTGGTTTGGGTTTGGGCACGCTCCACGACTTGGGGTCGGGAAAAGTGTTGTGATAAATCTTTCCCATCCCCACGGCGTAGTAGCCGTTTTGTTTGAAGTGCTGCGGCAGCGTGACGACATCGGGGATGGTGTCGCGGAAGTCCGTAACCAAATCCCAGACTTTTGTCGAATCCGGGCGCAGTCCGGTCAGCAGACTCGCGCGCGAGGGGTTGCATACGGCCTGCTGGCAGTAGGCGCGGTCAAAGACGACGCCTTGGCTGGCCAGGCGATCCATGTTGGGTGTTTTGATTTCTTGCACTCCGTAGCAGCCCAGTTCTGGACGCAGGTCGTCGATGGCGATGAAGAGTATGTTGGGGCGCTCTGGAGGCGGCGACGTTTCTTGCCGGGGAGCGTCTGCTTCCGTATGATCGTTGTAGGCCTCCTGCTCTTGTTTTGACCACGAAAATGTTGGTACCCTCAAGGCGTCATAGCCGTCCAAGTGCGCCGCCTCTTTCCTCAGGCTTGGATGCACATACTTCCACTCTTGATCGCCGAACACTTCCGTAAGCAACGCCGAAAGGGTGGGATCGTATTGCTTCAATTCCTCTCTGCTATCGATACCATTGTGATCGTGGTCATTCGAGCGGTTTGTGTCAAACCAAGACTGGACCCCCTCTGCCCAGTATTCCTGCTCGTTTTGCGCGGCGTAGGTGTCTTTCCATTTTCCCTGCGCCAACGCGGTCTCGTAGGCCCGCTCTAATCTCTGGTTAAAAGTGCTGTCTACTGCCTTCAGCCCCTGGAGCTGAATCGTGTGGGCAAACTCATGAACAAGAATGTTCTCGGTGGCGTAAGGATCTCCAGGATAGCCAAGCAGATTCTCCTCGCCGCAGCTCACCGCTGGGCGGGCGAGCGTGGATCCCAGGCCACGCGCGCGCCGATTCCAGTATGCTTCTGGCCGGAGGTCCGCGTGTTCGGGAATATCGGTCGTGCGCTCGTCAACACTCATAATGGACAACCGGATGCCTTGCTCCGAGAGCGCATGCAGAATATCGCTTCGTTCCCCGAGCATGCTCCCGACAATATGCGCGGCTTCTAATAGCGCGTAATCGGAGACCTTCCCGGAGGCAATGATGGGAAACGTTTCGACCGCAACATACTTCTTGTAAAAAGGGTCCAAGTTGAGCCGAATCACTTCATCCGGGGGCGGGGGGCCTATTGCGCCGAATTCCGGCAAGCCCGCCGCGAAAGGCTCCTTGGCCAACAAGCGGCCCTGAACGCCCATCGCCATTACCGCAACCAGTATTGCCAGGGAAAAGGTAGGCCACGTGATTCTCCGAAAGGAAAAGCGGTCGTGCACGTCCATGATTCCTTGTTCGCTCCGGATCATATTTCCAGCTCGCGTTTGACCTGGCTGAAGGCTTCCATCGCGAAATCAAGGTCGTCCCGGCTATGGACGGCGGAAACTTGCGCACGAATCCGGGCCTTCCCACGGGGGACCACCGGGTACGAAAATGCTATGACATAAATCCCCCGTCCAAGAAGCGCGTCGGCCATTTTTGCAGCCACAACCGCGTCGCCCAGCATGATGGGGACGATGGGATGTTCGCCTGGGGTGATATTGAAACCGTGGCCAGTCATGCCCTGACGGAAGTATCGCGTGTTATCTTCGAGCCGGTCGCGGAGGTCGGTCGATTCCGACAATAGGTCGATGGCGGCAATTGAAGCCGCCACGATAGGCGGAGCGACGGTGTTCGAGAACAGGTATGGCCGGCTGCGTTGGCGGAGAAGTTCAATGATTTCACGGCGTCCGCTGGTGTAGCCGCCGCTGGCGCCGCCAAGGGCTTTTCCGAGCGTGCCGGTGATAATATCGATGCGATCCATCACACCGTGATGCTCTGGAGTGCCTCGGCCGTGAGCGCCCATGAAGCCAACCGCGTGCGAATCATCGACCATGACCAAGGCGTCATGCTTTTCGGCGAGGTCGCATATGCCGGGAAGATTGGCGATGATGCCGTCCATTGAGAAGACACCGTCGGTAGCGATGATGCGAAAACGGGCGTCGTCTGCTGCCCTCAGCCTGTTCTTAAGCTCACCCATGTCATTGTTTTTGTAACGGAACCGGTGGGCTTTGCAGAGGCGCACACCGTCGATGATGCTGGCGTGGTTTAACTCGTCGGAAACAATGGCGTCCTCGGGCCCGAGGAGCGTCTCGAATAGCCCGCCGTTGGCATCGAAGCAGGATGTGTAGAGAATGGTGTCTTCCGTGCCCAGGAAATCGCTGATCTTTTCTTCCAGTTGCTTGTGGAGCTGCTGGGTGCCGCAGATGAACCGTACCGAAGCCATGCCGTAACCCCATCGCTCCAAGGCATCGCGCGCTGCGGTGATTACCGCAGGGTGACCGGCCAAACCCAGGTAGTTGTTGGCGCAGAGATTGAGTACCGGTTCGTGATTGAGCACGCCGATACGCGCGCGCTGCGGGGTTGTGATGATGCGTTCTTCCTTGTAAAGGCCCGCTTCACGGATCTGGCTAAGTTCCTTCTGGATGTGGTCCTTAATGCCTGCGAACATAGCGTCACTCCTCTTCTTTCCAGGTGAGAACCACTTTGCCGGAGTTTCCGGAGAGCATCGCCTCGAATCCAGCCTCGAAGTCAGTATAACGGAATCGGTGGGTAATGACGGGTTCGATGTCCAGGCCGCTCTGGAGCATGGCGGTCATCTGATACCAGGTCTCGTACATTTCGCGGCCGTAGATGCCCTTGATCGTGAGCATGTTGAAGATTACCTGGTTCCAGTCGATGGCGAAATCCTCGCCGGGGATGCCGAGCATGGCGATCTTGCCGCCGTGGCACATGTTCTCGATCATTTGGCGGAACGCGTCGGCGTTGCCAGACATCTCCAGCCCTACGTCGAAGCCTTCCTTCATGCCCAGCTTTTTCTGGACCTCCGCAATGCTTTCTTTGCGGACGTCCACTGCGAGCGTGACGTGCATCTTTTTCGCAAGTTCCAGGCGCTTCGGGTTAACGTCGGTGATCACGACATGCCGCGCGCCCGCATGGCGTACGACTGCCGCCGCCATGATGCCGATGGGGCCCGCGCCGGTGATGAGAACATCCTCGCCGAGTACGGGAAACGAGAGGCTGGTGTGGACGGCGTTGCCGAGGGGGTCAAAGATGGATTGGACATCGCGGGAGATGCCGTCGGCCTGGTGCCAGACGTTGGTCATAGGCAAAACGAGATATTCGGCGAAAGCGCCGGGGCGGTTGACGCCGATTCCGGCCGTGTCCATACACAGGTGGCGGCGTCCCGCCATACAGTTTCGGCAGCGGCCGCAGACGACGTGTCCCTCACCGCTGACAATGTCGCCATCCTCAAAGTCTTTTACATTATCGCCATGAGCGACGATGCGACCCACGAATTCGTGTCCGATGACCAAGGGAACGGGTACGTTTTTTTGCGCCCACTCGTCCCAGTTATAAATGTGAACATCCGTGCCGCAGATACCGGTCCGAAGCACTTCAATCAGCACGTCGTTGATGCCGAATTCCGGGACGGGGACTTCTTCGAGCCACAGACCGAGACTGGCCTTCTTTTTTACCAGCGCTTGCATCGTTTTCATAGCGATTTCCTTGTCTGCCTAGTCCAACTGAGCGTCGATTTCGTGGTCGCTCAGATCGATCCAGATGGTTTTCGTATTGGTGTATTGATCGAAGGCTTGCATCGAGTTGTCGCGTCCGCCGAAACCGGAAAGCTTGTAGCCGCCAAAAGGCGTGGTAATGTCGCCCTCGCTATAGCAGTTTATCGACACCGTGCCCGCTTGCAGATCGCGGGCGGTCCGCAGGGCTTTTTTTATATTTCCGGCAAAGAGGGAAGCCTGAAGGCCATAACAGGTATCGTTTGCCAGCGTGACGGCCTCCTCGTCGCTGCCGACTGCCAGCACCCCCAGTACAGGGCCGAAAATCTCTTCCTTTGCGATACTCATGTCCGGCGTTACTTCGTCAAAGATGGTGGGCGGGATAAAGAATCCACCGTTGATGTCCAGAGGCTCGCCGCCGAGGACCAGTTTCGCCCCGGCCGCTTCTCCCTCCTTGATGTAGGCCATGACTTTGTCAAAGTGCTCCCGCGACACCATTGCGCCGAGCGCATTGCTTGGATCCAGGGGATCGCCGATCCGCCAGTCGCGCACCTTGTCCAGAATGCGCCGAAGCAAGTCGTCTTTCATGTCCTTATGCACGATCAGGCGCGAGTTGGAAGTGCAGTTTTCACCCATGTTCCAGAAGACGGCGTTTACAACGTGTTCGGCCACGGAATCGTGGTCCTCCGCGTCCTTTAACACGACGGCGGGATTCTTGCCGCCGCACTCGAGCACGATCCGCTTGAGATTGGTCTTGGCGGAATATTCGAGGAAGCGGCGGCCAATTTCGGTTGAACCGGTAAAGGAAACGACGTCTACATCGTTGTGCAGTCCGAGGGCTTGGCCGGCGTTTTCGCCGAGTCCCGGCACTACGCTGAAGACGCCCTGCGGAATGCCCGCCTCGGAGGCTAGTTCGCAGGCGCGCAGTGCGCTCATGCTGGTTTGTTCGGCGGGCTTAACGATGACGCTGTTTCCCGCAGCCAATGCAGGTCCAACTTTCCACGCGAGCATGAGCAGGGGAAAGTTCCACGGCAACACACAGGCTACGACGCCGGAGGGTTCACGCACGATGATGCCCATGGCGCTGTCGCCGGAGGGGGAGACTTGATCGTAGAGTTTGTCTGCGGCCTCGGCATACCAAGCCAGGCAGGCCGTCGTCTCCGGCAAGTCGATGGCGGCGCAGTCACGTATGGGCTTGCCGCTGTCGAGGCTTTCCAGGACGGCCAGTTCGTGCCGGTTGCGCTTGATTAATTTGACCCATTGGATCATGGTTTCTTTTCGCTCGGAAGGATGGAGCCGCGCCCATACGCCGCTGACGAAGGCTTGCCGCGCTTTCTTGACGGCGTAGTCTACGTCGTCTTGTCCACAGGATGCGATCTTGGCGAGCGTTTCCCCCGTGGCGGGGTTTATAGTTTGGAATGTGTCGCCCGATTTCGCCGCGCAAAACTTGCCGTTGATATGTGCGTTCACGGGCAAGGTCAATTCCGCGGCGATGGCTTTGTATTCTTCGCGGGTGAGTACATCCGACATGGTCATTCTCCTTCGTCTTGCGTGAGTTGGCGTAGCGTCGTGCGTGCGGTGAGCAGGGCATCCCGCATTTGGCGCTTGAGCTCTTTTGTCATTGGCCGCAACGGCAAGCGAACCGGGCCTGCGGCTATACCGTCCAGTTCACAGCCGTGTTTGACACATTGAACGAATTTGCCGCCCCGCTCGAGTACGGTCATCACGGGCAGCATGGCCTTCATCATGCGGCGGCCCTTGGCAAAATCCTCTTCGAGTACGCAGGTCTTGTACAGGGCAATGGCCTCCGCGGCAAAAAAGTTTGCTGCGGCGCATACCCAACTGCGCGCCCCCCAGACGAAGAACTCAAGTGCCTGATCGTCCGCGCCGCAACTCAGTTGCATATGGGGGAACTCGCGGGCGATCAAGTGGACGCGGTTGATGTCGCCGCTGCTTTCTTTGACGGCTTGGAAGTTGGCGCTGCGGCCGACCCGTTCGAGAAATTCCCGGCCAAACCCGGCACCGGAGCGGGCGGGGTAGTTGTAGAGCACGATGGGCATGTTGGCCGCACGATCCACCTTGAGCGCATGGAGCGCCAACTCCTTTTCGGTGGGCACGGAATAGGGCGGCACGGCGAGAAGCAGGGCATCAGCGCCCGCCTTCTTTGCGGCGACGGCATAGGCGCACACGTCCTCGGTACGGATGTCGTTGACGCCCGCCACCCAGGGCACGCGCCCCGCGATCAGATCGTGGGCATAGCGGAACTGCCATTCCCGCTCTTCGTGCGTCAGCGCGTAGTTTTCGCCGGTGGTGCCGCCGATGACGATACCATGAACGCCCTGGGAAATCTGATGCTCGATGACCCTGCCATAGCCCTTCTCGTCGATGCTATAATCCTGATTGAAAGGCGTGATTACAGGCGTATAGATCCCCTCAAAGCGCATGAACACCTCCTCACTTATCCGCAAACAGGTCAAAAAACGAGCGTTTTCGGTTGATTTTGGTCAACGCGGTGCATTATAATTTATTTTGTAGACGATGTCAAACATTGTGGTGCGAGCAGATTTGCACAAAGATTGCGCCATTTGGTTTTAGAATTTGGAGGAAACATGGGGCTGGCAATCTTTATCAAGCATGACCTCAAATCCCGGCTGGCATCAGGGAAAGGCATGCCCGAAAAACTGACCCTCTCCAGTATTTCGGAACACTACGGCGTCAGTTTGACGCCGGTGCGCACGGCGATCAATGAGTTGGTTGAGGAAGGCATTTTCCAAAAAGGTTCCAATGGACGATTGACGCTGGACCTGTCAAACGTTGCATCCGTCGATTCGGTGGAAGTTGTAGAGCGGCCAAGGACGGCGGACGACTGGAATCTGACGCTGATGAAGGACATCATGCTGGCCAGTCTTGGGTGGGATGCCGTTTATCTTCGGGAAGAGGCCTTGGCGCAAAAACACGATGTCGGGCGGTCAGTGATTCGCCAGACCTTCAACCGTTTGGCCGGTGCGGGCCTGCTGGAGCACGTTGCACGTTGCGGATGGCTGGTGTCTCCCTTGCGTGAGGACAATATGCACGCTTATCTCGAGATACGTGAAGTGCTGGAGTTAAAAGCGCTTGAGTTGGCCCGGCCCCATCTGGAACCGGATGCGCTTAAGAGCATGCTCATCGATAACCAGCCCTCCGGCAAGGGCAAACGGCCCCGCATGGACAACAAGTTGCATCAATACTGGATCGACAAGTCGGGCAATCGTTATATACAGGGATTCTTTCGCCAGCACGTTGCGGACTACTACACGCTGCTTTTCGAGCACGCGGCACCGAAAGCTTCCGTGGTCGCTGAGATGGCAGAGCAGCACTGCCGGATTCTCGAGGCACTCATCGCGGGACATTGGGCTCGGGCGTGCCACGCGCTTTCGGACCACATATGGATCCAAGAACGTGTTTTGAGCAAGTTGCTGGAACGGGACGCAGTGTAGAAATTCTTAGTTCTTGTGTTTACGCGGTCCGAATTTCTCGTTGTAAGAAGTCGCGACTTTCTCCGCGGGATTCTCGGGAAACTGTGCCGCCAGACGCCGTTTGATCTTGGCGTGTTCGGGGACATTCGCCAAGTTGCGCCATTCCTCTGGGTCGTTCTCCAAATCGTACAGTTCCTCCCCGCCATCTTTGTAGTGAATGTAGCGCCATCTCTCGCTACTGACAGAGTATTCGTTTACTTCGCTCAGGGAGGTGATCGCGGGATGATTCCATTCGGCTTGGGGATTGCGAAGCAACGGCGTGAGACTGTGTCCCGCAAGGCCCGGTTTTTCCGGCAATCCGCACAGGTCGAGCAAAGTGGGATAGATGTCCATAAGGCTGACGGCCCGGCTGCATTGCGCTCCGGCCCGTGCGCCCTCCGCCAATCCGGGGCTCCCCTCGGGTGCCACAAACATCAGATTGCACTGGGCCACATTTTCCCACAATGCAAACTTGCGCCAGTGGAATTTTTCTCCCAATTGCCAGCCGTGATCCGACCATAGAACGATGACGGTATTGTCCGCGTAGGGACTCTTGTCGAGTGCATCAAGCAAAAGGCCAAGCATGGCATCGGCATATGCGATGGATGCAAGGTAGCCCTGGACAGCTTGCTTCCACTGGCCATGTTCAAGCACCCGGTCGTGATAGACCCTCTTGGAGGAGCCGGCAAGCTTACGCGCCCTTTCCGGCAAATCGTCCCAGTCATTCTCCAATACCTTGGGCAATTGAATGGACTCAAGAGGAAACATATCAAAGTACTTTTTGGGCGCGAACCAGGGCAGGTGCGGACGGTACAAGCCGCAAGCAAGGAAAAACGGACGATCATGGTCTTTCTGCAACTGGCCGCCGACCCATTCCACCGATTTGTAATCGCCGGTTTCCTCATCCTTAAAGTCGTGGGCCCACCAATCGAATTCAACATACATATCATCGCTGTAGGGCATGGTGTGCGGCCGTTTTTCCGGGTAACGATAATTGGGCATGTGATTCTTTTTGGACGGGAAATAGTCCTGCCACGAATCGGGATCCGGTTGGTTATTATGGAATATTTTGCCTGCACCGGCGGAGTAGTAGCCGTTCGCCGTGAAGTATTGTGGAATGGTCACCGCATCAGGAAGCACCTCCCGCCAAACCTGTGTGTTTGCGTACATTCCCGTTTCGTATGGGGCCTTACCCGTCATCAGTGCGGCTCGTGATGGATTGCAGGCGGGCGCGGCACAGTACGCATTCGAGAAGAAGACGCCCCGTTTCGCCAAGCGTTCCATGTTAGGTGTTTTCGCCTGAGGGTGTCCACCGTGCAGACTCGTCCAGTCGTTCAGGTCATCCATGGCGATAAACAGAACGTTGGGCTTGGCTGTCTGTGCCGAACATGGCAGGGCGAATGCTAGCGCCAGGAACAGCATTGCGGTACAACCGTCCTTAATCTTGTTCATGTTCACACGCATACACTAACACAACCTTTTTGACATCGCGTTCAGCTTCGATTATCATTAACATATGTTGCGTTTGTCAACAAAATCAAATTAAGTCTTCCGAGCCGGCATGGGATAATGCGCCGCAAGAATCCACGGAGAATGGGGCCAAATAATGTATCAACACAATCGAAGATCATTTTTGAGGTATGCTGGCGGCGGCCTCGCTGCCGTAGCGCTATCGAATTATTCCGTTACGGCCGCAGCCAGAACAAATCGAAAGTCCAAACCCAACATTATCTATATCATGGCCGACGATTTGGGATATGCGGAGGTCGGCTGTTACGGCCAGACCAAGATTCAAACACCGAACATAGACCAGTTGGCGAAGCAGGGAATGAAATTCACCCAGCATTATTCTGGTAACCCGGTCTGCGCGCCCTCGCGTTGTGTGTTGATGACAGGTAAACATTCCGGAAGAACCCAGATTCGTGGCAACAAACAGATTGGCGGCAAAGAAGGCTGGCAACTGGGCTCGACCATGGGTGGACAGTATCCCATCGATGCGGACACTTTGACCGTTGCGAAAATCCTGCAAAAAGCCGGGTACACGACCGGCGCCTTTGGCAAATGGGGCTTGGGCACCGTCGGCAGCACAGCCGATCCTCAGAAGCAGGGGTTCGACCATTTTTACGGATACATTTGTCAGCGCCAGGCCCACACCTTCTATCCTAATCATCTTTGGCGCGACGGCGAGGTGGCCAAGATTCCTGAGAACGAAGGCGGCCAGGAGAAGGTCTATTCCCACGATCTCATCGCCAACGAGGCCCTTGAATTCATCAAGAAATATAAAGACGGGCCCTTCTTCTGCTACGTTCCTTTCACCATCCCCCACGTGTCGCTTCAAGTCCCGCAAGATTCCCTTGATGCCTATACGGGCAAGTGGGAAGAGACGCCCTTTGAAGGCTCCAGTCTCTACACCCCGCAAGCTCAGCCCCGCGCAACTTACGCCGCCATGGTGTCCAGGATGGATCGCGACGTTGGCAGGATCATGACCCTCCTCAAAGAACTGGGACTGGAAAAAGATACGATCGTCATTTTCACCAGCGACAACGGCCCCACTTTCAACGGCGGTTCGGACTCTCCCTTCTTTGAAAGCGCCAAACCGCTTAACGGTCTTAAAGGTTCCGTGTACGAAGGCGGCATCCGCGTTCCCTACATTGCACGTTGGCCGAAAAAGATTGCCGCGGGCAGCACCTCGGACCATGTCTCCGCATTCCAGGATTTTCTTCCGACATGTACCGAGCTGCTCGGACTCAAAACGCCTGAGGACATCGATGGTGTCTCGATGCTGCCCACATTTTTGGGGCAAACCAAAAAACAGAAGCAGCATGAGTACCTCTATTGGGAATTGGGCGGCCAGCAGGCGATTCGCATGGGTGACTGGAAAGCGAGCCGACATAAACTGGGCGAAACCAAGCTATACAATCTCAAAGACGATATCGGCGAGCAGAAGGACGTCAGCGCGGAATATCCTGAGTTGACTCAGAAAATGATCGCCCTGTTTACAACGGCCCGAACAAAATCAGAACTATTCCCCCTGGTAAAGGAGAAAAAGAAATGAACAAAGTATCCCGCCGGTCCTTTCTCAAGAAAAGCTCCGCTATAACTGCTGCATCGGTCTTAATGCCCCGGTTAGGCACAGCCTCTGCCAACACGAGACCGAACATCCTTTGGATCGTAAGTGAAGACAACAGCCCCTTTGTCGGCTGTTACGGTGACGAACTGGCAGTGACGCCCCATCTCGATGAGTTGGCGTCGGAAGGTTTTCTGTACACACACGCCTATGCCAACGCCCCGGTCTGCGCTCCAGCCCGCAACACGATCATTACGGGTGTCTACGCTTGTTCAAACGGACATCAGCATATGCGGAGCGGTTATCTTCTTTCAGAGGAGATACGACTTTTCCCAGTCTACTTGAAAGAACTCGGCTACTACTGCACAAACAACTCGAAGGAGGACTACAACCTTGATAAGCCCAAGGATCCGAAGGAGAACCCCTGGGATGAATCGAGCAAGGAAGCCCACTACAGTAACCGTAAGTCCGGGCAGCCTTTCTTCCACATCAAGAACATCGGTACGAGCCACGAGAGTTCCATCCATAAATCGGTTCCGACTGACCAGCTCAGCCACAAGCCGGCCGAGATGAAACTGCCGCCGTATCATCCCGATACGCCCGACATACGCCACGACTGGGCCCAGTACTACGATAAGATCACCGCGATGGACGAAGAGGTCGGTGAAGTTCTTGCGCAATTGGAAAGGGACGGCCTGGCCGGGGACACCGTCGTTTTCTACTACGGCGATCATGGTGGCGTCTTAGCCAGAAGCAAACGCTACGTCTACGAATCGGGCACGCACGTGCCCTTTATCCTGCGTATCCCTGAAAAGTACAAGCATCTCTATCCGGCGGAAGCGCCTGGCAGCCAAGTCAATCGCCTCATCAGTTTCGTTGACTTGGCCCCAACTATGCTCAGCATCACCGGCGTACCCGTTCCCGGCTATATGCAGGGCGGCGCCTTCCTTGGCGGGCAGAAAACCAAGGATCCTCGATACGCCTTCATGTTCCGAGGCCGCATGGACGAGCGCTATGACATGTGCCGCGCTGTACGCGATGACCGCTATCGGTATATCAGAAATTACATGCCGTTTAGGATCTACGGCCAGCCCTTGGAGTATCTCTGGCGAGCGCCCGCCACACGTTCCTGGGAGCAGGCGTACAAGGACGGTAAGTGCGACGAAATCCAGAGTATTTTCTGGAACACCAAACCGATCGAGGAACTATACGACACCGAGAACGATCCATGGGAGGTGAAGAATCTTGCCGGTAATCCAGCTTACCGCGACATTCTTAAGAGGATGCGAGCGGCCAATAAGAAATGGATAACGAGCATATATGACGCGGGTTTTATTCCTGAAGCGGACCGCTCTATACGTGCCGGAAAGACGCCGTTCTACGACTACATGCGTTCGGACAATGTTGATCTTGAAGCGCTAATTGAAGCGGCTGAAACGGCTTCCTTGGGGGATCCGGATAATCTGAAGCAGCTTATAGCTTACCTTAAGGACGACGACAGCGCTATACGCTATTGGGGGGCTACCGGCCTGTTGATTCTGGGAGCCAAGGCGAAGCGTGCCAAGCGTGCGTTGCTCAAAGCCTTGGACGACGAGTATCCGAACGTCGTTGTCGTCGCAGCGGAAGCGCTTTACGGTTTGGGCGAGAAGGAAGCCGCTCGAAAGGGCCTTCTGCGCGCCATCGCACACCCGGAAGAAAAGGCCCGGTGCCACGCATTCAATGCCGTACAGGCGATCGGCGAGGACAGTCCCGAAATCCAGCAGGCCGCCATCGACCTGGTGCTCAGCGGCAAAAAAGGCTCTCGATCCTATGATGAACGCGCCGCCAATTACCTGCTCGATTTGTGGGGCGTTGACATGGACAAGCTATGGGCGCAAAAAGGAAAGTAAGCGATAATTTACATGGCAGAACTTGCTAGGTGGCTGCTTCGCCGCCGGGTGCGGTTTCCCGTACGCCAAGGGATCAAAAACTTATCCGCGATTCGCCTGTCCCTCGCAAATAATCCTAGATAATGGAAGTGCCGGCTTACCGGCGCTTCCATTATCTGGGCTGAAATCCGACCATGAAATCTGGTCAAATGCAAATCAACGATAATCATCATTACAATCAGATGCGGCAGCCCAGATTTCCGCACCCGCCGGGATTTGATCCGGCTGTGATAATATGCCAGAGTATTTCATCTTCTGCCTTATTCGCAGCGGTGCGAAAGCATTCGTATTCAGCAGCTGAGAAAGAGTAGTTCGGGGGTAGGAATGACAGAATCTACAAATGGGGCTCAGTTTCAACCAACTGGCAGTTCCTTGGCTCGGTTTGTCCTAATAGCGGTCTGTGTGTTTCCCATCCTTGCCGCCGCCGTGCTTTGGCAGATGATAGCTAATCACACAGGTGCAGGTATGCAACCGATTCACTTGGCCGCACGTGAGGGCGATCTGGAGGACATTCGCCAAGAACTGAACGCAGGCGCCGCCGTTGACTCCCGAGATGCCCGAGGAATAACCGCGCTCCACCATGCCGTCGCCTGCCAACAGTTGGAAGTCGCGAAACTACTCCTCGAGTCCGGCGCGGATGTCGAAGCGCGTGATCACACCGGGGCAAGTCCACTACACACGGTCGTCTATGAACGGCAGTACGAGGCCGCCACATTTCTCTTGGATCACGGTGCAGATGTCAACGCCAGCGATTCGGAGGGCCAAACAGCCCTCCACTACGGAGCGTCCACGGGTCCCGCGAAACTCGTCGAGTTGCTAGTGTCCCGCGGCGCGAACGTCCATGTTGCGACGGAGAAAGGCCTCACACCGCTGCACATGGCCGCTTATGCGGGCAGAGTCGAAGTCGCCAAGATCTTGCTGCAGCGCGGTTCGGACCCCCAAGCCCAGGCAGATGACCTGAGAACGCCAATTGACATCGCCAGGGAAAACGAAAGAGAGCGGTTCGTCCAACTTCTGGAAGAACACCTGAACGCCTTGGACGGGAAGGGCGATTCGGAATGAAGATACCCTGTCCCGGATGCGATAAGAAGAATTACGCCGCCGCGAAACATTGTGTCTACTGCGGACGCTCCTTCGACGATCTTAAGGTTTTCCGCTATGGAGCTTCGGTCAGGATGAAGCAGGGACTCAAACTTCTCGCATTCGAGTTCATCGTCTTCGCTTTGCTGGCCGTGCTGATCTACGCACTAAATGCTGCATGGGTGTCGCACAGGGTGGCTCGTGGTCTTGGTGGCGGAGTCCAAGGCGGCTTTATGGGTGTTGTTGCTGTTGGATGGCTATTTGTGAAAAGCTACCTGGACATATACGCGTACTACGTTACATCTTCGGAATCACTCACACGGGTTGGCGTGCTCCGGAAAAAGCGATTTGCTTTCGATAACGCTAAGCTGCTCACTTCTGGGAAGCCTGGACGCAAGCAAAGTCTGGCGTTGCGCACTGAAGAAGGAACACTCGCTCTTGACCCGAGAATTGACCAATTTGAAGTACTCACACAGCATCTGCGGCAGCACATTTTGGAGGCGACACAAAACGACATCCACCAAGAAAAGGCGCTTGAGGCAATAGCCGAAGGTAAGGTCTACCAGCACGGGAAGCCTATTGTGGCGATTATGGTGTTGGGGGCAGTGCTCTTCGGCGCTCTTCTTATCAGACTCTTTGTGGGTGCCTTCGCAGGTGAATTCGAGGCATCTGATTGGTGGATGTGGCCGATCCCGGTGATTGCTGTAGTGGCATGCGTTTACACTGCCTTTGCTCTTTTGAGAAGTGTGTCAATCTCAACTGATTCAATAAGCGAGCACTTTCTCTGGAGAAAGAAGACGCTTCGCTTTGACGAACTTAGCTCAGTCCGATGGGAGCGACGCCACCTTGTGCTTCGTGACTCAGCCAAATACATTCGCCTATCCAAAGCCCTCAAGGATTACCCAGAGTTAATCGAGGTCGTCAAGAAGCGCGTCGGATTTGAAATCGAAGCAGATGCAACGAAATTCCCGTTCATAGTTCAAGAAAGCAGGGCTACTTTCTTCCGGCGCTGGGGATTCATCCTGGGAACACTTGTTCTTCCCTTGTGTGCTTTCTGGTTTCCAAATTATCGCGTGATCTTTCTGGTTGCTACGGCGATAACAGGATTTCTGTCCGTGCAGCTTGAGCTTTGGTGGCCTCGGATTTACATTTTCGACCGTGACAAGATTGAGCTTCGCATGCTAGTAAGAAGGAAGACACTCCAGATCGCCGACTTGGAGAACATAGAACTTCGGTCACTTGACGACGCTTCGGAACAGGTACTTGTGCTCGCCTTCTCCGAAAAGGAATTTGCGCTGAATGACGCGGCCGTTAATATGGCCGCCGAAGAATTACACGTTATCTTGCAGCACCTGTATGGTTCGCGATTGAACGCGGCATCCATTTCGGACGATGATTGAGCGGCATGAATTCGGTTTAACAGGAAGGGCTCCATGCAAGAAAAGAAGAAGCGCCGCAGTAGGCACCAGCCGAAAGGGCTAATTGTCCTCCATGAGGATCGGGATATCATCGTGGTGGACAAGGCCCCAGGACTGCTCACAATGGGCACGGATCGGGAGAAGGTGAGGACGGTCTACTACCGTCTGACGGACTACGTGCGCAAGGGCAACCCGAGGTCCCGCGAGCGGGTGTATATTGTACACCGCCTGGACAGGGAAGTCTCCGGGATTCTGGTGTTTGCCAGATCCGTGGCGGCAAAGAACGCACTGCAAACGCAGTGGCCTAAGGTGGAAAAACACTATCTGGCGCTGGTTCATGGCGTACCCAGGGAATCCGAGGGCACCTTCAGTTCATACCTCATCGAAAACGGCGTCCATAGCGTGCGCTCCACCAAGGATCCAAAGAAGGGCAAGCTATCCCACACGGCCTACAAGGTCTTGGGCCATAAGGGGGGTATCTCGTTACTCGATATCAACCTGCTGACAGGCCGCAAGCACCAGATCCGGGTGCATTTGGCGGAACACAACCTGTCCATCGTTGGCGACAAGAAATACGGCGGGAAAAGTTCCGGAGCCCCTCGCCTGGCGCTCCATGCCAAATCGATAGCGTTTAAGCATCCGCACAGCGGCAAGCCGTGCTTCTTCGAGACCCGGATCCCACACCTTTTTTCACGGATTCCGGTACAGGGATGATGGAGAAATAATCCCAGATAATGCTGGCAAATCTCATGGGCACATTCTAATAAGGAGACCTAAACAATGCGTGACAAACTATTGATGATGAATGTTATGGTGATCCTCTGCTTGTTTGCTTCCATGGCCTGCCCGGCACAAGAAGCTGTCATAACCTTGGAAACTCTTCTCAATGAAATGACTGACAGAGATCGAGTGGCAAGGTTTCCCGATCCCGAGTATCGGCTACGGCAGCAAAGCAGTTACCATCGTGATGCGAAGACGCCAAAGGATCCTGAAGGCTGGTTTGCCAATAAAGACAGGGGATTTTTTATTCGCACGGAAGTGAACGACGGCCGCGAGGAATGGGTCCTGATGGATGTGGAGGGGCCGGGGGCGATGGGACGCACGTGGATGCCTGATCCGAGAATAACTCCCATGGTGCTCTCCGGGCGGAGAAAGGCGCCGACGGAGTTTGGAACGCTACGTGTGTATCTCGATGGGAATCCTGAGCCGGTGCTGGAAGGCATGCCTTACGATCTGTTGCACTGGCCCTATCCTTTCGGTCATAAGTCGCTCTCTTCGACGGTCTCTTATCTGCCGTTTCCCTGGGCGAAAAGCTGCAAAATCACACTGGACATCGTGCCACAATATTTCATCTTCACATACCGGGAGTATGCTGAGGGAACGAAGGTGGAGACGCTTACGATGAACACTCTGGCGGCTGCGAAAAAAGAAATGAAGCGGATTGGCGATGTATTGGTCGAGGCGGACAACCCATCGGGAAATTGGAGGAAATCACTGGGTGAGACCCTTGAGCCGGGCGCTGAGATCTCGCTCAAGCTGCCTGCCGGGACGCACGCGATTCGCACGCTCTCCGTGAAGCTTGGGGCCTATGATAATCCCCAGGTTACCCGCTCGATGGTGCTGAAAATTGAATTCGATAACCAAGAGACCGTCTGGGCCCCGGTGGGTGATTTCTTTGGTACCGGTGTGGGGCTGCATCCCTTTAAGGGGTGGTACCGAAGCGTAGCGAAAGACGGCACGATGACGTGCCGGTGGGTGATGCCCTATCAGCAGTCCGCCAAGGTGAGCCTGGTCAACTTGCTCGACACGCCGGTCGAGGCCCAGTTGAAGGTGGTCGTCGCATCGTGGGAGTGGGACGACCGGTCGATGTATTTCCACGGAAGTTGGCGGCATAAAGCCAATATCAAAACCATGCCCCGGTCGGACTGGAACTACATTACACTCAAGGGCCGCGGCGTCTACGTCGGGGACACCTTAACCGTCTGGAATCCCGTTAAAATCTGGTGGGGTGAGGGCGATGCGAAAATCTGGGTAGATGGCGAATCATTCCCTTCGATTTTCGGAACGGGCACAGAGGATTATTATGCCTATTCCTACGGCGGGCAAAATAGGAGTTTCTACGAACACCCTTTCCACGCCCAGGTGCGGGTAATGGATTTTGACCAGAATTATGAGGGGGAAGTCCCCATCATCCGTGTCACCCAGGGCTACAGCACCGAAACACGAACCCGCGCGATAGACGCGATGCCTTTTGGAAAATCATTGCAAGTAGACATGGAAATCTGGCACTGGGAAGAGTGCGAGGTGGACTATAGCGTGGCCACCTACTGGTACGCGCGTACCGGAACAGAGTGCAATGCGGAACCAGCTCCCAAAAAAGCGCAGCAAAATATAAGAAAACTGTCGAACGAATAATCCCAGATAATGTCCCAAACTCACATAGTGTCCAAAAAACTATGTGAAGTTCCCCCAAGAATTTTAGTTGTAATAGCGTAAGTCATTTCATTTCAGTATTTTACCTGGACAGCAAAGTGTCCGGGTCATTTTTTGGGGGATCTTTAGCGGGCTTGAAGTGGCCTCCTTAAATTCCGTAAATTCCGGGGACACATACGAATGGCACTAACTTAAGCCGTAACATGTTCTATTTATTTGCGTTACGCCTTGTCACTCCTTTTTGTCGAAGCGCCTAGTATTTCTCTGGATAGTTCGCTCACTAGACAGGTCGTAAAAGATCTAGGGACAGACTACTTAACTTTTAAGGTGTAACACCATCTATTCATTTATGTTACGGCTTAAGTTAGTGCCATTCGGGACACATACTAAATTCCGGAAATTCAAATTCCGGGGACATCCATGATAAGTATTTGTCATGGATGTCCCCGGAATTCGTGCGTGTTGGACCACGACGCCAGACTGCGCATAATGGCTGGCTACGTTGAAAAGGCCGCAAAACGGGTCTTGGTGTACCCGAGTTTAAGTACTACGCCCTAGCTGATGGCATGCATGCCCTGTTCAGTCGCCACCCAGGACGGCCCGTGACGAGAATTCACAACACAACCCCACATCAGATGACACTTTTTACCTTCGATTCCTCATAAACCAATTTTAGAAAAAATATTGGGGGAACTTCTAACTTACCCATTGCGTGTTCCGTAAACTATTGATATAATTGGAGTGTGTAGTGGGGGATATGCTGTGTCGAGACTGATAACATTGACGACCGATTTTGGGGCGCGCGACCCATATGTTGCGTCTCTTAAGGGTGTGCTGTTCTCATCGTGCCCGGATGCCCAGATAATTGATTTGAGCCATGACATTGCCCCGCAAGATATCATGGAGGGCGCACTTTTTCTGGCAGGGGCCGTCCCGTTCTTTCCCAAAGACACAATTCACATCGTAGTGGTCGATCCCGGGGTGGGCTCTGGAAGGCATCCCGTAGCTGTTCGCGCGGGGGACCACTATTTTGTGTGCCCGGACAACGGCCTTTTGACCTTCATTGTTCGCACCTTTGCTTTTCAGGAAGCGCGTATCATTTCCAACCCGGATTTCATGCTCGATCACGTCAGCGAGACGTTTCATGGCCGGGACATTTTTGCTCCCGCGGCGGCTGGACTGGCCAACGGAGCAGCGCTCTCGGAATTGGGCGATGAATTGGACCAGATAACAATGCTTCACGTGGCCTCACCGACAAAAGACGAAAACGATGTTATACATGGCCAAATAATCCATGTAGACCGCTTTGGGAACCTCATCACGAACATACCCCGGTCGCTTTTGGGTGATTCGGAGTATTCCCGTGTGAAAGTAGGCGGCACGAAAATCAAAGGTCTGCACAAGACCTACGGTGAAGTCCCCGAGGGAGCCACGCTGGCCCTTTTCGGCAGTTCGGACCACCTTGAGGTGGCAGTAAGCCAAGGCGATGCCTGCAAGGTCTTGGGCCTTGGCAAGGGCGACGAAGTGACCATTGCTACGTGAATATGCCGCCGTTTTGTCGCGGATGGTGCTTTTTTTGACATCACCTTCCTTTTTTGTTATTCTTTTGGGCCGCTGCAACCTTGTATCGGCATGAAAATGAAGCAAAGGGAAAAGAATGGCTATCACTAAATCAGCAAAACAGGAAATTAAAGTTAACGAGCGTAACCGGTGCCGCAACCAGGCCATAAGATCACGTATGAAGACTTATGTGAAACAGGCCGAGGATGCCATAGAAGCCGGAGATGCCGAAAAGATCAAGCCGGCATTGTCGACGGCACTGTCCGAGATCGACAAGGCTGCGACCAAAGGTGTCCTGCACAAGAACAACGCCGGACGTAAGAAGTCCAACTTGCAGCGCCACGCGGCAAAAGCCACCAAGTAATTCTCCTCGATATTAACTCAAGACCGCAGGATTAATTCTGCGGTCTTCTTGTTATCTCTCCCGTCGAAGCACTTTTATCAGTTCGAGAAGCCGTCCTTCGACATCGTAATATCGCAGATTTCCTTCCTTGTCGATAAGCACTGTCTGGGGTATTATGTTGGTGTTGTACAGGTCGAAGGTCAAGAATGGGTCTTTATCGTACGCAACCGGGAAAGTGATTTTGTGCCTTCTTACAAAGTACCTGACATCGTCGAGGTCTTTCCCTCTGTCGTGGACAGTTATAAAAACGACATCGTCAACGTCCTGAAATAATTCCACATACTTGCGCAACTCTTCCATTCGCGAGTTGGATGATTCGTCGAAACTCCCCCAAAGTGTCAGCACTATGACTTTGTCGCGACACTCTTCAAGAGTCAACGGCTCGCAGTTTAGCCATGTCTCACACTGGATTTCAGGTGCAGGTTTCCCCACCATGAGCGACAAGTCGTTCAAGTGTAATGAGGACACGTTGACATCCTTGTCTTCAAACTTGCTTTTATCCAGATTGAAGACATTCCCGTACTTGGGATGTTCCCCTGAATCAGGGTCAAAGCTTCTAAGTTTCACTTCCAGCGGTTTAAGGGCCTCGATATCTGCTTCGACATCTGACCTCAAAAACCGCTTGCCGTGTTCCGCGCGTAGCGAAAGTTTTTCATTCTCGCCAATTTTGCTAAGTTTAATTTCAAAAGCTCCGTTTATGTCCGTGATATCCCAAAGTTCCGGAGAGATTTGCGACGACGAAACAAGCACACCTTGTGCGGGTTTTCCGTCGGGCAGCGTCACAATGCCTCGAATTGCAGGTAGCGGCTTCAGCATGACCGGGTCTTCAATCTCAACTACAGCAGCCTTGTCGATCACGATTTCCAGTTCAGATTGTCCAGCTACCAAGAAACCCTCTGGCGCCTCGATCTCCAGTTTTCCTTTTCCAGCCGGAACTGCCAGTGAAAAAGTGCCGTCCACCTGGCTAAGCGTCTCAACGAAAAACGATTCGTAAAAGTAGTAGTTGACAGTAACTCCCGGTGCCGGCTTTTTGTCTGGAAACAAGACGGAGCCCTTGATGTAGCGAGGCGGCGCCAATGTTACGTCTACTCCTTGAGTATTTTGTGAATTGTTCGAGCTGACTTTGATTCTTTGTGGTGGAGGTGTAACGTATTCGTTATGCTTGGCTGCCAAATAGTAAGTGCCTGGGGCAACATTGAGGTGATAGAAGCCTTCGGAATCCGCCTTTGCTTCGGCGGCGACCCTTCTGGCCGTCTTGCGCATCTCGAATACGCTCACTCGCGCGCCAGGCACCCCTTGGCGATTCTCGTTCGTTATTCTGCCCCTAAGCGTTACCCCTGGAAACAGTGTGATTGCCTGTTTTTTCGCACCCACGGGAAGATATGCGACGGCTGAATCCGCGAAATCTCTGTGTGAAACTACAAAGCTCAGATAGCCGTCTTTTGGCAGGAATGGGAACTGCATGTTCCCGTCCTCGTCGGTTCGGATCGAAGGAAACCCATGCTCGACCAGATCGTTAACGGAAACATGAACTTTGTCGGACACCACCATTGAACGTATTCTTGCGCCGTGAACGGGCTTGTGCTCATGGCTTATGATGCGGATTTCCAAGTCTCCAGGCGTGCCCAGCCGGATTGATGTCGAGTCATCGTCCACCATGCCGCGCCATCTCTTGCCGCCTATCGAGTAACCATCCTTAAGCGCAACAATGGAAATCGGGGCGGGGCCCAAACCATCGACACTGAAGGCCCCCTGCGCGTCCGAAACTACTTTTCTTACATTCCGTTCCTGACTCACCCACACCGAGGCATCGGCAAGGGGTTCGCCATCGGGGTCGAGCACGGTTCCCGTAAGTTGATGCGCGGTGACAAGGCACGGGAAAGCCACGGTGAATAATACAAGAAGTTTTGAAATAGTTGGCCTCATCCGTTGTCCTCTACTCTTTAGTCTTTATTAGGCGCTGGATCGCCCTCAATGGCGGAAATCCGAATGTTTCCAGAACAACCGTGCCTGCATTGTCGAGCAGATACGTAGTTGCAGTTGCCGGCTTCTTTCCTGATAGCACCGGTACGGCGGGGCTGATGTGCCCCGGTTTGCCGTCAACTATGACCGCGAATTGTACTCTACGATCTAGCATTTCCTCAGCAACAGCGGCTGCCCCAGCGGTCATATCGGCCGTTTCCGCGGAACAATAAATCAGTAAGGCCGGTTTTTGGGAGTTTCGGTCAATCTGTCCTGACAGGACTCTATTGGCCCTCCATTTTATTTTTTTGCCCAGATAGCTTTTGCCTGGCTGCTCCACTGTGTCCACCTCGATCTTGCCAAGATCATAGGCTTGACCTTTCTCGGGACGTATGACTGGAGCACCGTATGCGCGCCCTTCCAACTGGACCTGGCAACGTTGCGGCACAAAGGGAATTATCGAGTCCCAATGGAAAACACCGTCCTTGGCTGACACGGTACGCCACAAAGGAACGTTCTCACTGGTAACTTCGTCGTTGAAAAATGCCGCAACTAAGGCGCCTTCGATGGGGCCGCCCTTCAACGTAACGACCTTCCCTTTGGTAGTGGAAAGTGGCATGAGCTGCACCATGGGGTTTTTAGAGCCCCCGCGTTCTATCGCAAACAGAGCACCTCTGGGCCCTGATGCGTCTTCAACCATTCCGATAACGCGTCCGTCCGGCGGCATGGTGTTGAACTGGAGATCGACACATCCTTTTTCGTCAGTCTTCCTCCATCCAAATTGAACGGGACGTAGTACCGTAACGATAGCGTTTGGTACTGGCTTCATTTGCTCATCCACAACTTCCACTTTATATGTGGGCAGCGGAGCAAGCCAGAAAGTGGGTAGTTTCGTGTTTTTCCCGCTCACCACTTGTACGCGCAGCGCCGAAGATTTGGGCAAAGTATAGCCGGGAGCGGATTTGAGCAACAGAACGTTTTCACCTTCCGCCGCATCAATCCTGAAGGCTCCCGAAGCGCTAGTATAAATGAAGTTTGCCGGCTGTCCGGATGAAAAATGCTCAAGTTTCGCGCCCTTTATAGCCCCACCTGTTAGCGCGTCTAACACGCTTCCAGAGACCTCGCCTGACTTTGATGCCACCAAGCTTACCCTCGAAGACGATGCTGAGCCGGTTATGTCGACACGCTTCCAGCCGGGACTTCGGTATGTCTTTGTCGACGTGCTCATCATATACGAGCCTGGATTAAGATGTAACGCAAATTTTCCACGCATGTCGGTTTTGGCCAACACGGTATCGTGCGGCGGTTGCATGCTCTGAATCTTGACGATAGCGTTGCCAATCGGCTCCATTTCGCCTTTGAGAAGCACTTCTCCTTGAATCAGGAATCCCGGATACATAACTATCTCGACAGTGCCTTTTGCAGACTTGGATCCGCCCACGCTTATGCCTGATACCGCCCTTTGGGCATACGAGACGTGTTTGACTTTCAATGCCGCTTTGGCGCCTTCGGGCAATCCAGATATCGAAAAGAGTCCCTTTTTGTCGGTAACGGGAATCGCAAATCCATATGATTGAAGTTTGCTGAAAGGGATGCCCACTTTCGAGCTTGCCATCTCAATTCCTACCCTGGCTATTCTTGCATTCTGAACTGCTTTGCCTTTGTGGTTCTTCACTTGGCCCTTGAGTTGGGCTGGTTTCCCTAAGGTGATTATCACATCTGTTGCGCCATCGGACAAATCCACAAGCGGAAAGCAGCCTCCAAAAGCAAAGCCGGACGCGAACGCAAACAAACCAACCTTTCCCTCGCCAACGTTGTCCAGCCTGAAAGCCCCCTCCGAATCAGCAAGAGTACTGAGAAGAGGGCTTTCGATACTTTGCTCGACAAAGACCTGCGCCTTCGCAATCGGCGCACCTTCTTGATCTACGACCCACCCCGATATTGATAGCGCATCAAGCCGCGCACAAAAAGCAAGCAGAACGGCAAAAGCCAACAAGGTTCTTGATCGAAATGTCATATTGAATCACTCCTTTTGACCTACAAAAAGCCACCTAAGGTGGAAATATCCTACATGAAAACACCGCACTCATGCACATATCTACAAAGACTGAGTCTTAATCCCGAAAAGAATATCTTTGACTCTATCGGTCAGTGTGGCATAGAATTTAATACGTAGAGAAATTATCGTGAAGGCTGCACATAGCTTCTTGTTTCATATGCCGGTGTTTTGCAGAGAGGGTATTGCTTATTATGTCAACTAATTCTTCATCCGTTGTGCTTGCCGTGGACGGCGATTCCGAACGGCTTCAGAAATTAATATCAGTTTTGGAGTCCGCTGGATTTTCTGCAAACGCCGTCGACAACCCGAAATCAGCTCTAGAAACAATATACGCTGCGCCGCCGGATTGTGTTCTGGTTGGAAAAGGACTGCAAGGTGAGTCCGGCGCCCCTCTGATATCGGAACTCCGTTGCGACCATATGTACGGACATCTTCCCATGATGCTTTTGCTTTCGACACAGGAGTTTGAACAAGGAGTTGACTGGAACGAGTGTCCCGCGGATGACTATATCTTGTCGCCGTTTTCTGAAACTGAACTTCTGTCGCGCGTTAACCTTTGTCTGGCTCGCGGGAAAAGGGACATTTCGCTCGATCCCCTTACAGGCTTGCCGGGAAATGCCGCCGTGTACTGCGAAGCCGAACGGCGTCTTGCAAGCGGCCAGCTTTTTGCAATCGCGCACATGGACTTGGATGC